>Ga0066604_10001038_pt1 | contig 16090 bp, 9 predicted proteins | sample Higcelwee11metaG_FD_59501 | JGI IMG/M metagenome (GOLD analysis project Ga0066604, IMG submission 59501) | Freshwater pond sediment microbial communities from the University of Edinburgh, under environmental carbon perturbations - High... | ecosystem: Environmental > Aquatic > Freshwater > Pond... | reverse complement strand
GTCGGCCATGGGGGCTCCGGGGTTGGGGGACGAGGGGGAGGATAGCACCTGCGCGGCTCAGGGGGTGGGCTCACCCCTCCGCCGCCCGCGCCCTCACCCACTCCACCAAGGCCTTGTCCTGGGGCGCGTTGAGCACGTTGAGCTCTGGCGCTGGGGGCAGGCCCAACAACGCCTGCTCGCGCAGACGGTGGGTGCGGCGCTCGCTGTCTTCGCCGAGGCGCTCGTAGCGGATGTCCTCTTCTTCGAGGCGGATCAGGGCCTCGTACAGGGCGAGCTGGCGGGGCAGCTCTTTGCAGGCCAAGAAGACGTCGACGGTGGCGGCGCAGGCCCTCGCGGCGGCCTGCTCGATGGGGAAGCGGTCGGCGACGGCCTTCATGTCCATGTCGTCGGAGAAGATCACGCCCTTGAAGCCCAGCTCTCCGCGCAAAAGCTCGGCGAGCAGGCGGTGGCTCAGGGTGGCGGGGTGGTCCTCGTCGTAGGCCGGGAAGACGACGTGCGCGCTCATCACGCCGGGCACACCGGCGGCGACGGCCTCGCGGAAGGGGCGCAGCTCCATCGCCTCAAGCTGGGGGCGCTCTTTCTCGACGATGGGCAGGGTGAGGTGGCTGTCTTGGTGGGTGTCGCCGTGGCCGGGGAAATGTTTGACGCAGGAGGTGATGCCTTCGCTGGTCGCGCCCTTCATCCAGGCCAAGAGGTGCCGGGTGACCTTGGCCGCGTCGTCGCCGAAGCTGCGGTCGCCGATCACGGGGTTCTTGGGGTTGGAGTTCACGTCGGCGCAGGGGGCCCAGTTGATGTGGAAGCCCATGGCGCGCAGCTCTCGGCTGAGCCCGGCGGCGAGCTGGGCGGTGATCTTGGGGTCGTCGAGGTTGCCCAGCCAGCGCGCTGGAGGCCAGAGAGTCGCCCCGCCGCGCACGCGCTGCACCCGGCCGCCCTCTTGGTCGATGGTGTGCAGAGGGGGGTGGCTCGTGGGCAAGAGGCTCGTCAGCTCACGGTTCAGCTCACGCACCTGGGCGGGCTCCTCGACGTTTCGGGCGAAGAGGATGAAGCCGAAGGGGCGGATCTCCCGGATGAGCTGCCGGGTGTCGTGGTCAAGCCCGGGCCCGGGCAGGCCCAAGATGAGGCGCTGGCCCGCGCGGCGTTTGCGGTCGGCCAGAGAGGTAGACTCGCCGACGGCCTCGACCTTGACCCTCATAAGGTCTCCTCGGCGACGTCGGCGCTGGGGTCGTGGGCAGGCGCGGCGTGAACGCCGCCGTCGTGCTGGGAGAGCTCGATGAGCACACCCCCCGTGCTCTTGGGGTGGATGAACACGATCGTCGCGCCGTGGGCGCCGGGCTTGGGGGCCTCGGAGAGGAAGCGGTAGCCTTTGGCCTGGAGCCGGGCCATGTCGCCCACGATGTCGTCGGTGCGGAAGCAGAGGTGGTGAACCCCCTCGCCCCGGGTGGTGAGCGCCCGGGCGATGGGGCCCTCGCCGTTCAGCGGCGCCACCAGCTCAATTCGGGTGCCCTGGAGCGGGAAAAACGCCGTAGACGTCAGCTCAGTGAGCACGTCCTCCGTGCCGGTGAGGGTGAGCCCGAAGTCTTCGACGAAGCGGCGCACCGCGGCGTGAAGGTCTCCAGTGGCGATCGCGACGTGATCGAGCCCGATGATCATTTGATGCCTCCGTAGGGCCGCTCTTTATCCTTTTCACCCCTCGGTGGCCTCCCCGTGCCGTCCGCCGAGGGTGTCAGGCGCCGCGCCGCGCAGATCGCGTTAACGCGGTGTCACGTCTTCGCTTCTTTGGAGCCGCGTCGGCAATGCCGGGCGCGCTCCGCCGTACTCGGGCATCGTTCGACCCTAAGGACGCCTCATGCTCCGCTCCGCTCGTCTGCTCGTGGTCTTCGCGCTCCTCTCTTTGGCTTGCTCTGGCGGCGCTGGAGGCCCTGGGGGCCCCGGAATGGAGGGCGGCGAGGAGGCGCCCAAACGCCAGGTCGATCCCCGCACCTTGGTCACCGTCGCCGCCGTGGGCCCCGGTGAGGTCGCGGCGACGATTCAGTCCACGGGCGTCGTGGAGAGTGAGGCCCAGGCCGACCTCACCCCTGAGGCCAGCGGCACGGTGATCTCGATCTCCGTTGAAGAGGGCGACACGGTGAAGCGGGGCCAGGTGCTCGCCGTGATCCAGAACGCCAGCTTAGACGCGGCGTATGAGCGGGCCAAGGCCGAGCTAGCCCGCGCCGAGCGGGAGCTGGCCCAGGTGGAGTCTCTGCACAAGAGCGGTGCGGTCTCGAACACCGAGCTGAACACCGCCCGCGACGCGCTGAACACCGCAAAGACCACCTTGGCCGAGGCCCGCAGCTCCGCCGGGCACCTGCGGCTGGTGAGCCCCATCGACGGCACCGTGGCCCTGCGCGATCTGCGTTACGGCGAGGTCGCCGGGGGAAAACGGGCGTTCCAGGTGGTGGATCTCGACCGCCTGCGCAACGTCGTGAAGCTCCCCGAGCGTGACCTCAGCCGCCTGCAGGTGGGCCAGCTCGCCACCCTCACTCCGGTCTACGACGCCGAGGTTCACGTCGCCGCCGAGCTCATCCGCCTCTCGCCCACCGTCGACGCCACCACCGGCACGGTGCGCGCCACCTTGGCCCTGCCCAAAGGAGAGCGCACCTTACGCCCGGGGCAGTTTGTCTCGGCGTCTTTAGAGACCGAGCGCCGCCAAGCCGCCCTCGTCGTACCCCGGGAGGCCGTCGTCTACGATGACGGTCAGGCGATGGTCTACCGCGTCACCATCGAGGAGCCCCCCAAAGAGGAGGCGCCCAAAGAGGACGAGAAGAAGGAGGGCGAAGAGGAAGAGAAGAAGGGCTTCAGCTTCTCGTTTGGCGGCGAGGGCGGCGAGGGCGCTGAAGAAGAGAAAGAGGTCGAGCTGCCCGGCCCCTACCGCGTCGCCAGAAAGGTGCCTGTGGAGCTTGGGCTCAGCGATGAGGACACCACGGAGATCGTGAGCGGCCTCAACCCCGGCGACGAGGTGGTGGTCGTGGGCCAGGCGAACCTGCGCGACGGCGCCCGGGTGCGGTTTGAGGCCGACCCGCGGCTTGAGGACGTGATCGCTGAAGAGGAGGCCAAGAAGAAGGCCGAGGCCGAGAAGGCCGAGAAAGCTGAAGGCGCCAAGGCTGACGGCGCCAAAGAAGACGGCGCCGAGAAGGCCGAGAAGGCCGAAGGTGAGGAGGGATGAGCCTCCCCCCGCCTCCCGAGCGGCCCCAAGAGGGCTTCTACGGGTTCCTCGTGGATCGGCCCCTGGCCGTGCTCATGGTCTTTGTGGCCGTGGCGGTCTTCGGCTGGGTGTCCTACGGCCAGCTCCCGCTGAACCTGATGCCCGATCTGAGCTACCCCACGCTCACCGTACGCACGGAGTACCCCGGCGCCGCCCCTGAAGAGGTCGAGAGCCAGGTCTCCCGCCGCGTTGAAGAGGCGCTGTCTACGGCGGACGGCCTGTTGAGCATCGAGTCCCGCAGCCGCGCCGAGCGCAGCGACGTGATTCTGGAGTTCAACTGGGGCACGGACATGAGCGCCGCGGCCCAGTCGGTGCGGGAGCAGCTTCAGACGAGCACCTTCGGCGACGACGTGGGCCGCCCGCTGATCCTGCGCTACGACCCCACCCTAGACCCCATCCTGCGCATCGCGCTCTCGGTCAAGCCCGACGCCGCTGAAGACGTCTCGCTGTTCGCCCTGCGAGAGCTGGCTGAGGACGAGGTCAAGCGCGCCATCGAGACCCTCGACGGCGTGGCCGCGGTGCGGGTGCGCGGCGGCTTAGAGCGCCAGGTGCTCATCGAGGCCCGTGAGGACTGGCTCGTCGCCCGGGGCGTCACCTTGGCCCAGCTCCAGGCCACGCTCACCGCCGAGAACGTGAACATCGCCGGGGGCTCGATCCGTGAGGGCGAGACGGAGTACCTGCTCCGCACCCTGAACGAGATCGATGACTTAGACGAACTTCGGCGCCTGCGCGTGCGGCGGTCTGACGGCCAGTCGGTGCCGCTCTCGGAGCTGGCCATCGTGCGGGAGACCTACAAGGACCGCCAGGTCATCTCCCACCTCGACGGCCAAGAGGCCGTGGAGCTGGAGGTGTTTAAGGAGGCCGACGCCAACATCGTCTCCGTGGCCCGGCGGGTGAAGGCGTGGCTGGGTGAAGAGGGCGGCGGGGAGGTGATGCCCGGCATGGAGGGCATGGACATCCCCGGCCTCACCGTGGAGACCTTCGCCGATCGTCTGCCCGAGGGGGTGACCTTCGCCGTTCTGGACGATCAAGCGGCGTTTATTGAGGACGCGATCACGAACCTCGGCGACACCGCCGTGCAGGGCGGCCTTCTCGCCATCCTCATCCTGTTCTTGTTCTTGCGCGACTTCTCGGCCACCCGCATCATCGCCATCGCCATCCCCATCTCCATCGTGAGCGCCTTCGCGCCGATGTACCTGGGCGGCGTGTCGTTGAACCTCATGTCTTTGGGCGGCCTGGCCTTGGGCGTGGGCATGTTGGTGGACAACTCCGTCGTCGTGCTGGAGGCGATCACGGTGTACCGCGAGGCCGGGTGGAGCCGCCGCGAGGCCGCCATCGCCGGGAGCGCTGAAGTCGCCGCCGCTGTTGTGGCCTCTACGCTCACCACCGTGGCCGTGTTTTTGCCCATCGTCTTCGTCGAGGGCGTCGCTGGGCAGATCTTCGGCGATCTCGCCCTCACTGTCGTCTACTCCCTGCTGGCGTCTTTGGCCGCCGCGCTGTTTCTGGTGCCGGTGCTCGCCGCCCGTGACTTTGGACTCGACGGCGAGGCCGAGAGCTTTCAGAGCCTCGTGCGGGCGCCGCTCACCGGGCCCAAGACCCTGCGGGAGAACCTCACCTGGATGTGGGAGAAGAAGGCGCGGCTGCTGCTGGCGCCGATCGTCCTGGGCCGTGACCTCGCCTGGATCGTCGCTGAGCTGGGCGCGCGGCTGACCTTGGCAGTTACTGCCATCGCCCTGTGGGTCGGCGCGCGGGCTTGGGGCCTGATCGTGCCCCGCCTCGCGTCGCTCAGCCTGCACCTCGCCGCCCTGTTTGGCCAGGCCTGGGATCGTGTCGCCGACGCTTACCCCGCGCTGCTGAGTCGGCTCATCCTGCGTCCTACCGCCGCGCTCTCCGTGGGCCTGTTCACGTTTCTGATCGCGCTGCTGGCCTGGGGCCAGCTCGGTCGTGAGCTGATCCCCGAGGTACACCAGGGCCGCTTCACCTTAGAGATGAGCCTGCCCGTCGGCACGCCGCTCGACCGCACTGAAGAGGTGATCAGCGCCGTGGAGGCCCTGGTGCTGGCGCATCCCGAGGTGGAGCGGGTGTACTCGGCCATCGGCAGCGACGGGCGCTCCGACGCGCGGCCCGATGAGGGCGAACACACCGCCCGGGTGCTGGTGCAGCTCTCCCCCGGCGGTGACCTCGCCGAGCGCGAGGCCCGCACGCTGGAGGACTTACGCGGCCAGCTCAAGCAGGCCACCTCGGCGGGGGTGAAGGCCAGCTCTCCGGCGCTGTTCTCGTTCAGCACGCCGGTGGAGGTGCTCGTCTTCGGCCCCGAGCTCGACGAGCTGCGCCGCACCTCGGCGGAGATCGTGGGCCGCTTGGAGGGCGTGGAGGGCCTCCGCGACGTGCGCTCGTCGCTGGTGGCGGGCTTCCCCGAGGTGCGTCTGCGCTACGACCGCGCGCTCATGGACCGCTTCGGGCTCTCGACCTCGTCTGTGGCCGCCGCTTTGCGCGACAAGATTCAAGGCGTCGAGGCCACCCGCATGAGCCGGGGCGAAAAACGCGTAGACATGGTGGTGCGGCTGGTCGAGGCCGACCGCGCCTCGTTGGCGGACCTGGAGCGGGTGAACGTGAACCCGAACCTCGACCCGCCGATCCCGCTCAGCGCCGTGGCCACCTTGGAGTCCGCTGAAGGCCCAAGCGAGGTGCGGCGGGTGGATCAGCGCCGGGCCGCGGTGATCACGGCGAACTTAGAGGGCTTTGACCTCAACGCCGCGCGGCAAGGCATCGCCCAGGCCCTCGTGGGCCTCGATCTAGAGCCCGGCTACAGCTACACCCTCGCCGGTCAGGCTGAAGAGATGGACCGCAGCCTCGACGCGATGATCTTCGCGCTCCTGCTCGCGGTGTTCCTCGTCTACGTCATCATGGCGAGCACCTTTGAGAGCCTGGTTCACCCGTTCATCATCCTGTTCACCGTGCCGATGGCCGCCGTGGGGGTGCTCCCAGCCTTGCTCATCACAAACACGCCGCTCTCGGTGGTGGCGTTCATCGGCGTGATCGTGCTCGCCGGTGTGGTGGTGAACAACGCCATCGTGCTCGTGGACCGCATCAACCGTGGCCGTGAACAAGGCGAGTCCTTGGAGGAGGCCGTCGTGGCCTCGGGTCGGGCGCGGCTGAGGCCGATCTTCATCACCACGGCGACGACGGTGATCGGCCTGTTGCCGCTCTCGTTGGGCTTCGGCGCGGGGGCGGAGCTGCAGCAGCCCCTCGCCGTGACGGTGATCGCTGGGCTCTCGGCGTCTACCTTGCTCACCCTGTTGGTGATCCCGGCGATCTACCTGCTCATTGAGCGGCTGCGACTCCCGAAGCCCCCCGCCGCCGAGAGCGCCCCATGAGGAACTGGCTCCCCGCCATGGCCGTGCGCCACCCGGTCACGGTGTTGATGACCTTCTTGGCCACGCTCGTGCTCGGGGCCTTGGCCTACGCACGAATCCCGCTCCAGATGATGCCCTCGGGCTTCTCCGCGCCCTACATCTGGGTGCAGGTGCCCTGGATCAACGCCACGCCCTCGGAGATCGACACCCAGCTCGTAGACCCGGTGGAGGGCCAGCTCTCCACGGTGCCTGGCATCAAGACGCTCAGCTCGGACGCTCGGGCGGGCTCGGCGAGCTTCTCGATGGAGTTCCATCAGTCGGTGGATCTCGATGAGGCCTACAACTCCGTCGCCGACCGCCTTGAGCGGGTGCTGCCCGAGCTGCCTGAGGGCGTGGATCAATACGGCATCTTCCGGTTCAACCCCAGCGACGAGCCCGTCCTGTGGGCCGGGGTGACCTTCTCCAAAGACGTCGAAGACAAATACCGCCTGCTCCACGAGAAGGTGCTGCCCCGTCTGGAGCGGGTGCCCGGCGTGGCGCGTATCGACGTGTGGGGCATCGACGAGAAGCAGGTCTTCATCGACTTTGACCGCGAGGCCCTGGCCGCCTACAGCCTCGACCTGGGCGCGGTGGTCGCGGCCTTGGGCGCCGACAACTTCCAGCTCGCGTCCGGGCGCATCGAGGACGCCGGGCAGGTGCGGTTTGTGCGGTCCTTGGCGCGGTACGAGGCGATCTCCGATCTCGCCGCGCGGCCCGTGGCCCCGAACGTCACCTTGGACGACGTCGCCGAGATCAACTACCGCGTCGAGCGAGAGGCGAGCATCAACCGCGTGAACGGCGACGACGCCGTGGCGTTGGGCATCAGCAAGGAGTCCACCGCCAACACGGTAGAGGTCTGCCGAGAGGTGCTCAAGGTCGTTGAGGAGATGAAGGCCGACCCTAGCTTTGAGGGCTTCGACTTCTTCGCCTTCTTCAACCAAGGGGAGCTGATTCAGGGCAGCGTCGACACGCTCTTGGAGAGCGCGGGCTACGGCGGGCTGTTCGCGGTGCTCGTGCTCATCGTGTTCTTGAGGGAGCTCAAGGTCACCACGCTCATCGCCACGGCGATCCCGCTCTCGCTGTTGATGACCGTGACGGTCCTGTACTTCATCGGCGACTCGCTCAACCTGCTCTCGTTGATGGGCCTGATGATCGCCACGGGCATGGTGGTCGACAACTCCATCGTGGTGGTGGAGACGATCTACCGGCGACGGCAGCTCGGCGAGCCCCGAGATATCGCGGCCATCGAGGGCACGGGGGAGGTCAACCTGGCCATCGTGCTCTCCACCGCCACCACGATGGTCGTGTTTTTGCCGATCATCCTGATGAGCGAAGACGCGATGTTCTCGTTCTTCATGGGCTCCTTGGGCTTCCCCATCGTGTTCGCCTTGGCGGCGAGCCTGGTCGTGGCGCTGATCTTCACCCCCGTCGCCACCGCCGTGCTCCAAGGCGGTGAGGTCACGGAGGATCCGCCCTGGGTGGGCTGGATGAGCGCCTGGCACCAGCGAGGCATGCGCTGGGTGCTCACCCGGCGGTTTGACTCGGCCTTGCTCGTGACGGCCGTGATCTTCTTGACCGTCGTCTTGCCGTTCCAGAAGGTCGGCTGCACCGACCAGGCCAAGGGGGGCATGAACGACTTCTCGATCCGCTACGACCTGCCGAACACCTTCAGCTTCTCGGACAAGGTGGCCACGGTGGACGCCATCGAGGCGGTCTTGGAGGAGAACCGCGAGGCCTGGGGCCTGCGGGTGTACCGCAGCCGCGTGAGCGCGGGCTCGATCCGGGGCAGCACCTATGTCTACATCCTCGAAGACTTTGAGGAGATGACCGCTGAAGAGGTGCAAGAGGCCGCCATCGCCAAGATGCCCGACCTGCCCGGCGTGCAGATCTACTCGGGCTATGGCAGCCAAGGCGAAGAGAGCACCAACACCCTGAACCTCTCGCTCACTGGCCAAGACAGCGACACGCTCTTGCGGCTCTCTGAAGAGGTCGTGCGGCGCCTGCGCTTGATGCCCGGGGTGAAGGGCGCCGAGGTGCCCCTGGAGGAGGAGGGCAGCGATGAGCTTCGCCTGAGCGTCGATCGGGACGTGGCGGCGCGCTACGGTCTCGACGCCCAGTCCATCGGGCGCACCCTGGCCTTCGCCATGCGCGGCACGTCCCTGCCGCCGCTGCACTTGGGGGCCAAAGAGGTCTCGGTGTACGCGCGCTTCTCGGCGGACGACCGCGACAGCGTCGAGACGCTACGCGACTTCTCCGTGGCCAGCCCGCTCACCGGCGAGGCCGTGCCCCTGCGCGCGCTCACCGACGTCGTGCCCGCCCGAGGTTTCCGCTCGATTCACCGCGAAGACCGCCAGACGAGCGTGCCCGTCTCCGTCGAGCTGCCTGAAGACATGCGGCTTGACGAGGGCTTCGCCTTGGTGGAGGCGGCGACGGCGGACATGGAGTTCCCCCGGGGCTACGGCATCGACAAGGGCGACCGCTGGATGGAGCAGATGGAGAGCGACAGCGCCCGGAACATGGCGCTCTTGCTCTCGGTGGTGTTCGTGTTCTTGTTGATGGGCTTCCTCTTTGAGAGCCTGCTGCTGCCCATGGCCATCCTCACCACCATCCCCATGGCGCTCATCGGCGTGTACTGGACGCTGTACCTCACGGGCACCCCCTTGGACGTGATGGGCGGCGTTGGCCTCGTGGTGCTCATCGGCGTGGTGGTGAACAACGGCATCGTGCTCATCGACCTCGTCACCCAGCTCCGCGCCGAAGGGCTCTCCCGTGAAGACGCCCTGCTCCAGGCCGGTGAACGCCGCCTGCGCCCGGTGCTGATGACCGCCCTGACCACCATCGTCGGCCTGATGCCGATGTGTATCGGCTCCGACACCTTCATCGGCATCCCCTACGCGCCCTTGGGCCGGGTGATCGCCGGAGGCATGGCGGCCTCGACGGTGTTGACCCTGTTCTTTGTGCCCTACTGCTACACCCTCCTCGACGACCTTCGTGAGACGGCCACCCGCGTCTTACGGTACGCGACCCAGGGCCGCCCCGCGTCGGAGACCCCATGACCCTTCTCGCCCTCTTCGTGCTCTCCACCAACGCCCAGGCCATGAGCTATGACGAGGCCCTGCGCCTCGCCGAGCAGAACAACCCCGACCTGCAGCTCGCCGCCGCCCAGCGGGACGCGGCGAAGGGTGGGCTGCTCGCGGCCCAAGCGAGCTGGGATCCGCAGCTCAACGCCGGGCTCAACCGGCCGGTGAGCACCGATAAGAACTTCTCCAACGGCTTCACCTACAAGCTCAGCTCGTCCACCGTGGCCTGGAACGTCGGCTTGAGCCAGATGACGCCTACGGGCACGAGCTGGGATCTCGCGCTCTCCGGCGCCGAGACCTCCATTGACGATCTGGAGATCTTCGGCAGCACCGTGGAGGGCTTCAACAACCTGCGCATGTCGTCGAACCTGAGCGTCAGCCAGCAGCTCCTCAAGGGCTGGCGGATGTCGTACAACATGCGCTCGGTGATCAGCGCCGAGTCCAACCTCAGCCAAGCCGAGGCCACCCTGCTCCAGCAGCGGCAGACCACCTTGGCCAACGTCGCGACGCTGTATTGGGATCTTTACGCCGCCGGGGCCACCCTCACCGTGGCTGAAGAGGCCGTGCGGGTGGCGACGGAGGAGCAGCGCATCGTGCAGGCGCTCCTGGACGTGGGCAAGGTGGCCCCGGTGGAGCGCACTCGGGTAGACGCCGCCTTGGCCCAGGCCGAGATCAACCTCATCGACGCCGAGTCGGCCTATGAGCTGGCCTCGGATCAGCTCGCCTTGACCCTGGGCCTGCCGTTGGGCATGCCGATCTCCACCGACACCGAGCCCAGCGACGCCCCCGACGGCGTGCGGGTGCCCGTGGACGAGGCCATCGAGGCCGCCATGGCGGCGAACCCCGGCCTTCATGTCGCACGAATCACCGCCGAGAACGCCGAGCGCAGCTACCAAAACGCCCGCCACGGCCTCTTGCCCAGCCTCTCGGTGAACGCGAGCTATGGCCTACAGTCGTTCAAGGACTCGTCCCAAGGCGACGAGGTGACCTACTCCGCCTCATTCAAAGACCTCGCCGCCCGTGAGCTGCCCAGCCAGAGCGTCGGCGTGAACCTCTCCATGCCCTTGGCGAACCGCGCCGCCCGCGGCGACGTGATGAGCCAGGCCGCCGCGCTGACCCAGGCCAACATCAACCTCGAGACCGCCGAGCGTAACATCGCCCAGCAGGTCACGATGAACATCCGCACCGTGGAGAGCGCCGCCCGAAAGGTGGATCTCGCCGCCCTGAACCTCCAGCTCGCTGAAGAGACCCTCGCCGCCGAGAAGGCCAAACAAGACGCTGGCCGCGCCATCGAGAAGGACGTGCTCCTGGCGATCTCCACCCGTGATGAGGCCGCGGTGAACCTCGCCCGCACAAAGGCCGACTACCAGAAGGCGGTGGTGGCGTTGGAGGCGCTGCAGGGGAAGCTGTGAGGGGGGGGCGCGCGCCGTCATAAATATAGGCCGTACTTAGCCTCGGAGCCGGGCTAATAAGCAGGGCAACCCCTCTGTCTATGGAGCCTCTCATGTCTGTCCCGACCACGATGCGCGCTGTCCACGTCGCCTCCCTCACCGGCCCCGAGGCCGTCACGATCGTTGAGCGTGAGGTGCCCCAGCCTGGCCCCGGCGAGGTGCTGGTGAAGGTGGGCGCGGGTGGGCTCAACTACGCCGACCTCATGCAGACCCTCGGGCTCTACGTCGGCGGCCCCAAGGCCCCGTACTTCGCGGGCTTTGAGCTCGCCGGAGAGGTCGTCGCCGCCGGTGAAGGCGCGAGCTGGCCTCTGGGCGCTCGGGTGATGGGCTTCGGCCAGGAGTGCTTCGCCGAGTACGCCCTCGCGCACAGCGCCGCGCTCTTCCCTACGCCTGAAGGCTGGACGGACGGCCAGGCCGTGAGCTTCCCCGTGCAGTGGCTCACCGCGCACGGCTGCCTACGCACCGTCGGCCGCCTCAAAGCCGGGGAGACCGTGCTCATCCATGCCGTCGCCGGGGGTGTCGGCCTCGCCGCGCTGCGCCTGGCCAAACACTTCGGCGCGATCACCATCGGCACGGCGTCCACCGCCGGGAAGCTCGCCATGGCCGCCGAGCGTGGCCTCGACCACGGCATCAACTACACCGAGCAGAACCTCGTGGACGAGGTCAAACGTATCACCAACGGCAAAGGCGTTGACCTCGTCCTGGAGATGGTCGGCGGCCAGACCCTACACCAGAGCTGGGACGTCACCCGGCGGTATGGCCGCATCGTCGTCTACGGCGCCGCGAGCGGTGAGTCGGCCAAGATCGACAACGTGAAGCTCATCTTCAGCCCCGTCGAGTTCATCGGCTACCACATCACCCAGCTCATCGTCGGCCGCCCCGAGCTCTTCGCTGAAGAGATGGCGGAGGTCACCGAGCTTCTGCAGGCCGGCGTGATGACCCCGGAGTCGCCGACCTCGTGGTCGGTGGAGAGCGTCGCCGACGCCCTGCGCGCCCTGGGCGACCGCACGACGACGGGCAAGCAGGTGGTGACGTTCTGAGCTAGTCCCACGAGGGCAGGCGCAGGAGGTGGCGCTCGACCAGAGCCACCTCCCGCGCGTCGAAGCCGAGCGTGTGGCGATCCTGGGACCAGACCGCTTCGGCCTGGGCGCGGGCCTCGCGGGCGACGCGGACCAGCTCCGCGTGGTCCATGTCCAAGGCGCGGGCGAGCTTGTCCCAGCGGGCGGGCTTGGCGTCTTCAAAGGCCTTTGACTCGCCGAGGGTGAGGGCCAGATCATCGTACCCGAACACTACGTTGCTCACGAGATCGTAAGCGGGCGACAACCTCGGGTGGCGACGATCGGCGTAGATCACGCCCCAGTTTTTCCAGTGCGCGTCGGTGTTTCCACAGACCAGCATAAACACGAGGCGCTGGAGCCATTGATGGACATCTTCAGGGCACAACCCCACCACCAGCCGCGCCATCTGCTCATACGACCCGTCAAACAGCCCAGGAGAAGACGGCGCACATCCTCTGATCTGCCCCAAGTCTTCCACATGCACACGAACCCCACCATCCGCCCGATCAAAACGCTCCGCGAGCAGCACCACTCCTCGCCCTAGCTTGACGCCCTCTGGGATCACGAAGCGCTCGTTTTGGATCGACGTGACACGAACTTGATGCGTCTCGATCCCCGCCTCTTTTCCCCAGAGCGTTGTGGCGTGCTCGACCTCCGGCATCCGTCCATGCTGAGTATCCTCAAACTTCGCGATGTAGTCGCCAGCCTCACCATAGACAGGGCACACGAAACCGCCATCATCTCGGCGGTAGGACGCCTTCATCTGCACCCCATGCAGCCCAAACGCGAAGGTGCCCGGCGGAACCTCAGGACGCCGACCGGCGACCACGCGGTCGTCTGCGCTCAACGCAGGGTGAACCGTGACAGCCCCAGGCAGGTCTTGGCCGATGGCCACCAGCAGCTCAAGATCAGAGGAATCATCGTCCAATCCTACCGACTTCGCGACGATCCGGCGCACCGTCCGGGTCGGCAGCAGGTGTCCGAACCAGTTCGGAACTCCAGAAGAGAGGATGGGCTTGGGGCGATGATCCTCTAGCTGCTGCCCGAGGACCGGACGGCGAGCGTCCTTGAGCCAAGCGCTATCAAACACAAACCGATGATCGTAGCCGCTGCTGGCGTTTGAGTCGAACCCCAAGAATTCCAGGCGACCGACCAGAACCTCGTGAACATACACAAACGCGACCTGAATCAAGCCGCACCGCCCACCAAGTACGCGATCGCGGGACGGTCGTTCTCACCCGGCGCGGCGAGACGCGAGATCAGCTCGTCTAGCTCGGCGCTCAGCGCGAGCCCCCGCAGACGAAGAAACTCGTTCTCATCACCAGCGTCCCAAGCGGAGATCATCGTGTCGTCGAGCAGGAGCCCGTAGGGGTCGGGGGCGCCGAAGAGAGACGCTGAGTCCTGCCCGCCGGGCAGCTTGTATTTTTTGGCCTTCCACACGCGTGAGGCGATGGTCTTCTCGCCCGCGCGGCAGACCGTCGGGAACAACTCGCTGAGATCACGCACGTCAAGCTCGCTCTGTAGCGCCTTGTGGGTGATCACCTCGGCGCGAAGAAGCCGACTGCACAGCGTGAGCGCGCAGAGCCGCGTGTTCGCCCCGCCGCCGTTCCAGTTGGCCATTGGATCCGGCGCGCGATGCTCACGCGGCACCCGCCTTAGGAGCCGCTGCACTGAGTCCGTAGGATCTTCACCGATGTCCGTGAGTTGGCGGTGAATCACCTCGTTGGAGGTGTTCGCGTGGACGCCCGAGAGCGCGCCGCGCCACAGCCAGCGCACGAGCAGCGCACGATCCCGTGGTGTGAGCTTGGGGTGTACATCAAACATCCGCGCGAGCACAATGAGGGCGCCCCGATACGGCAGCAAGGCGCTGTGGGGGATCTCGGCCTCCGTGATGATGAAGTCACAGGCCGCGGTGAGCGCCTGGATCGCACGATCGATGAGCGCGCTGTTTGGGCGCTCCTTCTCAGAGAACTCTCGTCGGGGGTTGGGATCGTGCACGGCGCGCACGCAGCGCAAGAGCCAGTCCTCGGAGAGCCTGCCAAAGCCCGTGCTCCGATGAAGCTCCTCGGCGAGCCGCGCGAGGGGCTGGTCCTCCTCATCGCCAAAGAGCGCGTTGAAGACCTCGGACTCCTTGAGCGCGACGCCCGCGTGGTTCACCCGCGAGAAGATCAGCTTGAGCGCGTCTAAGGGGGCGTCGACGACGACGTAGCCCGGCACCGCGTAGTTCATGATGATCTTCTCAAGATCGAACGCCCGGCTGATGAGCTCCTCCGTCTCGGTCCCCGCCTGAAACGTGCGGGACCACTGATGGAGCTGCTTCCGATCTCCGATGACGTTCAGCGGCAGCCAAGCTAGCTCGGTTGGAGCGGTCCGCATCACCTCAAAGGAGTAATCCCTGAGGTTCACCCAGACCGAATGTACCCCCCCACACGGGTTCTTCGTGGGGTGGCGCAGCGCCCCGATGAGCGCGGTGACCCGCTGCTGACCATCCACGAGCAAGAGCCCTTCCCGCTGCGTGGGCGCCTGAACCTCCACCGGCCCGAACCGCTGGACTCCAGGGGGAAGCTCTTTGCTCCAGAGCAGCAGGCTCCCGATGGGGAAGCCGCGGACGATGCTGTCGAACAGCTCGACGACGTTCTCCGAGCTCCAACGCAGCGGGCGCTGGAACTCGGGCACCCGCAGCCTCCCCTCCTCCGCCGCAGAGATGAGGTCTTCTACCTTGAGGGACTCTGCGCGAGGGCGCTTGGGGAGAGAAGGGAGGCTCATACCCCCCTTTACCTCCGCCCGCGCCGCCACACAACCGCGCAACCTCCCGGTGCAGTTGACCTCGCCGACTACGCCGTCACCGGCACCCCACCCAGCGCGTCTTCAGCCTCGTAGTCCTCCTCACGTTTGGGGGCGCCGACTTCAGGGCCCTCGCCCATCAGGGGCCGCAGGTTCGCCGGGGGCAGAGGCTTCTGACCGGCGAGCTGCATGAGGTACTGGTTGTGGAAGTAGTAGGGGCGCAGGGCCTCGGGCACGATCTCGCGGGCCTTCTTGTGGTACGCGGGGAGGCTGTACCAGGGCACGGAGAAGTTGGCGTGGTGCTCAAAGTGGTAGTTGATGTTGAACGGCGAGAAGATCACGGCCACGGGGTAGAAGTAGGTGCGGGAGCGCAGGAGCCGGTCGGGCTCGTGGGCGAGGCCGCCGCCGTGCTCTTGGGCCTTCTTCAGGTAGTTCAGGATCGACACCACCTGAAAGCCGACGACGAGGGCCGCGGGCACCACCCAGCCGAAGGTCATCCAGGTGAGGGCGACGATGGGCGCCCAGACGGCCAGGCCGATGGCCGCGCGCTTGAGCTGGCCGGGGTACTGCTTCGAGGGGTTATACGCCACGAATGAGAGGGGGATGAGCGCCAAGATGAGCAGGCGCCTGTAGAGCTCCCAGCCGGTGATGGGGTAGCGGTCTTGGGGGTCGTCCGCCTCGCAGGGGCGCAGGTGGTGGACGGTGTGGCCCTTCTCCCAATGGCGGATGTAGTCTGTGAAGAAGAGCCAGCCCGCGAACACCCCCACGGCCCGGTTGAGCCGTTTGCTGCGTTCACGATCGGCGCTGAGCACAAACATATTATGGCTACATTCGTGAATCACAAGAACGTTCACGCTGAAGTACACCACGCCGAAGATGACGCCCGCGATGGGGATGTAGAGCAGCGGCGGCAGGGCGGCGGAGAGCATCATCGTTAAGATGGACACGAGCACGAGCACGAAGGTGCTGATGCCGTTGATGATGTTGTGCCAGAGGGGATCCTTCTTCATTGCGTGAAGGTCGTTTCCGGCGGTGACCACCTCGCGCATCCACGCCGGGCGCTTCTGTGGTTTCTCCATGA
>Ga0066604_10001036_pt1 | contig 16095 bp, 17 predicted proteins | sample Higcelwee11metaG_FD_59501 | JGI IMG/M metagenome (GOLD analysis project Ga0066604, IMG submission 59501) | Freshwater pond sediment microbial communities from the University of Edinburgh, under environmental carbon perturbations - High... | ecosystem: Environmental > Aquatic > Freshwater > Pond... | reverse complement strand
CGGGCGGGCGAGACGGTGCGGCGCGTGGGGGTGTTTGTGGCGCCGAGTCCCGTTGTTGAGGTCCACATAGACCTGACCGTCCTCCACCTTCACCGGCCACGATGGCACACGGTCAGACTCAAAGCCCGGCTCACCTTCGCCGGTGCGGGCGTTGAACTTCCAATAATGCCAAGGACAGACCACATAGCCCGCGTCGATGTGACCCTCACAGAGCGGTCCGCCGACGTGGTTACAGGTGGCGGAGATCGCGCCGAACTGGCCCTCGTGGTAGGTGAGCGCGAGGCGCTGGCGCCCCACGGTCACGGGCTGAACGGCGCGTTTTGAGAGCGTGGCGGCGTCGCCGATGAGGCTCCACTCAGGGGAAGAATCGGTGGACATGGGGCTCCTGGGTCGGGGTGCGGTGCTGGGGAGCATACACCCGATCGGCTGGCCAGGGGGAGGATCGCCGTTCGTGGCCCTTCAGCGCGCCGCGCCGCGCCGCTCCAACACCAGCGCTTCAACCAACGCCGCCGTGCGCGCCGGGTTCACCTTCGGCCCGCGCGTCTGGCCCACAAACCGAACACTACACAGAGGAAACCCCTCGGAGAGCGCCGGCCCCATCGTCTCCAGCGCCGCGATCGACGCCGCGTAAGCGCTCAGCGGAGGCTCCTCTTCAGTGAGCAGCACCGCGAGCCCTGGCTCGGTGAGCTGGGCGGCGAAGGCACGAACCAGGCGCGCGGGCGCCACGGCGTTCACCTCCAGCAGCCTCCGCAAGACCTCCGGTGACCAAGGGTCCTCGACGTCGGACGCCAGGGGGCGGCGCACGGCGGCGTTCACCAGCAGGGTCACCGGCCCGGCGAGGTCCAAGAGCAGCGCCGGGTCACGGGTGATGTCCCAGGGCAACGCCCGCGCGCGCAGGCCGCGGGCGAGGCGGGTGAGGGGGTCGGGGCGACGGGCGGCGAGCACGAGGCCAAACCCCAACGACCTGAGGTGACGACAGATGGCGGGCCCAAGCTGCCCCGTGGCGCCGACCACCAAGGCGCGGCGCTCGCTCACGGGGCCTCCACGGTGTCGCCGTCAAACGGCGGCGTGTCGATACAGAGGATCGAGGCGATGTGGGCGGAGGGGTTGTGGTAGCCGTGAACCTGACCCCGGCGCCAGTGGCGGCGGTGGCCCACGGGCAGCGGCGCGTCGGGCTCCGCGTCCTGCGCGCCCCAGAGGCCCGGGGAGAGGGTCAGCTCACTCTCGACGAGCTGGCGGTGAGAGTGCCGGGGCAGCACAGCGCCGGGGAGCAGGTTCAGGCGGTAGAGCGCGAGGCGGCGGCTCTGGTCGATGAGATCGACGCTGCCCCAGGGCTTCACCTCTTGGGTGTAGGACTGCTCGGCGGCCTGGGACTCGACGGCCACCCGGGCGAGCACCCCGCCGGGCAAGGCGTTGGGTTTGCTCAGGCGAAGGCTGGCCCAGGTGGCCGGCGGGCGCGGGCTCGTCGGCGGCGGCGGGAGCAGGAGCATGCGCAGCAGCGCCCGGGCGGCGGTCTCCAACAGCAAGAAGCGCCCGGCTTGAAGCACAAAGGTCACCTCACGCTCTAAGGCGCCGTAGTCCCAGGTCTGCTGGAGGTCTTCGTGGTCGGCCGCGCCGCTGGCGTCGATCTCCACACAGAGCTCCACGTCCAGAGGCTGCGGCTCCCCGCGCTCTCGGGTGAAACACCCGATGAGACACTCCACACGAACACCCTCAATCGAGATTCGTGCGCGCATCAGCCCTCCCGCGAGAGCTGGCTGACCAGCCGACCGCCATCGACGTTCAGCGTGTGCCCAGTGACGTACGGTGCCTGGGTGATCAAGAAGACCACGGCGGCGGCGATGTCTTCAGCGCGGCCCTCTCGGGCCAGGGGCACCGTGCGTAAGGTGGCCACGCGCTCGGCGGCGGGCATCTCGACGGGGAAGAGCACCGCGCCCGGAGACACGGCGTTCACCCGCACCCGCGGGGCGAGCTCCGCGGCCAGGCAGCGGGTGAGCATGAGGATCCCGGCCTTGGAGACGCTGTAGTGCGCGAAGCCCGGCTCGGGGCGCTCGCCGCCGATGTCGCCGATGTTCACCACCGCGCCGCCGCCGGTCAGCGTGGACTGGGCCAAGGAGGGGGCGAGGGCCTGGATGAGCAAGAACGGCGCCCGGGTGTTCACCGCGAGCATCTGCTCCCACTCCGCCAGGGTGATCTCGGCCAAGGCGCGGCGCTCGTACAAGGCGGCGTTGTTCACCAGCGCGTCGAGGGGCCCCGACGCCAGCGTCTCGGCGGCGAGGCGCGCGCAGTCTTCAGCGCTGGAGAGATCGGCCTGGAGGATCTCCACCCGGCGCCCCAGCGCCCGGGCCTCCGCCGCGACGGCCTCGGCGCCGTCCCGGGAGCGGTGAACATGCAGGGTGAGGTCGAAGCCCGCCTGGGCGAGCTGAAGGGCCGTCGCGCGGCCTAAGCGCACACCGGCGCCGGTGATGAGGGCTCTCATCGGGGGCTTGTATCCTGCGCCCAGGCCAAGCACCGCCTACGAATCAAGACTCAGCTATGCTGTCTCCGTCTTCCGCCCAAGGAGCCGAGACATGGACCCAAGCACCCTGAGCCCCGCCGCCCTCGTCGATCCGCTCTTCGCCCTCACCATGGGCCTCGCCCTGGCGGCCACCTGCGGGCTGCGGGCGTTTCTGCCCTTGTTCACGCTCAGCGGGCTCTCCTTGGCGGGCAAGGTGAGCCTGGGCGCGGGCTACGCCTGGATGGGCACCTGGCCTGCGGCCTTGGCCTTCGGGGTGGCCGTGGTGCTAGAGCTCGTCGGCGACAAGTTCCCCGCCGTAGACCACGCCTTAGACGGCCTCGGCGTGGTCATCAAGCCCATCGCCGCCACCTTGGCCACGGCGAGCCTGATCACCGGAATGGACCCGCTCCTCGCCGCCGTCGTCGGGCTCATCACCGGGGGCGTGGCCGCCGAGGTCATCCACCTTGGCAAAGCGAAGCTGCGGCTGGCGTCGTCCGCGTTCACCGGCACGATCGGCAACCCGATCTTGAGCGTGCTGGAGGACATCGCGGCGTTTTTTGCGGTGCTGGTCGCCGTGCTCTTGCCGGCGCTGGCGCTCTTCGGGATGTCGCTGTTCGCCTTGTTTTTGGTGCGGCGCTGGCGGCGTAAGGCGGGGATGGTCGCGGCTTCAGCTTAGGGCAGAAGCTCCCCCGCAAGATCCTCCCCAAACCGCGCCCGCAGCCCCTCAGCGCTGAGCCCCTGCCCCAACAAAAACATGAGCTTCGTGAGGCTGGCCTCAATCGTCATCGGCCCGGCGGAGAGCGCGCCTTGGGCCTGGGCGGCGGCGCTGCCCTCGTAGCGGCCAAGCTCGACGGCGCCATCCACACACTGGGTGTTCACCACGACCTGCACCCCTTGTTGGGTGGCGCGGCCGATGGCTTCAGGCCAGCCGCGCTGGGGCACGTTGCCCGCGCCGAAGGCCACGAGCACCACACCTCGGGCGCCGGACTCAACGAGCAGATCGAGGAGTTTCGGCGGCGCGCCGGGGAAGAGCCACAAGACGGCGACGTCCTCACAGAAGCCGCTGCGCAGGGTGAACGGGCCCCGGGGGCGGCGTGGGGTGTGCTGGGGCACGACGTCGGCGCCCATCTTCACCAGCGGCGGGAGGTTCGGCGAGGCGAAGGCCGCGTAGGACTGCACCGAGACCTTCGTGCAGCGGTTGCCGCGCAGAAGCTCATCGTTGAACCAGACGGTGACCTCGGGCACGTCCATGGTGGCGCTGATGCTGGCGTGGATGAGGTTGTTGCGGGCGTCGGTGCGAAGCTCGGCGATGGGGCGCTGGGCGCCGGTCAACACCACGGGCTTGGGCAGGCCGTCGAGCAGGTACGAGAGCGCTGAGGCCGTGTACGCCATCGTGTCGGTGCCGTGCAGCACCACGAAGCCGTCGTAGTCGTGCAGCCGGGCGGCGATCAGCGCGGCGAGGCCCTCCCAGTGCCGCGGCAGAAGATCTGAGGAGTCAAGGTTACACAGCACCTCCCCCTCGATGTGAACGAGCTCCTCTAAGCCTCGCACGAAGGGCAGCACGTCTTCAGCGTAGGCGCTCGGCGCCAGAGGCCCCGGGTCGCCTCGGCTGGTCATGCCCAGGGTGCCGCCGGTGTGAAGGAAGAGCAGGCGCTTGTGGGACATCGGCGCCTCAGGGCGAGAGGGGCGAGCGGGCTCAGCCTGGCTCAGTACGGGTAGAGCGTCTCGTCGAAGCAGACCCCGGCGGCGAGATCTTCGCAGGTGGCGTCGGCGACGCAGCGGCGCGACTCTTTGTAGGCCTCTCGCAGCTCGACGTCGTCCCAGTCGTCGTAGACGGCCTCTTGGTAGAGGCAGTCTTCAGTGCAGGTGTCGCCGGTCATGCCGTAGACCTCAAGCGCCTCGCAGTTGAACAGGCGGCGGCAGGTCTGGTCGCAGGAGGGGGTGCAGCCGCCGAGGCTGAGCGAGGCGGCGACGACGGCCAGGGCCCCTACCAGATGGGCGCGCAATAGCCCTCCTCAAGGCGCTCACAGTCCGAGGCGGTCACACACTCCATCCACACCGCGGCTTGGGCCTCGTTGTCGAGGTCGATGCTGACGTCGGAGCCTTGGCGGGTGTAGGGATCGTAGGTGCCAAGCTCACCGGGCTGATCGAGGGCGTCCTCACAGTAGACGAGGCAGTCGTCCAGGAGCTCGGTGGTGGAGCGGCCAGGGCGGGGGATGCCGCAGTTGTTGACCAGCTCTCCCTCGATGTTCTGGTTGCCGTCACCATAGATGTACTGGCAGGTGTTCTGGCAGTTGGGGCGGCCGCAGCCGGTCAACGTGGCGAAGAGGAGGACGAGCAGCACGGACCACTCCTGCGTAGGGACTCCCAGGGTATTTAACGCCCCGCGGCGCGTCAACCGCCGCCGGGCAAAGCTTCGGTCAGCGCGCCGCCGCCGCGCCGCCTGTGCGATACTCCCCGGCGGTGTGCCCCCAAAGACGGGGGCCCCCTGGAGCGCCCCCTGGTGCATGTCTTGCACGTCACGCCGTACTTCCCGCCGACCTGGGCGTATGGCGGGATCCCCCGGATCGTGCATGGCTTAAGCCGCGCCTTGGCTCGGCAAGGAGTGGTCAACAGCGTGTGGACCACGGACGCCTTGGACCACCGCCGCGCCCAGGTGCCGCCGCGCCGCGGCCTGGACGGCGTCGAGGTCTTCGTGAGCCCCAACCGCTCCAACCGCCTCGCCTATGAGCACCAGCTCTTTTTGCCCCAAGGGGGTGAGGCCACCCTAGAGGCCCTGCACAACGAGCGCCCGGTGGACCTGCTGCACCTGCACGGCCATCGACACCTGCTCAACAACGTGGCCTTGGGCTTCGCCCGGCGTCATGGTCTGCCCTACGTCTTCACGCCCAACGGCACCCTGCCCCGGCATGAGAGAAAGGTGGGCGTGAAGCGGGTGTGGGACTGGCTCTTCGCCGACGCCGTCCCCCGGGGCGCGGCGCGCATCATCGCCGTGTCTCGGGCGGAGCTCGGCCAGCTTCGCCGGGCGGGCCTGCCGCCAGATCGGGCTCGCCAGATCCCCAATGGCCTCTCGCTGGAGGAGTTTGAGGAGCTGCCCGCGCCGGGGACGTTTAAGGCGCGCTGGGGCGTCACAGGCCCGATGGTGGCCTATCTGGGCCAGATCTCCCCCCGCAAAGGGGTGGATCACCTCGTCGCGGCGTTCGGGGGCGGGGCCATCCCCGGGGCCACCTTGGTGATCGGCGGCAACGACATGGGCGGGCTCGCTCAGGCGAAGGCCCAGGGCCATGACGGGGTGATCTTCACGGGCTTGTTGGAGGGGCCCGAGCGGCTGGCGCTGTTGGTGGACGCGGATGTGCTCGTCTACCCGTCAACGGATGAGGTGTTCGGCCTCGTGCCCTTTGAGGGGCTCCTGTGCGGCGCGCCGGTCATCGTCGGCGGGGACTGCGGCTGCGGCGAGCTGATCGCCGAGGCCGGCGCGGGGCTCCTTGTGCGACACAGCGACGTAGAGGGCCTCCGCGAGCGGGTGAGAGCGCTTCTGGGCGACCGGGCCTCGGCGGAGGTCATGGTGCGGCGCGGTCGGCGGTACATTGAGCAGCACCTCAGCTTTGAGCGTGTGGCCCGCGACCACGCCGCGCTCTACGCCGAGGTGCTCGCTGAGGCCAGACGAGAGCCCAGACCCAAGGCAGGAGGCCGCCGTGAACCGTCGTGAGGCAACGCTGTGGTTGACCTGGGCCGCGCTGTTGGCGCTCACCTTCGTCGCCTTCAACAACATGCTGCACGGCGAGTTCACCTACGACGACAAGGTGGAGGTGGTGGGCAACCGCACGCTGCGGTTTCTTGAGGAGTGGCGGCTGGTGCTCGCCTACAACTGGTCGCGGCCGGTGCTCATCGCCACCTACGCGCTGAACTACCGCCTCGCGGGCCTCGATCCTTGGCCCTACCACGTCTTTGATCTGGTGCTCCAGGGCGTAAACGTCGGCGTCGTGATGCTGCTGGGCCTGCGGATCTTCGGGGATCGACCCGGGGCGCTGTTCGCCGCGGCGGCCTCGGCGGCGCTGTGGGGCGTTCACCCGCTCAACACCGAGGCCGTCTCTTACGTCACCGGGCGCAGCGAGCAGCTCGCCGGGGGCCTCATGCTCTTGGCGTGCCTGGGCTTCGTGAGCTGGCGGCAAGAGGGCGGGCTTGGGCGCTTGGCCCTGTGCGGCGGGGCGACGGCGCTGGCGTTCTTCACCAAAGAGGTCGCCGTCGTGCTGCCCGTGGCGTTTTTGCTGCTGGAGTGGCTCGTGGTGCGAAAGGGCGCTCTGGGTGAGGTGCGCTGGCGAGGCCACCTCATCTGGATCCTCGCCCTCGTGGCGTTCTTCGCGCTGAGGCTGCGGGTGTATGGCGTGATCACCACGGATCTGCCGGACCTGCGCCCCCGCGACGTGCAGCTCTTCACCCAGGCCGAGGTGATCTGGCGCTATGTGCAGCTCGCGGTTTTGCCTGTGGGCCAGTCGGTGTTCCACGATCACCCGGCGACGGGGCTCACGGCGCGCTCCGCCTTGGCGGGCCTCGGGGTGCTCGGCGCGGGCGTAGGCGCCGTCGCCTTCGCCCGTCGGGCGCCGCTTTTGAGCCTGGGGGTGCTGTGGTGGCTGCTTTGCCTCGCGCCGTCGTCGTCGTTTGTGCCGCTGAAAGAGACGATGGCCGAACACCGCCCGTACCTCGCGCTCTTGGGCCTGTGCTGGATCGCCGCCGAGGGCCTTCGCCGCCTGCCGGGCTCCACGGGGTTGGGCGTTCTGTTGGCGCTGTGCGCGGTTGAGGTCGGGCTCACCCGGGCGCGCAACACGCTGTGGCAGACCGAGGTGGCCTTGTGGGGCGACGCCGTGAAGAAGAACCCGGACTCCGCCGAGGCTTGGTATGGCTTGGGCGACGCCATGCGCCTCAAGTCCGAGCTGGCCGAGGCGGCGACGGCGTACCAGAAGGCCCGAGACCTCAACCCGGCGCTCCTCGACGCCACCAACAACTTAGGCCTGGTGCAGGCCCAGCTCGGCCAGCGCGACGAGGCCGAGGCCACCTGGCGGGGGCTGCTTCTGGAGTCGCCGACCTACTGCAAGGCCCACAACAACCTGGGCCTGCTCTACGCCCGGGAGGGCAAGCCGCGCGAGGCCGCCGCCGAGCTGCGCACCACCTTGGCGTATTGCCCTGAGGACTGCCGCGCGCACAGGTACTTGGGCGAGCTGTACGGCATGCAGCTCAACGACCGTGAGAAGGCCGTGCTGCATCTGGAGGTGTTCTTGGAGCTGTGCCCGGCGGACCGAATGAGCGAAGACGTGCGGGCGCTGCTCAACAAGCTGACGTGGTGAAGGGGAGGGGACGCGGGCCGCTCAGAACGTGCGCTGGCCCATGGCGTCGTGGAGCAGCTCGTCCACGGAGATGCTCAGATCAGAGAAGAGGCTGGTGTCGTCGTCGTCCTCAGACAGGGCGAAGGGATCTTCACTGAGACGCTCGACGTTCTCCGGGTCGCAGGCGCAGCCGTCTTCACACTCGCGGCGGCGATCTCCGCCATCCGCGGGGGTGAGGGCGGCGGGGCCCAACAGGCCAAGGGCGACGGCTAAGGTCAGGGGATCGGCGGTGAGCTTCATGGCTTCCTCGACGCTTTGGGGCTTCTGGAGGACGAGATGCCTTCGGGTCGGCTTCGTTACGCGATGAGCGCCGAAAAATTGCGAGGACGCGCATCACGAGAGGCAGGATAGGATAACGTCCACCCCGAAGGACGCCAGCGAATGACCCTCTTCACCGTGTCTCTCTTCCTTCTCAACGCTTGTGGAGAGGCGCCGCCGAGGCCCGGCGCGCAGGTGGTAGCGCCAGAGCCCCCCGCGCCCGGCGAGGAGGTCGATCCCAAAGCCGACGCGCTGGCCCTGGCCAAAGCCACGGACGCGGGCGCACGTCTCGGCGCCGCGCTCAAGGGTCGGCTCACCCAGGCGATGGTCGAGGGCCCCGGCGCGGCGATGACGGCGTGCTCGGATGAGGCCCAAGGGCTCACCGCCCAGGTGCGCGGCGAGTCGGGGGCCCGGGTGGGCCGGGCGTCGCTGAAGCTGCGCAACCCCACCAACAGCGGCCCGGACTGGGTGCAGGCCTGGCTGACGGCGAACGAGGGCAAACCCGGCGCCGAGGCCGCGCTGAGCTCTGAGGTGACGACCACGCCAGAGGGCCGCTTCGCCCGGGTGATCCGCCCGATCACCGTCGAGGCGGGGTGCTTGACCTGCCACGGCGACCCCGCGGTGATCCCGCCCCCGGTCAAAGAGCAGCTCACCGCGCGGTACCCCCAAGACGCCGCCACGGGGTACAAGGTCGGTGACCTGCGCGGCGCGCTCTGGGCGGAGCTGCCCGTGAAGCCCGCCACAAAGGACGCCGCCCCGGCGCCCGCCCCCGCGACGCCCGATCCCGTCGCCCCCACTCAGGAGGGATAAATGTCTTCCCCGAGCTTCCCCGAGCCCCGTACCGCCCACCCCGACACCAGCCCCGACGCCTTAGACGCCGCGATCCGCCGCGTCGCCTCCAAGAAGGACGAGTGGGCGCAGCTCGGCATCCCGGAGCGGATCGTGATTCTGCGCCAGCTCCTCGCCGGGGTACTCGACGTGGCCCCGGCCTGGGTGGCGGACGGCTGCCGGGCGAAGGGCCTCTCCCCCGATGAGTCTCTCGCGGGTGAGGAGTGGCTGGCGGGCCCGGCCACCACCGTACGAAACATCCGCCTGCTCATCGAGGCGCTCGAGGCCAAAGGCCAGCCGCGGCCCCCGGCGGTGAGCGCGCGGCCCAACGGCCAGCAGGTCGCCCGGGTGTTCCCCACGGGGCTCATGGACAAGCTCATGTTCGCCGGGGTCACCGCTGAAGTTCGTATTCAGCCCGGCAAACCCGCGAGCCAAGGCGCCATCTACCGCACCCCCAGCCAACAAGGCAAGGTCTGCGGGGTGCTCGGCGCGGGCAACGTGTCCTCGATCGCGCCGATGGACGTGCTGTACAAGCTGTTCGTCGAGAACGAGGTCTGCGTGCTCAAGATGAACCCGGTGAACGCGCACGTCGGGCCCCACATCGAGCGGGCCTTCGCGGCCTTGGTCGAGGCCGGCTACCTCGCCGTGGTCTACGGCGGCGTCGATGTGGGCAAGGCCCTCACCAGCCACCCGCTCGTCGACACTCTGCACGTCACCGGCTCAGACAAGACCTACGACGCCATCGTCTGGGGCGCCACCCCCGAGGAGCAGGCCAAGAACAAGGCCGCGGGCGCGCCGATCAACCCCCGGCCGTTCTCGGCGGAGCTCGGCTGCGTCACCCCGGTGCTCGTGGTTCCTGGCAAGTGGTCCGAGTCCGATCTCGACACCCAGGCCCGGCACGTCGTGGGCATGGTCACCCAGAACGCCAGCTTCAACTGCAACGCCGCGAAGGTGCTGCTCACGGCGAAGGGCTGGGACCAACGTGAGGCGTTTCTGGCCAAGGTGCGTGAGCACATGAAGCTCGCCCCGGCCCGGAAGGCGTATTACCCCGGCGCCCAGCAGCGTTTTGAGGGCTTCTTGAGCCACTATCCCCAGGCCGAGCGGCTGGGGGAGGCCCGCGAGGGGGCGGTGCCCTGGACGTTTATCCCCGGTGTCGGCCAGACCCCGGATGAGTACGCGCTCTCGAACGAGGCCTTCTGCGGCGTGCTGACCGAGACGGCCCTTGAGGCCAACGACGCCGCGAGCTTCATCGACCAGGCCGTGCCCTTCGCCAACGACCGCTGCTGGGGCACGCTCTCGTGCATGATCATCGTCGATCCCAAGACGGAGTCGGCCTTGGGCGAGCGCTTTGAGCAGGCCATCGACAACCTCCGCTACGGCGGCGTGGGCGTGAACGTCTGGGCGGCGCTGAACTACGGCCTCGTCTCGACCACCTGGGGCGCGTTCCCCGGGCACCCGCCTGAAGACATCCGCTCTGGCGCGGGCGTGGTTCACAACACCTTCCTGTTTGACCACCCCGAGCGCTCCATCGTGCGTGGCCCGTTCCGGCCCAACCCCAAGCCCGTGTGGTTCCCCGACCACAAGAACCTCAAGGCCGTGGGGGAGCGTCTGGTGGCGATGGAGGCGTCGCCGGGCATCGGCGGCCTGCTGAGCATCGCCTTGGCGGCGTTTAAGGCGTGAGCATACCCGCTGAGACGGTGTTTCAGGTGATCGGCGCTGGGCGTATTGGCCTCGCCTTGGTGTCCATGGGCCCCGCGCACCTGCTTCGCCGGGGTGAGCCTGTGCTCGCTCAGGCGGGGCCGATCGCCGTCTGCGCCCGCAATGATGATCTTGAGGACGTGCTGCGCCTCGTCCCCGCGGATCGCCGTGGGGATCTCTGCTTCGTGCAGAACGGTCTGCTCGGGCCGTGGTTCGCCGAGCGAGGGCTCGAAGACGCCACCCGGGCGCTGCTCTACTTCGCCGTGCCCAGCCGCGGCGCGGCGGTAGAGGACGGCGGCGGCACCGTCGTCACTGGGCCTTGGGCCGAGGCCCTCGTCACCCGGCTTGGCCAAGGCGGGGTCGCCGCCCAGGCTGTCTCCGCCGCGCGGTTTGAGGCCGAGGCCGTGGAGAAGCTCTTGTGGAGCTGCGTGTTTGGCCTGCTCGCCGAGGTGTACAAGGCGCCGGTTGGCCAGCTCATCGTGGAGCGTCGCGCGGAGATCTCCACGCTCACCGACGAGCTCCTCGGTGTGGCTGCAGAGGTGGGCTTGCCCCGGCCTCAGGGGGACGTCGTCGGGCGGCTCGTCGCCTACAGCGCGAGGATCCCCAGCTACCAGGGCGGGCTCAAGGAGCTGCCGTGGCGAAACGGCTGGTTCTTGGCGCGGCGGGTCACGCCCCTCCACGGCGCGCTGATGGCGCAGACGACGGCGGCCCGCTGATCAGCACGGCCTCGTCGTCGATCAGCGGCACACCCTTGGCGCGAAGCAGGGCCGCGAACACGCCGTCGCCCCGCTGCACCTGGCCGTCGATGTGGGTGGTGCCGACGCCACAAGAGGGCGAGCGGGCCTTGAGCAATGCGGCGTCGGGGGCGCCTGCGAGGGCCCACGCCCGCTCGGCGCCCGCGCAGAACGCCGCGGTCACGTCAACGTCGTCGGCCTCCCGCAGAACCTTGGCCTCGCCGCGCCACACCGCCGCGCCGTCGCCGCCGCGCAGGTCCGCGCCGGGTCGGGGAGTGCCCAGGCCGCCGAGCTCTTCAGGGCACACCGGCGCCCACTCCACGCCCTCGCCGAAGCGGGTGAGGGCGTCGGGTTTGGGTTTGGAGGCGCCGTCGTAGCGGCAGGCTCGGCCCAGGAGGCAGGCCGAGACGACGATCCTCAAGGGCCGCCGCCGTCGCCGTCGCTGCCGTCGGCCTTGGGCGTTGAGCCCGAGGCGACCACCCAGCCCGAGGTCTCTCCGGCGGAGTCGGTCACCATCGCCGCGAAGTCGTAGGTGGTGTTGTACTCCAACGACTCGCCCACCTGCAGCTTGAGCAAGAAGGTCTCGGCCATGCCCGCGCAGGCGTCGGTGCCGGAGGTGATCACCTTCTCAAACCGAGCGGCGGCGGGGGTGGCCGCGCCGTCGCCGTCGTCCTCCCAGTACACGCCCAGCGTGATCTGATCGAGGTTTCCGTCGGCGTCTGTGGCGTCTACGGAGAGCAGCAGGGTGGGGTAATCTACGCCCTCAAAGCTGTAGAGGCCGCCGTTGGACAGGGTCAACGAGACGGCCTCGGGGTTGGTTCCGCCGCACTGGGGCTCGTTGGTGTCGTCTCCGCCGCGGATCGGCGGCGCGTCGTCGTCGCTGTCTTCACCGCCGCTGCCTTTGCAGGCCACGGCCAAGGTGAGCGCCGTCAGAATGACGGGCCAACGTGTCAGGTTCAAGCGCATATCACCTCCATCTAGCCGGGCAAGATAGCATAGGGATTCAGGAGACACCTTGGCGACGCCCACCCGCACCTACCGTTACCTCAGAAACCAGCTCGGCAGCCTGCGCCGGGTCTACTGGCAAGGCAACACCATCACCCGCCGGGGCGATCTCGGCTCCCGCGAAGAGACCGTGCTCTTGCTGCACGGCTTTATGCAGACCCGCGCGGTGTGGGAGGTCATGGAGGATCGCCTGCGCTGCGACGGCTTCGGCGTGCTCTCGTTTGACCTCGGCGGGCTGTTCTACCGCTTCAACACCCGGCCCATCAGCCAGCTCAGCTCGGCCATCGCCGAGAAGATCGAGGGCATCTGCGCCCGATATGGCGTGCGTCAGCTCCACGTCATCGGCCACAGCAAGGGCGGGCTCATCGCCCGGCACTATGTGCAGCACCACGGCGGCGCCAAGCGGGTGAAGAGCCTCGCCACCTTAGGCACGCCCCACCACGGCACCCCGACGGCGCTCCTCGGCGTGGCGATGTTCGGCGGCGGCTTGCTCTCCAAGAGCCCCTTCGAGATGTTGCCCAAGAGCTCTTTTGTGCGCCTCTTGGCCAAAGACACCTTCCCCGCCCAGATCCCGCTCACGTCGATCTTCTCGCGCACGGATCTGGTCTGCCCGTACTGGAGCGCCCGGCTTCTGCCCAAGCAGGGCGAGGTGAACCTTCGCAACGTCGAGCTGACCGGCCTCGGCCACACGGAGCTGGCCTATGACATGGGCGTCTACCGCCACGTGCACGAGCACCTGCAGCGCGCCGTGGCCTTGTGGAAGGAGCGGGCGGTGAACACCCCGCCACGCTGAGGGAGCGGCGGGGGCTGGGCAGCTACTTGTCGGCGTCGAGGCAGCAGCGGAAGGTGAGGCTGCCTTCAGAGAAGTCCATGCTCTCATCGACGAAGAAGGCGCAGCGGGTGCCGCGCTCGGCGTTGCCGCGCATGCCGCCCTTGGCCAAGAACCGGCTGGTGGACTTGCCCGCGGGCGTAGATGTCCACTCGCGGAAGCCGCCTGAGAGGTCGTAGGCGCCATAAGGCGACATGCAGTCGGTGCGCTCACCGGCCTTGTAGGCCTCTTCCATGCCGCCACCGCACATGGTGGGATCGTGGGTGTCGCCGTAGCTGTAGATCTGGTTGGAGGGGCCCTTGCAGGCCTTCTCCCACTCAAGGGCCGAGCACAGGCGTTTGCCGACCTTCTCGCAGGCCTCGACGGCCTCTTTGTGAACGACCTTGCCCACGGGCGCCTGACCGGCGCGGTTGGGGAACTCGTAGCGGTCCATGAAGTACGCTGGCACTTCAGTGACGCCACGCAGGGGCTCCGCGGGGTTCACCAACGAGGGATCTTCCCCGGCGAGGCGGCCCTGGATGAAGGTGCCGCCGGGGACGTAGATCATGTCGGGATGTCTGGCGAGCATCGCCTTGATCTCCGACTCCGAGGGGATCGGGTTCGCCGCCTGCACCTGGCGCCGCACGACCTCGTCTTGAAGCTTCGCCTGCTCCATGGGATCGCGCTGGGAGGTGAAGTAGAAGTAGCCGCCGATGCCGAGCACCGCGAGCAAGGCCACGCCAACCGCGGCGATGGTGCCGCGGTTGGTGCCGCCGCTGCCGACCTCTTGGGCGTCGGGGCCCAAGGCGCGCTTGATGTCGAGGATCATGTCGTGGGCGGAGGGGTAACGATCCCCGGGCTCGGGCGAGAGCGCCAGCTCAACGACCTGATCGACGTGGGAGGGCAGATCATCCCGCACCTGGGTGGGCGAGAAGAACGTGCCTTTGGGCACCTGACCGCAGAGCAGCTCATAGAGCAGCACACCGACGGAGTAGACGTCGGCCTGGGGTTTGCCCGCTTGGCTGTACGAGGCGAGCTCTGGGGCGAGGTAAGACGTGTCGCCCGCGGAGTCGTAGCGGTCGCCCATGAGCTCGGGGGCGAAGAAGTCGGGCACGCCGAGATCGGTCACCTTGATCGTGCGCACGACGCGGCTGCCGCCAGGGCCCGATCGTTGGGTGGTGACGAGGATGTTCTCGGGCTTCAGATCGCGGTGCACGATGCCCGCCTCGTGGCCGGCCTGCACCGCCTCCAGGACCTTGATCACGATCTGGCAGGAGTCCAAGAGCGTGAACGTGGTGCCCGCGGTGATGGCGTCGTCGATCACCCGGCGCAGGTTCTCGCTCTTGAAGTACTCCTCAGTGATGTACCAGAGGCCGTTGTGCTCGCCGATCTCGCCGTAGCGGATGAGGTTCGCGTGGCGAATGTTCTTGGCCCGGTTGAACCCGTCCTTGAGCTTGTCGGCGGCGCCGTCGCCCTTGAGGAACTCCGGCTTCAGGAACTTGATGACGACATGGCGCCCGGAGGCGATGTGGCGCGCGAGCCACGAGCCGCCGAAGGTGCCGATGCCGAGCTGCTCCTCGATCTCATACTTGCGCGAGATCACGTCGCCGCGCGCAAAGTTAAGGGGTGTCTCCTCGGTCACTTCGTCACTCCGCGCTGGGTCCGGGTCGGACACGCCGCGCTCTCGGCGGGTTTGGGGCGACCCTATCACAGCCGCAGCCGAGACACCAGACCCCCCGCCGGTCGCTGGGTCAGCGCGTGGCCTCAGCCCCGCCCCACAAAGAAACGGAGCACTCCCAGGGCCCTGCGGCGTAGGCCCGCGAGGCTCAGGCGATCCCCGAGCAAGGTGTGCGCGACGAGCCCCGACCACATCGTCGCCGCCGCGATCACCAGGGCGAGGCCGAAGACCACCCCCAAGGGCAGCCCCCACACCGGCGCGGCGGGCGCGGTGATCAGGATCGCCCCGGAGATGAGCAAGGCGCTGGCGCACAAGGCCAAGGAGAGCCTGAACGCGGCGGAGCCTAAGGCGTCGGTGAGCCGCTGGGCGTCGGGGTCTCTCGCCTCGATGCGGATCGCGCCGCGCTCAAGGTCCATCAAGAGCTGGCTCACCTGCAGCGGCAGGCTCTTGAGCCCTCCTTGGGCCTGGAGCAAGGCCCGCAGGCCGTCGGCGCGCAGGCGCTCCGGGCTCAGGCGCTCGGAGAGGCGGCGCGCGGCGTGGGGTCGAATCAAGTTGACGGGATCTTCGCCCGGGGCCAAGGCGCGCAGCACGCCGTCGAGCAGAGAGACCGCGCGGGCGAGCAGGGTGTACTCGGGCACGAGGCTCAGGCGGTACCGAGAGGTCAGCTCGACGAGGTCCAACAGCGAGCCGCGCTCGGAGAGCCGGGCGTACGACGCGCCCTTGTAGCGCATCATCAGCCGCTCAATGTCGCCCTTAAACGCCCGCAGATCGAGGCGGCCTTGGGCCCCGCCCGCGCGGTGAAGCGTGAGCGCCAAGGTCTCGGCGTCCTCAAACACCATCGCCGCGAGGAGCGTCACGAGGGTGTCCTGCATCTCGGCGGTCAACGAGCCGCAGAGCCCAAAGTCGAGCCAGCACAGCCGCCCGTCGCGCAGCACGAGCAGGTTGCCGGGGTGAGGATCCCCATGAAAGAAGCCCTCATCAAAGACCTGGCGCACGCTGAGATCGACGATGAGCCGGGCGAGGCCCGGGGCGCGGGGGTCGTCCGGCGTGATGGCCGAGAGCGGCTCGCCGTCCACACGCTCCATGACCAGCACCCGGCGGCTGCACCACGGCAGGAGGATCTCCGGGACGTAGGCCTCGGGGCTCCGGGCGAGGGCCTTCCGAAAGCGCGCGGCGTTCTGGGCCTCGATGGTGAAGTCGAGCTCCTC
>Ga0066604_10001027_pt1 | contig 16157 bp, 10 predicted proteins | sample Higcelwee11metaG_FD_59501 | JGI IMG/M metagenome (GOLD analysis project Ga0066604, IMG submission 59501) | Freshwater pond sediment microbial communities from the University of Edinburgh, under environmental carbon perturbations - High... | ecosystem: Environmental > Aquatic > Freshwater > Pond... | reverse complement strand
GTTGTCGTTGTCGTTCTGGTCCGCGTCCATGTGGTTCGTGTAGCACACGTCGCAGCCCATCGGCAGGCCGTGGAACTTGCCCATGAAATGATCTTCCAGGCCGGCCCGCGTCACCTGGCGCCCGTTGTACAGGTACTCGGGACCGATGAAGCCGACGACGGTGTTGACCATGAACGGGTTGTAATGGCGCGCCAGGCCGTAGCAGCGGGCTTCCATCGTGACCTGGTCCGCGCCGTGGTGGCCGCCACTGCTTAATTCGGACCCCTGGCCCGTTTCAAAGTACATCAGGTTCGGCCCGGGCGCGGTTCCCTTTTCCGCAATCATCGCCGTGCCTTCGGCCAGCATCGTGTTGTTGATGCCGAACGCGTTGCAACTGATTTCGCTGCCCGCGAGGCTCTGGAACATCACGTCCATCGGGGTTCCGTGGCGAAGCGCTTCCATCTGCGTGGTGATGTGCGCCAGGCAGCATATCTGGGTCGGCACGCCGAAGGCGCGCGTGAAGTCGTACAGGCGGTTCAGGATGGCGGAAGTCGCTTCCCACGTATCCGTGACCGGGTTCACGCCGATCAGCGCGTCGCCCATGCCCCAGGACAGGCCTTCCATGGTCGAAGCCAGGATGCCGTCCGGGTTGTCGGTCGTGTGGTTCGGCTGCAGGCGGACCGAAAAGCGGCCGCGCAGGCCAAGCGTGGTGTTCGCGTGGGACACGACGCGGATTTTCGACGCGGCCAGCGCCAGGTCCAGGTTGGACATCAGCTTGGCGACCGCCGCGATGCATTCGCTGGTCAGGCCGCGGCCGAGGGCCAGCAGATCCTCGCCGGTGGTGTTCGCCGAAAGGACGTGTTCGCGAAGCTGGGCGACCGTCCAGCCGCGCACCTTGTTGAACGTTTCCTTGTCCAGGTCGGCTTCGATCAGGCGCGTGACTTCGTCCTTTTCATACGGCGCGGCCGGGCATTCACGGATGTCGGCCAATGTCAGGTCGGCCAGGACACGCTTCGCCGCCACGCGTTCCATGTCGGAAGTCGCCGCCACGCCGGCCAGTTCGTCCCCGGATTTCAGCTCGTTGGCCTTCGCCATCACGGTCTTGACGTCCGCGAACGTGAATGAATTGCCTTTTACTGTTGAAGTCAGCTTCATAGCGCGGTTAGGCTAGCGTAATCGCGCTGACCGGTCAATCGAAACGGCTGGCCGCGGCGGCGGCTCCAGGGTGTTTTAAAGGTGTTGGAAATGGATGCGCAAATTGTTGCTGGTCCGGGTGCCGTGCCTGCGCGCTGCCTGACGATTGCCGGGTCGGATTGCAGCGGCGGGGCGGGGATACAGGCGGACCTGAAGGTTTTTCACAGGTTCGGCGTCTTCGGACAGTCGGCCGTGACAGCCGTTGTGGCTGAAAATACCGTGGGCGTGCAGGGTTATGACGCGGTGACGCCGGCACTGGTCGCGATGCAGATCGACAGTTGCCTGTCGGACATCGGGGCCGACGCGGTCAAGACCGGGATGCTGGTCAACGCAGAAATCGTGGCGGCCGTGGCTGAACGGCTGCGATTCCACGGCGTCCGCAACCTGGTCATCGACCCGGTCATGTGCGCGAAGAACGGCGACAGACTGATCGCGCAGGACGCGGTTGAAACGCTGGTCGCGGAACTGTTCCCGCTGGCGACCGTCGTGACGCCTAACGTCCCGGAAGCCGAAGCTTTGTGGGGCCGTCGCATCGAAACGGCCGACGACTTCCGGCGCGCCGCCGAAGCAATCAGGGCCATGGGACCGGAAATCGTCGTCATGAAGGGCGGCCACAGTCCGGTAAATCCCGTCGGTCAGTCCGTCGATTTCGTGCTTGCCGGCGACGACTGGATCGCGATTTCAGGGCCCCGCGGCAGTGACCGCAACACGCACGGCACGGGCTGCACGTTTTCCGCGGCCGTGACCGCCCGCCTGGCCCTTGGCGACGACCCGGTGAACGCCGTCCGCGCCGCCAAGACATACATCACCGGCGCCATTGCGACCGCCCCTGATTTGGGTCACGGACATGGCCCGGTCAATCATTGGGCAGAAATCTGAGCTTTGTGCTCGATGTGCTTTCAATTGGCCGGATGCGCGGCGGTCGACCTTTTTGATAGTCTGATCCTGTTGACAACATATTCAAAAACAACAAAGATGGCGCCCTGTCGGATTATTGCGGGTGAAAAATGCGTCGTTGCAACTTGACCGTGCGTTTCGGGGCACGTCGTGGCTATAACATTCCGGTTGGATTTGTTCTTCTGACGATGATTGTGTTCCTGCTGCCGCGCGCGGATGCTTTATCTGCCCCTTTCGTTGTGCGCACCGCGGATGAACTTTCCGCCTGTTCCGACGTTCTGGATGCGTGGATTAATAATGGCACCGCGCCGGAAGCCGAAACATTCAGGAAACTGTTTGATCAAAAAGCATACGGACGCGTGGGCCTTATGGGCAAGAAGAGCCTTGTGTCCGTTGTGAAGACACTGGATTTTTCGACGTCAATGGAATTGGATGCATTCAGGTCCGCGGGCGGCGAGTGTTCCGTCGATGTCAGGACTCCGGAAAAATCGAAGTGTTCTTCGTACTGGTCGGTGTTTTCGATTCTTGATTCCAGGAAGGTTGTTGTCGCCAGATACGGCAAAATTCCCCCACATGTCCAGCCTGCCTCGGTCGCTGTGGATGAAGGTAAGGTTGATGAAGGTAAGGATCGTGACGGCCCGGCGCCGGTGGCTGGAAAAAATGAGGCGGAAACAGAAGGTTCACCTGTTGTAAACAAGGTGCAGCCGATTGAACCGCCATTGGGCCAGAAATTCGGTTTTGCTGAAGACCTGTCTTTCGACGTGAACGTTCTTGTGACAGATTTCTACTATAACCCGGTAAGTGAGTTGGCGTTTTCGAAAGACTGGGCAGGCAGGACAATATTCCCGAATCCGCCCGGCGAAGACGATTTCAACAAATTGATGAAGGTTGCGGGTTGGAAAATAATCCCCAGGGAAATGCTTTTTGATCCTGATAACAAGGTCCTGGCCGTTTTCGACACCGACTCGGATGCACAGTCTGGTGCAGTTTTCAGTTCTGATGCCGTCCGCGACGGGCTGGTCAAGGGATTTGAATTTTCGCTTTCCAAAGACGAAAGTGCGCCTCTTCTTTCGGTTTCAACCCGATTCGACGTTCACCTGTTTTCCCAAGGACTGGAACCAGGCGTCAAGGAAATTGGCTGGGCCGACAGCAGGGTCAAGGTTGATGCCACCACTTGCGACAGATGCGAAGCCTTTTTCAAGGGTATTCTGTCGCCTCCCGACATGACCGTTGCCACCCCGAAATCGGAAACCCCAAAAGGCCCTTCTGATATTCTAGAATTCTGGCTGGTACTCCGCGTGAGGCATGGATCATACATCCGGTTCATGGTTGTGCCGGTTCATATGAAGGTTGGGTCGGGCAAATTGGAAGTTAAGACCGATCTTATTCAGTTTGCCCAATTCCCCTTCAGCGATAAGTTCTGAAAGAGGTTCGTGATCGCATCTGATTTTCCTGTTCTAATATCATCGTGTGCCACGATTGCAGTGTAGCAAGTGTGAAATCAACTTATGTAAACGCTGGATATTTGACTGCCTAGAAGGTATAAATTTGCGCAACGCGTCGTACCCGCCACGCGGGCACGCATGAAATCCCCTGGAGGAAAACGTGAAGAAGCTGATGTATCTGGGAATGGCCGTCGTTCTGGCTTTCGCAATGGCCTGCGGCGACAACGGAAACGAAAACGATGAAGGTGGTCAGCCCGATGTCGTGCAAGACGTGACGCCTGAAGACGTCGTCGAAGACACCGCGACACCCGACGTCGTTGAAGATCGCGTCGAACCGGACGTCATCGGCGACACGACCGGCGATGTGACCGCCGACGTGATTACCGATACGGTCGAAGAAATCCAGATGGTCGACAAGCAATTCACGTTCCGCACCATCGGCGGCATGTCGATGGGCGCGGCGGCGCTGACCGTGGCCAGCCACTACCCCGACATGTTCGACAGCGTCGGCGGCATGGGCGGTTACGTCGATTACCGCTACATCGGCCACCTGATCAAGGACCAGATGGGCGGCGGCTTCTGCTCGATGGCGGATATTCTGTACATCGTCGATCAGGACGCCCTTAACGGCACCGACGAAATCAACAATCGCGACAACCCGATGGTCGACTGCTACCTCCCCGTCGAAGAACGCGACCTGCGCCCGTACGAAATCTACATGACGTACAACCGCATGAACTACTCGAAGCAGGCGGGCACGACGTTCCACCGCGGCTTCTACATCGATGTCATCGGCGCGATCATTTACGCGTTCGGTAACTTCCTGTTCTACAACCCCGAGCACCCGCTGGCGCCCCCCGGGGTCGACCCGTCCTGGCTGCTGCAGTCCGATTCGCAGAAGTGCGCCAACCCGGCCCATGTCACCTTCCCGAACAACATCAACGCCGAATACAACCCGGATGGCGTGTACGACCTGATTACGTTCTGCGACGGCTCGCCCGACGTGTGCCGCGGCATCCCCGACTGCGATGACGAATCGCCGGAAATGCGCGCCATGCGTGGATGGTACTGGCCCGACCAGCCCGACCGGGCCAACATGCCCGTCGCCGGCTTCCTGGCGGTCGACTACAACGGGAACGGCAATCGCGACCTGGGCGAACCGGTCGTCTTCAACATGGGCGAACGCTGGGAAGACCACGGCGTGGACGGCTGCGGCAACGAATTTGAAAACGGCAGCGGCGGATGCAACGGCACCGCGACCGGTTCGGCCGACGTTGACGCCAACGGCGACGACTGGGACATGATGACCAATAACACCGGCACCGAAGGCAACAGCGAGTACGACGAAGGTGAATTCTACCTGGATTACGGGCTCGACGGCGTCGAAGCCGGCACGATCGACCACGACACCCCCATGACGGATGAGGAACTGAAGGATCTCGGCGAAGGCGACGGCGTATACACGTACAACCCGCGCTGGAAGGCGATGATCGATAATGACGCGCGCAGCTACTTCAGGACCGCGCCGGTGGAACAACTCCAGGCGAAGAACTACTTCTTCGACGGAGGCATCCGCGACGGCCTGGGCGCCCTGACGTCCGCCCTGCACCTGGTCGGCGCATTGAAGGACCGCGGCATCGACGTCCGCACCTACAAGAATTTCACCGGTTTCGAAGATTCCGTGTTCCCGGACGTGGCGTGCACGGACATGCTGGGCACGAAGGAAGACTTCGGCACGACAGATTTTTCGCGCAAGGCCTTTGGCCCCAGCTTCCTGATTGCTTACGGCGACCCGGACATGGATGAAGAAAAGGCTTACACCGACGGCAGCGGCAACCACATCGGCAACGGCTGCGAAGTCAACCTGCGCGGCCTGGTTCCCTACGCCGCCGCGAACGCCCGCGTCCCGGACCCGGTCGTCTTCATGAACTACAACTTCCTGGGCGACATCTTCTTCACGTCTTACTACTCGGACGTCCTGAAGTCCCGCCGCTGGTTCTCGGTCAACCTGCCGCCGGATTACAACAGTGCCGACTGCTACGCGAACTGCGACGCCGAAAACCCGGAAGACAAGGTGCTGTTCAACGAACTGGATTACCCGGTTTCGTACATGCTGCCCGGCATCGGCATGCCGCTGGACGGCATGGGCATCCTGACCATGCTTTTCAACCTGACGATGGGTTACGGCAGCAGTGCGCGTTACATCCTGATCGTTCCGGACGGACAGTGCTGTTACCGTAACAAGGAAACGGGCGCCCAGGTCTGCAACTGCTTTGAAAATGGCGACAACGTGACCTGTGTCGACAACGAATGCACTGGCCCGCACGACACATGCACGGTCACCAATATCCCGAAGAGCGAGTTCAACCCGCATCACGAGCAGGAATGCAACAGCGGCCACTTCTTCGTCAACCAGGCGACCAACCGTTACGGTGCCATGGGCGAAGACCTTGAAACCATGAAGTTCGAAGACGCCCTGATCGAACAGATCCTGGCCACCGAAGACATGTACCGCATCCGCAAGCCCGCCACCGTCAAGGTCCCGGTCGATTTTTGACCCTCATGGTAAATTTGGACGTCTTTAATTTTTGCATCGACTTTCATTCAGGGATGAAATAGCATCGCGACCTGAACAACTATTGCGGTGTTGAAATGTCCAAAACAGTATTTACTGTCGGGAGATCCGAAGAAAGTGACTTTCGAATCGATGACGATGAATCTGTGTCGCGTGTACATGCCGAAATTGAAATTTCCAAGGATGGCAGACTTTTCGTTGTGGACTGCAATTCGGCGAATCATACCTTCCTGAAGCTTGGAGATTCGATGAAACGAATTTTCCAGGCTGTTGTCGACAACCAGGGAATCCTTGTGTTTGGCAAGAAGGAAATGTCTGTCGCTCACCTGATTCGGGAAATCCAGTTGCTGGATCGAATCAGGGTTCATTGAACGGGTGCTCAAGTTTTCAGTAGGGGCGAAGTCCCGGTGGGGGCAGATGCCCTTTGAATTTGAAATTTATACTGTCAATAATTCCTGGAGGAGCAGATGGAAAATCCGAAAACGTGTCCGAAGCGCAACCACGTATACGACGGCGCCAAGTACCAGTCGTGTCCCGAATGTATCAAGATGGATCGCCAGAAGCCGACAGTGCCTCTGGCCGGGGGCGACACATCTGAACAACCCAATCCGGCCGACCCTGCGCGCCGAATGAAGATGGCGGCTGGGCAGACCATTCCGTTGATGCTCGAAGATGGCAATGTCCCGGTCGTTGCCTGGCTTGTGTGCATCAAGGGCAAGGATGTCGGCACCGACTTCCGCGTTACGGCAGGTCAGAGTTTCATCGGTCGCGACAAGGCCAACAAGATCTGTATTCCCGGCGACCAGCGCATCAGCAAGATTAAGCAGGCGTCGCTGCTGTTTGATGATCGTACCGGCGAATGTGTGATTGCCAACGGCGAAGGCCAGTCAATCAACCGCGTCAACAACAACATGCTCACGGGCCCCACCACATTGGTCCATGGGGCCAGAATCGAACTTGGTGACTCTGAATTTGTTTTCGTCAAGTTCTGCAATGAACTCCATAAGTGGGAATACAAGGCCGGCGAGCAGAAGTAAGCGGTATTTTGAAGTCGGGGCGGCCTTTACGTGTCGGGCTCCCAGCTTTGAATTCTTGCTGGCCTTGTCACCGAAGCGGCCGGCTTGCCTGCCGGGACGATGCGAAAGGGGGTCCGTAATGAAGCTTGGATCTGCGGTCTTCAGTTTCTGGCTTGTGTTGCTGCTGCTGCCTTCCGGTTGCTCCCTGTATTCGGACGATGACAAATCCGCGGCCGGGTCTTCAACGGCGTTTGAATCGGACAGAAATGACCAGAAGCTCGCTGCTTCGGTCGAAGCACCTTCCGCCAAGACCAGGGCCGATGGTTCCGTGGGGTTTCTGCGTCAGGACTACGCCGTGACTTTGCGTCAGATTTCGGTTGATATACCCGACATCACCGCGTGGGTTGAAGTTGTCGATGATCATGGCAATCCGTTTGTCCCGCTGTCGGTGGATTTGCTTAATGCCAAGATTGAGGGCCTGCCCGATGTCAAGGTGGTTGTTGATGGAATTACGCCCGCCAGCGATATCCGGGAAACGCCTGCGCCGCAGGACTTGATCGTTTTGATGGACGTGTCCGGGAGCATGGCTGGAAGCAATCTTGTGAAGGCCAAAGGTACGGTTGAAAAGCTGATCGACCAGATGGTCAATGGTGATCGCATGGCGATTTCCAGCATTGGTGAATCCTTCAATTTATTGATGGATTTTACGAACGACAGGCAGGAACTGAGGAAAGCGGTGGCCGGATTGAGGGCTGTCGACAATAAGACACTCCTGTACGACGGCATCTGCGAAACGCTTGATGAAATCAGGAGCATGGCGAAGGACAGGGACATCAATATCAGGAAATCCATACTCGTTTTTTCAGATGGGATGGACGATGGCAGTAAAACGTCACTCCTGGACACGATCAAGAAGGTTCAGGATATGCCAGTGCCCATCTTTGCCGTCGGTTACAGGTATCCGAAACAGTATAAACAGTTCGCGAACATTCAACAGATTGTCGATGCTTCCAGGGGGCAACTGATCCATGTTTCATACCCGGACTTGATGGTGTCGCAGTATCGGTTTTTCAGAGCTGAAGCCGGTGGCGGCCGTCTTATCCGCCTGTCGTGCCCGACCTGTCCAGTCGATTCGAGCCAGGTCAAACTGACGGTCAGCGTTTCCGGCCCCAAGATAACGTGGAGCGAGGACAGTCTGGCCTTTGAACTTTTCCAGTCGGAAAAACAGAAAGCGAAAATTCAGGCCGATGTGGATAAGAAGAGTGCCGAGGAAAGACGAATCAGGTTGCTGAGGGAAGAATACACCAAGCTCCTCGATGATCTCATGGCACAGAACAGGCTCTTTGCCGTGATTTCCGTCGTGATTCCAATTGCCGCGGTTGTCCTGGTCGGTCTGGTGGTTCTGTACATCGTTCTTGCTATCCACCGAAAACGTAAGCAGAAGCTGATCGATGTCGATTGGTTCCAGTACGAAGGCAATTCCAGGCCATTTGACCTTGTCAAGATAAGGGGTAACGGGATCCTTGAACCGGAAGGGCCTTACCGCCTGCCAACCATTGGTCTTTCGATAGGTCGTGACGGTGATATCAGGCTTCTTGGCGAAAAGGGTGTCAAGGATGTTCATTGCAGGCTGGTTCTTGAAGGTCGTCACGTCGTCGTGACTGCCCGATGGGGATGCAGGGTTGAAGTGAACGGGCAGCGTGTGCGAAAGAGTCACGATTTAAGGTCGTTTGATAAATTGCTCATTGGCAGGACGTCATTTTCTTTTGAACTTCTGGAAGAATGAACATGAACAATTCTAACCGGGTTATATCTCACGAATGGCAGGATGCTGGTGACCGGGATTACCAGGAAGACTCCATCAGGGTCTGGTCCGACGCCGATCTTGGAATGACGATTGGCGTGCTGGCTGACGGCATGGGTGGACTTTCCAACGGCGCCGAAGCCTCGCGTACTGTCGTTGATTCATTTATCGCATCTGTGATGGCAGCGCGGTCTGACATTAGTATTCAGGACCGTCTTGTCAACGCCGTGTATTACGCTAACGAGCAGGTTGGTGAAATGCTGCAGGGGTCGGGCAACCAGAAGGTCGGGTCGACGCTTCTGGCTGTCTGCATCTGTAATTCGGAAGTTCACTGGGTGTCGGTCGGTGACAGTCCGCTTTTGTTGCGGAGGGCCGGCAAGACCCGCCGGGTCAACCATGAACACAATTACAAGTACAGCCTGACCCGCAAGTTGCAGCGCGGTGAAATTTCACAGAGTGAATTTGACGGCGGCAGCGACAAGTGGGACGCACTGACGAGCTTCATTGGCGGAAGGGAAATTGAAGACGTCGAATCGGGGGAAGATCAGTTCCTGCCCGGCGACAAGTGGATTCTTTCCAGTGATGGCCTGACGGACGTTCGTGAACTCAGCTGGATCAATAACACGGTTCGCAAGTCCGGTGATTCCGCGCGAAGGCTTGTCGATGGTGCCACTCATCCTATGCCGCCCGGGTGCGACAATGTTTCCGTCATTGTGCTCGAATCGCCGAAGGTGCCCCTGCGACTGCCTTTGTTGATCGGTGCGATTGTCATCGGTGTCGGAATCCTGGTTGGGGCGGGGTGGATCATATGGTCGCGTGATGATGTGCCGGTCGCAAAGGACACGCATGATGCGAGTGATGTGAAATCTCCTGAAGCCGATGCGGTCGCCAATCCTGAAACGATTGATAAGACTGGTTCTGAAAATACTGGAAAAGGCTTAACGGCGGCGCAGGCCATTGAGGCGGCAAACAAGGCTGACGAGCCGAAGACTGTCGTACCGCAAGTTGGCACCACTGCCGTCAACAAGCCGGTAGCCAAGCCTGAAGCTTCCAGCCCGACTGGCACTACCACGAAGCCTGGCACTAACGCGAAGCCTGTCATTACCACGAAGCCTGGCACTACCGCGAAGCCTGTCATTACCACGAAACCTGTCACTACCACGAAACCTGTCACTACCACGAAACCTGTCACTACCACGAAATCTGTCACTACCACGAAACCTGTCACTACCAAGAAGCTTGGAACCCCAAGCACGACTGTAACTACCACCAACTCGGATCAAGCAGGTTCGGACGATGAGACGACGGGTGGCGTCACCGGCGCTTCTCCTTCTTCGGGCACTGAGCCAATGGTGAAAACTTCGCCAGAAGTTCCGAAAGAAGAGCAGGGAATTAATATTAAGGGAGTGGGTGGCAATTAGCTCATGATGGTTTTGATGTTTGATGACTGATTGGAATGAATCTGGCTTGCGCGGTCGTTCTGATCGACGGCTGTGCAAGTTTTCTGGTCGTGACTTTTGCATGTTCCCGGACTGGACGTTTTATGGGGTTTGTTTCAGGAGGTGATATGAAGGCATTGGCATCAGTAACAGAAGTGAATTGTGGAAGTTTGTTCCGTCATCTTTTACTGGCGCTTCTGGCTCTTGTCGTGCCCCTGTCGTCAGTCGCGTGCATGGAACCGAAGCCGCTGTCCAGCGTGAAAATGGATCAGAGCGTCTGTCGGGTTGTGTGTTACAAGAAGTTCGACATCAGGACCGATGAAGATTCCGTGGTGACCATGCATGTCCCGGTTGGGGGAGGGTCTGGCTTCGTCATCAATGATGACGGTTTCGTGGTAACGAACCACCACGTGGTCAAGACTGACCTGGCAGGACAGTCCTGTTCCAAATACGCCGTTTTTTTCGGGGTCAGGGATTACTCGGAAGCTGAAGTGGTCGCCTATGACGAAGATCGGGATTTGGCGGTACTTCGGCCCCTGAATAACCTCAACAGACCGCCACTTACCATATATGACCCATCAGAAGGTGAGGTGGCCAAGGCATCGCCGGTGACGCTGATTGGTTACCCGGCGATAGCTGATTACGGCAATTCCACCAGTGATTTCGTGATATACGCGACTGCCTTGATTAATCAGAAAGAGGTTCCGGGGGTTCCGGAAAATCAGAGTACTGTTGTACTTAGGGGAACAATCGCCGGTTACAGGGTCAACAATTCGGGTCTGCACATCATAATGGTGTCCCAGCAGGTGTCTTCCGGTTCTTCGGGGTCGCCGCTCATCGATGATCATGAAAGGGTCGTCGGTGTGAATTTTATGAGTGTTTCCCAGGTAGAGGTCAAGTCTGCTGAGGAAGGGGCACGTGGACGGGCGACATTGGCCCGTGACGGTCAGGACGGTGGTTCGGGACAGCAGGTTGTCGTGGCCGACAATTCTTACTGGGCTATTGATTCACTCGAACTGGTTAAGTTTCTTGATGATCACAGGATTGAATTCAAGTCTGTCAAGAAATCGGGTGGTTATTTCTTTATTGGATTGGCAGTCGGCGGGATTCTTCTGGTCGCCAGCCTGATTGTGCTTATTGTCCTGCTGGCCAGGCGCAAATCTACGCCGGCGCAGCCAGGTTCAGCATCCTTTTATGTCATGACCGGGTCTTACGGAACCCATCCGATCAACTCGCTGCCGGCATACATCGGCAGCGCGGACTCGGTCTGCGATATAGTCATTCCTGCTTTGCCGCTGAAGTGCCTCGAGGTAAGGCGTTCCGCCCAGGGTCTTGAAGTTCGTGATCCGTATTCGGGCGCCCGGCTGTCCGTTGACGGACGAATTATCACACCGGGCACGTGGGTTCGCCTGCCCTATGGCGGCTGTGTGGAAGTTTCGGGAGTCAGCGGCGGCAGTCGTTCGGGCCAGATCTGGTTTAAGGCGTTAAAGTGAATTCGCAAGGGGACTTCTGGCTTGAACGGTATTGACGATCGGCTCTGGTTGCCCGGGGGCATTCATCTGTACAACGGGCAGTATTTTGTGCAGCGTCTCCTTGGGGCCGGCCCTTTCGGGGCCTGGTATGCCGCCAGGGATGTTTTCCTGAACCGCCCCGTATACATCAAAGAATTTTTTCCAATGACCATGGCGTCCCGTTGTCACGATGGCCGCACATTGCAGCCGACAGATTATGCACATTTCATGTTGGGGCTCGAAGCTTTCAAGGCCAGCGTCCGCTCGGTGGGGCGCATTTCCCACGAAAACATAATGCCGGTGCTGGACCTGTTTGAAGAATATGGCACCGCGTATTATGTGGTTCCCGGTCTTGATGGCGTGCCTCTGAGCAACGAATTGGCAGCGCCGAACCTGATTGATGGACACTATGTTTCGGGTTTCGTTCTTCAGGTAATTTCAGGTCTGACCGCTGCTTACAATGCCGGCATTTTTCATGGGGCGTTGAAGCCATCGAATATCTTTGTGGATTCGTCCGTTAATGTCAGGTTGTTTGACTTCGGTCTGATGAAGACGAGAGCTTGTCGACAGGTTTATCTCCCGATCGAGGACAATTCTCCCTACCTGCCACTGGAGTATTACAGGCAGAGTCTCGAATACGGCGCGTCGGCCGACATCTATTCCTGCGGGGCGATTTTTTACCGGCTGCTGACCGGCCGTGACCCTGACGGGCAGGAAAGATTCGGACGCAATGGGCCGAGACCTTCGCTTTATTCAAACATGGCCCCTGTTACGGACAAGGTTGTCGGGATTGCGATGTCGGCTTCGCCGGCAAGGCGATTCCGTGGGCCAGCGGACATGAAATTTGCTCTTGTCAATGCCGGCCTGAATGACCCGTCGCTTAAAGATGTACGGATTAACACGTCCGGTGGTGATTCTGTCGGGACGCCCGCACGTCCGGAATCAGAACCGTCCCGGCGCTCCTTGATAGTTCGTCTGTTTTCACCGCGTGCTGATGAGGTTCGAAGCCCGTTGACGCCGGACGTTCTTGTCGAGGGGGAAGAGGCGGGGCAGTTCCAGATTCGCAAGCTGTTGTCGAGTTCACGGGGGGCATATGTGTACGAGGCCAGTGGTCTGGGGCGCAATGACAGTGAAGTCATAGTGATCGAGTACTGCCCCGAAGAATACGGTTTCCGAACGTCAGATGGAATTTCGGTCGACAATCGTTTTGGCAAGGGTGGCAGGTTCAGGGCAGGCGTCGCCGCTTTCGCCCGCCTGGCCAGCAGGTACCGTGAAATCGGCTCTCACGAGAATCTGGCCAAGGTACTGGCCGTGTTTGAGCAGAACGGCACTGCGTATGCTGTGTTGTCCCACGTAAAGGGCGTTCCTCTGAGCCAGTGGGTGGGCAAGGGAAGGTCCGAGGTTGCCGATGCGTCCGACATTTCGTTCGTGATGCAGTCGATTCTGAACGGGTTGTTTGTTCTTCATCGCCGTGGACTTTGTCACCTTGGTATCAGGCCGGAGCGGATTGTTTTTGATGCTGAGGGGAATGTAATCATAATTCCGGGCGTGGACGACATCCCTGAGATTGGTAAGAAGCTTGAGCCTGAGGTCGGAGGACGGAATGACGGTTTCTCCGCACCGGAACTTTACAAAAAGTCGTGGCAGTCTTCTGTTTCCATCGACATGTACTCCTGTGGTGCGCTTCTTTATTTCATTCTTACTGGCAGGACGCCTCCGGATCCAAGGACGAGGAATGGTGATCGGGAACTCTGGGAGCAGTTGTCCATGCGTGGAGTTACCCAGTCAACCGTGCAGGTGATCCGGCAGGCCATGTCAGTGAGACCCGGCGCGAGATATCCAAATACTGGAATAATGGCTGATGAACTGTACAAGACGCTGGGCTAGTCGAGGGAACCCGGAGTCATGCTTGTGGGTAATGTGTTCGGAAAAGTGAATTGCGGGGTCGGAAGGCATGCATCTTAAATTTGGGACCATTCTGGCTGCCCGATACCGGATAATGAAGGTGATCGGTGAGGGTAGCTACGGCGTAACCTATCTGGCCGAAGACCTTCATTGCAAAAGGAACGTCGCGGTTAAGGAACACTTCCCTAATCTTTGTTCCGTGCGCTCTTCTTCCGGAATCAACATTGTTCCATTGTCGGGAATGGATGGCGCGTATCAGAAGAGTTGTGCCAGGTTCAGGACCGAAGCCGAGATTCTTGCCAGATTTGTTCATCAGAATGTCGTCACCATTTACGCAATTATTGAAGAAAATCAGACGTTTTATTTCGTTATGGAGCTTCTGGAGGGCCGGTGCCTTGATCAGCAACTGGGATTGATGCCGGCTGTCGGTTTTCGGGTGGAGTCGGGTTTGAGACTTATGCGGGAGGTACTGATCGGACTGAGTGCGGTTCATGAAAAAGAGTGTCTGCACTTAGATATCAAGCCGTCCAATATCTTTCTCACAAATTGCGGGGAAGTGAAAATCATCGATTTCGGGTCGGCGCGGAGTATTGGATCGTCGAACGCTTCTGCTCTGTACACGGCCGGCACCCCAGGTTATGCCGCTCCGGAGATGTATTCCAGGCACGGCGACATTTCTTATGCAACGGATGTTTACGCCTGCGGGGCGGTGATGTACGAAATGTTTTCGGGTGAAGCACCGGTGCCAGCCGATCAGCGCGTGAACAGTACCTGGAACCCCGGCCATGTTCTTGAGTCAAACCTCCCGGCCAGCCTTGTTCTGGTCATTGAAAAGGCCCTTTCATACAGTCCTTCCGATCGATATCAGGGTTCGTTGGATATGTTGATGGCCTTGCTGCGATTGGGCCTGGATCCCAATCTCTGTATATCTCGACATTTCGTTGCTGCTGCCGGCGCGGTAAATTTGCAGGCCGGGCAGGATGGGCCCGGTGGTATTGAAGGTTCCGATGACGAAGAAATTGATGATTCCGATAAATCCGATCCGGTTGGGGATTGCGAAAAAATCGATGAGTCCGATGAATCAGCTCCGGTTCGGGATGACGAAGGGAAAGGGGAGCGGTTCCAGGATTTCGGGTTTCCCTTCCGATGTGACCCGAATGTTGAAGTGAAGCATGTTCCGCCTGCCAATGATGTAACGGTTATTGTCATATCCGTTGCCCTCGCGGTAGTAACATTGCTGGCCACCTTCGGTATAGCGGTGGTGCTGGCCGGGAATTGACATATTCCGGCAGATGGTTATGGCAACTAAGGTCAGGTTCTACGCGTAATAAGTCCGGTTGATGATTTCCATCTTCAGTTCGTCAGAAAGGTCGTTGAAGTAGGCGCAGTAGCCGGCGATGCGGACGACCAGGTTCGGGTACTTGTCGGGGTTGTTGTACGCGTCCAGCAGGGTTTCGCGGCTGACGACGTTCGGCTGGAACTGCATGCCGCCCTGGGCGAAGTACGCGCGGATCATGCCGGCCAGGTTGGCGACGCCGGATTCGCAGGGGAACAGGGCCGGGTCGATCGTGGCTGTGTTCGTCGTGCCGTTCGGGGCATACTTCGGGAAATCCACGGAAGCGACCGCGTTCATCGACGAAGTCAGGTCCACCATCTTCATGCCGTAATGCGGAACGACGCTGTTCGCCAGGGGCACGCCTGCCAGGCGCCCCGAGGGCAGGGCGGGGGTGTTCTTCCCGTATGCGATGTTCACGTTCAGCCCGTAATATCCGGCCACGTACCGCCCGCCGCGCGTGCATTTCGGCACGGCAGCCAGCGCTTTGACCCAGCATTCCATGACGCGGTTGACCCACGCCGCCGGCGCCGCCGACGAGTCGTTCCCGAATTTTGGCACGGCCATCAGCATCGCGTGAATCTGCGCGCCGCGCTCGCCCTGGAAGTTGCCGTCCATCGCCGCGACCAGTTCGTAGATGGTGAACGCCCGTCGCTTGAACACAAGTTCATCGATGGCGTGCAGCGAATCGGCCACGTCCGTTTCGCCCACCGCCTGGATGCCGTTCGTGTTGATTTCGGCGCCGCCCTCAAGCACGTCCCGGCCTGCCTTGACCGCGCTTGCGTACAGCGACGATGCCAGCGGCACCGGCAGGTTCCTGGCCAGCGCCGTTTCGATCAGGTAATGGTCCGCCAGCACCGCCGCCGTGACCTTGTTCAGCCTTTCCTGGAACCGCCGCATCAGCTCGTCCATGTCGGCCGGCGGCCTGACCGGCTTCGATCTTTTCCCGGCGGCATCGGCCCTGGGCATCTTCCATCCGCGGGCAAGCTTGTCCGCCGTGTAGTTCAGCGCCTTCCTGTCGAGGCCGTCAAGCAGTCCGTATTTCCACAGATCACGTTC
>Ga0066604_10001021_pt1 | contig 16215 bp, 11 predicted proteins | sample Higcelwee11metaG_FD_59501 | JGI IMG/M metagenome (GOLD analysis project Ga0066604, IMG submission 59501) | Freshwater pond sediment microbial communities from the University of Edinburgh, under environmental carbon perturbations - High... | ecosystem: Environmental > Aquatic > Freshwater > Pond... | reverse complement strand
CACCGCCGAGATGGAGTTCTTCGCCCCTGAAGACGTCACCTCCTTGCGGCGCATCCTGTTTTATGGCCGCGGCGGCTTCGACGTCATCGACCCCCGCCACTTCCCCTACCGCCAGCCCGACTTCCGCGACCCTGAAGAGATCACGCTCACCGGCGTGCGAGAGCTGCCGTTTATGATCCTGCTGCGCCGCATGGGCCGCGAGCGGGAGGCGATCTTGTCGATTGACGAGGCCGCGGCGACGATGAAGCTGCTCTACGACGACTTCTCAACCTTCTGCCAGCCCGAGCACCTCAGCTCAGCGATGGACTGGGTCATGGATCGCCTCGAGCGCCGCCGCGCCTCGGGCAAAGGCAACGTGCGCCTCCTGCCCCTGCCCACGGGCCCCAAAGACCTAAACCGCCTCAAACGAATCTGGCGGTATCAGGCGTATCTGCGACACTATCCTCGCATCCCTGCGGTTGAGGAGTACCTCGCGAGCGGCATCAAGGAGGTGGTCGCCTCACGCCCGAGCTGGCTTGACGATCAGCTCCTGCACATCGCCCGCACGCTGGAGGCGCGGCCCCACTTCGTCTACGCCAACCGCGACAAAGACATGACCTGGGAGGACAGCCCCATGCCCCCAGACCCCATGGCCGAGCCCGACTTTGGTGAGCCTGAAGACACCGCCGACGTCGGCATGGTGATGAGCGGCCAAGACGGCTGAGCGAGGGCGACTCTAGGGCGTCTTGGGCTGGATCGGGTACTGGGCGGTGAGCGTGAGCGGCTCGACGACGGCGTGATCCCCGGCGGGGGTCACCCGGGCGAGCTGCACGCTGTCGGCGCCTACGGCGATGACGATGAGGCCCAGCTCGGGCAACATCGAGCCCGGGGAGACGATGCGCTCCTCCCCTGAAGGCAGGCCCAAGGCGGCGCGAGGCGGCTGGGCTTGGGGCAGCGTCATCAACAGGCGCACGGCCCAGGCGGGCTGGGTGGGCAGGCCCATGGCGGGCGGGGCCTCGGGGGGCGGCGCGGCGGGCTCGACCACGGCCTCCGCGGGGGCCACCTCAGCGACGGCGGCGCCCTCGGCGGGGGCTGGCGCGGCGGCGGCCTCGGCGGCGGCCACGGCGGCGGCGTCCGCTTTGCCGAACGGATCGGCGTCGGTGGCCACGGCGACGGCTTCAGCGAACTCCGGGCTCAGGCCCGGGGGCCCAGCGGGGTTGGCGATGGCGGGCCCCGCGGCGGCCGCGACGTACGACGCGGAGACCGGCGAGGCCGGGGCGGCGGTGAGAAGGTCGGACGAGGGGGTCGTCTGCGCGCAGGCGAAGATCAGGAGCCCGAGCATTGAGGCCTCCAGAGCGGGTCAAGTGTGGATGCTAACCCACCGCGCTCGGCGGGGCCTGGGCTCGGCGATTCTAGGGTCGGCTTCAGCGCCCCTCAAAGGCCGCCAAGGCGTCGAGGAACGGCTGGCCATACCGCTTGATGCGCTCGGGCCCCATGCCGTGAACCTTCAACAAGCTACGCGGCGTGGTGGGGCGCTCGGCGGCGATGGCCTCCAGGGTGCGGTTGGGGGCGATGACGTAGGCGGGCACGTCTTCAGCCTCGGCGAGCTTGCGGCGGATCTCCTTGAGGTAGCTCAGAAGATCGCTGGAGACGGGGCGCGAGGCCGTTGCGCCCGGCGCGGCGACGGCGCGGGGGCGCGGCGGGGCGGCGAGGCGCATCTTGGGCCAGGCCATGCGGAACTCCGGCGCCTGCTGCAGCATCACCTGGGTGCCCAAGGCCGTGAGGTGAAGCTCGGCGTAGGTGATCTCCCGGCCGTCGAGGAGCTTCGTGACGTGGCGGCGCTCCAAGGCCCCGGCTCGTGTGAGCGCCTCCAACAGCCCCGTGACCTCGGCGACGGTGTGCTGGCGCAGCAGCCCATAGGTCGAGAGCTGGTCATACCGCCAGTTGCGCACGGACTGCTCCTCGCTGCCCGTGAGCACCTTGGCCACCATGCCCACCGACCGCGCGTCCTTCATGCGGGCGACGCAGGCGAGCACCTTTCGCGCGGCGTTCTCTTCATCGGGGCTCAAGGCGCGGGGGCCCCCGGCCAGGGTCACCCCCTCGCGGCAGGCGTCGCAGTTGCCGCAGCGCGCATAGGCCGGGGCCTGGCCAAAATACTCGAGCAGGTAACGCCGCCGACAGGTCGCCTGGGTGTAGTCGAGCATCTTCTCGAGCTTGTCGAACTCGTGCTGGCGGCGGGTGCGCAGCTTCTCTTCGTCGAAGTCGAGCTCCTCCGTGGCGTCGTGGAGCAGCTCCACCCCGCCCACCCGGGTGGGTGGCTCAACCTTGAGGTATTTACGCTCCTCCAAGCCCTTGAGCGCGGCGGTGAGCTGGTCACGCTCAAGGCCCAGCGCTTTGGCGAGGCGGTCGGGGTAGAGGTCGGCGCCGAAGCCGTCCACCACCCGCTCGATCACCGCGTCCCAGACCTGGCCGCGGATGCCGTCGGGGCGCTTCTTGGGGGCGTCGGTGCGCACCGCCACCCGGGCCGGGCGGTCGGCGGGGTGAATACGCCGCACCCAGCCCTCACGCTGCAGCACATACAAACACGCCGCCGCCGTGCGCTCGTCTTGGTTGTCGGGGGGCAGCCCCAAGGCGAGGTCCTCCAGGCGGAGGAAGGTGGGGTTCGTCTTCTGCCGGAGCAGGTGCTTGTAGATGAGGTGCACATACTCGACAGGCGGGTGCCCAAGCTTGATGAAATATTCTTGGGTGTAGCGGTCTTTGGAGTCAAACAGGAGCACGACGCGAGACGGCTTGTTGTCTCGCCCAGCGCGGCCGATCTCTTGGTAATACGCCTCCACCGTGCCGGGGATGTCCCAATGCACGATGGTGCGCACGTCCTCTTTGTCTACACCCATGCCGAAGGCGTTCGTGGCGACGACCACCTTCACCTTTCCCGACATGAAGTCGTCCTGCGCCCGGCTGCGCTCTTCAGGCTTGAGCCCGGCGTGGTAGATCCCGGCGGGCACCCCCGCCTCATGGAGCGCCAAGGCGGCCTTCTCCACGTTTTTTCGGGTGGCGCAGTACACCAGCGCCGTCGTGCCCCGCACCAGCTCGGGCAAGGTGCTCTGTTTGTCGGCCAGCCCCTTGACCTGAATGACCTCCATGCGGAGGTTCTCCCGGTCAAAGCCCCGAATAAACCGCCGGGCGTCGCCGAGGCCCAAGGTGCGCACGATGTCGTCTTGCACCGTCGGCGTGGCCGTGGCCGTGAGCGCCACCGTCGGCAGAGGCCGCCGCGCGCTGAGCTCCTTGCGCACCTGGCCCAGCCGCAGGTAGTCCGGCCGAAAGTCATGCCCCCACTGGCTGAGACAGTGGGCCTCGTCGATGGCGAACAGCCGAATGTCACAGCCCGCCAACATGCGCGTGAACGCCGGGGTGAAGCGCTCCGGCGCGACGTAGAGCAGCTCCAGATCCCCCCGCAGAAGCCGCGAGGTGACCTCCCGCCGGTCCTCCTCCGAGAGCGACGAGTTCAAGAACGCGGCCTTGGCGCCCTTGCGCACCAGGGCGTCCACCTGGTCCTTCATCAAGGCGATGAGCGGCGAGACCACCACCGTCGTGCCGCCCCGAGCCAAAGCCGGCGCCTGATAACACAAGGACTTGCCCGCCCCGGTGGGCATGACCACCAAGGCGTCGTTGCCGTCCGCGACGTGCTGCACGATCTCAAGCTGCCCCGGCCGATAGTCGGGGAAGCCAAAGCGCGCTTGAAGCAGCTTGCGCAGGTCCACACAGCCTCAGGTGAAGAGAGACCAGCGCCCTAACGCGAGGGGATCCGAGGGGCAACGGGTGTTCAGGGGATGGGCGCGGACACCAAATGACCGCCCGTCACATCACCAGCGGGAGCTGCGGCACAAACAGCGTCGGCGGCCCCACTCTCAGCGTCACTTCAGCGGCCTCGGCCACACGCACGAGGTCGTCATCTGCAGTGCAGAGCCCCTCTGCGCCGTAGCGGAGGGCGCAGGCGAAGATCTGGAGGTCCACCTTGATCTTTTGGTGGCTGCGGTCCTTGAGCTTGACCGAGCCGAGACCCGCCGCGGTCACGGCGGCGCGCTGATCAAAGCTGACCACAGACACGCCGGGGAGCTGAAGGAGGGCACGCTCTGCGGCCTCGCGGCGCTCCTTCGGCACCCAGGACAAGGACTCCGCGAGGGCCGGCGTCGGGACGAGGAGCCGACGATCCCCGCCCACGAGCCCACGGGACGCCGCGGCGAGGGACTCTTGGCCAGCCTTAGGGGACGCCACCAACAAAAAGCCCAAGATCGAGGTGTCCAACGCCAGGACCATCAGCGCGCCCTCCGCGCTGCGCCCAGCACATCAAACCCTTCGCCCCAGCCCCCCACCGCCTCGTCCAGCCGCCGGAACGCCTCGGCGGCGCTGAGCTTGGGCGGCGCGGGCTCAAAGCTCTGCAGCGTGAGCTGTTTGATCACCCCCGTCGCGCCGTCGCGGGTGGCCTCGACCTCCAGGTTCAAGGCGCTGTAGAGGTGCGGCGCGAGGGCCAGGGCCATGTCTCGGCCGACCTTGACGCTCAAGGTGCCCTCGTGGTCGAGGACGAGCACCGCCGCGCCGTCGGGCCCGCCGACTCGCTGGAGCACGCCGCGTAGGCTCGTGCGCTCGTGGGTCTCCCAGGTGGACGGGGCCGGCGGGACGGGCACTGGCCGCAGGACGCGGGCGCCGAGCTGCATCGTGTAGCCGTTGGCGCGGACGAGCGTATAGAGCGGCTCCACCGACGCCCGCTGCTCCAAGCTCCAGCGGCGCGTGGGGCCGGTCGCGAGGCGCCGGGCGGCCTCGCGGCCCTCGGGGGGCAGGCCCAGCACCGGCACCACGGAGCCGGGCCGCACATCCAAGAGCTGCACGTCTCTTGTGCTGAACCCGCCCAGTCCGGCGAGGGCGGCGGCGCTCACGTCGATCAGCTCACGAAGGGCCGGCCAGCCCAAGGTCTCGGGCGTGAGGCCGTCGCGGCTAAAGCGGAGCTTGAGGCGAATCGAGTCCATCGCCACAGTCTATCTCAGGCGAACCACCCCCGTCCCCTCCCAAACCACCCCCGTCTCCAGCACCCAGGCCGTCACCAACGACGCCGGGGTCACGTCGAAGGCGGGGTTCTCCGCCGGGGCGTCGGCGGGGGCCCAGCGCTGGCCGCGGGCGCCGCGCAGCTCCTCCGGGCTGCGGAGCTCGATGGGGATGGCCGCGCCGTCGGGGCAGGCGGGGTCCACGGTGGTCGTGGGGGCCACGCAGTAGAAGGGCACGCCATGGTGTCGGGCCAGCACGGCGAGGCCGTAGGTGCCGACCTTGTTGGCGAAGTCGCCGTTTCTGGCGATCCGGTCGGCGCCGACGAGCACCCGCTGGGCCCGGCCGTCGCGCAGGATCAGGGCCGCCATGCTGTCGCTGATGAGGGTGTAGGGCACGCCCAGGCGGCGGAGCTCCCAGGTGGTCAGGCGCCCGCCCTGCAGGAGCGGCCGCGTCTCGTCCACGAAGACGTGGAGACGTTTGCCCTGCTCATGGGCCAATCGGATCACGCCCAAGGCCGTGCCCACTCCCGCCGTGGCCAGGCCCCCGGTGTTGCAGTGGGTGAGCACGCCCTCCCCGTCTTGGAGGAGCGCCGCGCCGTGGGCCGCCATCGCCGCGCACAGGGCCACGTCCTCGGTGAACAGCGCCGTGGCCTCGGTGATCACGGCCTGGGCGAGCCCGGCGTCATCAGCCCGGTGAATCGCCGCGAGCACCCGGTCTACGGCGCCCATGAGGTTCACCGCCGTCGGCCGCGCAGCCCGAAGCATCGCCGCCGCGGAGATCAGCGCCGCCCGTGAGGCGCCCCGCTCGGCGTTGGCCGCCAAACACAAGGCCGCGCTCACGCCGATCAACGGCGCCCCACGCACGGCGAGGCCCTGAATCGCCGCAACGCAGGCCTCCGGGGCGCTGGCGTCGATCCATCGCTCCTCCTCGGGCAGAAGCCGCTGGTCGAGAAGGCTCAATGAACCGTCATATCGAAGGGAGAGGCTCTGCAGGATCGACACGGGGGCCTTCACGTCTGGGGCCGCTCCCTGTATCCCCACCCTGACCTCGATCACCACGCAGACAGGTTCTTGACATGCTCATCAAGAGGCGGTGCTACCGTAATCTTCGCCCCTCACCCGCACAGGAAGTGCTCGTGATCACGCTCCTCTTCGGTTTGGTCGCCTGCGTCGGGCCGGTGGAGACCCCGGCAGACGGCGCGACCGAGCAGGACACCGCCGGGGAGCACCTCGCCATCGACCCGCCCCACCAGGCGCTGCAGCTCACCGCGGATGAGGCCCTGGCCACCGTCGAGGAGACCTTGGCCGAGGGCCTGCCCGACGTGCTGAACCTCCACGCGCTCTACGAAGACGTCATGCGGCACCGTGAGCTGGGTGACCCGGGCTGCCCCGTCTATGAGAACGCCGACTCGACGGGCCCCAACGGCAACTGGTTTGACCGGGGCTGCACCACGACCGAGGGCTGGACCTACTTCGGCAACGCCACCGCGCTGCACATCATCGGGATCAACCCCGACGGTTACCCCATCGACGCCGTAGGCGCCTCGGCCTCGTTTCAGGTGACCGACCCCAACGGCGCCACCTTTGTCGGCGGCGGCGGCTACAACCTCGACCGCCTGCTCATCGAGGACGGTCGCCTGAGCCTCTTCGGCACCTTCGGCGGCACCTACGCCTACCCCGGCGTCGAGGGCTGGTTACACGACGGCGTCGAGGTCTCGCTGTTTTTTGATGGTGAGCTGAACCACAACGGCGTCGGCGACACCCCCGGCCAGCTCCGCATCGACGGCGGCGTCGGCCGCGCCGAGGGCCAGATCTCGTTTCGGGAGCTCATCGTCGAGCGCGGCGAGACGATGCTCCTTGGCGGACAGATCGACCTGCGTGACCCAAGCGGCTACTGGTTTCATCTGGCCTTGGAGGGCAGCGAGCGCCCCTGCGGTACGTTCTGGGCCGAGGGCTTAGACGAGCGAGAGGTCTGCCTTGGCGACCACGTCGTAGACAGCGTCGAGGCCCTCGTCACCAGCATGGAGACGATGTGAGCCCGGCCCGCGCCCTGCTCGCCCTGCTCGTCTGTGTCTCTTGTAGCGGTGAGCCCTCCGAGACCCTGCCGGATCCGCCACAGAAAGATCCCCCGGCGCGCACCCCGACGCCCTCTGAAGCCGCGCGCTACGGCGAGCCTCTGGACGCCCCCCGCCTGCTGCGCCGCATCAGCCTCGATCTGTTGGGGGTTCTGCCCACTGAAGACCAGCTCCGCCGCGTCACCGACGACCCCACCACACTCGACACGATCACCGACGAGCTGCTGAGCGACCCGCGCCTTGAGGATCGGTTTGTCCACCTGCTCAACGAGCGTTGGCTCACCCGGGTAGACGCCTTCAACTTAGAGCCTTGGGACTACGGCCTCTCCGCGGAGCAGACCTACCCGTTCTTGCGCAGCATCGGCGAGGAGCCCCTGCGGGTCGCCGCCCGTGTCCTGGTGGAAGATCAGCCCTGGAGCGAGGTGGTCACCGCCGACTGGACGATGGCGAACGAGATCACCGCCGAGATCTTCCCGATCCAGTACCCCGAGGGTGGGGAGGGCTGGCAGGTGAGCTATTACACCGACGGCCGCCCCGCGGGCGGCGTGCTGATGACCAACGGCCTGTGGTGGCGGTATTACACCACCCCCAACAACTTCTCCCGCAGCCGGGCCGCCGCGCTCAGCCGCCTGTTTCTGTGTGAAGACTTTCTGCTGCGCCCGATCTCGTTTGAGTCCCCTGCCCTGCTAGACCGCGAGAGCCTCAACGCCGCGATCCGCGAGGAGGAGGCCTGCGCCGGCTGTCACAGCGCGCTCGACCCCTTGGCCTCGGCGCTGTTCGGCTTCTGGTGGTTTGACCTGTACGACCCCACGGAGCTGAGCCGATACCACACAGAGCGTGAGCAGCTCGGCGTCTATTATTTAGAGACCGACCCGGCCTGGTTCGGCACCCCCTTACAAGGCGCCGTAGACCTGGGCCCTACCCTCGCCGCCGACCCACGGTTTAAGACCTGCGCCGTGCGCACCTTCGCCGAGCTTTTGTGGCGCCGTGGCGTTGAGGTGGAGGATCTGCCCACCTTAGAGACGCTGCGCGCGGGCTTCGTCGCCGCGGATCAGCGCCCCAAAACGCTCTTGCGCCTCTTGCTCGCCGGGCCGGAGTACCGTGTGGGATCTTTGACGGCCGACGCCCCGGACGAGGTCGCCGTCCGCCTCTCCACCGCCCGTTTGATGAGCGCGGACCAGCTCGCCACGGCGATTGAGGACCTCACGGGCTTCACCTGGACGCTGGAGGGCTGGGATCAGCTCGACAACGACGAGCTCGGCTACCGTGTGCTGCTCGGCGGCGTGGACGGCGTGACGGTCACCTCCCCCCTTCGGGACCCGGCGCTCAGCCGCGTGTTGGCCCTCAAGCGCCTCGCCCAAGGCGCGGGCGCCGCCGTCGCCGCCGCCGACCTGCACCCCGAGGCCACCACCCGCACGCTGCTCACCGAGGTCACCCGGGAGACCCGCCCCGGCGACGCCGTCTTCACCGCCCAGCTTCAGGCCTTGTCCTGGCGTCTGTACGCCGTGCCCCTAGACGCCGAGCGCCAGGCCGAGCTAGAGGCCCTGTGGACCGCCGTGGCCGCCGAGGACGGCTCCGAGCGGATGGCGGAGCTCGCCTGGGCCTCTGTGCTGAGCGTGATGATCCGCGACCCCCGCTTTGAGGTGCTGTGATGGGCCGATCCCCGCTGTGGCTCCCCTCTCGCCGCGCGCTCTTGGGCGCTGGCGCCGCCACCGCCGCCGGGCTCTTGTTGCCGGGCCGGGCCACCCCCGCCAGCGTAGACGAGCGCCGCTTCTTGTTCGTCTTCGCTGAAGGCGGCTGGGATCAGGCCTGCCTGTTCGCGCCCCTGTTCGACAACCCTCTGTGCGATATGGAGAGCCACGCCACCCCGGGCCAGGTCAAAGACATCCCCTTTGTAGACAGCGCCCTTCGCCCCTCTGTGCGCAGTTTTCTTGAGCGTTACGCCTCAAAGACCGTGTTCATAAACGGCATGGAGTCCCGCTCTGTGGCCCATGACGTCTGTTTACGCCTGATGACCACGGGCACGAGCCTGCCCGCCGCCGATGACTGGCCGGCCATCCTCGCCGCCAACGCCGTCGCAGACCCGGTGATGCCGCTCTTGAGCCTCTCGGGGCCGTCGTACACCCACCTTCACGGCGGCGTCGTCGCCCGGGCGGGCAAGGCGGGGCAGCTCGCCGATCTCGTGAGCGGCCAGGCCCTCGCCCACCGCGACTCGCCGCTCTACGCCCCCAGCGCCACGATCGAGACGTTAGAGGACAACCTCGTCGCCCACCTCACGGGCACCAACCCCGTCTTGTTGGAGCGGGGCCGCGCCGGGGCCTTGGCCCAAGGTCGCCTAGAGTCCGAGCGCCGAGCCGTTCGTGCGGGAGAGGTCGTCTCGGCGCTGAGCTTAGAGAGCGCCGGGCTCACGCTCTCCGATGACATCGCCATGCTCGTCGAGGCCCTGGCCATCGGCGCCTGCCGCTGCGCCAGCATCGGGCACAAAGGCTTTCAGGGCCTCTCTTGGGACACCCACGGCGTGAACGCCAACCAGTCGAACAACTTTGAGGAGCTCTTCGCCGCGCTCTTGTTGGTGGCGAACACCCTCGCCGAGCGCCCTGGCCTCAGCCATGAGACGCTCATGGAGGAGGTCACCGTCGTGGTGTGCTCGGAGATGGGGCGCTACCCGCAGCTCAACAACCGCGGCGGCAAGGAGCACTGGACCTTCACCTCGTGTTTGATGTTCGGCGCCGGGGTTCGTGGCGGCCGGGCCATCGGCGGCTATGACGACCGCATCGCCGGGAGACGGGTAGACTTGGAGAGCGGCGACTCGACAGAGAGCGGCGAGGCCCTGGTGCCCGACCACATCGGCGCCACGCTCATGGCGCTGGCTGACATCGACCCCGCCGAGCACGTCGCCGCCGAGCCGATCTGGGCGGTGATCGCCTAGGGCTCACTCCGCGCCGTCGATCTTCCGCTGGCGCACGAGGCCCTCCTGGGTCGTGCTCGCCACCAGCCGCCCGCTGCGGTCAAACACCTGGCCCCGCACGAGCCCACGGGCGCCGCTCACCGACGGCGACTCCATGACGTACAGAAGCCAGTCGTCCATGCGTAATGCGCCGTGGAACCACATCGCGTGGTCGAGGCTCGTGACCTGCATGCCCGGCGTCAGCCAGCTCACGGCGTGGGGCAGAAGCGCCGTGGTGAGCAGGTGGAAGTCCGAGGCATACGCCAAGAGGTAACGGTGCAGGGCCGGGTCGTCGGGGAGCGGGTCGGCGGCGCGGATCCACACGGCCTTGTCTGGCGGGCGCACCTCGGGGAAGACCGGGTCTACGGGGTTCACCGGGCGCAGCTCGATGGGGCGCTCGGCCGTGGCCCGGGCCCGGAGCTTGGGCGGCAGGCGCTCGGCGATGGCCAAGGCGAGGTCTCGCTCGCTGAGCAGGTCTTCAGGCGGCGGCACCTCGGGCATCACGGCGCGCTGGTGGTACAGGCCCTCCTCGACCACCTGAAAGCTGGCCTCTAAGGAGAAGATCGCCTGCCCGCCCTGCACGGCCATCACCCGGCGGGTGGTGAAGCTCTTGCCGTCGCGGATGGGGTCTACGGTGTACACCACGGGGCGCTTGGCGTCGCCTTGGCGCAGAAAGTAGGCGTGTAAGGAGTGAACGTGGCGATCCGCCGGGGTGGTCTGGGCCGCGGCGCTGAGCGCCTGACCCACCACCTGCCCGCCGAAGATCGCGCCCCAGCCCAAGTCTTGGCTGGCGCCGCGGAAGAGGTTCTCCTCGATACGCTCCAGGCGAAGCAGCGCCAACAGCTCAGAGAGGACCGGCCGCACGGGCACCTCCGCTCGCCCCGGGGCGGCGCTCATCGACGAAGCTCACGAAGTCCGCGGGGTCTTTGGCCCGGCGACGGGACCAGCGGGCGGCGAGGTTGGGGTCGCTCAGGCCCTGGCGCACGGTCTCGCCGAAGACGACGAGGCTTGAGGGCGACAGCGGCGCGATCACCCGGTAATGCGCCAGCCAGAGGTCAAAGAGCAGATCAGCGCGGTCGTCAGACGGCCCCTCGCTGGCCCAGACCCGCTGCCACTCCGCCCGGCGCGCGGCGAGGTTGGCCTCGGCGTCCTGGGCGGTCTTGTCGCGGCGGCTGAGCCCGGTGAACCAGAGGCCGCCGATCAGGGTGGCGATGGCCACCAGCGTCATCAGGAGGGTGAACGTCGTCACGCGGGCTCCGAGAGCGCCCAAGCCCGAGGCTCAAGCGAGGTTGTGGAAGACCTTCTGCACGTCGTCGTCTTGCTCCAGGCGGTCGATCATCTTGAGCACCTCCGTGGCCGCGTCTTCAGGCAGCTCCGTCGGCGCGGTGGGGATGTACTCGGCCTCGGCGGAGATCACGGTGAGGCCCTTCTCCTCAATCGCGCGCTGCAGGCGGCCGAAGTCGTTGAAGGCGCAGCGGATCACAAGCTCAGTCTCGCCCTTGTCGTTCTCGGCCTCGCCCATCTCCTCGAGGCCGTGGTCGATGAGGTCGAGCTCGATCTCTTCAGCGTCCACACCTTCAGGGGAGATGCGGAACACGCCCATGTGGTTGAACTGGAAGGCCACGGAGCCCGTGGAGCCCATGTTGCCGCCGCCTTTGTTGAAGGCGTTGCGCACGTTGGCCACGGTGCGGGTGGGGTTGTCCGTGGCCGTCTGCACCAGCACGGCGATGCCGTGGGGGCCATACCCTTCGTAGATCAGCTCTTGGTAGTCGCTCGCGTCGTTGCCCGCCGCCCGCTTGATCGCGTTCTCGACCTTGTCTTTGGGCATGTTCGCCGCGCGGGCGTTCTGCACGGCCCGGCGCAGGGTGGGGTTGTTCTCGACGACCGGCCCACCGGCCTTCACGGCGATGGTGATGTCTTTGCTGATCCGGGTGAAGATCTTGGCCATCTTGTCCCAGCGGGCGAACATGGTGGCCTTGCGTGTCTCGAAGATGCGACCCATCAGCGCGCTCCTGCTCGCGCGGCGGCGAGCCTCCAGGTTGGGAAGCAGCCTTTAACTGAAGATCCGGCGGGAGTCGCGGGGTCAGCCCTTGAGGCGCGTGTCCTGCAGGGTGACGAGGCCGTCGAGGCGGGCCAAGGTGGCGGGATCTACCCCCTCGGGCCGCGCGTGGAGCAGCCCCTGGGCCTGGCTCAGCTTGAGGAGCACCGCACGATCGGCGAGGCGGCTCGTCTCCAGGGCCTCTCCCAGCCTCGCGACGTGGGGCGTGAGCAGCTCCAGGCGGCGCTGCTCCGCGTCGAGAAACACCAGCATCGACAGCACATAGGACGACATCAGCGCCGAGGGCCGCTCCCCCAGCATGGTCATGGCCTCGTCCAGAAGCGCCCGCGCCTCCTCGTGCCGCCCCTCGACGACGTACATGTCGGCGACGTTGTACCGCGGCAGGGCGCTCAGCTCCGAGCCGATCTCGTCGTAGAGCGTGTACGCCCGCCAGTAGTGCTCTTGGGCGCCCTCTAGCTCGCCGAGCACACGCAGCGTCCCGGCCAAGGCGTTGTGAACGGTGCCGAGCTGCAGGCGGGAGCTCCCATCGGCGTAGTCCTCCAAACACTGCTCCAAGAGCCTGCGGGCCTCGGCGGGGCGCCCCGCGTCGAGGAGGATCATCGCCAGGGGCGACCGCGCCCGGGGGAGCTGCGCGGGGCGATCGTGCTCCTCAGCGAGCGCTATCGCCCGCCGGATGTGGCGCTCGGCGTCCTCGTTCGCCCCGCGGTGCCGCACAACCGTGGAGAGGTCTCGCAGCGCCTCGATCTGGTGGTCGATGAGCCCGTGGGCCTCGGCGAGCGCCAAGGACTCGAAGAGCTGTGTCTCCCCGTCGGCGTGGCCCAAGGTGAAGCGCACCCCGCCCCGGCGGCGCAGAAGCTCGGCCTGAAGCGCGTAGTCCTCGGCGGCTTCAGCCAGGGGCGTGGCCTCCTCAAACAGCGCCATCCCCGCCTCCATGCGGCCCTCACCGAAACGGATGAACACCCCCCGCGCCGTGAGCAGCGCCGCGCGCTCGGCCAGGGTGGGCTGGGCGCCCCGGGCGAGGCACTCCTCGGCGAGCCGGAGCCGCGCGCCCAAGGCGTCCATCTTCCCCGAGCCCGCGTCTTGCCGCGCCGCGGCGAGGGCCAGCACAAACGCGCCCTGGGCGTCCCCGCCGGCGAGGCGGTGCTGGGCCACGCGGTCGGCGCGGCGCGGATCCGCCCCGAGGGCCCGGGCGCAGGCGAGCTGCAGCGCGGCGCTGGCGCCCACGGCGGCGAGCAGCGACTCCCGCAAGAGCCCCGTGGTGAACACCCAGCCCTGGCCCGTGGGCAGAGGCCGCAGGATCTGCGCGTCGACCAGCAACGACTCCAAGCCGGGGCTCGGCGAGAGCCCGGCCTCGGCCACAGCACCGCGCCACTCGTCGAGATCCACCTCAACGCCGAGCGCGCTGGCGACGCCCACCGCCCGCCAGTCATCTTCAGAGAGGCTGGCCCGCAGCGCCTTCATTTGGCTCTCTTGGAGCGCGGCGAGGTCCGCGTGCAGCGCCGGGCTCACCCCCGCCTTGAGGCAGAAGCCGCCCTCCCCCACGGTCAAGGCGTCCCGCTTGACCCAGTCGCCGACGAGCAAGGTGGCGAACAGCGGGTTCCCGGCGGAGCGCTCGGCGACCAGGGTGCGAAGGTCGGGGGTGAGGCGCAGGATCGCGCTGACCAGGGCGCCGCGCTGGCCCGGGGGCAGGTTGCCCAGGGTCAAGCTGAGCGCCCGGCCGCGGAGGCGCTCCACGGCGGCGGCCTCGGCGGGACGGCTGCCCAAGGCGTCTTGTTGGGCGCTGAGCACCACCAGCGTCGGCCCCAGGCCCAAGGTGGTCAAGGCGCGCTCGGCGAGGCGCAGGGCGTCTTCGCTCCAGGCCACATCATCGAGGGTGATCACCAAGGTCCGCTCCCCGGCGAGCTCCCGAAGGCGGCGCAGGGCGCGCACCCCACGCTCATCGGCGTCGAGGCCAGCGGGGGGCGGCGCCTCGGGGAGCAGTCCCTCGGCGGCGCGGAGGCCCAAGACCAGCTCCTCGACGACAAAGGGGCGGCCCGGGCCGATACGCGCCGAGGCCACGGCGACCCCGGCGAGCTCTTGGGCGCGCTGGGCGAGCCAGGTCACGAGGCGGCTGCGGCCCACGCCGACGCCGCCGAGGATCACCACCGCCTCGGGGGCCCGGCGCTCCTCGACCCGGCGCAAAGCGGCCCAGAGGGCGTCTCGTTCGGCGTCGCGGCCCACGAGCTCAGGCTCCCGCAGGCTGTGCAGGCCGAGCCCGGCGTCGAGGAGCGCGAGGGGCGGCGGCGGGCGGCGGGCCGGGCGCCAGCTCTCGGGCAGGGGCACCACGTCGGCGTCGGAGGCGGTGGGGGTGGGCGGCGGCGGGCGCGGGGCCTCGGCGCCGGTCCAGATCGGCTCTGCGCTTCCCAACTCGGAGGCGGGCGCGGCGCCGGTCCAGGTCAGCTCCGCGCTGCTTCCCTCGGACGCGGGCGCCACGCCGGTCCACGTCTCCTCTGCGCTGTTTCCCTCAGACGCGGGCGCGGCGTTGGTCCAGGTCAACTCCGCGCTGCTCGACCCAGAGTCGGGCGCGGCGTTGGTCCAGGTCGCGTCTACGCTGCTCCCGCCAGACACAGGCACCGCCCCGGTCCAGGTCGCGTCTACGCTGCTCCCGCCAGACGCAGGCGCCGCCCCGGTCCAGGACGCGTCTACGCTGCTTCCCTCAGACGCGGGCGCGGCGCCGATCCAGGCCTCCTCTGCGCTGTTTCCCTCAGACGCGGGCGCCGCGCCGGTCCAGGTCGCGTCTACGCTGCTCCCACCAGACGCGGGCGCGGCGCCGATCTGGATCTTGTCTGCGCTGCTCACCCCAGACGCAGGCGCCGCCCCGGTCCAAGTCTCCTCCGCGCTGCTCGACCCAGAGGCAGGCGCCGCCCCGGTCCAAGTCTCCTCCACGCTGCTCGACCCAGAGGCGGGCGCTGCGTTGGTCCGGGTCTTGTCTGCGCTGCTTCCCTCAGACGCGGGCGCGGCGCCGATCCGGGTCTTGTCTACGCTGCTCACCCCAGCGGCAGGCGCAGCACCAATCCAGGTCTCCTCTACGCTGCTCCCCCCGGCGGCGGGCGCCGCGCCAATCCACGTCTCGTCTACGCTGCTCGCGCTCTGGGTGCTCACCGCGCTGGGCGCTCCATCCCCGACACGCCGCGCCACCCCGCCCCACGGTCGCCCGACGCCGCCCTCCAAGGCGCCAAGCCCCGCGGCCGCCGCCGCCGCGTGCCGGGGTCGGCGCCAAGGGGAGGGGGCGAGCAGGCCGCAGAGCCAACGCCCGAGGCCCGGCGGCGCGGCGAGGCGGGGCGGGTGCCAGGCCAAGGCGAGGCGCTCCTCGTCCTCCCGCGGGGGTGGGCTTCCTTGGGCGATGGTCCAGACCAGGGCGCCGAGGCCATACAGATCCGTCCAGGGCCCGATGGCGTGCAGCTCCCCCTGGGCCTGCTCCGGGGCCATGTAGCGGGGGGTCCCGGCGCTGGCGAGCACCCCTTCAGCGCGATCTTGGGCGGAGATGGCGAGGCCGAGGTCGGTGAGCGCGACGCCGCGCAGGCGATCCCGCCGACCGCGCAGCAGCACGTTTCCCGGCTTGAGGTCACGGTGCACGAGGCCCCGGGCGTGGGCATGCGCCAAGGCGTCGAGGAGCTGCCCGATGGCGTCGCGCAGCGTGGCCCAAGGCGGCGGGCTCTGCACCCAGCGCGAGAGGTCACCGCCCGAGGCCAGCTCCATGATCAGCACCGGCTGGGCGTCTTCAGTGAGCCCATAGTCGATGAGCCGGGTGATGTGCGGGTGGTCGAGGCGCGCCGCCGCCCGCGCCTCCCGCGCGAAGCCCTCCAACGCCGCCGGAGTGGCGACCGCGCGGCCCAAGAGCAGCTTCACCGCCACGGGCTGCCCGCTGCGGCGGTGGCGTCCGCGGAGGACTTGGCCCATGCCTCCGGCGGCGAGGGGCTCTAAGAGCTCGAAGGCGCGGAGCGGGTTGGGGAGGAGCGGGGGGTGCATGTTGGGGCATCTTAGCGCTTTTTGGGCGTGGGACAGGCGAGGTGTCGGGGAGGGGCTAGGGGAGATCGGCGGGCGTAGGGCGCAGGGGTCGGCGGGGGCCTTGGGGTG
>Ga0066604_10001018_pt1 | contig 16240 bp, 10 predicted proteins | sample Higcelwee11metaG_FD_59501 | JGI IMG/M metagenome (GOLD analysis project Ga0066604, IMG submission 59501) | Freshwater pond sediment microbial communities from the University of Edinburgh, under environmental carbon perturbations - High... | ecosystem: Environmental > Aquatic > Freshwater > Pond... | reverse complement strand
GCGTTGTCAACGACAAGCAACACCATTTCCTCCGAGTGCTTCGCTGAGATCATGCCCAAATGTCCCCCCATGTTGTCCGTGTTCATCTTGTTGATTCGCATGAAAACACATTCCCCGTCGGAGGGTGACACTGCTCCGTATACATACTGAAATTCCCTCACAAGCGCAATGTCCACCATCGGTCGCAGAGGATATGGCGCCCATGCGTAGAATGGCCGGCTCATCCGCCCGAACCTGGCCTCATCCTGGAACATCACTCGGAACCCAAGCCCACTTTGCACCGCAGCGGCTTTGGACTCGCGGACCGCAAGCGGAAACCGATTTTTTTAAAAATTCTCTTGCGCCTCAAAGTCCGCTTTGGGATGCTTGGTGTCCGGCTTCAGTTTGCGCCATCGATGACGACGTAGTAGTTTGTAGAAGCCGACATCCGTCATAGCCCTACCAGATCTCTTCTCAAAGGCCTCCTTCATCTCCGCCACCGTGACCACTTGCCCTGCTAAAGCCTTCTGATGCCATTCCTCAAGAAACGCTTTCTCCTCCTCGACGGTAAGATGCTGCCGGCGTCGTCCACCATGCGCGGGCTTCTGCGGCGCTTCATCAGGCGCATCGGCAAATGCCGCATCCCAATGCCTCCATGCGGTGGCCTTGGATAGGCCTATCAAGCTCATTGCCTCTGCCAAGGGCACCTTGAAGCGGGACACCATCTTTACTGCAATGGCGAGCAGCACATTCGTGTCGGCACCTCCCAGAATAATGTCTGCCATTGCCAGCTCCCTATCGCTAACATTCAACACGTTTGCCATTTCTCTCCTTTGCTGATTGAATGCAAAGGAGTAATATGGCACACGGCTCAAAAGTTTCAAGTTGAAGTTAGTTTAGAATCAGCTAGCACCAAGTGCAGGGAAAGATAAATTCATATTCCCCGCACGGAAGCGTCAATTCGATTTTATTGTTAGCCATACCATGATCCTTAAGGCTTTCTCCATTCATGCGTACGGATGCGGGAGATGCGACAGGCAAAAACACCCTCATGCATGTGTTCGCCGGAGCGGCGACCCGCCAAGTCACTGTATCAGAGTCATATGCCCAATAACTTGAGGCAGTTCCGTATGGGGTCTCCAGCGATGTCCGTACATACTTCAATCGCCTATCGGGATAGGCGGCGAATAAAAGCTCTTTGCCCGCAGGGGAACTGTAGTCAATTCCTCCGGCGATCGACGCCATCCACGACCCGACCGCACCGTAAGCGTAATGGTTGAATGAGTTCATCGTGACGTCGCCAAAGCCTTTTTCAAGAGAGAATGAGTCCCAGCGTTCCCACACCGTTGTCGCGCCTTGATTCACGGAAAAGAGCCATGAAGGGCATTCTTCCTGGAGCAGCAGGTCATACGCTGTTTTTGTTTGTTCTGCCATGCTCAATGCCTGCAGCAGGCATGCCGTCCCGATAAAGCCGGTGCTGAGTCTGCCGTTGTTGCCCTCAATCAGCGCTTTTAGCAGACACCCATTTCTTAGCCGCTGGTCGTCCGTAAGCAAGTCAAACGCAATCGCAAGGGTACATGAGGTCTGGTTCTTCGGTTTCAGTAGTCCGTCTGTGTCCAGAAACTCTTGGCGGAACCGGTTTTTCACTTGATCTGCGAGCTTGCGGTAGAATGCAGCGTCTACCTGCTCGCCTAGAACATCGGCGACCGTCGCGAACAATCCGCATGTGAACGCAAAATACGCCGTTCCGATCAAGGTGGACGGGGTCTTCAGCGGATCCGACGCCAGCCAGTCTCCAAAACATGTTTCTGGGCGTATGAGTGAATTCGATGTTGCATTCTGGTAATCGATCCACTTTTTCATCGCCGCAAAATTTTCCTTTAAAATGCGGACATCTCCATATCGCTTATAAATCATGTACGGCACGATAACGAGCGCATCCGACCAGCCTGCGGCGCCGTATCCGAAAAACAATACGGCGGGCGCGCAACACGCCCCCGCGCCGTCTGCGCGCTGCGCCTCCCGGGCATCGCGCGTCCATTTACGGAAAAAGGCGTCGACATTCATGTTGAAAGAAGCCGTTTCGGCGAAGAGTTGCGCATCCCCCGTCCAGCCAAGACGCTCATCCCTCTGCGGACAGTCTGTCGGAATTTCAAGAAAATTATCGCGCTGCCCCCACAAAATATTACTGTAAAGCTGATTGACTTTCCGCAAGCCGCACTCAAAATTTCCAGTTATCTCAAGATCGGAATGAATGACAACGCCAATGGCTTCGACATCATCAATTGAGCCAGTAAAATACTGAAATCCGTCAATCTGAACATAGCGAAAGCCATGAAACGTGAAGCGCGGCTCCCACCATGCGTTTTCATTTTCGATTGGGCCAGGGCAAACATAATAGTCAGTTGAGCGCGCGCTGCGGTAATTTAGATTGTACAGGGAGCCGTCTGGGTTCAGCATTTCGCCGAACCTTAGAGTGCAAAGCCCGCCTCGATATCCTTTTATCTTTAGCTTTACCCGTCCGGAAATATTTTGCCCGAAATCCCAGATATAAATGTCTTTTTGCGGTTTCAGTATCTTTACGGCTTTGATTTCCATGACACGCCGTACTGGAGGGCAGCATTTCTGCACAAGCGGCGGCGATTCGGAAGCAGCTTCCCCAAGCAGAGCCTGACGCCATTTCGAGTCGTCAAAGCCGCACCTGTCCCAACCGGGCATTTCAAGGCGGGCGTCATACATCTCTCCATCATAAATATCTGAATACAGGATCGGCCCCGTAGTGGTTTTCCAGCTCTCGTCCGTGACGATTCGCTCGCCGCTTCCGTCCGCATAGAGCAACTCCAATTGCATCAGAAGCTCAGGATAACTTCCATAGAAATCACGCCGACGCTGATTAGTCAAATACCCGCAATACCAGCCATCACCGATCACAGCGCAAAGCGCGTTCCCCCCTTGCTGAACTTGGTTTGTAACATCATAACTCATGTATTGAAGCTGCTGCTTAAAATCCGTCCACCCGGGCACAAAGTGATCCTCCCCGATCCGTCTACCGTTTATCTCAGCTTCGAACAGGCCGCGGGCACTTACATACAACCGGGCGGAACACACTATTTTGTTCACCTGAAACTCACGACGGAAATACGGACATGGGCACGAGCAGTTCGGATTGCTGTCAGAAAAATGAATCCATTTCGCATTCCAATCGGAATTGTTTAGCAAGGCGACTTCAAACATCCCGATCTCACCATCTTCAGACTGATTCCCCTTTTCGTCCCAGAGCGACACGCGCCAATGACATTTCGCTCGCGACCGCAACGGTTTGCCATCCCATCTGATTTTGAGCGAGTCTCCAGATTCGATGCGGCCAGAATCCCAAAGATCAGGGGCGGCTTGAAGCAATTCAGGGGAAGACGCAGCTTTGATGCGATATGCCGACTGCCGAAACCCGGAGCGTGCAGCGGCAATCTTCCATGAGAGCTCGGGCGTCGCCGAATCAACGAAAGAAGAAGATTTCAATGACGCCATGACACGAAGATCGTAAGCCTTAAACTCGCAGGTATTATCTTTTTGCGCCGTCATATTGTGCTCGTCACTTTCATAGCCGTCCTTTGGACGGAGTTTTAGATTTTAGGTGTTAGGTTTTAGGTAAGAATTTTAGGCTGGGGCGACAACGTGGGCTTGTTACCTATAAAACGAGCGTCTCGCAATTCCCGCCAAGCAGGCCGCCACCTCAAGTTCCGGTTCTCCTATGGGATGGTTGTGCTTCACGTTCTTACCTCAAGCGTTTTTTTCTCGTAGGCGTTGATTTCGGACATAAACTCCATGCCCGCAGGGAGTTCGTTCTTCATGCAGAAATAATTCCAAACAGCCTGCCAAGGAAGAGATTTTGCGTTTTCCTGTGCGGCGAGCCTGGAGGAGAAGTCCCAGCATTGTTCAAATTTGAGGATTTCCTCGTGCGGTTCCAGCAGGGCAGACAGAAGCGCCTTCTGCAGGTTCCGGCTGCCGATCACCCAAGCGGCAATACGATTGATGCTGGCGTCAAAGTAATCCAGCGCAAAATGTATCTTGTCCAAGAAACCATAGGCGGCGGCTTCCCGAGTGATAGATAGCAACTCGTCATTGATAACCAACACATGGTCGCTATCCCAGTGCACACCACGGCTGACATGGAGCAGAACTTCGCCCATCATGCAGAAAATTGCCGAAATTTTATCGGCAACAGATTCCGTCGGATGAAAATGGCCGGAATCGAAGCAGACCATTTTGTCATGCATTGCCGCATATAGAAGATAAAACTCATTTGAGCCGATAGTGCAGGACTCCGTGCCTATTCCAAACAGTTTGGACTCAATAGCGTCGCGCACAAGCTCGGGCGAAAATCTCTCTTCAAAACATGCATCCAGCGATTCCAACAGGCGGCGGCGCGGACTATAACGATCCGCAGGCGTATCCTTGAACCCGTCTGGAACCCAGAAATTGCATATGGCCGGTGTCCCCATGGCTCGGCCGAACTCCGCGCCAATCTTGCGGCAGGCGCGCCCGTGCTCAATCCAAAACTTCCGGATTCCCTCATCCGGGTGTGAAAGCGAAAAACCATGATCCAGTTTCGGATGCGAATAAAATGCCGGGGCAATGTCCAGTCCGATTTTTCTCTGCTTTGCCCAATCAAGCCAGGCGCTGAAATTTTCTACAGTAAAGGAATCCCGGTCTCTCCCCGGCAGCATGCGGTCAACGTGATACCCCTGCAATCCGACCCTGTGATGGCCGGGGATCAGTTTCAAGACGACATCCAAATCGGCGCGTAGTTCATCCGCCGTTCTGGCGCGTCCCGGATGATTCCCCGTGACCTGGCATCCACCCGTCATGGCATGGTTGATGTTCTCAAATCCGACGACATCGTCGCCCTGCCACGCATGAATGGAAAGGTGTATCAGCTCCAAACGCTTCAACGCCTCAAGTACATCCACGCCGTACTCTGCGTAAATCTCCCTCGCAATCTCAAAATGTCTCTCGGTGCGATTCATGCCTTACCTCTTTTTCTGGACATGGCGGGGCTATCCGATCAATATATCTCCAACAAAGCCGTGCGGCAGCATCGGCAATAGCCAAGAAAAGGTGGGATTTTTGCGGTCGCTATAAACGGGATTGTCATAGGTGAAAATAGAAAGGTTGTTCACTCCTTTATTTATTTTCCCCGTGACATCGAACCTGTATGGCGCACAAATCCTTTTCCCGCAAGACACTCCATTCAGCAGCAACTCGCCGCAATCACCGGTTCCGGTTATTTCAATCGCTGTATATGCAGAGCTGTCACACTCGAAATGGCAGTCATAGCGGAAAGTGCCGCAACACTTTGTTAATGCCTCTTCCTTTGTGAGATTCACCGCATCGCTGGCACGTCTCAACAATCTGAAATCATCGTCAACGTTCGCTTCTTTCACATAGATGTCGTACTTCAATTCCAGCTTATGCATTTCGGGCTCAGAATAGTCGAATGCGGCATATGTTTCCTCCGCCGAGCCGACAATCACAACGGCGGTGTTTCCTTTTGCTATCTTCAGACGAACTCGCCTGCCGTGTATCTCAGCGCAGTAAGCCTTGTTAGTCCAGCCATCATAGATCACGCAAGCGCCATCAATCGGCATGACAACATGGGTGTCAATATCCATATGAGTCGAATCGTTGAAGAACATATATACAATGCGGCCATCATCTTTCTTCAGCCCGTAATAGCGTAGATGCTCGCTGTCGCTTTCAATGTTCAGATGAGGCGCCACCGAGGCTTTGCAGAAAGCTCCGAGCTTGTCAAGGCTTATCTTCTCAAAGCCGCCACATATATCCTCAAGGCGACGTCCGTCGTCGCACCGCGGGAAGTCGTTGACAAAAACAATCCGCAGACCGCGGCCACACAACTTCGCAAATGCTTCGCAGCGCGCTTTCGGCAACGCCTGCCCCGGAGACACCAACAACATTGAATAGCTCTCGTTGTTGATCGTCAACAGGCCATCACGAACCGATGCGGTGTTGGCTAAAATAGCGTCGGATGGCAGAAAATCATAGTCGATGCCCGATCTTGCGACCGTGCGCGCGACATCATGTATGACTTCACCGCCTCCACCAACCCATTCGCTTTCGGCATTGTAATACAGGGCGATGTCGCTGTTGTGGATTCCGCCGTTCAGCAAATGACACATGCGCTGGGCATAGCCTACGAGGTCGCCGAATAACTTGTATTGAGGGTTGTTCCCTTTCGCATAGAAGGTCGGCGGGAATAGTGAACCGGGATACACCATCGAGTAGGTGTGCGGAATGAAATGAGTGGTCCCGCAGACCAGCATGTTGTCCATGATGTATTTCATGGAGCGCAGCCCGCAGCCCCAACCATAGGCTCCGAACACCTCGCAGACAACCCGGTTTTGCATATGTGGAGTAATGTGCGCAAGCGACGCGCCCAGCTTGCCGAGAGTGTAAAGGTAGAAGGCGGGGTCGGAATAGATGCGACTTGAGTTGGAGCGGTTTTTAAAATCAGTAATTCCGGGGATGATCTGGGAGAGCACCACATCAAGCCCCGCCATGCTCTGCCCTTCCATCGAGCGGAAAAAGTGCCCGCAACCGTAACCCATGCGCATATTCGTGCCCATGTCCTCGACGACATGGCCGATGTACATGACATTGTGCTTGCCGCACCAATCGCCAAGATTTCTCGAAAAATTACACCGCCAGGCATCGGTGATAATATCCATATAGGCAAATCTCAGCCTTACATAATCGCTTCCCGCGCATTCCCACAGCCCCGGCAGCATCAGCGCGACCTCGTCAACGCCCGCACCCAATTCTCGGGCGAGCTTCTCTAGCATGTCGCCCCACCAAGGATAGCAATAGCGCATGTCGCCAAGAGATATCTTGGGGGCATAGCCACCGTCCACCGATCCCACAAGCGTGTTGCCGTAGAGCGGCTCGTCCGAGAAAAAGCCCGCGAAGGTCGTCCCGAAGTATTCCCCGAAATTGGCATATACCTTCTCATAGACTTCCTCTATCATCAGATCGCAAGACCGCTTTGAAAGCATGCTGATATGATATTCGGTGGAAGGGGTCATCTTGTTCGACGACTTTATAATGAAATAAACTCGCCAGAAACCATCAGGGATGTCGAATGGAAGAATGCCGTCAACCGCCTCCGTTCCAAGATTGATGGAGCGGCCGCTTGGCTCACCGGCCTCATCCAGTTGCTTGGCTATCACATAGACCAGATATTCGTCATCGCTCATCGGCGGCAGCATGAGGGACGCTCCTGCTTGGGGACCGACAAAATCGCCAGACGAGACGCGGAGATTTTTCATGCGGAGCTCTGCGTTGCGCTCCTTTTTCAGCGCATTGTTGGCAAAGCCCACGCCCGCGCGCAGGTCGTCAAGCAGCCACACTTTCATTCCGAGGGCTTTCGATACCTCGAGCGCATGCCTGAACACCTCAAGCCAGGCAGGGGAGAGAAATTTGTCGAATTGCCGGTTTTCGACGATGAATTCGTTTATGCCGACGGCCTTAATCGCATTGATTTCCTCCTCAACCGTTGCCTTGTCCTCGCCCGCATACCACAACAGCGGCATAAGGTAATTGCCGTATTTGTTCTCAAGGCATTCTTTTAGCAAAAGACTCATGTACAACTCTCCGATATTTTTCCGTTTAGCCGCTTACTGCATGATTTGGTAGATCACGGTGCTGCGTTTGGCCGCATGACTTTAAAATGAACTCGTTGGCCTGATACTCGCTCCCGGAGAACAGTTCCCGGATCTTCGCCATCCGGAACGGTATCTGGAAAGTCCGCGCTCCACCATCGATGGTGGTGATATTTAAGGCCCGCCATCTTCAGTACTCAGATATTTATTTGTTCATTGTGTTTTCTATCTTGAGTATAAAACGCTGGGCTTCTGGAGGAACATGGCAATGCGTTGCCCCTTGCACAAAGGTTATACTTTTCGGTGTGCGGATATTGTTATACAACACCGCAATGCCAGAAGGGGGGCATGTATAATCGCCAAGTCCAGCCCATTGTATTTCTACCGGGCAATTGATCCGTTTCGCATGATTAATAGGATCATAATAGTCAAGTGCCGCATGATAATCTGGCCGCCAACCGCGGAGCCTTCCGAGAGTTATTCCACCAAGATCACAACACCATGGAATAAAAACAGAACATCTTGATATGTCGGAATCCACTCCTGCGGCAATCAATGCCTGGAATCCTCCTTGACTACCTCCTTGAACCGTTAGATTTTTCCCATCCCACTGCGGCAATGATTTTACATATTCCAGTGCTCTCATGAGCCGAAGGACCATTCCGTTGAAGTAGGTCATTTCGGCATCTATGTTTTCCTGATTGTCAAATGCGTAATTTTTCAGCTTTCCATTTTTGAGTGCGTCATAATAAGCCTGTTCACGTTCCAGTTCCATCCCATGGGCATTAACCGTAAAAGAAATCATGTCGATTCCACCAGCATACTGTAGTGGTCGTGGTTTATCGATTCCATATCCATGAAAATAAACATTTATCGGCAGAGACTTTTCTTTAGCACCTGTGGGGATTTTTAAATAACCAGTTGCTGGTTTTGCTCCTGCGCAAGTTATTGTTACTACATACGTTTCTAGTGCAGGATCCGAATGGTCTACGCTAATTCTAACTTTTCCAGCTTTCAGTGGAACTTTTGCAAGTTTTGCTTTCTGTGACTTCCAGAACGCATCGAAGTCTTGCGGCTCCGGAACACCTTTAAGCTTTTCTATTTCCACCCCGGCACCACCATCGAAACTGATCATTGTCTTGTAGTTAAGATTCGGTTGCTTGCGGAATAGTGGCTTCCCTTTTTCATCCGCAAGAAATGCCTGTATTCTTACGAATCCAGGAACGTCAAGCGATGTGGTGATTTCAAGTGCTTTCTCTGCGAAAACTTTTGCAAAACCTTCCACCTTTTTTCCATCGTCAGCAGTTCTAATCCATTTCAGATAATACTCAGACGTCGGTCTCCCCGCATACATTGCCCGAATTGTAAAAATCATTTCTTCTCCGGGATTGTAAATGGCTCCGTCTTTGTCTGCCCTTCCTGCCACGGAATATTTCAGCAATTCAGCCTGCTCCGGCTCAGACGCAGAAACACCCACAGAGACAAGACCCATCACAATGACAAGAAATTTGATTCTTTTTGTAGAGAACATTTTTATCCTAAATTTCAATTGTTTCCGACAATACGCCAACCTTTGAAGTTGCATCCTTTTCCGCCGAAACCTACAATGACATCACGCTTTCCTTTCAACTCCTGTTTCAATGGGATCTTGACGACTTTATAGTCGAACCAATCACCAGTGGAATCAGTCGTCATCTCTGCTAGGCATTTCTCCGGATCGCCGTCACCGCTAATATCGTAAAAAGCTATTTTCCCTCCGGCACTCTCTTTATTGACGGCAATGTCAACCTCAATGAATTTCCCGCCGCCGTTTCCAAAATCGACTTCGCCGAAATAAACAATGCCACCGTCTTGAGCTTGAATCCAGCGGCCTTTATCGAAGCCCAGGCATGTCCATTTCGGCATGAAGCAGCGCACCATCCAAGAGGAATCTACCGGAGTAATCCATTTGCCTAATTCCACGTTGACTCTTTTCCGCTGACTGAAATCCTGCTTGTGATTAAGTATCAGGCCGTTATCATTGAATTCGGTTATTTTATTCAATGTTGCTGTAATTTTCGCGGCCTCTTCCTGAGCGGGAGCAGCGTTCAGCAGCCAGACTTCAGCCTCGTAAGGCACCAGCGTTACGGCAGGTGTATTTTTGCCGTCAAGTCTGATTGTTTCTGCTTCTTTTTTATCTCCTCGGCAAATTGTCAGGAATAAATTATTGCCGAAATTTAGGACAGGTTTACATTTCATTGTCTCGTTTACAGTGTTGAGGAATACTATCATGATCCGACCGTCTGCACGCTTCCAGGCACTATTCAGGATTTTCGGCGTTTCTATTATCTGTCTGGGTTTATCGGAACCCCATAACGTTTTGAGCAGAGGAACCGGGGTTTTGAAATCCAGCGGACGCAGCATATCCGCTTCGTTGAAGTAATGCAGAAGCGCAATACGCAGATGCGCCAGCTTTTTGGCATAGAGACGGCGCGGACTGGCATAACGCATGTTGTTTATGTGGAACCATCCTAACTGCTCCCCAAAAACCAGTTGCTCGCCGATTTTGGCAAAGAAAGATTCGTATGAACCGGGATTGTAGAAGTCGTACAAGCGCCCCGTAAATTGTATGCGTCCGACATAAATCGACTGAAACAGAGGAACATGATCCAGATCCACCCAGCGCCAGACCATATAACCGTCCAGTGCCCGCAGATAAGGATCGGAAGCCTCTTCGCCGTCATGGGCGACATCAGGATATTTTTCAGACACAGTTTTTCTGATTTTTTCGTACATTGCCCAGTAGCCGTTTTCAATCCACTGTGACGGATCATTGAGCATGTGACCGTGGCCTGGATCAAAGCATATCCGGGGCGGTGCGCACGGCACTTGATCGTGATAAACGGCATCATGTCCATACTCCGCAATCCTTAAACATTCCTGACTCATCCAGTCCTGCCATCCTTTCGCGGCTGGACACATTATCGCATATTTGTACGGGACTTCGCACTCCTTATATTCTTCATATATTATTTCTCCGTTTCCGTTTTTGCAGGACAACTCCTTGCAGTGGCTGGATTTCAGCCATTCGCTTTTTCCTGCAAGAGGACTGGGGATATATGCCCACAGCCGTCCGTTGATATATGCCTTGACCCTGACTCCGGCCTTCTGGAGTTCTTTCATCGCCTGCAGATTTTGTTTCGACGAATAAAGATGGGGCCATTCTTCCTTGCCGAGATCATTATACCAATGGCTCCATACCACGGCATACGGAACTTCGAAATATTCCCTGAAATAAAGCTGTTCATGCATTGTTCTTGTTCCTGCTCCGGTCAGCATCCACAATGGATTATTGCGGTACCATTCCGGTGTCGATTTCCTGGGCAGATCCTTTATCCACCATTTGGATTTTTCAGCCAGAAAACGCTTGTATATCTGCCCGGCCTCAAACCAGTCTCCCTTGTAAACTTCGACCACTGCATTGCCGCTCATTTTATAAGAGTTTCCACCGCTGAAATCGCAGCTTTTCGGAACAGGCGACTTCCAGTCGGCGTGTAAGCGGTTAAGTTTGCCGGTCACTGAATATTCTTTGACCCGAGCCAGCGGATCTTCGAATGCAAAATAGATGCCGTTTCCATTTTCATCATAGTAGGCGCTGAACTGCATGTTGACGCGGCTGGTCGGATAGGAAGACCCCTTGGAGAATCCTGCTGTCGGATTCTTCCCTAGAATGCCCGACATGTGCGGGTAGACCAGCACGTCTTCCTTTCCTGGCAAATGCGCGATCCGGAATGCCGGGAATGTGACATTGTCGATAATGCAGTCTTTCGCCTTGTTGTCAACGTCGAGATTAATTTCGAGGCGCGGACCCGCCAGTTTTACATTTGAATGCAAATCAAAAAGCGGACTCGTCCAGTCTATACGAAATTCAATGCTTTCCTTTGTCGTCTTGAAATCAGACACCGTATATTCCACACCGTCCGAAAAACTCTTCAACATCCGTTCTTTGCCATTCGGCTCGCGGAATGCTATATCCCATTCCATCACGTTTCCGGAAAAGACCGGGGAGTTGTTCATTCTGTTCAGGAGTCCGATGATCGGGAAAGAGCATTTTCCTTTTCCGGATACGGTCATAAGGACTAATTGAGGGGTCGTGCAAATAAGAAAAGTTTTCTGTGCCTGATTCCAGTCTGCGACAAATTTCTCAAGCGGATCCGCTGAAGTCAGAATAACGGATACAGCATCAATGACTTTCAGAAGTTCCTGCTGGGCGAATCCTGTTTTTCCGGCACGTTCAAGCATTTTGACGGCCCAGGCGGCATGGGGAGTATGGGCCTCGTTGTTCAACTTTGTTATTTTCTGCTCAATAGCTTTCGGGATCGGTACTGCGTCGGAACGCTTGAACTTCACCAGTTTCGATTTCATGGCAGATGTGGCAATCTCGTTATCTGTCATGACTCGATTGTAAAAGGTTATTTCCGCAATATCCCCTTTGAATTCATAACCTTTCAGCCCGCGTCCGATTTCAATTAATGCGTCGGATTTGTCTGGATCAATATAGGAGAACATATGGTGCTGTTGCAACTCGCCATTGACATAAATAGAAAGCTTATAGCCGACATTTCCCTGAGCGCTGTCGTTTACATATTCAGCTACCGCCGCAAGGTGCACCCATTCGTCAAAAGGCGGGGTTTCACCTCCAACAAGAGCCTCCGACCAGTTTTTTCCATCACAGCAGAGACTGAAATTATATTTGTCCCCGGTCCTCCCGAAAAAGAAAGCTTTTTCCTTATAAAAAATCAACATGTTGTGATTCATTTTGACATCGCCGGAGACATTGCCTTTAAATCGGACTACGCTTGTCAGCGTGGTGCCTTTTTTTGAGAAATTAATGTTAGAGCTGTCGGCTATTCTCGCATATGCCTGAATCCCGTCCAAACGGAGCATCCCGTCGCTGATTTTTGCGCCACCGTTAAGTTCAATGCCATATTCTCCAAGTTTGCTGAAGTCATAATGGAATTCAGATAAATTTCCGGGATTTCCCGCTCTCAATTCCGCCGCATCAACCATTACGGCGGCGAATATTGAAGCCAGTATCCCCAGGCAAAACATGATGCACAACTTCACTTTGGTTATCAACATTATTTCGACCCTTACTTTATTGCTCATTAAACGTTATGGGAACTACCTGTACCAATAGGAATACTGTGTATTGCTGGGTATCCATATCCCCTCTCCGGCAAATCGCTGAAAAGGTATTCTCGTCATGGTGGCAAGATGACCATCCATAAAAGTTACATTGCCTTCTCCCAGCACTCCGTGGCGGGTAGGAGCTTTGGTTAAGAAACTGCTGTAATTGAAATCCGTTTCAGCCGCGGCCCGCAGATCCATAAGGTTCATTAGTGCTGAAGGCTGCGAGATTCGGTTTTTTTTCGCAATAGTGCCAACTGTTGTTCCATCGACATTGACGATGTACATTGGGTGCGCCCCGCCGGGAATATTATTCATGCCATAATCCCAGGTTGATGTATAAGACGTGTGTGGCGCAATATACGTTACGCCACCTTCACTTCTTACCCCTGATTCCGCAGGACAAATAACATTTTTAGGATAGAGGCGATTAGTGTCATAATACCCGTTCCAGTAATCGCCGATGGTCAAGAGGCGGCACCACATTTTATTGCTCCCTCCGTAACCTAATATATACGGGATACATACATCGTTATGATCCGTCTCGTAGTTTACAACAATGTAATCAATCTGTCGCATTGTTGATGCGCATGAGATTCTAGTTGCTCTCATACGCACTTTCTGTAGCGCAGGCAGCAAGATAGACATCAATACCGAGATGATTGCGATCACTACAAGTAATTCTATCAGCGAGAATCTCGTCAATGAGTTTCTTTGCCTTCGCCACGCCGTTTTTGCTGTTACGGATAACCCTTCAGCTTTTTTCTCGGCAATCATGTATCTTCACCTTTCAGTTGGCTGTCCCTGATTCCATCTAGTCAAAATGTTGTTTTGTTTTTGGGGCTTCTCCTCGCTCCTTGTACCTTTTTTGCGAGAGGCAAGCCATAAATCAAGCAGCCCTGTAGTTTCTTGCCTATACGTATAAGATATAATGCAATCAGCATAAACGCCTTAACGATCTAATCAATCTATAGGACTATCGTATTTTTTTACCTCGCCAGACAAAAAAGCTCTCCACCCGCCTGTAACGCCTATGCCAGGCTTGACGCCTTGAGCTTTCCTGCCTCCACCCTAAGGCATAGTTCATGCCAAGCCGAATTTCAAGGAGGCCAGGAAAAAATGGCGGGCTGGCGAACATCGCGGCCTGACTGAAGGCGGGGGAGGCCTTGGGCTGGCGGTTTTTGCGAGCATTGACTATTTCGCTTGATGCGGTTAAATTATCGTAGTCATCCCATAGAGCGGTGGACATTGGGACGGTGGCGGTTCGGCGCATTCAAAAAACGAGGAAGCCCCAGATGGAAAACCTGACGTTGAGATTGAAAGGCTACACGCGATTCGCCGACCATCAAGCCGCCGCGCTCAAGGTTGTCCATTACGCCGAGGAGCTAATCCCGGAGCATGAACACGATTTTTTTGAACTTGTGGCAGTTTACAAGGGAGACGGAATCCATATCCTGGATGGTGTCCCTATCCCCATTTATCCCAATGAGCTTTTTCTCGTTTTCCCCGGCCATAAACATCATTATGAGAAATTCTCCCATTTGTCGCTGCTCACCCTCATGTTCAGTCCGTCCATCTTGGCGCCGTACATGGATGAGTTTAACCGCATTGAGGGTTTCCAGAAGCTTTTCAGAAAAAACTCCGTCCCGGGGCAACTCCATTTCATGGACGACCTTGCCACGTCCAAGCTTGACAATCTGGTCTTTCTCATGACCGAGGAACAGATGAACATGCAACCAGGCGTTCCCGTCATGTTGACGATTCTGCTACTTGAGGCGATTCTGTTGATTTCCCGCAAATGTTTTGACGTCTCCGGCGACGAAGCGGCAGGCACCAGCAAACTTGCGCCCGTGATCCGACATATGGAAAAGAATCTCCAGGCGAAACTCACGTTGAAAGGGTTGTCCCTCATCGCCGGAATGAGCGTTCCTAATTTTTGCAAATTTTTCAAGAGCCGGCTGGACGTATCTCCGATACAGTATCTCCTGAAGTTGAGGATCCAAAAAGCCAAGGCACTTTTGTCACATTCCTCCTTGTCCATTACTGAAATATCGGAGAGAACTGGGTTCAATGACGCCAACTATTTCTCTAGGCAATTCATGCACATTGTCGGCGTTCAGCCTCATGTATACCGCAACACGGATCATGGGATCCTTCATACTCCAGGTCTGGACCTGAAAGCCGAAACGAGTTCCGCCGGTGCCGCCATCGGTGTCCAGGCATGGCTCACAGGTACTTCTCCAGATAGCGGCCTTACCAACAGAAACACTCCGACAACGTGAATGGTGAATGAAACAGGTTCCGAAAACACCTAATGAACTGACTGGTCATCTGATGCCATTGCTGGACAACTTCCGCGAGCAGCGGGTGGAGGGAACGGAGGCCGCGCGGCTTCCTGGCGGACTTGTTGCGCTTGGCCTTGTCCCGGAGCTCGGCGTTGTGCGACTCAACCACTTCACCCCGGCGCTCAAGCTCCCGCTCCCGCTTCGCTTCGACCATGGTTCCCTTGGCGCCACCGTCCAGCTCGGCGATGGCCTTGACGAACACCATGGTGTTGTAGGCCATGCTGACGAAGTCGGCCTGGCCGGGGCGCGGGCCGCTGGCCGGGCCGCTCGAACTCCAAGCCTTGTCCTGGCCGAGTTTCTGCTCGCTCACGTCGAAGACTTTCTCGATGCGCCAGCGCAGGAGATAGAGCAGGGCGACCACGCCCGGGCGCAACTTGCGCTCGGTGCCGAGGAACTCATAGACCGTCCCCGTCTCCAGGCACTTAAGGTCACCCGGCGTTGAACTTGTCGGACTTGTCGAAGGGACGCTTGGCCAAGACCTCGAAGCGCATGTTCTCCTTGGCCCTGGTGATCATGTCGAAGCCGTTGCGGGCGAGGAACTCCTTCACCATGAAGTTGGCGTCCGCCCCGGCCCTGTCGTAGATCAGCAGCGCCCACTCGTTCGGGTGCATGCTGTGCCCCGCCAAGATGGCACAGAGCGGAAAAAGCAGGCCGGTGGCCAGGTCGGTGGCGAAGATGTTGCCGAAGGCCACCTGCCGCCCTTGCCGCGCCCCGCGGGCGGCTTGCTGGCGATACTGGTGGCACCTAGGGGCCGGCCTCACCCCTCGACAAACTCCTCCGGCAACAGTCACCATGTCAATGCCCACGGCTCGGAACGCACCGCAAACATCTTGCCAACAGCAAGTTGTGCCTTGCGTTCAGCACGGCTCCCGCATGATGCCCGCAATGAACATCAGGAGTCACCCATCAAAAACGAGGGAGTAAGCCTTCAGCTTTGGCTCCGACGCAAATGCAGCCATGTCCGTTCAAACTGTAGCAGGCCTCAACCAAAGTGGCTGGACACCGATGGCTTTATGGGAAGAGGCGTTGTCAACGACAAGCAACACCATTTCCTCCGAGTGCTTCGCTGAGATC
>Ga0066604_10001015_pt1 | contig 16262 bp, 12 predicted proteins | sample Higcelwee11metaG_FD_59501 | JGI IMG/M metagenome (GOLD analysis project Ga0066604, IMG submission 59501) | Freshwater pond sediment microbial communities from the University of Edinburgh, under environmental carbon perturbations - High... | ecosystem: Environmental > Aquatic > Freshwater > Pond... | reverse complement strand
CTTCACCGGCTGATGCTCACCCCGCACAGAACCCGGAGGTCTGTGTGGGGTTCCGCGAGGTGGGTCAGCTCTGGCACTCGTTCTCCTCCGCGGCGCGCACCATCGCCTGAAGCAGGCCCAGGGCCCGCTGGAGCACCTTGGGGTCTAAGGCGCGCAGGCGCTCGGCGAGGGCGCGAAGGGCCCGATCGTCGTCCTCGCCGAGCTGCGGCGGGATGTCCTCCACCAAGGAGTGCAGCGGCACGTTGAGGGCTCGGGCGAGGTCGGCGAGCACAGCGAGGGTGGGCACTCGACGGCCTCCCTCGACGTTGACGATCTCGGTGCCGGTCAGGCGCCCTGCGCGCTCGGCCAGCTCAGCGGGGGTGAGGCCAGCGGCGATTCGCGCGGCGCGAACCCGCGCGGCCACAGGCTGAAGATGATGAGAGCGGCTCATGGTCAGGCGCTCCGGGTCTCTAGGGGTGATGCGGGAGATGAGGTGTTGTGGGGCTTCTCCGCGATGGTTTAGCTCCACGGTATTCATCTGTCCGGATTTTGGATACGATTGTGGCGCTTCCGGTAATTTTTCGAGATCCTGCACAAATTCCGACTTGGCGCCGACGATGGACAAGATCCCTTTGAGCCATTTTTTGACCGTTTTAGGAGGTCCCCCACCGCGCCCCGGAGTGTGGCAGGATCGCCCTCGACCCTGGAGCGCGCCCCCGTGCAGACCGTGACGATCGTGATCCCCGCGTACAACGAGCGCCCGACGCTGATGACGGTGCTCTGCCGCGTGCTCGACGTCGATCTGCGGCCTCTAGGGCTTCATAAGGAGGTGATCCTCGTCGATGACGGCTCCACCGACGGCACCCGGGAGCAGATCGCGGCCCTGGCCCAAGACTGGCGGCCCGTGGTGCGTGAGGCCCTGCTCCGCCGGGGCCTAGACGCCGATCGCGCCATGGAGCACGCCGTCGTGCGGGGGGTGCTCCAGCCCCAGAACCGGGGTAAGTCCGCCGCCTTACGCGCTGGGTTCGCCGCCGCCACCGGCGACCTGGTGCTCATTCAAGACGCCGACCTGGAGTACGACCCCCGCGACTTCCCGCGCCTGTTGCGGCCCCTGGTGGAGGGCAAGGCCGACGTGGTCTACGGCTCACGCTTCATCGGCGAGGAGCACCGGGCGCTGATGTACTGGCACAGCGTCGGCAACACGCTCCTCACCACGCTCTCGAACATGGCCGCCGACCTCAACCTCACCGACATGGAGACCTGCTACAAGGTCTTTCGGGCCGACGTCCTGCGCTCCTTACGTTTGGAGAGCGAGCGCTTCGGCTTTGAGGTCGAGGTCACCCAGAAGCTCGCCCGGATGCGCCTGCGGATCTACGAGGTGCCGATCTCCTACCACGGGCGCGGCTACGAGCTCGGCAAGAAGATCACCTGGAAGGACGGCGTGGAGGCCATTCGGCTGATCCTCAAGTACCGGCTCACCAGCCAGCTCTTTGAGGGGCCCTTGCTTCAGCAGGATCTCCAGCGCCTCGCCGCCGTGGGCCCGCTGAACGAGGCCATCGTGCGCGCCGTGCGCCCGCACCTGGGCCAGCGTGTCGTCGAGGTGCGCGCGGGCTGGGGCAACCTGAGCCCCCACCTGATCTCTCGTCGTCAGGTGTTCATCACCGACGCCCCGGGGCCACGCCTGGACCGCCTCGCCCAAGACTTCAACGATTACGACAACGTGCGGGTGGTGCCTTGGGATCCCGAGCTCTCCCCCGACTGGCCCGGCCCCAAGCCCGAGGCCGACACCGTCCTGTGCGTGAACGTGCTCAGCCACCTTCACGACGAGGCCACGAGCCTCGCCCGCCTGCGGGGCCTCCTGGCGCCGGGGGGCCGCCTGGTGCTGCTCGTCGCCGCCCATGAGGCCCTGCGGGGGCCCTTGGACGAGGCGATCGGGCACCAGCGCCGGTACAGCGAGGCCGGGCTGCGGGCCACGCTCAGCGCCGCGGGCTTTGAGGTGGAGGAGACCCGCTTCTTCAACCTCTTGGGGGCGCTGGGCTGGTGGCTCAACGGCCGTGTGCTGGGCCGGGACCAGATCTCCCCGGGGCTCTTGGGCGCCTACTCTGTGGTCAGCCGCGCCGCCTTGGCCGCTGAAGATCGGGCCTCTCTGCCCACGGGGATGTCGCTGGTGGCCATCGCCCGGCGGGTGGGATAAACACCTGATCACTTGTTCAGCTTTTTTCGCGCATCGCCCTTGTCAACTTCGCGCTTCGCCAGTTAACTTTCTCGCGCCTCAACGGACAACGAGCCGTCGAGAACATCGGGCAACCCCGCCCTTTCACGAGAGAGAGAGGTAAACCATGAGCGCGCTCCCCTACGCTGGTGCCATCTGCTGGCGTGAGCTGTCTTCCCCCAACCCCCAGGACGCCACCCGCTTCTACCGCGACCTGTTCTCGTGGACGTCCAAAGACGTCGACATGGGGCCCATGGGCAACTACACCATCCTCAACAACGGCGAAGAGATGGTCGCCGGGGTGATGGCCGGCCCCAGCCCCGAGGTGCCCTCGCACTGGATCAACTACGTCACCGTGGACGACGTAGACGCCAGCGCCGCCCAGGTGGTTGAGCTCGGCGGGCGCGTGCTGATGCCGCCCACCGACGCCCCGGAGATCGGCCGCTTCTCCATCGTGGCCGACCCTGAAGGCGCCGTCTTCGGCCTCCTGCGTGATCCCTCGGGCCAGCCCGCCCCCGCGATGGACGCCCGCCCCAAGGCCGGCGACTTCTGCTGGGCCCAGCTCATGACCCGGGACATCGAGGCCGCCCAGCGCTTCTACTCCACGATCTGCGGCTGGAAGGTTCAGATGTACCAAGGCATGGTCACCCTCACCCGCGGCGACGGCGGCTGCGGCTCGATGATGACGATGCCCCCCCATGTGCCCGCCCAGGTCCCGGCCTACTGGGAGAACTACGTCGCCGTCGACAACCTCCAAGAGAGCTACGAGCGCGCCTTGGCCTTGGGCGCCACCTCCTTGGTCACGCCGACGAGCATCCCCAACACCGGGGACTTCGCCTTGGTCTCGACGCCCGCGGGCGCGACGATCGCCCTCTGGAAGCACGGCGGGGCGTGATCCCTCCGTCGTCGCGGCCACGCTTGGTCACGACGGGCATCGAAGGCGCGGATGGATGTGCTCAATCCGCGCCATCGGTGCTATCCTATGGGCACCGCGCCCCAGCCGAGGTGACCGCGCTATGTCTGATCAGAACGAGCTGCTCAAGAAGTCGTCCAAGGCCAAAGGTGGCAAACCCAAGGCCGATGACAAAGACCTCAAAGACCTGCCCACCACTCGGGATGAGCTGCACGATCTGATCGGCAACAACGCCATCCAGAACCTCCTCGTGCAAGAGCTCGCCGACGAGATCTTCCTCGACGTCAAGAAGGCCGCCGAGGAGGCTGGTTTAGAGGCCGAGGGCCCGAACGAGATCTCCGCTGAGGCCTGGAACCTTGTAGACGGCGCTGAAGACTTCTTGTCTTCGTGGGTCGTCAACCAAGAGCAGCTCATCGAGGACGAGCAGGCCGCGCGTGACCCAGCGATGCGGCCCAACCGCGTCTTCTCGGGCATGAAGGGCATGTTGACCGCGGGCGCCCTCAAAGAGATCCGCATCTGGGCCGAGCCCGACTACGGCGCCATGGAGCTCGCCAGCTACACCTCGGGCAAGATGGTCGAGGTGGACGAGGTCCAGGGCGGCTGGATGAAGGTCCTGTTCGACATGAACGGCAAACCGATGGTCGGCTGGGTGCGCTCTACCCTGTTCACCCGCCAGCCCGACCTCATCCGCAAGAAGGGCTACTGGGGTGATCCCAGCGAGCTTCAGCAGCAAGAGGGCCAGGCCGCCGAAGAAGAGGCGCACCTCGACTCGAGCACGGCCACCGAGGCCGGCGCCGCCGGGGCGAACAACCCCAAGGGTGGCGGCGGCGCGGCGGCTGAGGTCTGACACGCAGGCCTCCCGCGAAGACGCTAAGCTCCTCCTGTCCCCGCTGGGTCTGCGGCTCCCTTCGGCGTCGCGCGCCCCGGCGGGTCTGATGACACGCTGAGGAGCCCTCGCTCATGGTGTTCGCCGAGAGTCCCATCAAGGACGTGTACCGCAAGCTGGTGTGGGGCCCCTACCGCGAGCTGCTCGGGCGGGCGCCCGCGGGCGCGGAGCTGAGCTTCAACCGTCGTCTGGGCGCGGTGGTGGCGCGGCTCTCCAAGGGCAAACGGGCGCAGCTCGTCGTCAACCTCCGCCGGGCCTTCCCCAGCCGGGACGACCTGGACGACGTCGCCGCCGAGGCGTTCTGCACCCACTTCGCCGACCAGTACATCTCCTGGAGCTTCGCCCGCATCGCCCGGGGCGAAGGCGGCCCGTACCTGCGCATCGAGGGCCTTCACCACCTCGACCGCGCGCTGCAAGGCGGCCGGGGCGCGGTGCTCCTGCACCCCCACATGGGCGTGCCCCAGCTCCCGCTGTGTGTGCTCGGCGCCCGAAACTACCGGGTGAACCAGGTGGGCGGCGGCGGGGTCGAGGGGCCGATCAGCGAGGAGGGCGCCCGGGTCACCCAGCTTCGGCACCGCTTAGAACAAGACATCCCGGCAAAAATCTGGGACGGCAAAGGGTTCATCCGGCCTGTGCTGCGCGCCTTGACCCGGGGGGAGCTGGTGCTCTCGGCGATGGACGGCACCGGCGGCGGCAAAGAGCTGGGCCGCCGGGTGGTGCGAGAGGTGCTCGGCCAGCGGATGCGCCTGCCCGTGGGCGCCTTGTGGCTCGCCCTGCGCGGTGAGGCGCCGATTCTGCCGATGGTCACGATCAAGAACCCCGGGCCGGGCCCGCTCTACGTCACCGAGATTCATGAGCCCATGCCCCTGCGCCGCGAGCTGCCCATCGACGACGCTCTAGAGCACGGCGCCGATCTCAGCGCCCGCTGGTTGGACCTCTGGCTTCGGGAGCACCCCGGCGACTGGCACTTCTGGGATGAGTTTGAGCCGGGCCGCTTCTTGGAAGGAGACCTCCCATGAGCCGACCGTCCGCCGTCAACGCCGCGCTCCTCGGCGCCAGCCTCGCGCCGATGCCCGGCCTGCTCATCGCCCTGGGCGTGAGCGTGCTCAACCCCTGGTTTATCGACAGCGTGGGCCTCTTGCTGCTGCTGTTGGTGCTCGCCCCCGCCGTCGTCGGCGCCGTCTTAGGCGGGCTCATCGGCCTTCGCCGCCCTCGGGCCAGGGCCCCGCGTGTCCCCGTCGCGCTCACCGGCGCCGCCGCCTTGGCCTTGGCGCTGTGGCCCGAGCCCCGCCCCGATCCGGTGAAGGTGCTTGTCGTCGGCATCGACGGCGCCACCTACGACCTCATCGACCCCCTGATCGCCGCCGGAGAGCTCCCCGCGCTCAAGTCCATGGCGACTGAAGGCAGCCGGGGCGTGCTGATGTCGATGGAGCCGATGTTCTCGCCGCTGTTGTGGACGACGATGGCCAGCGGCCGCCCCCCTGAGGAGCACGGCATCCACGGCTTTCACACCCGGGCGACGGACGTGCTGGTGCCGCGTCTGTGGGACATCGCCGAGTCCGAGGGCCTGCGCATCGGCATCTACAAGTGGCTCGTCACCTACCCCCCGCGCCCCGCGCCGGGCTTCATCGTGCCGAGCTGGCTGGCCCCGGCGCCGGAGACCTTCCCCGCTGAGCTGAGCTTCGTGAAGGAGCTTGAGCTGGCGAACCGCATGCGCCGCAAGAAGGTGGCCGGCACCCGCAGCACCACGGCCCTGGTGCTCGCCGGGATCCCCCAGGGCCTCCGCCTGAGCACCCTGTGGGACGCGGTGCGCTGGAGCGTTCGGGAGCGTGTCGAGCGCCCCGACGACGACGCCCGGTTTGAGGCGATGCAGCTCCTCCGCGGGCGCATCGACCGCGACGTGTTCGTCCACGCCATGCACAAACACCAGCCCGATCTGGCCACCTTCACCTACTACGCCACCGACGGCCTCGCGCACCGCTTCTGGACCTACCACCAGCCCGACGCGTTCACCGGCATCGACCCCAAGAAGCAGGCCCTCTACGGTGAGACCGTTCGTGACGCCTACCGCCAGGCCGACCAGCTCCTCGGCGAGCTCCAGGCCCGGGTGAGCCCGGAGACGACGGTGGTGGTGGTGTCCGACCACGGCTTCCGCGCCTTTGACCCGGCCCTGGATCAGCTCGGCTTCCAGCCCCTCACCGAGCGCCTGCGCGCCCGGCTGATCGAGCAAGGTCTGCCTGTGGACGTCTCGCGCCTGGGCATCAAGCTCAACGTCGGGTTGACCGATGGCGCCGCCGACCGACTGCCAGAGCTTCGGGCGGCCCTAGAGGCCCTCGTAGACGAGACCGGCGCCCCCGTCTTTCGGGTGGAGCCCGTGCCCGGCGCCCCGAACGCCTTGGGGCTCACCCTCACCGATGAGCGGGTGACCGAGGCCCGCATCCAGCGCGGCACGGTCGGCGGCGAGCCCTTGGGCGACTACGTTCGGCTCTCGGAGACCTTCTCGGGCATGCACGACGCGCGGGGCGTGATCTACGCCAAAGGCCCCGGCTTGCCGGTGGGGCAGACCTTGCCGAGCATGGGGCTCCTGGACGTGGCGCCGACTGTTCAGGCGCTCTTGGGCATCCACCCGGCGTTGGATCTCCCCGGCGTCGTGGCGCTGGGGCAAGATCGTCTGCCCAAGGGTGTGGCCGCGCCCGCGAGCCGGGATGAGCTGGCGGAGCGGTTCCGGCCCAAAGGGGGCACGGAGGGCGTGGACGAGGCCGCGCTGCGGGCGTTGGGGTATGTGGAGTGACGGGTCACGAACGGTCGAGCTCGTCGGTCAGCGCGCACAAACTCCCCTCAAAGACTGTTCGTGTCCTGTCGTCAATCGTTGCTGGCCCCCTCTGAGTCGCCGAGTTTGGCCCCGCCAGCGCGCCCGGCTCAAACAGACGAACTAAGCAGCCCGCCCACGCCGTTCGCCCCAGCGCCCAGCGCATCCAGGTGTTCGCAGAACGTTCGACCGGGCACGTTCGGCCCATCGGGGCCTTGACCTGCGCCAGCGGTGGGAGCGCGTCAAAACCGAGGAGCCCCCGTCCGCCCTCAGGCGCCGAACAGGCGGCGGGCGAAGGGGTTGAGCAGCTTGCCAGTGGGGTCTACGCGCGTTCGCACGGCCTGGAACGCGGTGAAACGTTCGCCGTAAACGTCCAGCAGCTCGTGGTGGGTGAACGTCGTCTTCTTGCCCAGGTGGGGGCGACCACCATACGCGCGCAGGATGGCCTCGACCTTGGCGTACATCACGTCGCGGGGCTGGGAGAGCGGCGTCGCCAGCTCGATCCAGGCGCTCTTGCGACCGACGCCGGGGCCGATGAGGGACTGGGAGTGCGCCGGGGTGAACCGCACCTCGACGATGGAGAAGTAGTCCTCGTCGCGCAGGAGCTTGAGCACCTCCCGCAGGCAGTCGTGATAGGCCTCATACGGCACGGCGAGCTCGATCTCGTCGTGGCGGTAGAAGAGCTTACGCCCAAAGCCGCGCTGGGCGGGCATGACGAGCTGGTGGTCGGGGGCGGCGAGGTTGGAGAGCGCGTGGTCCTCGTCGAGCTGAACGAGCGCCTCGGCGAGCTGGGGCAGAAACGCGCTGATGCCGAAGTCGGAGAGCTCTTGCGCGGCCTTCGTCGCGTCCCAGCCCTCGGTGACCGGGTCTTGGGTGTGGTCCCAGGTGTGGGCGCGAACGGCCTCTTGTTTGCCCGTCCCGCCGATGTAGTAGTAGCTCAGGTGGTCGTGCTCAAGGATGAGGTCGTTGAGCTGGGCCTCGGTCGTGGCGCGGTCGACCATCGACGTACGTTTGAGGAGGTTGAAGCCCTCGACGAGCTGCAGCTCAACCTCGGTGACCACGCCCACCGCGCCCAAGCCGCCCATCGCCGCGTGGAACAGCGGATCTCCGGGGCCCACGTCCCGGGCGTCGCCATCGGCGAACACCACCCGCAGGCCGAGGATCTGCTCGGAGAGGAAGCCGTGGTCGCGGCCGGTGCCGTGGAGATCCGTGGCGATGAGGCCGCCGAGGCTCTGGGCGTCGGTGGAGCCGAGCACGGGCAAGGCGAGGTTGGCCCGGGCCAGGATCTTGTTGAGGTCGCGCAGGCGCACCCCGGCCTGCACCCGGATGGTGCGCCGCAGGGGGTCGAAGCCCAACACCCGGTCCAGCGCGTCCAGGGAGACGAGGGTGTCGGCGCACAGGGGCGAGTCGTTGAAGCTGTGGCCGCCGCCGACGACGCGGACCTGACGCGCGTCAGCGACGATCCTCCGCAGCGTCTCCTCATCCCGAGGGCAGGCGTAGCGCTTCGGGACGACGGCGTAGTCTTCAGTCCAGTTGGACCAGCGGCCCTCGGCGTAGCGCCCCTCGTGGCCGGTGCTGCCGGTGAGCAGGTAGGCGCCGCCGTGGGCGAGGTTAAACGCCCGGGTGCGCATGACCGCCGTGGCCCGGCCCAAGAGCCCCCGCAGGCCGCTGGTCTCGCGCTGGTGACGGCCCACCGCCGAGCTCACCTCAGCGAAGCCCGCCGCCCGGGCGGCGCTCAGCAGGCGATCAGGAGTCCAGCTCGGGTCGATGGACTCCAGGGCGACGAGGCGCTCCCACAAGGCGCCGAGCTCCTCATCCCGCAGGAAGCCCGCCTCCCCGAAGGCGCAGGCGGCGATGGCGAACGCCCGGCTCAGCTCTCGGGCGGCGCGAACACGCTCGGCGCGCTGGGGGTGCTCGGCGAGGCCCGGCGCGAGGTCGAGCACCCGCTGAAACAGCTCGTCGGCCTCTGGACAGCTCGCGCCCAGGGTGATCATCGCCCAGGGGCGGCTCTGGGTGGACTGGAGCCAGAAGCGCAGGTCGTCGGGCTCTAAGGTGTCGACGCCGCCGGTGAGCGCGGCCACGGCGGCGGCGTCGAGGTGCCACTGGCTGAGCCGCGTGTCAACGGCGAGGCGCTCCTCGACGCTCAGCGCCAGGTACGCGGGGTGCTCATGGAGGGCGTGGACGTTCATCGGGGCTCCCAAGCAGGAGCCGTGTCGTCACCGCCCCTGACGTGACGAAGAGTGCGCGCGCTGGCCTCAGAGCATGCGGCTGCGGCGCTCGATCTGCTCGGCGGCCGTCTTGCAGTCGATGCACTGCGTGGCCACGGGCCGGGCGAGCAGGCGGCGGTAGGTGATCGGCGCGCCGCAGGTCTCGCAGGTGCCGTACTCGCCGTCCTGGATGCGGTTGATCGCGCTCTGGATCTTGGTGAGGAGCTGGCGCTCACGATCGGCCATGCGTAGGGTGGCGTCGCGCTCAAGCTCAGCCGAGGTGAAGTCGAGCTCGTCGGCCTCGACCTCGCGGACCTCGTGCAAGTTGCCGATGGCCTCGCGGGAGTGGGAGAGGAGGCCCTCGAGCTGGCCGCTCAGGATGCCGTAAAGGTGAGCGATCTCGGCGCGGCTCAAGTACTCATCATCAGGGAGGTTGGCGAGCTGCTCAGGGTTCATTACGCGCTCCGCGAGGACAATGGACAGGGGGAGGGCCTCGCCCTCCAGTGGTGATCAGCGCCCGTGCCAGCGGGCGGGCTCCACTTTACACACCTCTCCCCAAAAAGGAAGGGTGAAATCGGCGGGGCGGTCAGTCGTCCTTCTCGGTCAGTCCGCTCACTGTCATCAATTCGATGAAGTCGTCATTCACCGTCTCTTCGTGGCTTCCAACGCTGAGATCCATCGAGGACAGGTTGGGGTCGCGTCGGGCACGCGGAACAAGCTGCCGCGCCCAGGCGCGCAGGTCCGGGGCGGGCAGGCCCGCGGCCAATCGACGTGACGCGGCGGCGACCTCGGCGGCTTGGGGGCGATCTTCAGGGCGGAAGCTGAGCATGGCGCGGACAAGCTCAACGAGCACCTCGGCGCCTTGGACCTCCATGTAGTCGAGCATGGGGTCGATCAGCCGCTCAAAGGACACCGGCGAGGTGGGCCAGGGGCTCTCCAAGCGGAGGCCTGATGAGAGCTCGGCCATCACCACGCCCAAGGAGAAGATGTCCGAGGCCGGGAGGTTGTGCTCGCCCAGGTGGCGCTCGGGGGCCATGTAGGTGATCGTGCCGCCGCCGCCGCGCTGGGTGACGTGCTCACGCCCGGCGAACTGGGCCCCGGCCACGCCGAAGTCCAGCACCTTGACCTCACCGTCTTCAGTGAGGCGGATGTTGTGGGGCTTGATGTCGCGGTGCAGCACCCTGAACGGGCCGGGCTCGCCCTCAGCGACCCGGTTGTAGGCCACGTCCAGGGCCTCGGCGACCTCGGCGGCGATCTCGGCGACCACCCGCGGCGGGCACAGGGGCAAGACCCCGCGGCGGTTTTGTTCGATGAGGTCGCGGATGTCGACGCCGGGGACGTACTCCATGAGCACGCCCAGGCGATCATCGAGGCGCACGATGTCTTCAGCGCGCAGGATGGCGCGGTGGCGCAAGAGCGCGAGGATGCGGGCCTCGTCGCGTAGGCGCGCGGCGACAGCGGCCTGGCTCTCCCAGCCTTTGCGCAGGAGCTTCACCGCGACGAGGCGGCGCACCCCTTGCGGGGAGATGGACTCCACGAGCAGCACCTCCCCGAAGGCGCCCTCGCCCAGAACGCGCAGGGTGCGGTAGCGCGTGGTCGTCGGCGGCGCGGCGGGCCGGGCGCTGGCGACGGGGGCCACGTCGGCGTCTTGGAGGCGAGACGGCAGGTTCTCCCAGCCGATGCGGGCCACGAAGTCGGCGAGCACAGGCACGGAGAGCGCGCGCTCGGCGCTGAGCAGGCCCACGTCGAGCAGCGAGCGCACATAAGGCTCGTGCCAGTCCTCTAAGCCTTGGCCGTCGATGATCGCCTGGAGCACGGCGCGCTCCGACGGGCTCGTGCGCTCCAAGTCTTGCTGGAAGGCGTTCGACGCCGGGAACGCCGCCATCACCGCGCCCAGGGCCAGCTCGGGGCCGGTCTTGAGGCGGCGGGCCTGATCGCAGGTGGCCTGGGTGAGGTAGGGGTGGCCGCCGGTGCGGTCGAGGAGCCAGCTCGTCTGGGCCTGGGTGAAGTCTACCCGGCCCTCGCCGCCGCGCTGGCGTAAGGCCACGAGGTCGAGCGCCTCGGCGCGGGCCAAGACCGGGCTCAGAGTGCGCTGGGCGAACCCGGCCAACATCGGCTCGGGCTGGCCGAAGGGCTCATGCAGCAGGCGCACGGCCTGGCGGCTGCCGGTGAGCAGCACCCGGGCGCCGTCCATGGACGGCCACGAGGCCCGCAAGATGTTGACGACGCTGGGATCATGTTCGGCCACCGTCGCCAAGGCGTCGGCCTCGTCGATGAGCAAGAACAGCGGCACCCCGGCTTGTTCAGCGCTCTCCCCGGCGACGAGCAGGAGATCGCCCAGGGGCAGCTCCCGCAGCTTCAAGAAGCCGCCGGGCAAGGCCGGGAGCAGCTTGCGGCGCCGGGAGAGCGCGTTGGCGAAGCTGTCGCGCAGAGACGCCACGTCGCGGCAGCCCTCGGGGGCGATGTAGAGGGGCACGAAGCTGCCATCGGCCAAGGCGCGGCGCTCGATCTGCAGGAGCGTGGCGGTCTTGCCGGTGCGGCGCATCCCGACGAGGAGCAGGCGGCGGTGCGGGCCGTTGTTGAGCTCGGTGAAGAGCGCGCGTCTGCCGTAGACGTCGCGATCATCGTCGAGGGTGTTGCCTACGCAATACATTCAACCGCCTTCGCCCTGCTTGAAGAAGTCCGCTTCAGCCACCTTCTCTACCACGGCGGCGCTCCGCGTGGAGTGGACCCGCGCGAGCAGATCTTCACGACGACGACGCGCCACAGCGATCTGTCGCACCACCTGCTCCCACACCTCGCTGGCGCCATCCGCGCCCATCAAGGTGGTCACGTCGAGGCGCGCGAGCCCACCCGCTGAGGCGCGCAGGTCGGCCCGAGCGCGCTCCACATGCTCCACGCGGAGCTCTAGGCGGCGCTCGTCGAGGAGGTGCTCCACGGCGCCGAAGCAGAGGTGCCACACCTGCAGCGGCCGCCCCTCGCTCAAGCTCAGGATGCGGCGCACGGCGTCGGGGGTGTAGCCGAAGGGGTGGGCGAGGCGGCTGTCGAGGTAGGCCAGCAGCTCGGCCTCGCTCATGTTGCGGAGCTGGCGCACCTGGAAGAGGTTGAACCACGGGCTCTCTTCATCGGCCCCGGCGAAGCCCTTGCGGATCGACACCCCCGCGCCCAACACCGCCATGCGGTGGCTGGGCACCACCTGGAGCAGCCCCCGAAAACGCTGGGCCTCGCTGCGGTAGCTCCCCAAGGTGTCGAGGTCGTCAAGCACCAACACCAGCCGGGGGCCGTCGTCGCGGAGACTCTCGTCGAGCAGGTACTCCACAGCGCCGCGGTCCAGGGTGTCGAGCTCTTGAAGCTCCTCGGCCACGGGCGAGTCGGGCAGGGCCTCGACCATCGCCCGGCCCAGGCGTGTCCAGAACTCGGCCTCGGGCACGCCGAGCAGGCCCAGGCGCACCAGGCGCACGACGCGACCCCCCAGGCCCTCACGCTCGAGACGCCAGGCGACGTGGCGCAACAGCGCCGACTTGCCCGAGAACTGCGGGCCCTCGACCACGGCGCAGTTGAGATCAAGGGTGCGCATGAGGTCATCAGCGAGGCCGTTCGCGGCGAAGGGCGTGCGCTCGGGGTTGTTCGGGCTGTCTTGGCGGAAGGGGTTCCAGGCCGCGGCGAGCACCCGGTCGCGCATTCTGATGCGGCGCAGGGCCGCGAGCGCCGCCCAAGACAGCGCCGTGCCCGCGGTGAACAAGGCGATGAGCGCCTGGAGCGTCTCCCGGTTGACCTCGGCCTCGCGGGCCTCGACCACAGCGCGCATCGGGTCGCTCTGGGGCACGTCAAAACGCTCCAAGAAGCCCCGGGAGAGCAGGATCGGCAGGGGGTTGGTGGGCGAGGCCGTGGGCAGCAGCTCTTGCACCGTCTTCCGCCAGGCCGTCGAGGAGATGCCGTCTAAGGCCCCGGGCTCCAACAGCCCCACGGGCAGGTCGCCCCGGCTCACGAGATCCGCCAAGGATCGCACCTTGGCCTCTAGCTGGAGCAGGTGAGCGGCCCCGACCGGCCCCCACGGCGGCTCGGCGCAGGCGGCGCTGACCTCGGGCGGGCGCACCACCCGCAGGCGCAGGCCCTCGTCTACGAGCGCGAGCTGCCCCCGCTGGTCGCCGTGATGCAGGGTGAGCCCCGCCGCGGGCACCCAGGCGCCGAGCTCTGGCATCGACGCGCCGATCAGCACGCCGGGGAACCGCTGCCCGTCGGGATCCCCCAGGCGATCATCGAGGGGCTCCAAGGGCCCCGGCGCCAGCACCCACACCCCCTCGGGGAGCTGGATCAGCCCCAGCGCGCCCTCGTCCAGCGCCACGGCGCCCAGGTGCAGGGGCCACGGCGCGGCGGGGTGCATCAGGCTCCACCGGGTCAGGCTCGTCTCTTGGCCGCCGAGCCCCAAGGTGACGAGGCGATCGGCGCAGACCTCAGCGACGTGCAGCTCTTGGGAGGAGAGCGCCCCCCGGGCCTTCTTCGCCCGCCGATCGCCGCCCAGGCCCAGCTCCGCGATGACGAGCCCCCGAGGCCCCGACGCCAACAGCCGCCCGTCCCGACGCCACAGCAGGTCATGGGAGCGGGTGCCCAAGACGTCCACGGACGTGGGGCGGGTCTGGTCGAGGCCCATCATCAGCCCCCGGTCGGTCTCGATGAGGCCCTGGACCACGAACAGATCGCCCCCGGCGTTGGCCAGCACGAGGGCCCCGGTGCGGGGGTCTACGGTGAGCGTGTACGCCCAGCGCACGTTGAGCACGGCCCGGGTGTCGCCGTCGGCCAGGCCCACGCGGTAGATCACCGGGGGCTGGGGGTCGAGGGACACCAAGGCGTACAGCTCCCCCCGCCACACCACAGCCTGGGTCACCTTGCCCGCCGGAGAGCGCCAGCTCAAGGTGAGGCTTGGCCCCGACGCGCCGCCCCCGCGGTACACCCGCACCCCCTCCTCCGCCGACCACACCACCAGCGCGCCGTCCAACGACTCCGTGACGCCCACCCCGGCGCCCACCTCGGCCTGGGCGAGCCCGCCGCCAAGCGCCCACAGCGCGGCCAAGGCGCCGATCACGTCGGGCTCCGCTCTAAGGCGACGATGCGCTCGAGGTCATCGATCTCTTGCCCCAGCCGCCCCAGCTCCATCAAGGCCGTGTCGAGGTCCACGGGCACCAGCTCATCCTCTAAGCCCTCGTCCCGGATGGCCTTCCACGCCCGCTCGACCTTGGCTTTGGCCTCCTGAACGTCCGAGGCGATCACCCGGCTGCGCCCGCTCACGCCGAGCTGGTCCACCACATGCAGCCCGTAGAGCTGAATCACCATCGGCCGCCCCGACGCCAGCTCCAACACCGCCCGGGTGGCGGGCTCGGTCCAGGTCAAGGTGCCCGCCACGGGCTCGGTGAGCAAGGCCCGGGCGGCGTTGTCCGGCAGGGGCCCCACCTGGATCGTGCGGATCAGCGGCCCCCAGCGCTGGGCCTCCTCGTCGCGCTGAACGTCCAGGCCCACCCCGGCGGCGACCATACGCGCTGGGGCGTCGGGCTCTAGGCACATCGCCCGAAACAGCCGCCGCGTGGGCACGTCCGCCCCGTTGAGCGAGTCCACCTCGTCCACCATCAACGCCAGCTCTCCCCGCTCGCGCAGGCGCCGGGCCAAGGTCATCGCATCGCCGCCATCGTCGAGGCCCTGGGCGCGGTTGGCCTGCACCAAGGCCCGCTGCAAGACCACCTGGGCCTGATCGCCAAAGCTGCCCGCCACGTCCACAAACACCGAGGTGCCCCCGGCCCGGCGGTGAAGCTCGCCGACCTGCAGCAAGATCGTCGTCTTCCCGATGCGGCGCTCGCCGGTGAGGTAGAAGCTCTCGCCGTCGCTGAGCCCCCGGCGCACGTCGCGGATGATCGTGTCGCGTCCGAACACCAGGCGGCTGTCGCGCAGAGGTCGCCCGGTGACGTAGGGGTTGATCACCGTGCGCGCCCGGCCTCCTTGGGCGCGGCGCGAGGCCAAGGCGTCGAGGCCAAAGCCCACCAGCCCCGCCGCCGCCAGGGCGAACAGCCAGGGCAAAAACATCCACGCCACCTGCTGCGCCCGGAGCCACTGGATGCGGCGCCACGCCGTTGGATCCAGCTCCCCGTCGGGCGACTTCAGGTCTTCGACGGCCTTCCGCGCCGTCTCGACGTCGCCCACGTTGATCGCGTCCTCCAGGCGGCGGCGCAGGGCGCGGCGCTGCCAGTCGCCGGTCATCCGCGACACCTCAAGGGCGCTCAGGGCCTCCGACCAGTCCGCCGGATCCGCCTCGGGATCCACCTCCAGGCGCGCGAGCTCCCGGGACATCGCCACGCGCAGGGCGTCTTCAGCGTCGGGCCAAGGCGCCGCGTTGAGCGAGGCCCGCGTCGTGTCGTCCTGCACGGCGCGGGTCTGGGGATCCGCCTGGGCCGCCGGGGCGACCAAGGCGAGGAGGATCCCGAGAGACACGATCCGGGGCACGGTCACAGGCGGCCTCATTGGAGAGGAGCAGTATAGGGCAGGCGGGGGGTGTACGCTCAAGGCCCCCACACCCTCGCCCCGGTGCCCTGATGCTCGTGCCCCGCTTCGTCCATGGTCTCGCCAACGACGTGAAGAAGGAGAGCCTTCGCCGCATTCGCCTGCTGAAGAAGAAGGGCGCGAGCTGGTCCGAGGCCATGGCGGACGAGCTTGAGGACGCGGCGAGCCTGCCGGGGCTGATCGTGATCGACGGCCCCACGGCGCTGATGAGCGCGGCGCCTCACGTTCATGTCTACGCGCCGCTCTATTGGGCGATCCGGGCCCTCCCCGCCTGGAGCGACCCTCGGACTGAAGAGGGCCGCGCGCTGTGTGAGCAGCGGGCGCGCGTGCTGTTCTTGGACGCGGTGAAGGCGCCGTGGGGGGTGTTGGGGATGTCGGGCAACCTCGATTGGGTGCGCGCCGAGGCCCACCAGTGGCCCTACGTCCAGGCCGTAGCGCGCCAATGGGACACGGTGGAGGCCCTCGGCCCGCGCATCACGAGCGGCCGCAAGCAGGTCTTGCCGTTCTGGCAGCATCTGAGCGCCCCCTATTACGCCGCCTGCGCCCTGGGCCTCTCCACCGCCGAGGCGGAGCGGCTCATGCCCCGAGGTTTTCACGCGCTCTATCGCCGCTTGCTGGAGGTTCGCGCCGCCGAGGGGCGCCCGCTGATGGAGGACACGCCCTGATGCGCACCCCACACCCCCACACCCCGCCCTCCGCAGGAGCCCACC
>Ga0066604_10001007_pt1 | contig 16331 bp, 13 predicted proteins | sample Higcelwee11metaG_FD_59501 | JGI IMG/M metagenome (GOLD analysis project Ga0066604, IMG submission 59501) | Freshwater pond sediment microbial communities from the University of Edinburgh, under environmental carbon perturbations - High... | ecosystem: Environmental > Aquatic > Freshwater > Pond... | reverse complement strand
CTGGGGGTCAAAAGGTCGGAGGTTCGAATCCTCTCATCCCGACCATCTTTTTCTCCTCAAGAACAGTGGGGTAGCGGGTCATGGCAAGCGAAAAGTCCAGGCAATCCTCCCCTTTCCGGTCTTCCTACGGTATTCCCGGCGATAGTCCGGGGATTTCGGCGTCTGCTGTTACGGAACCCGCCTGCCCCCCACCCGTCCGTTTGACCAACGGGAAAAAAGGCCACCATAGATTTGAACCAGCGGATGCAAAAAGGGTATAGTATAGCTACAGAAATTGATGTTCATGGAGATAAATGGAGCGGCACCAATGTCATTCACTACCATTAATCAACTAAACAGGAACATGCAAGATGCGAAAAAATCCAGGCGAAGTTGCAAACGAGATATTTGAACGTATCAACAAGCGCTTTAAAAAGAGCGAAGAGTGTTTCACTTTTACACCTAGCCCGTTTCCAGCGCATGGAAACACTGCATTTAAAATCGATAAAGGCTCTCTCAGAGAGTTGTCGGGCAGGAAAACTATACGAAGAGGTTTTTGTGAACAGGTGAAGAGCTGCTTAGATCCATGTGGCTATGCCGTCCAGGTAGATAAAGATGGAATTCGTGTTACGCCTGAACCTCAGCAAGTCGTTGATATCAATTCTAACGATGAAGAAATCGATTAACCGTAAGGCGAGGGGACGTTCCAAGGGGCGGAGTGACACGGATTCAAAATACAAGTGCAACACACTGACAGTTGGAAAGGGCGTCAGGATGGGGTAGGTTGAAAGTGCCCTTCCAAAGCCTACAACAACAACGAGGTGTTGCCGTGATTCCAACGTATCGCCCGCTTGACTTTATACCCCCATACGAGGTATTCTTCAACAAGCCGTGTGTTGCACTTCAGACTTGAATCCGCTCACCAATGCGGCACCAATGCGGCATAATTGGAACGGCACCAATGCGGGGAACGGCACCAATGCGGGAACGGCACCAATGCCCTGATATAATTGGAACGGCACCAATGCGTAAACGCAGGCTAGGGTAACGTTAGGTTTATTGAGGGAAAAATGCAGAAAAAAGCAGAAAAAGATGTGTTCATCCTTGGTGCTGGATTCTCCAAGGCTATAGGAGCTCCTTTGCAGTCGGAACTCCTCAATAACATTTTGAGTTTCGATGTTTCCCAGCTGCAATCGGATGAGCAGTCGGTATATCAGGAAAACTTAGCCCGTGTCAAGACACTGATTGACAATCACATGTACCTCGACCCTTCTCGAGATGGTATTGACCTTGAAGATATCTATACCCCTCTTGACAACTGCATTATCAATAATTTCTCGTTTCGAAGTGTGCCAGTGTCCGAAGTAGTTGTTTATCGAAGGTCGCTAGACGTATTAATAACAATCTTCATGAAATGGACGCTTGATAGGATCAGTTCAAAGTCAACCTTTGTCGACCAGTTCACCCAGCACGTCGTCAAATACAAGGCCTGCCACATAAAAGAGGATAGGATCTCATTCCTCACTACCAATTGGGATATTTTGCTGGACAACTCATTCTTTGAGAATATCAATAATATCAATAGACCAAAAAATGGCGTTGTTGATTATTGTTGCTATGTAACCCAATACGACAAGAGTGATCACTATCTCCCTGGACTAATGGCAAAAGCAAAGGGAATGTTCAACATAAAGATCCTTAAGCTTCATGGCTCCCTAAATTGGCTCTTTTGTCCAAGATGCGGAAGGCTCTACGCAACTTTTAACAAGAAAATTTCAGTTCAACAGTTTATTTCGCAACCAAGATGCAGACTTTGTAAAAACAACTTCTCTTCTGGATCGACAGGTGATGATGGAGCGCATCTAGAAGGCCAGTTGTTGATGCCGACCTACCTTAAGAACTTCAACAATGCCCAAATTAAGCTAATCTGGCAGAACGCCGCAGTAGAGCTTTCAGAAGCCACCACGTTGTATTTCGTCGGATATTCCTTTCCAATAGCAGACTTCGAGTTGCGAGCACTACTATCAAGAAACGTTGCACACCAATGCAAGGTGGTTGTTGTATCTAATAAAGATGATCAGGAACTGAGGCGTCGTTATTCTTCATTCTTTGGGAAAAGAGCGATTATGTTTGATTTTTTGGGCGCTGAGACGTTTTTCAATGATTACATGAGCAATAATCTAACATAATGGGGCTGATGCCGGAGGTGTCGTTCCAATTATCTGACTTGGCAAAGCGGAGGTGCCGTTCCCAAAGCGGAGGTGCGACAGCGGAGGTGCCGTTCGGGCGGCGTTGTCAACGCAAAACGCAAATATAAGGCGTGCCCCCAACGATTTCTCAAAAGGTTACCCGCTCGGAAAATTGCTGCGGAATGAATGAAGAACAAGCATTCCTGCTGAGGCAATGTATATCAGCCGGGCAATAAGTCATGCCAAATTTCATGCCGCAATGAGTTGAAATACGCTTTGCCATTTGATTTTTCGCATGTAGGGGATTATCTTACAAAGAAGTAGCGGGAAATTGTTTTAATCACTTATTACATGGATAGGTGCTGATTATGTCAAGCAAAATGTACTTTGAAAACATTAATGATACAATCAAAAACACGCTGCTAACAGCCAGGAAAACAGCCAATATCGCTGTGGCATGGATTAATTTCAAAGAATATAGTGGTGTATTCAACGCCCTGTTAAACAATGGGGTAAAGCTAAAAATAATATGCGACAACAATCAAGAAAACTTGGCCTATAAGCCTGTAATTGATCAACTCATCAACAGTGGTGCTGAAATTACGTTGATAAGTATGCCAACGTCACAAAACAAAATGCATCACAAATTTGCGATTATTGATGAAAGTATTTTAATTAATGGCTCATATAATTGGTCAAAAAACGCAGAATCTAATATTGAAAATGTTGCAATCACTAAAGATGAACCCTATATTATTAATCAAGTAATTGATGAATTTGAAAAAATAAGTCTTTTAAACGCTAATATAATATCTAATCTCATGAAAAAACAATGCTGTGACATGGAGCATTGTTGCGGAGAAGTTGTTAATTTACTTGTTTTTTCTCCAAACAATAGTGATCAATATTATGACGCTTATGGCGATATCGTTTCCGTGTGTAATGATTGTGGGTCATATGAGACCATAAAACATTGCTTGCAAGATAGTTCACTTTGGATTTTATGTATGGGATATGAATCAATTGATAGTGATTCAACAGAAGAAGAAAACCTAAGAATTGACAGAGAAATTAATTCTCATTTAAATAAATACATGACAGCAGGAGTGACGATCCATGGAATAGGAGTCGTTACTCATGATTATAACAAATATGCTGGAGATGATATTTACACCAAGATTATTTGGAAAAACAGATTCCAATCCAACAGAATCTTTGACAGGTATGAAGATACCTTTGGTGTAGACTATGAATAAACAACCGTTTCCCACTGGGTATTGAGAAAAAGGGGGCAAAGGGGAGGTTCTCGACGCTAAAAATGGCGACCTATTTTTTACCTGCCTGCAATTCCTGTTCTGCTTTATCTCGTGAAATCGTATAATACCTTAGCACGCTGTATACCGCTGGAATCTTACGATGGATTTCAACATCAGAAAAGTCATTGGCATAAATGACTTTATTCGCAATATCCTTGTGCTTCGGCGATAACTTACTGTATTCTTTCCACCAACGATCAGTTTGTCCAGTCCCCTCAAAGTGAAAGCGATAGATGATAAAAGCCTCCGGCATGTGAAGTATTCTCTCAAATTCAGCTTCGTCAACGCCAAATGCTTTCTCGAAGAATGTTTTACCAATACCAATTTTTCCCTTAGTTGCATTTAAGACTGCTTGAATTGCACGGATAAATTTGCGATTCCAATGCGTTCCAATGTATTCCCGATTATGAAAATATTCTGGGTCAGTGATGGGATGATACTTCATTGGAAATGAATAAATATTCACACCTAGTGCTTCGCTTAACTCTATATTTAGCTTCATCCTAAGATAAAGTTCAACGGGTTTATCCCTGAAATTATAAAGCAAATAATTCGAAAGGCTAGTAATTTTGTACTTTGCAGCGAGCGTAATCGCCTTCCTATATGTTTCATGATCACTCCATGCATCGAAAGCGATTCGCAACGGACGGATTGCAATTTCGCTAAGCTTCTTCATCTTCTTATCTGTGATCCTACGAGCATCAACACCCTGATTGAAATCGACATAACGATTACAAAGGGCACGTGGTCGTTTCTTCGCATAAAGATCACTTACTTGATCATAAACATGAAGGATTTTCTCCTTCGTTGCCGTATAATGATGCAGGAGTTCATTATCGCTCAATAGCTGGTAAACAAACTGCTGCTCTTCCCCAGTAAGCTTATCTACGAATGCAAGCAAAAGTTTCACTGCTCTTCTGATATACGCCCTGTCATTATACCCATCACGAAGCCTATTAATTGCAATCTCAAGTTGATTGGGCGCACGGTATTTTGCATCTTTAGCAAAACCACAAGCCTTAATTTCATCAATAATCTGAAAAAATTGATCAGAGGCAAAGACGTTGTTATCCAGTAAAAGCAAATGATGTTGATCTCCAAATAACCGTCTTGTCTCCTCAATTCTAACAAGTAGCGGTAAATAATCTTTATATTTAGGTTCAATAATAGGAACTGCACAAAAAGGACATTTGTTTTTACACCCCCTTGTTGTATAACCATAATATGATCCAGACTCAGGGTATTCGTAATCAATCTCATGCAAGATTGAATAATCCAAGGAAAGATCATCTATATTTATGCCAATACCGCGATCCCCCAAAATGCTCTTGGTGTCAAGGCAACCTTTGTGAGGTTTAATCCCCGTTGCCTTCTCAACTTCTTCTGCGATAACAGAGGCCATGACACCTCCGATGAGGACTTGCTTGGGACTTCTCACTAGCTTCTTTGCAAAAAGAATAGTTTCTATTGTGATATCCCAATAAAAAGTGAAAAGCGTAGTTACACATACTCGATCCCAGGCTTTTTCTTTGAAATATTCCTCCTTGCGAAAATACTCACGGTAATACTTGAACCAAGGCGCAGCAAGTGGGAGAATTCTTAATTCGTCCAACTCAGAACCAACGACGAAATGCCCAGTTTTAATAAATTCAATGATGTCAGGAAAGTAACGCTTCCAATTGATGCGTTGAACAGCATTGCCAAGGGAAACAATGGCTTTTTTTGAAATTTCCTCAAGGACAAACAGCCTTAGATCTCCTTTGTAAAAAACTACATTGTCGCCGAGCATCCTGTGATACTTCGCAATTTTCATCAATCCCATTGGAGGATATTTATTTTTATAGTTAGGCTCCAAAAGCAATATATTACGCCGCATGTTTATTTATACTCTTCCTCTATCTTGCAAATCAGTGCTTCTGCCATATCAGGAGTAAGGGTTTTGATGATGATGTCAAAAACATCTCCTAAAAAGCGGCGTTGTTCACGAGATAGTTTTGTTAAATTGTCAGTTCTAAACTTCTTCCCCTGTTTCTTATTGCCTGCTGGCTCTATGATTGGTGGAATTCCTGGTACAGGGACAACATCCTTTGGGGCATGATCTTCTTTAACGCCTTGAAAAACTTTTGCAATCAGAGGATCATCGTTGATACGCTCCTTGAATTTTTCAATTTTCTTTTTGCCTTCTTCGGCCTTCTTGCTAACTTCTTGATATTTTGCATATAAAGTCTTCTCCTCCGTCGCACTTGAAAATCCAGTCTTCACCTTAGTTTGAATCATTGTGGCTAATTGCTGCTCATCGGAAATGCTTTTAAAGGCATTCTTCATAGTGCTAGCGTCGTAATAAAGCTTATAAAGCTTATCGTGGAAAAAAGCACGAACCTCACATTCAAATCGCTTATACTCCTTATTTTCATTGAAATAACTGCGAGATGAGTTTGGAATCAACTCTGGATCAATGGCATGTATCTCTCCAACAAAATAATGATTCCCTCGCACCTCTCGATGAAGTCGGTTTAACGCAGAGGATTCTCCAAGTTGAATATTGGCCTTTCGGAGTCGTATCGCCCTATGGGGATTTCCTTTGTCGGGGATTGCCTTGGCAAAGGTAGAGATTCCAAACCAACACCAACCAATTACCTCATCTTTCTCATTGTAAAATTTATTAAAAACAATATCCTTTATCTCATCAATTCGTGAAGAATCTCCAGTATTGGAAATTTGATGAATTCCAATTTTGTACCCCTTGAATAGCTTCTCGCCATTAATACGAATATCGTATTCATCTAAATTTGGCAACTTTTCAGATTTGATATATTCATAAATTTTGCGTCCAAGGTAAAAGTTTCCTTGATCGAACGGCACAGGGGCAATCATTGACAGATATTCTCTTATATCATCGACATTGAGCAAGAAATCATTTGTTTCATTGACGTGCTCCAGCTTAACCTTGAAGTAATGCAAGTCTTTTGCACAAGGTTCGGTCGAAATTTCAGTAACGTCTTTTATGACAGCAATGGCATCGAGTGTAATCTTATGATCATTTAGAAGCTGCTTGAGTTTTGCTGCATCCCAAGTCATGATCGTCTTGCACTCTTCCCCGGCACATGACGTTTCAAAAATGAGACGATGGCAATATCCTAGACCTCCGAGACGACCAATCCCACGAAAGCCCTTTTGTTTAGTTCTATCTTTTGTGGATGCAGCAACGTTGCCAAGCAATGCATAAACTCGTTGCGACGGAATGCCTGTAGCGTTATCGCAGATGATTATCTCACGTTTTCCGGGATCAATGCGAATATCAATGACACCCTCTCCATCGTCAAGTAAGCCATCATGTGTTGCAATATCAATCTGATCTGCGGCGTTCTGGATGTACTCTCTATAGATGAATCGGGAATTCTCATACATGCCCTCAGTTAACGTCCCGATAATGTTTTTTCCAAATTTAATGTCTTTGTTCATTATTAATTCCCCCCTTTATCTTGCCGATAGAGTGGTTCAGGGAACTTAATGTTGAGAAGTGAACGAAATATTGGATTCTGAATAATATACTCGCCTTGCTTGAGCCGCGTCATCATGTTTTTATAAACTGGCGGGATGAAACGGTAATCACTCTTTGACAGTTCAATAGCGTTAGTTCTGCCATAGGCGTGCGTCGAACAATTGCCGGTAATTCTTTCATGGATTGCACTCTTGAATTGCTCTGCTGAGAAAAGAATGATGCCAAGTGAGCGTCCACGTTCGGCAACATCCAAAAGTTGTCGTAAAATTGGCGAGCTCTTGGGGACATCACTGGAAGCATATTTGTTTAATTCATCAATGAAAATAATGATTTTCTGTGGTGGAGGAGCAGCAAGCTCTTCGTCAAACTCGCCTAGTTTAAGGGCATAAACTGCCCGCATGATATCACCGAACACAAAGGCTTGCATGTCTTCATCTTGCTTTGCAACATCAACGACAAACACATCATTTTTCTTGATCCCTTTAATGGCATCCTGCAAGCGTATTTCCCCAATACTTTCATCAACAGCACGTGCAAAGATATTTTTTTCAGAATCGATAGCTTTTCTAATAATTCTTTTGAACTTGCGCCAGCTTGCGACTGGAATTTCCTTGTCATTTCCGCCTGTGTTACAACGTTGAGAGATTTCTTCAAGAAAACTCGTCCAATTAGTAACTCTTGAAAAATTACCTTGACCTGAAATAATACAATTGAGGATCGAGTCGATAGTTTGATTTGGATCATCAATGTTTGCAAACATGAGATCCAAATTGTCCTTATCTTGCTCGTATATATACTTGTATTTGTATGCTTTTTTGTCTCGAATCTGCCGTTCAAATAGTTCCTTCCGAATATAGCTTTTTACATTGTCGCCACCGCCATATGGATAGAAATATTTAACATTTTTAAATGGCTTGGTGTCAAGATCCAATGACTTGTAAAGTTCCTTAACTTTAGCTTCTTTATCTGTACTATATGCTGCTGGCTCATCAATAGACAATAAATCCCGCCCCTTGACGTTAAGAAAGATAAAGGCAACATCAGATGCATCGTCTCTTTGCGCAGTCTTATGTTGAATAGCCTTCATGAGAAACATTGCATATGATGTTTTAGCCGCCAAACCAGAAATTCCTGATATATTTAGGTGAGCTCCCTCGGGACCTATAAGGAAATCGGCATTGACATTCACTGGCAAAAAGACTTTTGACTCGTTGTCGTCAATACCTGCATACATTTCAAGATAACCGCAAACAACTGGGTTTTTGATGTCATCAGGGCTTAATCCCAGTGCTTGTGCTACTTCGTCAGCCGTTGCAAGGAAAACACCAGAGCCATTTTGAACAGGAATATAAATGTTGCCAGTATTTCCAACGACTTTTGCCTTGACGTAGTTCATGCCAATTCTATTCGTATTGGATGGTGCATTTACGTCGCCAAAATCATTTGAGATGTAGTTGGCCAAATAGCCGCTTGAGTCAGTGATGTGGGAAATTTCCTCAACTACACCAAACGTCGAGCTTCCTTTAATATGTTCAACTTTGATCACATCAAAGGGATTTAATACCAAATTTTGCGAAGTCCAAAAGAAAAACTCATCAATGGTTGTTGGGCATTTCTCTGTTGCAGCGATTCTTCCAATTGGTTCTTTCATGTGTTTGTTCTCCTAGAATATGTTAAGAAAAAAATTACTGCTTAGATATTTACTTTTAACGAAAGATTCGGTTAAAAACACTGGATAGATATGATTTGCCCATCTTTCGTCAATTCCATAACAAACCGGGTTTCTTTCATTAATCAAATTGGCACTGATGGTATCAATTTCTTCAGAGCTCAATCCAATCTCTCGCTCACGCTCATTGATTAATACTTTCTCTACCTTCAATACCCCATCAAATGGACTATTGATGTGCTCACCTCTGATCCGTAGATACCAGATCGCATAACGCTCTTCACCTGAAATCTCTGAAGAATACATAAACGCTGGTGTTCGAGAATGAGGTGGCAACTCCGCAATGAATTTTGCATTACTTTTCCCAGAGCTTGTCTTTGCTAAATCCGGGTTAAATGACTTTGAAACTCCGATTACATGCCGATAGTTGTTTCTAATTTTATCAAAATGAAAAGGGTCACCAGTTTTAATCATTTTATATTCCAGTGATCCATCTTTGACAAGATATGCGCCAGAAGCCAATAGTTTTTCCTCTGTCAACTTCTTGACCATAGCCTTTTCAAGTTCGATCATTCTATCTTGGATTTTTGCAATACCCAATTTTTCAGAATCTTCGTCTTGTCTTGAATGATAATATAATATTTTTCCAAATTCAATCTCATGCCGTTTCAATATATCGGCACTATTAATTTTCTGCATCAATAGATTAAAGAAGAGCTCATCGTTATTTCCATCCTTATTTACAACAGATGGCAACACTAAAACAAATTCACGATAGAGCAATTGAGGGTGCATTGTCCTATTCGTTCGCCTGCAGCATCCAACTCCAATCTGTCCGGCGACAATCGGATACACGTTATTTCCAATGGCGATATCATCGACCTTATATGTATGCCTTGACCCATCTAGGAAAAAATGTAAAATTGGTTCATTATTGGCCATGCGCCTTGCCAGCGCATCGAGATCAATATAGGTTTTATGTTTTTCCGTTTCGCCTTGAATTTTATATACCACCTTTGGTTGTTCATCATAGGCAAGAGGAGATAATGAGCTTGTATCCACATTATAGCGCCGTGACCCGAAGCACTTCCCACGGGTTTCTTTTTCAAGTATTTTTAGAACGTTCATCGGTCTCCTGCCTTTTCTATGGCTGGGTAAGCGTGAAGATGTCCCGCTTGGTCATTATGAGACAAAATCGTTTTTGGACTACGGTACACGTGAAGAGGGGGTTCATCATCTGTCGTTCGATCCAAATGGAGGATCTTCGCAGCTGTGGCGATTCATCCAATTGGTGGATTATCTCGCAGCTCATGGTGTTTTCCGCATAAATTGTCTTCCCCAGGGCTCCATCCTCACTCTCTGTAATCTACCGCGCCGAGCGTGACTGTCAAGTGTCCTGATGAAATTTCTCTGTAGGCAAGAGAATTGCACGTTCAAAATGTCGTTGTTCCTGATGGCTTCCGTCCTCAGCGCCAAGCTAACCATTATCACTGGAGTTGCTTGTTGCCCGGCCTGCCTGGCCTACCTAGCCGGAAATCTCTATGCTACTGCGTTCTTTCTCCATGAATGAACCACTTGAATCTCAGCCTGTGAGCCATGGATTACCCCAGTTTCAATCGATTCCTAGGCCAGTTTCTATGCTATATCGCCCTCCAATATCTAAACCATATACCATGAAAATTCGTAGCCATTTCAGGCGCAAGTAACGTGTCATTGGGGTAACTCAAGTTTCAGCGGGCGAAAGCGTGAGATGGCGCAAGACTGGCATGAGCGATTGAAGTTCAGCTTAACGATAGCAACTGACAGGGATTTCTCCTGTGTTGTAGGTGAAGTCGGGCGAGTGCGTATCCTCGCCCGACCTTCTTGGTGCTATCAAACGAAAAACTTTTTGAACAACTCAGAGGCCAGGAACAAACCAAGGCCTGTTCCGAAAAATACCCCGATAGACTGTGGTCCAATAGCCCAAAATAGTCTTTTCCATAGCGTGTCAATCATGCCGCCAGTAAGGATTGCGCTTGGACAAGCAATGTTTCTCAATAAACCTCCAATTAGCCCGCCAATGACGCCAAATGGTGTTCCTGCGACAACCGCCATGATTACCCAAACTGTTCGTTTGATGAAACCCAATGTTTCTGGGATATGCATGCTTTCGAATGCATTGAATCCCGCCATGACGCTAATGATCAATGAGAAGAGCAGATACATGACAACTGCTACACTTGGGGCATTGCTTTCTCCTGATTGTTCACATGTCTTGATGTCTGCCATTTCCATCCTCCTTGTTTTCTTGTTGCTTGCTTTTTGTTGAAAGCGGGAGAACCCGATGCCGGATTCCCCCATCTTGCTTCACTCTTGCTTGTTGAACGTCTTCTCGATCATGATGCCGTTGCAGTTCAGCTTCAATGTCGCCTGGATGTTTTCTGTGATCCCCTTCGGAACAGTGAAGACCATTTTTGAGTCGCCATTGTTTACGTCCATAACCGAGTTGCCCACTTGCAACTTTGCAATTTACAGGCAACTCGTATGTTCATAATCACCCTGCTTAAGCATGGGATAGCCCCATCCTTCTGAAATATTACTTGCTCTTCTCTGTCAGCTTAGCCCTAACCTCATTAAGGATGACAAGTGCTCCTAATACATAAATAGCGTTCCATGCAACGGATTTAGGATCAAAAACGTTGTTACAGTAAAAGTCGTTTGCTCCTATGAATTTGGCAATGGCCAGAATGATATTGCCAATAAATCTTAATACAGCATCAACCATTTTCTATCTCCAAAAATTGTTGAATGTGGGGGAACCCAAACACGGGTTTCCCCACCTTACTTCATTCTTACTTGTTGAACATCTTCTCGACCATGGTGCCGTTACAATTCAGCTTCAAAGTCGCCGTCGTGGTTTCTGTGATCCCCTTCGGAACCGTAAAGATCAGTTCCGAGTCGCCACTATTCACGTCCATCACCGAGTTGCCAGCTTTTCCGTTGGCATCAGCGAAGGCATAGGGCTTGGAAACCTTGCACGAGGCCTTCTTTTGCTTCCCTTTGGCGTCTTTGAACTCCATGGTAAGCTTCGGGCATTTAGACCCGAAATATTGGCCTCTTAGCGTGATTTCGTCACCAGCTACACCCGTGTCCGACGAAAGGCTGACATCGAAGTCATTCGGGTTCATGACCGTGAACTCTTCCGTCAACACCTCGCCATTCACAAGTAACTCGTATGTTCCGGGCATGTCCTTGCCCTGCCAGACACAGTTCAGCGTCTCTGCGCTTTTCACGAAGCCAAGGACTTTGGCCGTTCCCCCTTTCTTGCCCGTCTCCAAGTTCATAGCCTGGACTTTGGGCTTCTTGGCGAGCGGTGCGCTGTCCTGCATGTCGCTGGCGTTGACCGTAAACACCGAGCCATAGGCAACCCAATACTCTGCCTTGGCGAATCTAGCTGTTATGGTCATGTCGGCTGTTACATCATCGACAGTCAGGGGATTCTTCTTTGAAAGCTCAATACCATTAACTCTCCAGTTTTGGAATATATATCCAGCATTGGGGATGGCCGTGACTACCGCAGTTGAAGAACCCTCAGTGATATATTGGGTAGACATACCAGATATCATGCCATTAGGCCAGGCAGAAAAAACAACCCTACATAATCTCGGCCCCATGTACAACTCGCAACCAGTTCCCCCTTCGTAATTCCCCACAATCCCCCCAGAAACAAAGACGTTCCCGTTGGACAACAACGTTGCGGAATGGATGTATCTAGCTTTCGTCATACTTTCAGCTGTTGTCCATGTGCCCGACGAACTATCATACAACTCGCAACTAGAGAACACACTTGTATACGTACCACGGTTATCAGTACCTCCGGCAGCCAATGCCGTGCCATCTTCAAGCAATGTACATGTGTGCCACATGCGGGGTAATGTCATTGAGCCGGTCTCCATCCACGTCCCCGTTTCCACGCAATACAATTCACAGGAGGCAGTAGGTATAATCCCCTCTGAAGATTCAATCCCTCCGCCAGCCATGAGAACATCACCGTTTTGCAATGGTGAGACTGAAGGAAAGTGCCTTGCTTTCCGGATGCTCCCCGTGGTTTCCCATGTACCTGTTTCCGGATTATATAGCTCACAGGCATTATCAGATAAATCTTCTCCAGCCACAACCAAAACCTTACCATTAGGCAGCAATGTTGCAGTGTGCTCGCGCCTTGCTTTTATCATGCTGCCAGTGGTTGTCCATTTTCCTGTCGCCAAATCATATAGCTCACAGGAAGAAAGCAGCTCGACATTATACCCCGTCTCCGAGGTCCCCAAATTGATGCATCCGCCTGTTACTAGAACTTTGCCATTTTGCAGTAATGTCGCCGTATGACTAGACCTCGCATGTACCATGTCAGCAGCTTTTGTCCACATATCCGAATCCTGGTCGTACAACTCGCATGAAGACAAATTGATATCATCAGGACTATTATCAATTCCTCCTGCAACTATGACTTTGCCGTCTGGCAACAAAGTCGCAGTGTGGCATACCCTAGCCTGCGCCATGTTTTGGGTTTCTGAGAATACATGTTTTATTGGATCAAATAACACATAGCTAGACCAAGCACCAAAACCTGAACTGCCCCCCACCACTAGGACATCACCACTTGCTAGAAGCGTACTTGATTCTCCCAGTCTCTGTCTATCCAAATTATCTGTCACTGTCCATTGCCCAAGTTCTTGGGGCTTGGCGTCAATGCCGGAAGCTAATGCCCAAGCAACCAAAATGAAAAACGTAACTCTTCGCATATTAAACCTTCCTTTCATGTAGGCTTGCTCTTTGTCTAGTCTTCTGTCGATATATATTGACACATCCACCATGTCATGTCATCACAAATGCCATTAGAACTCCTCTCTTTGGGTGATGTATCTATGCAATAGAAAAGAATGAGAATCGTACACAGCACTCGGTTCAAAATGAAACTCGATGGCAGGAACGATGGCTTGGGGCTTTCGCCCATAGGGAATGGAGTGATGTCGCCAGGATATCCCTGACGCCGAAGGAAAAAGACTGTGGTCGCCCATGTTGGTATCCCCCTGCTTGTCGTCGTTGACAAAGGGAATGCCGCCAGGAAATGAAAAGGGCGACATTCCCCCCACCGCTTTCAGCAGGTACTGGCATACCTTGGGAAGTCGGCGGAAAGGAATGCGCCCACAAAAGGACACACGCCCACCGTCCGGAAGCTTCCCAGTACAAACGTGCCAGTTTCGCTGAAAGTCCGAACACCGGGTTAACGGTGTAATATGATTGTGATTGATGACGCCGTGGCGTCAACAGTGTACATCCGTTTTAGGAAATCTCCTCGTTCGTTTGATGGCCTAACCAAAATCCTCCAGAATAATTATAGCCCCAAACCCCACCCGACGCTAGTAGTTTCCCGTTTTTTTCGGCAAAAATCCCACGTCGGAGCTCAGGTCTGGGGGACATATAAAAGCCGCCGTCCAGAACTTCCCGTGTTAAACTGCCAGTTTCGCTGAAAGCCCGGACGGCGGCAACAAAATCGACGACTCCACCCTCATTCCGCCTGTTCTGCATATATCATATACCCCGCTGAACGACAAACCGTGTCGCTCAGCCGACATTCTTTCAAGTTTTCTGTGAACGTCCAAGCACCGTGACCTGCTCCACGAAATCCACGGCTGGATTGGTTGGACGGGCATCCGGCCAATAAAAAGGGCGACATTCCCACTGCCGCCTTGACTGGTACTGGCATACCACGGAGGATCGACAGGAAGGAATGCGCCCAGATGGACGCAACCCTCGCCGTTCTTACCCTCCGTTGTCAAAAGTGCCAGTTTTGTCAAAGGATCGAACACCGATGTTACGGTAAAACTAAATGTGTGAGACCGCTTATAGCGTCTGTTCGTTATGCTCGAATGGTAATCCTCCCGTCAGTTCAACTAGGATTATAGCCCCAAACCATGCCAGCTTCCAGTGGATTTCGTCTGTTACCGTCAAGATTCCCCCGTTTCAGGCCAGAAACTACAGGGGAAAGAGTCGCCGTCCGGCACCTCCCTTCCCAACCTGCCAGTTTCGCTGATAGCCCGGACGGCGACAGCAGAATCAACCAACTCTATCACTATCTCGTCTGCCTTGTGCATGTCGCAATGATGCGTGACTGACGAACCATATTGCTCAGCGTCAAGTAAATCATAATTCCCGAAATTACCTTTTGCCTGGCCTGCCTGGCCTCCCTGGACGGATTTTCTAAGTTCCGGTTTCAGCCGCCATGGATGAACCACATCCACTATCATAATAATATTTGCTTGACATTCATTTTGTTACCCCCGATCACAGCGATTTCCAGTACAGTCTTCATGCAGAGTTGCCCTCTGCTACCCAAATCCTATGCTTCAGTAAATGGGTGGCCATTCTAGGCGTATCTAAGCGTTTTTCAAACAGATATCATTTCTATGAACCAATGGTTCAAAACAATATTGACATGGAGGAGACTATGAAGATCGTGAAATGCATGGAAGACGTCGAGGCAATCGCAGCGTCCCCCAACATCAAGGCAGTTGTCAAGGGCGAGATGGAGGCGTTGATCAAGGGCATGTCGTCCGGCGAGGTTCACTATAACCCGGATCGTGACGGCTATGTCGTGTTGGTCGAACAAGGAGACACGCAAGAGGCCATCAGGAACGAGATAGGGACGTCGCTGATGAACGCTCTCTGGGAGGGCATGAAATTCGTCAACAACACCTTCGTCGGCGTGGTGCTCTTCAACAACGAGTACGGACTGTCGGTGGTTATCCCTGACGCCTCATGGCTGGACATGCAGCTGCGAATGAAGCTGTTCTACGAAGCGGATATCGTCCCAGACGGCAAGGCGTGACCATGAGGCAAGGAGGGTTAGGATAGGCATGAAACTCGATGTCCATGGCTACAAACTTGGCCTTGCCCTGCGCCGGATCATCAAGACGGAGGTTGAGACGGCGGGGCGTGGACTGGCGTTGGGGAAGCCAACAAGTTTGCGTTTCTTCGACCCTGCCTATGCCATCCATCACACAGAAGCCAGGCCAGTTGAGATAGTGGTCGGCCATGACGGCGTTGTCCAACGGATCACGGAGTTCTGGTTGTTCGGGGTGAACGGCACCTGCAAGCTGACGAAGATGATGGAGTTCAACTTTGTCAAGAGACGGTTCATTTGCTTCGGAGTCCCCCGTCGGCTTCACGTTGGCCTTCGGGCTTTCTGGCGCTGGCGGCGGGATTTTCAGGAGCGACATAAGGCTGGAGTCTACAAGATTGAAATCTCGGAGGTATGACATGAGGAAGATAACGAAGCCCGGCGACCTGTCGGGGCTGAAGCAAGTTGTTCAAGATTGGATAATCGCCGAGAATCCTTGGCTGGAAGACGGCGACCTCGACGGCAACAGCGGCTATCTGCTGGTTCTGGAGGACGGCGACGATTTGTCCAACCTGTCCATCGGTATCGAGACGTTGAAGGACTTGGCGCATCATGACGGCTGGGAATGGGCGGCGCATGACGAGGCGTTGGGCTATTGGCTGGCTTGCAGCATCCTTGGCGACGACTTCGGGGTGGTGTTCGTCATCCCGGACAAGTTGCTGGAGCCCTGGGAAAGTCTGCGTTCCGGCTTGTCGGAGGTAATGTCCACGACGTTGCCCTGTTGCGGCGACCGCTG
>Ga0066604_10001003_pt1 | contig 16359 bp, 14 predicted proteins | sample Higcelwee11metaG_FD_59501 | JGI IMG/M metagenome (GOLD analysis project Ga0066604, IMG submission 59501) | Freshwater pond sediment microbial communities from the University of Edinburgh, under environmental carbon perturbations - High... | ecosystem: Environmental > Aquatic > Freshwater > Pond... | reverse complement strand
GCGCACGAACCAGGCGCGTTTCATGGCGTAGATGGAGGCGTTGTATAGGTAGAAGGGCTCCACTGCGGCGGGGTCAGGCACGGGGTGGTAGTCCTCCAGCACGCCGCCCCGAACGGCCTTGAGGATCGGGTCGCGCTTCTTGAACGGCCCCTTGACGCTGGCGGCGGTGTCCAGGTCCGACTCCCAGAGTCGGGTCACGGCCTCGTCGATGTGCCGCGGATCGCGGATGGGGCAGGTGGGCTGCAGCAGCACCAGAATGTCGTACTCCCGACCCGTGGCCTGCTCCATGAACCGCATGGCGTGCAACACGGTTTCAATGTTTCGGACCTCGTCCCCGGCGAGTTCCGCGGGCCGCCTGAATGGGATGGGCGCGCCCCAGCGCCGGGCGACCTCCAGGATCTCCTCGTCCTCGGTGGTCACCAGCCAGTCGGTCAAAGTCGCCGCCCTGGCCGCCGCCTCGATGGTCCAGGCGATGAGCGGCTTGCCGGCCAGCACCTTGACATTCTTCCTGGGCAGGCGCTTGGACCCCCCCCGGGCCGGGATCACTCCGAGCACTCGTGGCGTCGTGGTCATGCCGCCTCCCCTGTCAGGAATTCAAAACCCTTTCGATGTAGTCCAATGTGGCCTCGGGGCGATCCTGAATGTCCTCCGCGGACATGGTGGTCTCCCGATCCGCCTCGATAAGCAGGGCCATGCGCCGCTCGCGCTCCGGCGCATCAAACAAGGGCCCGCTGTCCAGGGCGTCCATGAATGCCCGGTCGAGCTCCAGCGGATTGCGGATGCTCCGGGTCAGAGACACCGGGTCGTAGAACGTGTCCGCGAGGCTGATCACCGGGCGGTCCAGGAGCAGCCCCTCCCAGCCGGTGGAGCCGTTGTCCACGAGCACCACCGCGGCGTTGCGGATGTACTCGAACTGGGAGCCGAAGGGCTCGACCAGCACGACGTTGGGCAGGCTGTTCACGTAGCGCAGCCAGCCGCCGTGGCGGCGGCCCCAGTTGCCGCGGTGCTCCCGCACGACCAGGGTGCAGCCCGAGGGCAGCATGGAGCTGAAATACTTGATGGCATGGCGCTGGTTGTGCCAGAGCGGGGAGCGGTAGTTGAGCATCAGCTCCGGCTCTTTGTGCAACGGCAGGTAGACGTAGGTCGTCTCCCGCAGCTGCTCCGGCGAGAGCGACGAGTAGTGCCGGGCGTGCAGCCTGCTGAACAACGCGATGCGATACACCTCGGCCAGCTTGGTGGACAGGGGGTTGGGCCTGCGGCCCCGGAAGCCCTTGCGGTGGTAGCGCAGGTTGTCCCGGGCCAGGCTCCACATGTCACGGTGGGCCCTGAGGAAGTCCTCCTCGGCAAGCTTCTTCCAATTCTTCAGGATGTAGTCCACGGTGCGGGGCTTCTCGCGGAACTTCAACACCTGCGCCCGGGACGACTCCGAAGGCGTGGCGACGGCCGCGTCCTTTGCGGCGTAGAGTTTCCGGCACAGCCGGTTCTCCATGATCGGGTCGTCGGACCAGTAGCCGCGCCCGGAATTGACCTTGGAATAGCGGAAGGACAGGAACGGAACCCCGCGCAAGCGGCCGAGGAACCAGGCGGAAAGCAGCAGGGGGTCGCAGTTGGAGGAGCCGAGGATCAGGTCCGGCTGGAAGCTCTCGAAGATCTTGTCCAGAAAGGCGAAGGCCCGCAGCACGAGGCGCTCGGGATTGCGGTTGCTCTGGAGCGCGAAGCGCTGCAGCGGCGTGCCGAACCAGTGGAAGCAGTCCGCGCCGAAGCCCCTCGCCCAGTCCCGGTCCCCGGCCAGCAGAATCCGGCCCTGGGCCATCCCGGCGGCCCGTTCCGAGGCCCTGACCAGCTCCTGCAGCCGGCGCAGTTCGGCCGGGTTCTGCTCGAAGTCCATGCCGAGGCTCAACTCGGGCAGCAGAAAATGACTCGCGCCGGCCTCCAGCTGCCGCCGGTAGTTGTGGATCTCGGCGGCGTCGCAGACCACCCCGATGCGGCAGTCGCGGGCCTGGTAGGCAGCCAGGATGTCCCGGAAATAGTAGCGGCGCGGGATGGCGTGAAACAGCAGGATGTTCTTCATCGATTCAGCGTCCTCGCGGCAAACGCGTGGCGGGGTGCGGAGCAGGTGCGGACACCATCCCGGAAAGGACAGCATTCATATCCGAAAGCACCGAGGCATGCAACGTGTCCCGCCGCAACCTACTCCAGCAGATCCCAGGTGAGCGGCGTGCCCAGGGGCGCGTCGCGCTTCAGGCGGCGGCCCAGCACCTCGTCCAGGTGCCGGGGGTGCAGACCCGCCGAGGGGCGCACCGAGCGCACGTCGCCAGGTTCCAGGACCGCGCCCTGGCGCAGGTCGCGGACCACGAAGAGCGAGCGACGGAAGGCGCGGCTCGCCCGCTGCTTTTCGGTGACCTCGTAGCTGACCCGGCCCAGAGCCTTCTCGGTGGTGCGCACCGCCCGGACCAGGTCCGCGAACTCCTCCGGCTCCATGGAGAAAGCCGCGTCAGGCCCGCCGTCGGCCCGGCGGAAGGTAAGGTGCTTCTCCAGCAGGCAGGCGCCCAGGGCCACCGCAGCCACGGCCACCACGTGCCCGAGGGTGTGGTCGGACAGGCCGGCCGGAGCGGCGAAGCGGGCCGCCAAGTCGGGGATGGTGCGCAGGTTGGCCTCCTCGGGCGGCGCGGGATAGGCGCTGGTGCACTTGAGCAGGCACAGCTCGCGGCAGCCGCCCGCCCGGAGCGTGGCCACCGCCTCCTCCACCTCCTCCAGGGAGGCCATGCCCGTGGACATGATCACGGGCTTGCCCGTGGCCGCGATGCGGCGCAGCAGTCCCACGTCCACCAGTTCGAAGGAGGCCACCTTGTGGGCCGGAACGCCGAGCCCCTCCAGGAAGTCCACCGCGCTGTCGTCGAACGGCGTGGAGAAGCAGTCCAGGCCGAGGTCGTCGGCCAGGCGCTTCAGCCGAGGCTGCCACTCCCACGGGGTATACGCCTCCTGATAAAGGTCGTGCAGCGTGCGCCCGGCCCAGATGGTGTCCCTGATGCGGAAATGCTCGTTGTCGCACTTCAGGGTCAGGGTGTCGGCCGTGTAGGTCTGGAGCTTCACGGCGTCCGCGCCCGCGGCCTTGGCCGCCTCCATGATCCGTGCGGCCTTGTCGTAGTCGCGCCCATGGTTGGCGGACATCTCGGCCACGATGTAGACCGGCTCGCCCGGGCCGACGGCCCTACCGTTGATCACGATCCGGCTCACTTGGGGCCTCCTGGTTGGTTGGTGCAGTCGGCGCTGAAGGCTGCGCAGGCGCGGCCGTCCACGTCCACGTCCCGCTCCGCGCGGACATAGCCCGCCCGGACGAAGCTCCGCAGAGAGGCCGCGTTGTTCGGCAGAACGAGCCCCCGCACGGTGGTGACGCCCAGGTCGCGGCGGACAAGCGGCAGGGCGTCCCGCAGCAGCCCCTCGCCCAGGCCCTTGCCGCGGAACGGCGCGGCCACCGAAAAGCTGAGGTCGGCCCGCTCCCCGTCCCGGTCAAAACGGATCTGCCCGGCCAGCGCGCCGCCGATGACCGCGAGGTACAGCACCCGGTTCGCGTCGCCAAGCAGGCTCTCGTACCACCGGACGTGCGTGTCCCAGGCGATGGCCCCGGGGTGGAAGGAGTTGGCCCGCACCACTGGGTCGCAGGACAGCGCGAACACGGCGCGGCAGTCCTCCGGCCCGGCGCGGCGCAGAAGCCGCGAGGCCTCCAGCCGGGGGGACGCCAGCGCCTCCATGATCTCGGCCACCCGCGCCGCTCCCCGGCCGTCGATCAGCGCCCGGCCGGCCTCGGCCATGCGCCGCAGGGTCTCGGGCGCGGCCACGCGCCTGACGGCCTCGGCCATGGCCGCCGCCGAAAGCTCACGGCCCTGGCCCAGGTCCACTGCGGCCCCGACGCGCCCCAGCTCCCGGGCGATGCCCTCCTGGTTTCCGGCCACGGTCACGGCGAGCATGGGCACTCCCAGGCGCGCCAGCTCCCAACAGGTGGAGCCCGCGGCCGTGAGCGCGAGATCGGCCCACTCCATGAGCCCACGCATGTCGTCCGCGCCGGGCAGCAGGCGCACCTTCTGCGGGCACGAGGCCGCGGCCGCGCGCAACTCCGCGAAGCGCGGGTTGGCCTGCCCGGCGACGAGCGTGGCCTCGACGTTTCCGGCGGACAGGGCGGCCAGCGCCTCCAGCGCGACCCCGCTCATGCCCAGGGGGTCGGCCCCGCCCATGGTGCAGAGGATGCGCAGCGGATCGCGCGGCCGCGCCGGACGCGCCGGCTCGGCGACGAATTCGCGGCGCAGCAGCGCGTAGCCCGGACCGAGCAGGCGGAGCATCGTCCCAGGGCCGGGATAGTCCCAGTCCCGGGCGTGCAGGTTCTGGTTCAGCAGGATGTCCGCGTCGTAGGCGTCCAGGTGGCGCATGTCGTCGAGGAGCAGCACGCGGCGTCCGGCCCGGCGCAGGGTCCGCTGATGCTCCGCGCCGAGGTGGTAACCGTCCAGCACGACCCATTGCCCGGCCCGCGTGGCGGCGAGCAGCGCCTCTAAGTCCTCCGGAGTCCGGCGCGGCGCGGCGAGGAGCCGCACGCCGCAGCCCGCGGCCGCAAGGCGATCCAGCAGGGCCGGCACCGGGCAGTACGTGACGTAGTCCACCGCGCGCCCCCGGCCGAGCCACTCCTGGGCCAGGGCCAGGCTGCGCAGGAGGTGCCCTGCGCCCATCTTCGGCGAGGCGTCGGCCCGGATGACCAGGCCCGTGGGCTGCTGCGCGTTCCCGTTCATGCTAGATCACGTGCGTCCGGACGAAAGTCGTGTCCCCGGCCAGTTCCGGGGCACGCAGGATGGCCACGCGCAGCGCGTCCCAGTCCAGTCGGATGCGGTTTTCCGCGTCGAAGCCGGCCCGGACCACGGCGCAACGCCGGGCGAGCTGCGCATAGGCGTCCCCGCTCCAGGTGTCCGTGCCGGTGTCCACGTAGACGATGGGCTTGGCGGTCTTGGCCGCGACCTTGAAGGTGGTGGAGTTGGTGTTGTCGAAAAGGTACAGGTCGGCCAAGTCCAGCACAGCCTCGAAGGGCGCATCGAGCCGCCGCGCGCCTGTGGCCTGCTCCATGCGCTGCGGCGGGGGCATGTCCGTTTCCGGATGCGGCTTGTAGAGCACCTCGTAGCCCCAGTCGGCCAGGCGGCGGAAGAGCCGCGTCTGGAAGTCCACTGCCACGAGGTCGGCCACGGGCGGATCAAAGGCTTGGCGCTCGCCCAGGTAGAGGCAGGATACGTACATGATCCGCCGCGGGGCGGGCGCGGTCCGGAGCGGAGCGGCCACGCCGGACTCGGAATCCGGCTGGATGGGAGAGCCGCCGGGCACGCTGCGCACCTCGGGCAGCCCCTCGAAAAGCAGCGCCTCATCCGTGCCGAGCAGAGTGTAGCGCACCTGGGATTCGTTATAGACGATAAACTCGTCACAGGCCACGAACTCCGTGGAGTTCTGCTCCGGAGCGCGCCGGTGGTGAAAGCCACCGGCATGGGAATGCCCCGTGGCACGGCCGCCCTGCTCGCGCACGGCCATGCGCAGCAGGCGGTCCCAGACGTTGCCGCAGGTGCCGGTCCACAGCCGGCGTGGCAGACGCTCCGGCCGCGAGCGCAGCCTGTCCAGGCGCGCGGCGACCAGCGCTGAGCCCTGGTCAAGGTATGCGGCGAAATAGGCGGCGATGGCGGGCGTGTAGTCTAGCCCCGCCGCGGCGAACAGCCCCGCGAACAGGTCGAGCGCCTCACCACGCAGCGAGGGGGCAAGGACGCGCCCGATCCGGTCCGACACGTCGTCCGGGCGCAGCGGGCGGAACCAGTGCTTGTGGGAGGCCAGCGTCACCCGGCAGTCCGCGTGCGCGGCGTGCTGCGCCTGGATGTCGCCGCGCTTGGTGGTCACGATCTCCTGGCGCAGGATGCCGGAGGTCATGCGCCGCTCGTGGATGCGGAAGGTCTCGTCGGACTGGCGGTGCACCACGGTCTGCGCCACGGCCTTCCGCTCCTGGCGGCGCTGGCTGCGCCCCTTGCCCGTGAGCTTGTCCCAGCGCCGGCGCAGCGTCTCCGCAAACGTGCGCGGCGGAAAGCCCTGCAGCAGGGCCGCGAAGAGCGGCGGTGCCGCCGGGGCCTGCCCGGCCAGCAGGGCCGGCCAGATGCGGAAGTGCCCGGGAATCGCCGGCACGCGCCCGGCCCGGCGCAGCCGCTCCACCAGGGCCTGGCCCTGGAACAGGCCCATGACGTCCGCTGCCAGGAAGCTGCCCAGGGCCATCAGCTCCGCGTGGCCGGCCAGCCCGGCCCCGCGCGCCGAGCGTACCGCAGCCGCGAGCCCGGCCAGCGTGTCGATGCAGCACGCGCGCACTTCGTGGTAGCCCACGGGCCAGAAGAATCCCGCCACCCCTTCCGGGCCAAGAACCACTCGCGTGGTGTCAAGCTCCACGCGCTCCGCCTGCGTTTCCATGTCTCCCTGCACTCTTCCTTCCTCGGCTGAGGTAATGCTGCCCGAACTCTGCCAAAAGGGTCCGCGGACCGCAACCGGGCTCTGCCGCCCGGCGTTGCCACGCGCAACGGATTCAGCTACACCTGCGCCAACAATGAGGACTCCCATGAAAATCATCCAGCGCCCCGGCAGGTTGCCGGTCATCCGCACCAGACGCCTCGTGCTCCGCGACATCACCCTCGCGGACATCACCCCCGAATACGTCGCCTGGCTAAACGACCCCGAGGTGAACCGCTACCTCGAGGTCCGCTTCCAGCCCCAGACCCGCGCTTCGGTGGAGGAATACGTCCTGGCCCGGCTGGCGGACATCCACGGCTCGGCGCATTTCGGCGTCTACGACCAGGACGGCGCCCGGCTCGTGGGTACCGGCACCCTGCCCTGCATCCGCAGGGACCACGGCTCCGCCGAGGTGTCCTTCGTCATCGGCCATGCCGACGCGAGGGGCAAGGGATACGCCACGGAGACGGTCCACGCGCTGTGCTGGTATGCTTTCCGCCTGGACGGGCTGGCCAAACTGTGGGGCGGCTATTACGATGGCCATGCCGGATCCCACAAGGTCTTCGCCAAAAACGGCTTCCGCATTGAGGGCCGCATCATCAAGGAACTGGTGGACTGGCGCGGGGAGCGCGTGGACCATGTCCTCGAGGGCCTGCTCGCCGAGGACTTCGTCCCGGACGAGCGGCTGCTCGGCCCCCTGCCGCCGGAGATGGTCCTGGAGGCCTGAGACCCCTCAGCTCTTGACGCCCGCCGCACCGTATTCCGGGGAGTACAGCAGCGCCTCCTCCAGTCTCTCCCGGGGCGTGAAGAAGCGCATACCGATGCACACGCGCGCCAGCAGGTCGTCGCCGCCCGCGCCGAGCACCCGCTCGGCCACGATGGCGCCCTGCCGGGTGGCAATGTACACGGCCCCGCCGTAGGTCTTGACCACCAAGCCGCACTGGAAGGGGTGGAACGGGCCGTCGTTGTACTCCGCGCGCACGGACTTGAGCCGCACCCGCTCCCCGTTGAGCCAGGTGGAAGCGCCGGCGTAGGGCTCGTCAAAGGCGCATACGAAGGTCTCGATATCACGGGTGTCCCAGCTCCAGTCGATGAGCCCGTTGCGGTCCGTGTGGAGCCGGGGAAAATACAGGCTGAAGTTCTCCTGCAGGCTGAAGGGCCGGAACTCACGGCCCCGGGCCACGTCGGCCAGGAAGTCCTTGACGAAGGCGATCTCCTGCTCCACTGCGAAGGCGAAGTAGTCCGCCGGGATGCGCACTGCGGCCGGAAACAGATATTCGCGGGAGCAGACGATCTCGCCGGAGTCGAAGACCCCCTGGACCATCTCCTCGTTGATGACCTGGAGGTTGCAGCAGCCTATGCGGTTTTTGCGCAGGATCTGCCAGGTATAGTGCGCGCCGCCGCGGTACTGCGGCAGCCGTATGCCCATCAGGTCGAGCAGCCTGCCCCCGAAGCGCTGAAGGAGCTCCGGGCCGAAGCTCCAGGCCTCGCCGAGACCCAGGCCGAGGGTGGACGGGGTGATCCTGCCGGGCAGGTCCGGAACGGCGTTGATGTCCGCGGCGCAGACATACGGGATGCCGTGCCGCTGGAGATAGCCGCCGAAGGTCTCGCCGCCGGGGAACACCGGGTCTGCGAGCTGCCGCTCCGCCGTATACAGGGACATCCTGTAGACGCCCTTCGCCAGGATGTCGGCGGCCAGCTCCGCAGTGCATCGGGAGCCGCCGAACAGGATGATGTCGTCTATTTTCCCGAAGCGCATGCCTCCCTCCTTCTCCACCGGGCGGGCAGCTTCTCCAGCAGCCCGTCCCGCGCGAACCTTTCGAGGTAGTCCCAGGTCTGCCGGAAGCCGAGCCCGGCCAGCCCGGCCAGATCGGACACGGACCGCTCCCCGTCGATGTTGAACAGCACGAGGTTGTTGAACTTCTGAAAGTCCTCGGGACGCTCGGCGTTGTCAAAGTACAGCCCGCGCTTGGTCAGCCAGGGCTGGAACGTGCCGGTCCAGCGCGGACGGTACTCGCGCTCCGCCAGATCCACGAAACGCTCGCAAATATCCAGCGACTCCAGCATCAGCGCAGGGTCGATGCCCTCGGGCGTGTCCTCGCTGGTGTGGTAGCGCTCGAAGGGGAAGCGCTGCAGGGCCACCCCGGGGATGTCGAAGGTGGGCCAGGCGTAGACCCGCTCGTCGTTGCCGTAGCCCTCGAAGAAGGCGAGCGCCCGGTAGGCGGTGCCCTGTTCGCGCAGGGCCTCGGCCAGCAGGCGCTCAAAACCCTCGCCGTGGCGCAGGGCCCGCTTCAGGCACCACTCTTTCCCGGCCCCCACGGTCTCCAGGTTGAGCATGCCCACGGTGTCCGCGAGGCGTCCGGGGTTGCCCTGCATGAAGTACATGGGGCCGAACATCTCCGGCGCCAGCAGCATCTGCCAGGTCAGCTCCGGGGTGCCGCGCCGCAGGAGGCCCTGCATCAGCTCCATGGCCAGGATGCAGCCGGAAAGGTCGTCGTTGCAGAGTTCGTCGATGTGCCCGCAGACGCAGACCGTCTCGCGGCACCGGCCGGGGACGACCAGCTCGGCCACCTTCATGGCAGAGTCGTGCCAGGCCACCTCGATGCGCACGCGATAGCGGCCCTCGGGCAGGGCCTGCCAGCGGCTGTGCGGCAGGGTGACGCCCCAGTCGACGAGGGCGTAGTTGTAAGCGTTGCGGTGCTCCAGGGCGAAGGCGTCCGGCCGGTCGGGCCGGGTCCGCAGGTGCGGGAGGATCTCCGCTTTGGTGAACCAGCCGTCCACGGGCTCGCTGTAGGGCGCGACGAACAGCGGGCACTCCGCGACGGAGGCCACGGTCTCGCCGGACTCCGAGAGCATCTCCCCCGCGACCACGGACCAGCCGCGCGGCACTTCCCAGTCGCCGCAGGCCATGCCCGCCGGATATTCGTGGATCACGGTCCCGGGCAGCTCGCGCCGCACGATCTCAAAGGCGCGGTCCAGGCCCGGCGAGTTGACCATGCGCTGCAGCGGGGAGATCTCCCGCAGCAGGAGCATCATCCGTTCCTTCCGAAACTCCGGGGTTTCCATCACGCCCCCCTATGCTTCCCTGACCTTGACGCCGCGGCCCTTGAGATAGGACTTGATGCGCACGATATCAAAATCCCGCAGCGAAAGCATCTTGCCGAGGGCGCAGCCGTCGCAGTCGGAGTGCTGGAACATCTCCACGATGTCGTCATAGCTCCCGGCCCCGCCGGAGGCGATCAGCGGCACGCTGACCAGCGGCCGAAGGCGCTCGTAAAGCTCCACGTCGAAACCGCTGGTGGTGCCCTCCTGGTCGATGGAGGTGACCACCAGCTCGCCTGCGCCCTGCTCCACCGCCCGGGAGACCAGTTCGAAGAGGTCCACTTCCACGCGCCGCGTTCCGCCATCCACGTATACGGCCCAGCCGCCGGCCTCGCGCCGCACGTCGATGGACAGCACAACCGACTGCGCGCCGAACTCCAGGGCCAGCTCGCGGATCAGCTCCGGGCGCTCGACGCCCTGGGTGTTGAGCACGGTCTTGTCGGCTCCGGCCAAAAAGCAGCTCCTGGCGTCTTCCAGGCTTCGGATACCGCCGCCCGCGGCGATGGGCAGCCGGCACTCGGAGATCATGGAGGTGATGACGCCCGGCGCGATGGTCCTGCCCTTCCGGCCAGCGTTGATGTCCACGATGATGATCTCCTCGGCCCCCTGGGCGTCCTGGATCATGCCCTGGGACAGGGGCACGCCCACATCCTTGAATGGCGAGGAAAACCGCGTACCCTTGACCAGCCGCTCGCCGTCGAGCAGGAAAAGGGGGATGATGCGCTTGGCGATCATTTGATTTCCTCAAGAAGATTGCGCAGGAAACGCAGTCCGTCGCCCTGGCTCTTCTCCGGATGGAACTGCACGCCCACGATGTTGTCCTTACGGACCGCGGAGACGATCTCCACCCCGCCGTAATCGGTCACGGCCGTGACTACAGAGGGATCCCGCGGCACGAAGCGGTAACTGTGCATGAAATACATATCCCCGCTACGCACGCGCCGGAAGAGGTCCGTGTTCCTGGGGCGCACCGAGTTCCAGCCCATGTGCGGCACGCGCAGGCGCGGGCCTTCGGCCGGACTCTCGATCTTGACGATCTCGCCGGGGATCCAGCCCAGGCCGGGATTCCGGCCGTCCTCGTAGCCCACGTCCGCAAAGAGGTGCATCCCCAGGCAGATGCCCAGCACGGGAAGCCGCCGCCCGATGACCGCCTTGTCCAGGGCGTCGGCGAAGCCGGACTCATGCACCCGGCGCGAGGCGAACTGAAAGTTGCCCACGCCGGCCAGAACGATGAGGTCGCTCTTGCCCACCTCGCCGGGATCGCTGACCAGGCTCACCTCGTGGCCGTAGAAGCCGAAAGCGCTGGCCACGGAGCCCACGTTGCCCAGGCTGATGTTCATGATGCCGATTTTCACGCTCTACTCCGCCTTTTCGTCCGGCTTTTCCCGGTACCAGAGATCCTGATCCCAAAGCTTCCCGCTCAGCGGCAGGGTGGCGGGATCGCAGGGGGGCGCGGGCTTGATGAGGTGCTTGGCCACGATGGCGTTGAACTCATCCTCGCCGATGCCCAGATATTCCAGGAAGACCTCGAGGCTGCGAGGCTTGCGGCGCTCGTACGTGTTGATGAAGGCCATGGCCTCCTCCCGGGTCATGCGGCCGTGCCGGATGTCCAGGGTGGTCAGGTGGGTGAGCCTGGAGAAGCCGCGCTTGAGGAACTTCACGTAGTCGCGCACGCCGGTGAACTGGCACTCGATCTTCTCATAGGTCGGGCCGGGATAGCCCGACTCGATCTCGTCCTCTTCCCAGCCCAGCTCGCGCTTGATGATCTCCACGTTCTTCTGCACGTCCCAGGAGATGAACTTGCCCAGGGGCAGGCTGCGCACCCCGGCCTCGGCCAGCTCCTTGCGCGTGGGATAAATGAACGGCGCGAGTTCACGGATGTCCTCCTCGATGAACCCGGCCATGTCCTCTGCGCGCATGCCCAGGATGATGCGCCGGTTGAACTTCCACTCGTCGGTCTCTTCGAGGTCCGCGTACTTGAAGTAGGCCTCGTACTCGCCGCCGCCCTCGCCCCAGATCAGCAGCGGGATGCGATGCTTCACCGCGATCTGCATGGGGTAGACAAAGACGCCGGCGTGGCAGTGCCAGCAGAAGTCGCCCTTGCGGATCAGCGACTCCAGCATGAGCTTCTTGACGATGCGCCAGTTGGGCGTGAAGCTCAGCACGTCCACGCCCAGGCGGCGGAACGTCCGCTGGCGGTTCTGCAGGGTGCGCGGCCGGTAGAAGCCGTGGTCGAAGGACACCACCAGGGGCTTGAGCCCGAACCGGCGCACGATGGCCCAGAGGGTGTACGTGGAGTCCTTGCCGCCCGAATAGGGCACGATGCAGTCGTAGGCGCAGCCCGCCTCGCGGGCCTTGGCCTTGGCCTGCTCGAACACGCCGAGCAGATCCTGCTCCCGCTGCGCCCAGTCGATGGAGTGTAGCTTCTCGTCCCAGTTCCGGCAGATGTTGCAGACGCCCTCGGCGTCGTAATAGACTGTCTCCCAGGTGATGGGCAGGGTGCACCGGCAGCAGCGCTCCAACTCCTTTGGTTGCTCTTTGCTCAAGGCTTTTCCTCCATGGGGCGCATCCGCGCCCTGTCCGCGTCCTCCGACAGGGACTTCTCAAGCCCCGCGTTGCGAACGATGTCGGCATTCAAGCGAAGCACCTCGGGGTGCGCGTCCAAAAATCGCTTAATGGCGGCGGCGTCCGCGCAGGGACGGACCGACCCCAGGGCCTCCAGCACGGCCCGGACCACCGCGAAATCCCGCTCCTCGTCCACCGTGATCCGGTAGCGGGAGTCATCCGTCGGGTTCTCCATCACGTGCAGGCGGAAACGCTCCGGATGGTTGCGGACGAAGAGGGTGACGTGCTCCCGCTCCGAGGGCAACGCCGCCTCCCGCCAGGAGGCGTCCAGGGCCTCCCGGGTCAGCACCTCACAGTCCAGGCCTTCGGCGAAGCTCGGCCCGGTGGTGGCGTAGTCCGCGGCCTGGGCGAAGAACTCCTCCACGAGGCGGTCGCAGATCGCCGGGTCCACCAGTGGGCAGTCGCCGGTGAGGCGCATGACCACCTGGGCGCCGACCTGCCGCGCGGCCCCGTGGTAGCGGTCCAGCACGTCGTGCTCGGAGCCGCGGAACACAGCCAGTCCCTCCGATCCGCCCCAGGTCGCCACGGGATCGTCCGCGGCGTTGGCCGTGGTGGCCAGGACGATGCGCTCCAGGCGGCGCGCTTGGCGCAGCCGATCCAACTGGTGGGCCAGCAGCGGCCGCTCCAGGACGGGCAGCAGAACCTTCCCGGGCAGGCGGCTGGAGGTCATCCGCGCCTGCAGGATCGCCGTCACAGGTCGGTTCATGTCAGCCTTTTGAAGCCCACGGTGGACGGCTTGCCCCGCAGACGCTCCGTCAGGTCGCCGCGGTCCAGGGCCTCGGCGATGCGCCCGAAGCAGCGGTCCGCAGCATCGAGGTAGCGCTCCACGTCCTCGTCGCTGTGGGCATGCATGGCGTAGTACAGGCTGGAGGCCAGGAAGCCCTCCTCGAGCATCATCTGGATGAAGTAGGCCTTGGCCGCCTGTGGGTCCGCGCACTCGAAGGCGAAGTGGCTCATGGGCCTGATGCCGCCCACGTGCAGGTGCAGGCCGTGGCGCTCGGCCGCGCGGGTCCAACCCGCCTGCACAGCGTCGCCCAGGGCCACGAGCCGGGCTCCGACATCCAGCGCACGGTGCTTGCGCAGGGTGGCCAGGGCCGCCGTGGGCCCCACCCGCTCGGTCCAGTTGGTGGAGCTGATGAAGGTCCGCTGCGCGGCCTGCATGACCGGTTCGACGCCGATGATCGCCGATATTGGATAGCCGTTGCCCAGCGCCTTGGAGAAGACCGCCATATCCGGTGCGACGCCGAAATACTTCAGGTGCGCCCCGCCGGTGAGGAAGCGCAGACCGGCGGAGATCTCGTCCACGATGAACACGGCCCCGGCCTTGTCCGCGAGCTTGCGCACGCCCTCCACAAAACCGTTCTCGGGCTCGATGTTCCGGATGGGCTCCATGACCACGGCTGCCAGGCCCTCGGGGTGGGCGGCCACGATGGCCTCCAGTTCCACCAGCTGGTTGTAGCGGAAGGGCAGGGCCGTTCCGGCAAGTCCCCGCGGCACGCCCCGGGGGTCGAGCCCGGAGATCAGGTGCTCCCCGAGGGAGTTCTCCGTGCCCACGTTTGCGGCGAGGTACCAGTCGAACCAGCCGTGGTAGCCGCAAAAGGCCACCACGTCGCGCCGGGTGTGCGCGCGGGCCAGGCGCACGGCCACGCTCATGGCCTCGCCGCCGGAGCGGGCGAACAGGGCCATCTGGGCCCAGGGATGCAACTCGCAGAGCAGGTCGGCCAGGTCCACGTCCTCCGGGCCGAGCAGCGAGGAACTGGAGCCCCTGGCGATGACGGAGCGCACTGCCTCGTCCACGTCGGGGTCGGCGTAGCCGAGCACGTTGGCCCCGATGCCGGCGATGCTCATGTCCACGTAGGTGTTGCCGTCGAGGTCCGTGACCCGCGAGCCCGAGGCGCTGGAGAAGTATCCGGGCCAGACCCCCAGGCTGAACATGTCGGGACGCTTGGAAAGCAGCATGCTGATTCCGGGAATGCGCTTCTTGGCGCGCTCCTGGAGAGCCAAGCTTTGGGTGATGTCGATCATAGTTTCCACAAGGAGGGGTTGAGGAGCTTTGCGGGCACAGATTGGAATACCGAGCGCACGATGTCAACCAGCCCGTCAGAGGCGGCGACGTTCCAGAGATCTCCGTTCTCGCGCACCTGTGCCGCGGTTTCCGCGCCGAAGAGCACGGCGGCCAGGGGAAAGGCGTCGCGGACATAGGCCAGCGCCAGCGCCGCTCTGGAGAGGCCAGCCTCGGCGCAGAGGCCGTCCAGGCGACGCAGGTGCGGGACGGCCTCCGCCAGCCCGGCGGGGGCCTGCTCCGCCGGCAGCAGCAGCAAGCCCTGGAGAAAAATGCTGCGGATATGGATGGCCACGCCCTGCTCCAACGCGCGCTCAAAGACCCCGGCCGCCTCGAAGCGCCGGTCCAGGACATTGGTGGGCAGTTGGATGAGCGTCAGCCCGGGCAGGGAAAGGGCGCGTAGCGCGCCTTCCGGGGAATAAACGGACACACCGACACGCTCAACAGCGCCGGCCTCGACCTCGCTCAGGAGCCAGGGGCCGAGTTCGCCCCAGCGCGCAAGGGCCTCCTCGCGGTGCAGCAGCACACCGTGCAGCCGGGCCAGGCCCAGACGCTCCAAGGAACCCCGGACGCAGCGGCTGACGGCCTCCCGCGAGGATAGGTCCGCCTCGGGGTGGGTCTTGGTGACCACCTGCGCCTGCCGCGCCAGTCCGCCGCCTCTCAAAACCTCGCCCAGCACGGCCTCGCTTTCGCCGTAAGCCTGGGCGGTGTCTAGACAGCGGACCCCCAGGCCCCAGGCGGCATCGACGATGCCGCGGGCCGCCGCGCGGTCGGGGCGACCGGTGGCGTTGGCCACGCCATATCGCAAGCCGAACTGCGCCGTACCGAGCACCAGTCGGCCGGTGTCGCGCACGTCCACGCTATTCCCCCGTAGCGACGCGCAGGGCGTCGATGACCGTCTGCACCTCTTCGTCCTTCATTTGCGGGAAGAGCGGAATGGTCAGCAGTTCGGCGTAGGCCTGTTCGGCCACGGGGCAGAGTCCGGGCCCGGCGCCCAGGGTCGTGCGGTAGTACGGGTGCAGATGCACCGGGACATAGTGCACGTTGACCCCGACGCCCGCGGCGCGCAGCTCGCGGAAGACCCGGTCGCGTTCGGCCACGCGCACCACGTAGAGGTGGTAGGCGTGCAGGGCCCCGGGCCGCTTGGCCAGGGGCCGGACCGGGCCTTGGGCAAAGGCAGCGTCGTAGCGCGCGGCGATCTCCCGGCGGCGGGCCAGGAAGGCCGGCAGCTTGCGCATCTGGCTGGCGCCCAGCGCGCACTGGATGTCCGTGATGCGGTAGTTGTAGCCCAGGTCCACCATCTCATAGAACCAGGCTCCGCTCTCGGTGCGCTGGCGATGGTCCGTGGTGATGCCGTGGTTGCGGAAGGTGCGGCAGCGCGCGGCCAGGCGCTCATCGGAGGTGACCACCATGCCGCCCTCGCCCGTGGTCACGTGCTTCACCGGGTGGAAGCTGAACACGGTGAGGTCGGCCAGCGTGCCCACGCTCCGGCCGCGGTCCTCCCCGCCCAGGGCGTGGCAGCCGTCGGCCACCAGGGCGATGTTCCGGCCGGCCGTCACCTGGCGCAGGGCGTCCCAGTCGCAGGGCTGGCCGGCGTAGTCCACGGCGATGACCGCGCGGGTGCGCGGGGTGAGCTTGCGGGCCAGCTCGGCCGGGTCGATGAGCAGCGTGCCGGGGTCCACGTCGGCGAAGACCGGCGTGCCGCCCTGGTAGAGCACGCAGTTGGCCGTGGCGGCAAAGGTCATGGGCGGCACGATGACCTCGTCGCCCGGGCCGATGCCCAGGGCGAACATGGCCGCGTGCAGGGCCGCCGTGCCCGAGGACACGGCCACGCCGAAGGCCGCGCCCGAGAAGCCGGCCACGACGCGCTCGAACTCCTCCACCCGGGGGCCGGTGGTCAGCCAGTCGGAGCGCAGGGCCTCCAGCACCGCGCGCTCGTCCTCGGCGTCCAGCCACTGTCTGCCGTAGGGGATCATAGGATTTTGACCATCTCCCGCAGCTGGTCCACGGTCACCCAGTGCGTGTTGGTGCCGGAGCAGTACTCGAAGTCCTCGGGCACGGAC
>Ga0066604_10000996_pt1 | contig 16431 bp, 7 predicted proteins | sample Higcelwee11metaG_FD_59501 | JGI IMG/M metagenome (GOLD analysis project Ga0066604, IMG submission 59501) | Freshwater pond sediment microbial communities from the University of Edinburgh, under environmental carbon perturbations - High... | ecosystem: Environmental > Aquatic > Freshwater > Pond... | reverse complement strand
GACGAGCTTGTCCTCGTGCAGCTCTTGGCGGCCCCGCTTGCGGTCGACATAGGCCCGGGCGTCGAAGTTGGAGATCAAGAACCGGCAGTCGGGGGACACGTCACGGAGGGTGTCTAGGTCGCCCTTGTTCGTGTCGATGGCCAAGAAGTGCGTGAGCGCCTTGATCCGGTCCCAGTGGGGGTGACGGCGCAGGCGGCCCGCGAGCTGGTTGATGATCTTGCCGCCGTTTCCGCCCAACCCCACGAAGAGGGTAGGTTTAAACAGCTCACTTCTGAGGAGTCCCATCGTCCGCTCTCCCGCTACCCAAACTTGATGAACAGGCCGCCGGCCCTGTATATCACGCCGGACATGTGGCCTTGGCTGAGCGCCTCGGCGCTGAGCGCCTCAAAGCGCGCGGTGCGCCGGTCCTTCACCTCCAAGGCCCCGCTTGAGCGAAACACCGTAGACCCGCCGGGCCCGGCCTCAAGCACCAAAACAGCCTTTCGGGGGTTTCGGATCATGTTGCCTTCGCCGTCGATACACAGCCGGGCGTTGCGGTAGAAGCCGCGTTTTCCGCCGGGCTGCTCCTCGATGACCAAAGAGGGAACACGGCGAAGATCCGCCTCTTTGGAGGCGACCCGCACGATGAGCGCCGGGTCAAACTTGTGCGGGCGCAAGAGCCCCAGGAGCACAAAGGCGATGGTCAACACGCCGAGGCCCACGGCCAGCTCAACCCACCAGCAGCGTAAGAAGCCCGCGGCCTTCACCTGAAAGCCGAGGGGCACGGTGACCGCGCCAGAGGCGTAGTGGGGGTGGGCGCCGACGAGCCGCACCGCCGCGCCTTGCCCCGAGGCGTCGCCGCAGCACTTGGCCGAGGTGACGCAGACCTCGTACCGCTGGGGTTGGCCCTTCTGGCCGTCTTTGAGGGTGGCCTCGCTCCCGGCGACGGGCTGGCAGCTCACGGTCACCCCCGCCGGGGCGCCGAGCCCTTCGCAGAGGATCGCCACGCGGTCGGCGTTCTGGGAGGCCGTGAGGTCGAGCACGCCGCAGCGTTTGACCTCGCCGCGCTCGGCCTGCCAGGCGCCAAGCTCTAGGGGGTTCGGGCTCGGGCGCAGGGTGAGGTCCAGAAAGCCGTCCACCAAGGTGCCGCGCTGGGCGCGCTTCTCAAGCCACTGGTTGGAGAAGACGACCTGGGCGATGGTGGGCTGGCCGAGGCCGGGCTGAGACGGCGCCCAAGACCCGGTGAACTCGCCGCCGCCGACGTGGGTGAGGGGGATCTCCGCGCCCTCGACCTTGAGCTGCACGGCGAAGCCGTCCGAGGTGAAGAACTCGGCGTCGTCGAAGGTGCGTCCCTGGAACAGCAGCCGGGCGCGCACGGGCACCGTCGCGCCCACCTCGGTCTTGGGCGGCAGGTCCAAGGCGGCGATGAGGTCGTAGCGTAAGATGACGCCCACCTGGGCCTCGTCGTCACTTTGCGCGAGGCTGAGCGTGTAGGTGGCGGGGCGGTTGGGGTCGTGGGCGGCGCGAAAGACGGCGTAGTGGCGGCGGGGATCGGAGCAGACGTTCGGCGCGTTACTCAACACGATGCTCTGCGGGCAGCCGTTGTCGCCGGTGGCTTTGGGGCTCACCCCACCTTGGGGGCCGCTGAGGCTCGCCGTGAACGCCGGGCCTGGCCGAGACGAGGCCACCACCACCATCACCTCGGTGACCCAGCGCCCGACCTCGATGGTCTTGGAGTCGCCGCCGTCGAGGGTGAAGCTCAGGGGTTTGGAGCCCAAGGCCCGGGCGTAGCCGCGGGTGAAGGCGGGCACGACGTCGGCGGGGTTGGACAAGAGCGTGAGGTCGTCGGGGTGGCGCACCAGGGGCGTGAGGTACGCCTTGGCGCTGTCGCGGATCTCGTCGCTGCCGTAGAGCCCGATGACCACAGAGTCGAGCTCGGGGTTGGCGTCGAGGCCCGCCAGGGAGCGGGCGTCGGCGGGGTTCGGGACGTCCTCGGGGATGCCGTCGGTGAAGAACATCAGCAGGCGGGTGTCTTGGCTCGACCGGGAGAGCGTCGCCGCGGCCTCTCGCAGAGATGGGCTGAAGTAGGTGCCGCTCACATAGGGCAAGGCGCGGATCTCGGCGGCGCTGCGCACCACCTGGGGCGGGGCGCCGGGCCCCGATCCAAAGCCGAGCACCGTGAGCTTGTCGTTGGTGCCTCGGGTGAGCCCCTCGACCACCAACGCGCCGAGCACGGCGGCGCGCTCGGGGTCGTTCGGCGGGAAGGTCGCGCCGTCTAAGCTGCTCGTCGTGCTCACGACCATGGAGCAGGAGTTGTCGAGCACCAGGGCGATCTCGCTGCCGGGATCGGCCAAGACCGTCCAGATCATCGCCCACACAAGCCAGAGGGACATCACGACGCCTCCACCTTCAAGACGATGGGCCCAACCCGGTAGAGCTCTTGGCCGGGGCTGTAGCCCTCCTTGGGAACGCTCACGGGCTCAAACCGTTTTGTCCTGCGATCTTGAACCTCTATGGCCCCACTGTTGAGAGGAAACATTAACACGCCGCCGCCCTTCACCGCCCGCAGCTCGACCAGCGCCACACGCAGGCGACCGTCTACGGTGCCATCGGCGTGAACCCCAACCCGGGCGTCGCGATAGAGGCCCGCCCCGCTGCCAGGCTGCTCACGAAGCACCAGGGCGTGTACGCGGCGCAGGTTCTTGACGTCGTCGGCCACCCGCACCGCGGCGCTCTCCCCAAACCGGGCCGGTCGGATGAAGCCGTAGATCAAGAGGAGCAAGGCGAAGAGCCCGCCGCTGGGCGCCACCCACCACAGGTTGCATGAGAGCCAGGAGCGGCCCTCGACGTCCCAGGTGAGGTTCACCGTGGTGGCCTGGTTGGCGAAGGCGGCGGTGAGCGGCGTCACGCGCAGGGCGGTGCCTTTGGGAGAAGCGTCGGCGTCGCAGCGCGGCACGTCGAGGCAGACGGTGAGCGTGGGCTGATCGGGGTCGAGGGAGACGATGTCTCGGGCGGGGGTGAGGCTCGCGGTGTCGATGAAGCCGAGGGCCCCCAAAAACATGAGCTTCGGCGTAGATTTGCACCCGACGCCGTTCACCCACTCCAGCCGAAAGCCGTGCTCCTCTGCGGCCTCAGACGCCGAGAAGTCTAAGGTCTGACAGATCTCCTCAAGGTCGCTGCCCGCGGGGATCGTGCCGAAGTCGAGGCGGTCGGGCAGGCTGAGCTTGAGGGGCGGTCGCACGGTGACGGTGTGAACGGCGGAGCGCAGAAGCTCAACCCCGGCGCCGTCCAAGAGCACCACCTGCCAATCGGCGTTGCCCGGCTGGTCATACTGGCGGGTGAGCCGCGCCGCACCTTTGGCCGCGGACGCCGTGCCGATGACCACGCTGTTGTCGGTGATGCGTAGGCTCACCTTGGGATCGGCGAGCAGACGATCGGCGCGCTGCCGGGCCGGGGTGCCCACGGGCGGCAGGCTCAGGCTCAGATCACCGACGCAGGGCAGACCGACGTAGCAGCGCTCAGGCAGGTCGCTCAGGTCAAAGGCCAAGCCCGAGTCGCTCGCGGCGACGGTGATCTCCGGCGCTGGGCAGATGGCGCGCTCGCCGACTCGGCCCGACACGCTGAGCTGAATCGGGCGCGGATCCGCAGAGGCCGGGGGGGTGTACCGGGCCTCTAAGCGGGCGTCGGCCACCACCTTGCTCGCCGCGAGGCCCTCGGGGCGCACGTCAAACTCAAGCTGGGCGCCAGGCACGGTGATCGGCTGGTGGGTCTGGGGGTGCAACAACGTGGCGCGCAGCAGCACCGGCTGACCGGCGAGGAGCGGCTCTCCGGCGCTGGGGGAGATGACCTGGGCGCGGGCCTCACACAGCTCGATCTGAATCGGCGTCGCTTTGGACGTGCTCAGCGTGACCTTCTCGTGGGAGGCGAGGCTGGGCAGCTTGGGGCGAAACTCTACTTTGAGGCCGTCGATCGCCTGGAGCTTCACCTTGGCGGTCACCGTGCCGTCGCTCTGCGGGCTGCCGGGGATGGTGAAGGTGCGCCCGTCGGCGCCGGTGAACACGAAGTCGCCGCCGGGGGTGGGCCGGGGGTTGCCTGCCTCGTCCCGCAACGAGCCGACGAGGGTGATCTGGTCGCCGACGGCGTAGGGGCCGGGGCTCACCGAGTCCAGCGCCGCCTTGTAGGTGACCGGTTTGGGCGGCGGAGGCGCCGAGGCCGGGGCGCCGTCGATCATGTGCTGGTGGATGTAGCTGCCGTCGTTGAGGGAGCTGAGCTTCCGGCAGGTGAACGGGTCCGCAGCGCGCCATCTGCGGTTGTTCTCTAAGAAGTCCCACTCACAGGAGCTGTCGACCTCGTCGTAGCACTCCATGCACTGTTTGCCGTCGGTGACGAACATGTGGGCGTGCCACTGGGCGTGCATCGAGCGCACCGCCCGGGTGTTACACGCCGCGCTGTGACGGGGGGGCACGCCGTCGTAGCCGCCCACGCAGTAGGTCTTGTCCCGGGCCGAGGCGGGCTCGGGCAGCAGGATCAACAGCAGGAGGATCAGCCCCCGGAGGCTCACGGGCTCGGCGCGGGCGCGGGCGCCGGGGGCGCGGTGGCCGGGGCCTCGGGCGCCGGAGCCTCGGGTGTGGGCGTCGTGGCCGCGTCGGCCGGGGGAGGCGGCGCGGGCTCAACAGGCGGCGCCTCGGGCGCGGGCTCCGCGGCGACCTCGCCCACAGGCTGCCGATGGGGCGCCGGGGACTCCGTCGGGGTGACGATCTCCGCGGTTGTGCCCTGCTCACTCCCACGCCGAACGAGGGTGGCCGCCAGATAACCAAGGGTGAGGCCCACCAAGAGCGCCGCGGCCACAAAGGCCATCGCCGCGCGCAGCGGCACCCAGCCCGCGAGCGGCGCCTGGGGCATCGTCCCGCGGGGGCCACTCACCTTCGTGGCCGGGGAAGGAGGCGGGGTGAAGCTTGACTCCTCGGCGGCAGCGGGGGCGGTCATCGGCTCAGAGGGCGGGTCGGTCGGGGCGTCGGACGCGGGGGAGAGCGGCGGCGGGCGCGGGATTGAGACCGCCTGGGGCACGTTCGGCTGGCCATACACCGCGACGATCACGGTGACGTTGTCGTGCCCGCCGCGGCGGAGCGCCTCGTTCACCAGGGCCTCGGCGGCGTCTTGCACCGGGCGACCGCTCACGGTGTTGTAGATGTCGACCTCGTCCAAGAGGTCGTGCAGGCCATCGGAGCACAACACCAAGGTGTCGCCAACGCGTAAGGTGACCTGCTCGCTCCACACGCCGGGGTGAAAGGAGGCCTGGCCGCCGGGGCCGCCGCCGATGGCCTGGGTCAAGACGTGGGCGTCGGGGTGCTCCCGGGCCTGCTCGGCGGTGAGAAAGCCCAAGTTCACGAGCTGCTGCACCCGCGTGTGGTCTTCAGTGCGCTCCTCTAAGAGCCCTTGGCGGAAGTGGTACAGGCGGCTGTCGCCGACCCAGCCCACCCAGGCGTGCTCCCCCTGCAAGAGCGCGGCGACGACGGTGGTGCCCATGCCCCAGGCGCCTTGTTGGCTGGCCTCGGCGAGCACGGCGCGGTTGGCCTCGTGGAGGGTGTCAAACAAGGCCTGGGCGGGGTTCTGGCGGTCTCGGGCGCGCATTCCGGCGACGACGGCGTCCACTGCGACCTTGCTGGCGATCTCGCCCGCCTCGTGGCCGCCCATGCCGTCACAGACGACGAGCAGCCACTCGTGCTCACCGAGCTGCTCGGCGCGGAAGTTGTCTTCGTTCTGCTCGCGCACGCGTCCGGCGTCGGAGAGCCCGTGGACGAACGCGGGCGATGGGGTCAACGGTCACCTCGGGAGGGCTTAACGGGGGCGATGATGGTTTGTTTGTGCACAGGAGCGCTCGGCGGGGGCGGCGCGGCGGCGGGGCTCGCGGCCACCGGCGCCGGTGTGGTGGGCTGAGAGGGGCTCACCGTCGGCATCCGGGAGGGCTGGACGAGGCGCAGGTGGAGCTGCTGCGAGAGGGAGAGCACGTCGCCGGGGAGGAGCTCCACCCGCTCGCCCGAGGCCAGGCGGCGACCGCCGACGTAGGTGCCGTTCGTCGAGCCGTGGTCGGTGACGAACACCGCGCCCGCGGGGTACACCTGCAGCGTGGCGTGGTGGCCGCTCACCTGGGGCAGGTTGAGCACCAGGTCAACCCCGGCCTCCCGAGAGCCGCCGATCTTGAGCACGCTCTTGTGCACGCGGAGGATCGGCTCGACGGCGGGCTGCTGGCCGACGACGTGGAGCTGGGTCTCGGGGAAGGTGGCGAAGGGGTCACGCCACCCGGCGGTGGAGCCGGGCTCGGCGGCCGGGGCCACAGCCGGGGCCACGACGACGGGCGGCGCTGGGGTGGCCGGGATCGTGGCGGGGGCCGGGGCCTCCCGTTCGCGGCGCCGAGAGGCCAAGAGCCAGGCGAGCAGGCCGCCGAGCCCCAAGGCGGCGAGGAGCGCGAGCAGCCAAGGCCACCAAGGGGAGTCTTTGGCGACCGCCGCGTGGGGCGCTTGGGCGTTGGGATCGGGCTTACAGGCTCCCGCGTCACACACCTGACCCGTGGGGCAGCCCGCCTCACAGCCCGCGCAGGCCGTCACACCGGCGCCCGTGGCGTTCTGGCGGAAGGGGGCGGGGTCGCTCCAGGCGAGGCGTTGGCCGCCGCTCATCAGCTCGATGGTGAGCTTGTCGTCGAAGTGTGGCGTGGCCGCGTTGAGCCCGCAGAAGCTCAGCTCCACCCAATAGAGCCGCGTGGCCAAGGTGGCGAGCTGCTGCACGGCGGTCTTGGCCTGGGCGGTGGCGTCTACCTGCACGCCCCGCCCGCCGGTGCCTTCAGAGAGCTGGCGAAGCTCGTCGAGGCGCTCGGGGCTCACCTTCGCGCCTTGGTAATGGGCGACGGTGTGCACGATGACGCCGCGCTCACGGGCGTAGGCGACGATCTCGTCTACGTCGTAGGCGGCCGACTCGTCGCCGCCGTCGGTGAACACGATGACCTGCCGCGCGCCGCCGCTGGCGAGGGGCTGACCGGCGGCGGCCAGATCAATGGCGTCGCGCACAAATCCCTTCAGGCGCGTCGCCGACTGCCCCGAGCCCTGCGCCTCAACCTTTGAGAGCAGAGACGTGAGCCCTGGCCCGTCGGTCACGACGCCTTGGCGGATGAACTGCACGCCTAAGGTGGTGACCTCGACGCTGTGTTTGCCTTGGGGCATCGCCGTCGCGAAGCCCCGGGCGAGGTCAAACGCCGCCGACCAGTGGCGCTTGAACGAGCCCGACTGGTCAAAGGCCATCACCGTGTAGACGGGCTCGTCGCTCGTGTAGAGCGGGGTGATCTTGCCGACTGCGGCTTGCCCTTGGCCGACGACCGCGCGCAGCGTCGCGGTGGGTGTGGCCCCGGAGATCGCCTGCTGATGGTTGAGATCCTGCAGCTCGATCTGGGCTCTCGCGCGGCCTTGCTCCGCGGGCGGCAAGGCGGTGACGCTCAGCGACTCCCCGGCCCAAGCGGCGGAGAGCACAAGCGTGAGGAGCCCCGTCGTCACAGCCCCGCCTCACGGAGCACCTGGGGCGGCACCAGCAAGAGGATCATCGCCGCGCCGCCGAGCTTGAGCACCGCGCCATGCTCCAGATCTGCGACCTCCCCATGAAGTGGGGCGCCGTTCACCACGCTGCCGTTCGTTGAGACGTCCATAAAGCTGGCCTCGCCGCTCTCCTTGATGAAGAGGAAGCCGTGACGCCCGCTCACCCGCCCATCTTCAACCACCACGTCTTGATCGGGATCACGCCCGACGGTGTTTCGGCCGACGCGGAGCGCGTGAAGGCGGCCGTAGCGTGGATCGAGCAAGGCGCCGCGCACCTGGGCGCTCGGCGTCGCCGGGCCCGCGGGGCGCTCGACGATGGTGCGGGGGCTCGCCGCCGCCGGGCGGGGTGGCGGCGGAGGCTGGGGCGCTTGGGGAGTCGTCGGGCCGATCGCCGTGGCCCGCGGCGCGCTGGCCCCGAAGGGATCGTTGGGATCGAGGGCCTTTCGTGGCGGCAGGCTCCGGGAGAACACCTCATCGGCGCCAGGGAGCGGGCCCTGGGGCAAGGGCGGAGAGGCGGGCCCCGGGTCGTACAGCGTGCGGCGCTTCGCGTGGGGGTTCGGCACCGCGGGCGGCGGCGGGGGCGGCGGCGCCGGGGCGCGGGGCGTGATCTGTACGCCGCTGAGGTCGACGCCGCAGATCTCGCAGTAGCGCTCGCCGTCAGGGTTCGGGTGTTGGCATCGAGGGCAGTTCATGGCGCCTCCGCGCGTCAATCCGTCGGGTAGCATGTCACAACACACAACGGGAGGGGCCGGTCAGCCCTACTTGTTGATCCAGTACGTCAGCACCGCGAGCACTCCGCCCAACAGGCCGATCCAGCCGAACAGAAACGCGAAGTCCGCCTTCCAGCGCCCGTGGCCATAGACGCCCTCGTCACGGTACACGCGGCGCGAGTCCGCGGCCATGAGCACCGCGGCGAGGTGCCCAAGGAAGGGGCAGCAGCAGAACCCCACGATCGACAGGAGCAAGGCGCGGGTGCCTTGGCGGCTGGCGTCGTCGATGCGCAGCCAGTTCACCTCGTCGCGTGCGTGGTCGAGACGCTCGGGCAAAGAGGGCGGAAGCGGCGGCGGCAAGGGCGCTTTGGCCACTGGTGGCGGCGCGGCCGCGAGCACGGCGCGGCGCGGCGGCGTCGAGACGGCGGGCTCGGGGCGCTGGGTCGCCACCATGCTCGCGCTGGGGCGTGTCGGCAGGGCCACGTTCTGTTGGCCGGCCTGGGCGAGCAGCTTGCCGAACGCCGCGCAGTCGGGGAAACGCTCCTCGGGCCGAATGGCCAAGGCCTTGCGGATGCAGGCGTCCAGCACGGGATCGACGGGGCCCAGGCCTCGCGTGGGGGGCAAAAACCGGCCCTCCACGATGTTCTTCATCGCGTCGTACTCGCTCGGCGCGTCGAAGGCGACCCGCCCGGTCACGAGCTCATAGAGGATCGCGCCCAAGGCGAAGATGTCGGAGCGGGCGTCTAAGTTGGCCTCACCGCGCACCTGCTCGGGGCTCATGTACAGCAAGGTGCCGACGCGCACGCCGGTGCGGGTGGCCTTGCGCCCGGTCTGGAGGTGATCACTCACCACCTTGGCGATGCCGAAGTCCGCCACGACGGGGCGGAGCTTGCCCCGGCTGCCCCGGCCCAAGAGGATGTTGGAGGGCTTGAGGTCGCGGTGCACGATGCCGTGGCGGTGGGCCTCGCCGACGGCGTCGAGCACGGGCAGGAGGATCTGCACGATCTCCGTGATGGCCAAGGTCTCGGCCTTGGTCCGGACGTGGTCCTCTAAGGTCTCCCCCTCGATGAGCTCCATCACCAGGCCCGGCACAGGGTCCGTGGCGATGTCGGTGACGGCGACGATGTGCGGGTGCCGAAGCTGGGCTTGAATGCGGCCTTCAGCCAAGAACCGCTCGCGCAGGTCGGCGTCTTGGGCCAGATCCGCGTTGAGCACCTTGAGCGCGTGGGGGCTGCCCAACGCGAGGTGGCGCACACGGTACACCGACGCCATCGCGCCTTGGCCGAGGGTGGCCTCGACGACGTACCGGCCCTCAACAATGTCACCAGCGTTCAGCAGAGCGCGCTCCCAGCCTGGGCAATCTTACACGCCGCGCCTCAGGGCGCGACGCCGCCGAAGAGCTCGCCCGCGACAGGGCGCCCGGCGTCAACATCGGCCATCAACGCGGTGACGCAGCCCGCGCGCATCGGGTCGAGCTCACCCGCGGCCCCGGCCTGGGCGCGGCGCACGGCGGTGCGGATGTCGTCATCCGCCTGGGGCAAGGGCTCACGCCAGCTCGCCGTGGGGGAGAGCGGGCTCGGCACGCCGCCCAGGGTCAAGATGAGGCCGAGCCCAAACGCGGCGACGGGGCGGGCCCAAGCGCGGGGCCCCTCGGCGGGATCTTTGCCGAAGATCGGCGAAGGAAGGCTCAAGAGCGCCGCCACGCCCAGGCCCACCACGAGCGGGAAGAAGGGCATCGCGTTCGCGAGGTAATGAGGCCGGGCGAACTGCACGGTGATCGCGCCGGAGAGCGCGGCGGCGAAGGGCACCACACCCGCGATGAGCGCGAACAGCCGGGCGAGGCGCTCGGGCCCCCGGGTGAGGCTGACGAGCGCCAGCGCGCCCAGCGCCAAGAGCCCGTCACGCCAGGGCAAGAGCAGGTTCTCAATGTTGCGGATCGTCTGCTCATCCATCGTGGTCTTGGGCACCGCGAGGCTCTCTTCAAGCGTCCAGCGCACGGTGTTCGGGATGCCCAGGGGGTCGGACCGCCCCCAGATGTATTGGTTGTAGGCCATAAACGGCGGCCTCAGCGCGCCGGTCGCTAAGCCTCGGTCCTGGATACGCATCCGGAGGTCCATGGTGCCCTCCAGCGAGTGCGCCTCGGCGTACGCTCCTTTGCCCAAGAACCAGGCCACGACCATCACCAAGGTGAGCAGCGTGAGGTTCAGCGGCCAGCGCCGGGGATGACTCCATAGGGCGGCGAGCAGCGTGGCGCAGAGCACAGGCAGACCAAAAAACAGGCCGCGGGGATCCACCAAGAAGCAGAGCCCCGCGCCGACGGCCCCGGCGACGATGGCGGGGGCGGTGCGATAGCGCAGCGCCAAGGCCCCGCAGGCCGCGCCCAAGGTGAAGATGGCGGTGCTCTCGGGGTAGAACGAGAGGTTTCGCGACAGGGCGACGAGCGGCGGGAACGCCGGGCCGACCAGCGCCGTGATTAGCCCCGCGCTCACCCCGCCGAGGGCCCGGCCCCAGAGGTAGAGCCCGACGCCGAGCACAAACATCGCCACGCTCGCCGCGAGGCCCATGCCGTCGATGAGGCCGAAGCTCTCGGAGAGCCAGGCCGAGGGCAGCGCCGTGAACGCGGAGCGCTGGGCGGACATCATGCCGGTGTGGCTGTCTCGCGCCGCGCCGACCGACGCGCAGTACTCGTAGAAGTCCGACGCCATCCACGCCTTGATCGGGTAGGAAAAACGCACGAGCCACAGCGTGCTCATCGCCGCGACGAGGCCGCCGCAGAGCGTCGCCCGGGCCAGCTCAGGGCCGGTCCGCCACGGCGCCGCCGCGCCAGCGTCCCGAGGAGCGAAGGCGGCGATGAGGAGCGGCCCCACGAGGAGCGGCCACCACTGGGTCAGGGGGAGCGTCATGCTGGCCCTAGGGTACACCCGTTGGGGTCAAGCGGGGGTCAACCCGTGGCCTCACCAGCGCAAGAGCGCCGTCTCGACCGTCGAGCCTGGCCCCATCGTCATCATCACCATGAAGTCGCCGCGCTTGACCTGGCCTTCGTCTAAGAGCCGCTTGAACGAGAACAAGAAGCTCGCCGAGCTGAGGTTTCCGAAATCTCGCAGCACCGACGAGGTGTGGCGAACGTCGTGCTCGGAGAGCCCGATGTTGTACTTGATCGCGTCCACGACCTTCTTGCCGCCGGAGTGAACGATCCAGTGCGCGATGTCCCGTCGTTTGAGCCCAAACGACGCCAAGAGGCGGTTCACCGGGCGCTCGGCGAAGGCGCCGACGACGTAGGGGATGTCGCGGTCCAAGAAGAAGCTGAACTTGTGGGCCTCCTCATCCCAGTCGTAGCGCATGGCGCCGATGGCGGAGGGGATGAGCTGGCTGTTGAAGCCCAGCACCCGAGGGGCGAAGCGCCGCTCGTCGTTGGGGTCGGCGCGCACGACCACGGCGGCCGAGCCGTCACCAAACAGGCTGTTCACGATCGCCGTGCGCATGGTGCGGTCGAATACATACGCGGCAGAGCAGATCTCGACGCAGAGCATCATCGCCGTGCGGCCCGGGTTGGCCATCGCCCAGCTCGCCACGGGGTTCAGGCCGTTGAGCCCGGCGTTGCAGCCCATGCCGACGATGTCTAAGCGGGAGCAGTCCTCACGAAAGCCCGCGGCCTTGATGATGTGGGCCGAGAGCCCCGGCGCCATGAAGCCCGTCGTAGTGACGACGGCGAGGTAGTCGATGTCCCGGGGGGTGAGGCCCAAGGGCCCAAGGCAGGCGGCGACGGCTTTGGGGCCGATCTCCAACGCGCCGTTGAGGTGCTTCTTGAGGAGCTGACCCTGGGTCTCCGACGGCGCGTTGTTTGGGTCCGCCGGGGGCAAGTACAGGTGCCGCTTCTGGATGTGCGCCGAGCGGAAGATGGCGCGGATCTCGGGATCGGGCACGGGGAACCGCGCCAGGAGATCCTCTTGGGAGTAGCTGTCCGGCGGGTTGGCGGTGCCGACGGAGAGCAGGCGAGGGCGGTTGTCGAGCATGGGCGCCATCCTGTGCGTGGTCTTCATCATATCCCAGGCGCTCGCGCCCAACGGCTGGCTGACGGGGGCGAATACTGATTGGCCCCTATCCAAGCGCAGGGATAGGGCAGTGGCCAAAGAAGGAGTCTGCCGATGCTGCTCATGCTCTTGGCGCTCGCATGTGGGGATGGTGACCAAGCGGGGGTGAACGCGGAGCTGGCGTCCCTCGTGCTGCAAGGCGCGGCGACGACCTTAGGCTCCTCGGACGGCAGCGCCGATGACGCGCGCCCGCTGCGCGCCGGGCTGTTGAGCCCCCCCGAGGGTTACGTCGCCGGAGAAGGTGTGGCCCCGGTGCTCGTCGGCCCCCAAGGCCCCCAGACCGACGTCGAGCAGGCCGTCGTGGTCTTTGATCGCCCGATGGTGGCGCTGAGCGGCCTCGACGGCGCCACCCCGCCGCTCTCTTGTGGCCCCAACGTCGAGGGCCGGGCCCGCTGGGCGGGTACGTCTACGGCGGTGTGGTTGCCCACGAGCGGCGCGTTCCCCAACGCCAGCGAGGTCGTCTGCACCGTGCCCGCCGGGGTCGCCGCCGTAGACGGCTCGACGCTCAGCAAAGAGCTCACCTTTCGCTTCACCACTGAGCGCCCGGCCTTCAAACGCAGCGACCCCTCTGAGGGCAGCGACGCCTTGGCCCCCGACGCCCCGGTCACCTTGCTGTTCAACCAGCCCGTAGATCCCGCGGTGATTCAGGCGGGCTTGGTCGTGCGGCCCGAGCGCGGCGCGGCCTTGGCCGTGAAGGTGAGCGCCGTCAGCAAGAAGGACGACGACCCGCGCCGTCTGCCCGAGGATCTGCGGCGCGCCGTCGAGGTGCGGGCGCCGTTCCAGAAAGACACCGCCTACACCTTCACCTTGCCCGCCGGGCTGCGGGGCGCTGAAGGCACCTTGGGCTTGGCGTCCGAGACGGTGATCAAGCTGCGCACCATCCCGCCGCCCAAGGTCACCGTCGAGGGCCCCACCGGCGACGCGGTCGACCCTTACAGCGCCATCCGCCTGTCATTGGCCACGAGCACCGACGGCGAAGAGATCAACAAGCGCCTCACCATCACCCCCGCGCCGCCGGACGGCTTCCGCCCCGCCGAGGGCTACACCTCTCAGAGCTGGTACCACGGCCTGCGCCTCGCCCCGATGACGACCTACACCGTCACCGTCGCCGCCGGGATCACTGACACCTACGGCCAGACCACCACCGCGCCGACGTCCTGGACGTTCACCACCGGGCACTACGAGCCCATGGTTCATGCGCCCCAGGGCACCCAGGTCTACCCGGCGAACAACCCGCCGGAGCTGCCCTTACGCAGCCGCAACCTGCGCACGCTCTACGCCAAGGTCACCCGCCTGCGTGTGGCCGACCTCGTCGGGCCCGCCGCCAGCGGCTACGCCGACCCGGTCGGCGGCGCGCCGTTCAACCAGGCCACCCAGATCGCCCTGTTCACCGACCGGGCCCTCGATGACGCCGTCCACATCGACACCTTAGACCTGCGCCCCTACCTCGCCGATGGCAAAGGCCTCCTGCGGGTAGAGGTCTGGTCCCCGGACTACAAAGGCTGGAACGACGAGCCTTATGTTCACACCTCCACCTTGCAGGTGACCGACCTCGGCGCCACGGTGAAGCTCGGCCCCAACGGCGCGACGGTGTGGGCGACGAGCCTCTCCACCGGCGCCCCCGAGGCTGGGGCGTCGTTGGCCCTGTTCACCGGCGGCGACAAAGGCGTGAAGCTCTTTGAGCAAGGCGCCTCCGCGGAAGCGCTCATCGACGCGCGGTTTGAGCTGCCCGCAGAGTGGTCGCGGTGGTCCGAGGGCCTCTTCGCCGTGGTGAAGAGCCAGGCCGGCGCGCTCACCGTCGTCTCTCTAGACAACGACGACGTGAGCCTGTGGCGCTACGGCGTCAACTACGATCAGCCCAACCAGGCCGCCGAGCTGCGCCTGTTCAGCTTCGCCGACCGCGGCGTCTATCGCCCAGGTGAGGCGGCCCATGTGGCCTTCTCCGCACGACTCGCGAGCGCCACGGGCCTCAGCCTGCCCGATGCTGGCGAGTACACCTGGGCCTGCAGCGACGTGCGCGGCGCGGACTACGCCAAAGGGGAGGGCAAACTCAACGCCGGGATGGGCGCGTTTGACCTCAACCTGCCCCAAGAGATGCCGCTTGGTGGCGGCGGCTGCCGGGTTGAGGTGACCGCCGACGGCCAAGAGCGCAGCGCGACCATCGACGTGCCGGTCTACGCCTACCGGGCGCCGGAGTTCCGCGTAGACGTGGCGGGCCCAGAGAGCCTCATCGCCGGAGACACTCTGCGCCTCAACGGCCAGGCGCGCACGCTGTTTGGCTCCCCGCTCAAGGGCGCGAAGGCCAAATACACCGTCGTCTCGATGACGACGGAGCCCACCATTCCCGGCTTTGAGGAGTACCGCTTCGGCGCCAGCGAGGCCCGGGCGTTCTGGCAGGGCGGCTATGACGCCACGGAGACCCTCCGCAGCGGCGAGGGGGTGCTCAACGACGACGGATCCCTGGCGATTGAGCTCACGATCCCGCCCACAGAGGCCCCGCGCACCCGGCGTTTAGAGGCCGAGGTCGTCGTCACCGACATCTCCCGCCAACGGGTCGCCAACCGCCGTGAGGTCATCGTTCACCCCGCGGATGTGTACCTGGGCCTGCGCCCCCGCAGCTCCTTAGGCGTGGCGGGTGAAGAGACGTCGGTGTCGTTGGTGGCGGTCACCCCCGAGGGCAAACCCCAAGACGGCGTGCCCGTCGAGGTGCAGATCGCCCGGCGCACCTGGGACACCGTGCGCCAGAAGGACATGGACGGCCGCTGGACCTGGGTGAGCACGCCCAAAGATGAGGTGGTCGATCTCCAGACCGTCTCCAGCGACGATGATCCCGTCGTGGTCAACTTTACGCCGCCGAGCGGCGGCTACTACGTCGTCACCGCCAAGGCCCGGGACGCCTCGGGGCGCCAAGCGATCAGCGAAGACGGCCTCTACGTCGCGGGCGCCGGGGCCTCCTGGGCCCGGGGCGAGTCCAACCAGGTTGAGCTTGTCGCCGACAAGAAGGAGTACACCCCCGGCGACGTCGCCAGCGTCTTGATCAAGGCCCCCAAGCCCGGCTTACACGCCCTGGTGACCGTCGAGCGGGAGGGTGTGCTCACCCGCAAGGTCATCAAGCTCACGGAGTCCGCGGAGTCGGTGCAGATCCCCCTGGGCGAAGACGCCGTGCCCAACGTGTATGTCGGCGTGGTGCTCGTCGATGGCGCGCCCCCGGTGGTCGACCCCCGCGGCGGTGTGCCCGAGGCGTTCTTTGGCTACACCCAGCTCAAGGTGAGCCCCGCGGGCCGAAAGGTAGAGGTGGAGGTGCTCTCGGACTCCGAGGTGTACCAGCCCGGCGACACCGTGAAGGTCAAGGTGAAGGCCCGTCGGGGCGGGGCCGCGGCGGCGGACGCCCAGGTCGTGCTCTACGCCGTGGACTACGGCGTGCTGAGCCTCACCGGCTACACCGTGCCCAACCCCTTTGACACCTTCTACGCCTTGCACCCCCTGCGGGTGGCCGTGGCCGACAGCCGCACCCGCGTCTTGAGCCGCGCCGAGTATCTGGTGAAGGGCGCCAACCCCGGCGGCGGCGGCGCCGACCCCAACCTCGTGCGCAAAAACTTCATCACCACGCCGTACTGGAACGCGGATCTGCGAACTGGCAAAGACGGCGAGGTGGACGTCTCCTTCCGACTGCCTGACAACCTCACCACCTTTCAGCTCATGGCCGTGGTGCATCACGGCGCCGATGGTTTCGGCGCGGATGACGCCCAGCTCCGCGTGAGCCGCCCGCTCATCGCCCGACCGGCGCTGCCCCGGGTGCTGCGCGTCGGCGACCGCGCCATGGCGGGGATCGTCGTTCACAACAACCGCGACGAGGCGCGGGAGGTCGTCGTCACCGCCGAGGCCACGGGGCTCACGCTCAAGGGCTCGCCGGTCACCGTCACCGTGCCCGCCATGGGGGCGGTGGAGGTGCCGTTCGCGCTGTTGGACCCGGTCGTGGGCACGGCCAGCTTCACCTTCACCGTAGACTCTGGCCGCGACAAAGACGCCGTCTTACACACCATCCCCGTGCTGCGCCCGGTGCCCGCGGAC
>Ga0066604_10000993_pt1 | contig 16480 bp, 17 predicted proteins | sample Higcelwee11metaG_FD_59501 | JGI IMG/M metagenome (GOLD analysis project Ga0066604, IMG submission 59501) | Freshwater pond sediment microbial communities from the University of Edinburgh, under environmental carbon perturbations - High... | ecosystem: Environmental > Aquatic > Freshwater > Pond... | reverse complement strand
ACTCAGTCTTGATCAGTTTCATCCGCATGGTCTCACCTCTTCCGCTTTATCTCGTTGCCCGTGAAATCGAGCTTGTCGTATTCCGCATGCGAGCCCGCCCACTCCACGCTGACGGTTCCCGCGATCAACACGGCTATGACCACCAGCCGATACTGATTGCCCTTTATGTTGAAGATCACCCGGCTTTGCGACAACAGGCTGGCGTTGGGGTAGTCCCGCTTGAGGTCAGCCAACGTTTTCCAATCCGCCTCCCGGATGTCGTGGCTCCACAGATCAACCTGGCTCCTGGCATCCGGGTGCTTCCGCTTGAACTTGTCCAAAACCTCCCTGCCGATAAGGCGCATAGGCTCTCCCACGCTGAAAATGCCAAATGAACATCAACATGACTGTCGAAGCCTTCCCTATATAATAGTTCCCGACAAGGGAACAGTCAAGCCCTCAAGCGAAACATCTACGCCTGCCTACATTTGGCCTTATAGTGCAACTACGAGGTGTCCCAATCGTCCATCCAAGGGCATGGCGACAAGGCAGACGCATTAACGCAACAAAACTCCATTGTATCAAAATAGCCGGAAAACTCCTGATATCCTCGACTCTTTTATCTGTGCGGAACGACCTAAAACCCTCCCATCTTGGGACTGCGCGCACCCTCGTCTTTGATGGATTATACACGTTGATGGCAAACGCACAGCCTCCTTTTGCAAAATCAATAAAACTTAGCCCTCAAGCTTTTGCAGCGGATGCGATTGCCGTTCCTGTCAGTCCCCCAGATCGACACTTGACGCCCATCTTCCTGATACTCGCGCGCCGTATCCAAGGCGTCGTCATAGCCATTCCCAACAGGAAGGCGCACGATCCCCCTCAGGTTGTCGAGACACTCAAGCTCGAACCCTGAAAGCATGCGTGTGATCTCCTTCTTTGTCATCTTATCCGTCATAGCGAGCTTCCCTTTTTGTCAAGTTGTTTATGTTCAATATATAACACACACATCATCCCGCCCCAAACGGAATTTATCCGTCTGCCGCGGCTCCTAATCACGAGGCTGGGGAACTATGCCCATCTTCGTTTTAGTGACCCCGACAGCGCCATGGCATAGCCAAAGGACATCCTGATCACCACGTCCCATGTGTTGATTTTTGTGAAACGCATGGTATAATTTACATGACGCACCAACAAAACAGACGAGGATTACCATGGCAAAGCAAGATAGCGCCACGCCAAAGACACCCAAGGCCAAGAACGCCAAAGCAATCAAGCCTGCCAAGGAGGCGTGTATACAGCCTGTAGACATGCCAGCCGACAAGGCCGGACTCAGCCAAGCCGTCAAGCGTGATGCCACCCCCTGCGGCATCGACACCTTGTCCCAGGCGCAGCGGCAACGGTTTATTGAGATATTGGCTCAAAACAAGGCCAGCAGGAAGCCGGAGGACTTCGACGCCGAGGACGCCCTTGCCATCATCGACGCACTTGACAGCAAGAAGCTGAGCTACGAGAGGCAGACCCAAACGATCGTCGAGAAGTTCCAGGCGATCAGGGAGCTGGCCAAAGCCCTGCGCGAGATGCACGACAGCAAACTCTACCTCCTCCACTTCGGCACCTTCGAGGAATACGCCAAGGCCACATGCGCGTATTCCAGGGCGCGAGCCTACCAGCTGGTCTACGCCGACGAGCTCATTGAGAGGATCGACAGGGAAGTCGGCGAGGGCGTCATCGTCAACGAATACCAGACCAGGGCTCTCAGGCGTCTTAAGATCTCCGATGATGACGAGAAAAACATCCAGGCGCAAATCAACCTCGTTAAGGAGCTCAAGGACAAAGAGGGGAAGGTGACGGTCCAAGGGATCAACGAAGCCATCGACGAGATCATCGCCAAGGCTCCGTCAGCCCAAGCCCCCGTCCCGGCGTACCAAGTCACCCTGAAGAAAATCTCGACAAGATACTTGAAAAACTTCCAACGCCTGTACGGAAACACCCCCGCAACGGAGAAAGATAAGATGAAGGAGGCGTATATCAAGACGCTCTCGGCGCTCATCAAGCAACTACGCGGCGAGGGGGAGGAGATTAAACCAGCCGAATAAGGATTGATTCCGGCATGCGATAGCGACAACACGCCCGGCCAATAGCCGTCACAGCCAAGGCCGGGCGATGGGCGAGCGATGGACGCCGGGACGTCGCGGGATGCGCTCAAAACGTGGTGCCGGGACTAAAGCCGCACCAAGCTCTCGGTGCGCACTGGTTGGAGTGATCCCGGGCCATGATCGTAAGCGACCTGAGCAGATCCATCTCCGCCTGGCTCTCGGGCACCGCCGCGGAGAGGCCGTGGACGGTCATCAATTGCGCCAGCTTCTCAAGCTCCGGTTGGTTGACGACGGCGTTCCCGTCCTTGGTGAGCCATCCGTTCCGGCTCCAATGGCCGATCAATCCGTTGACGCAATTGCGGATGAAGTCGTCATCCATGACGAGGACGGTCTGGCTGGGTTGACGCAAGCACTCAAGGCAGGCGATGACCCCATGCAGTCTTAGCTTCGGCGACGTGACGTCGGCCACGAAACCCAGCTTCGGCGCGCTCCATAAGGCTCCGCTGTCGAACACTCCCGCAAATGCGCCGGTTTTGGTCGGGTGTGTGATCCAAGTTCCAATGAACAATTTCATAGCTTATCACTCCTTGATTTGATAGATTGTAGAAGCATGACTCACGGACGGATGGCAAGACACTCTCCGTCAAGAAATAGTCGGATGGTAAATAGCTGCCGCCTCCCTTTTGCTGCGCAGCCCCCAATGACGACGACGATGAACTATTGGCTGAATATGCGGCAGACGTGAAATACACGCAAAAATGTACGGCACCCTGGGGAGTTTTCCATCATCAGATCAAGACAAACCCATCTCTCCGTGGGATAGCCCAGAGGAGCTGTTCTAGCCAATGCCATCGACGAAAACGCTTATCCTCAACGCACAAAATCCGAGGGAGAAATAGGCAAGAGAAGATCGAGCAAACAAGCGAAACCCAACCAGCGTACCCAACAATGAACCTCGCACCACGGACAAGCACGTAACTCATCGCCATCCAGACTCAAAACAGACAAATCGTGCATGAGGCAAGAACCCGAGCCTATCGATGTCCAAAAGCAAAAAAGAGGGCACTGAACCAACCTCATGGGGTAGCATAAAGCAGACCAAGCCAACTTCAACAAGGCATAGAGACAAGAGAGCTTGACACGAACGTTCAATAGAGTCAACACCAAGAAGATCAGAGGCCAAGGCCAGTGGAACATCCACCATCAGCCATGGCCTCCAACTCACACCGTCTCACACCTCAATGGCGTAGCAGCTCTACCGCCATGGGCAACCACACAAGATAAGGACAACTACAAGGGACGAGGATGGACAACTCCATCCATCCCGCTCCTGACGGCATCCACCGTTCAGTCCTGCCCATGGCCACCGTCCCCCGCCTTCTTGGTGGTCTCTGAGCCCCCGAACTGCCGCACGCCCTTGGGTATACTGCCTTTGCTTTTTTCTTTAGCCAAATAGCTCATCCTCCGGAAACAATCGTCGAAGTTCTTGTCGAAATCCTCCGCGCCCCTGCGGAGCATGACGGCGTTCTTCTGGGGCATGCCATCCCAGTCGCGGTAACAACGGTGCACATAACCCTGGGCGTCCTCAGGCACGCCGACAACGCTGTTCCAACACCGCTCTGCCCGATCCAGATGATACTGGGGGGACTTGGCCTTGGAACCGTCCAGCATAGTGGCGCAATGGTAGTGTTGGCGGACGCTCTTCGCCTTCTCCCTCGTCCAAAGTATCCTTGGATCCAACCCCTCCCGCTCAAGCACCTTCTTGTAGGTGTCGGTGAAACGCTTGATGTCGCGGTTGTCGACGGGCGTGTCATGGCCTTTGGGGTAATGCAGGTCGAAACGGAAAAATATGATTTTGTTGTGGTCGTCGGTGGCGTCCGTCAGCACGTTCAACGCCTTGTCGAGAATCTCTGTGTGGCATCCTTGCTGTATGTCCTTGTCGGTCATGATGGGGTGTCCCTTGTAGGTTGGCTCGTAAGTGATGTTGTTCTTTCTCATGATAGACTCCATTGCTAAGTTATGGCGTAGTTGCCTATAGGATAATCATGTTCGGTGAAAGATAAACGCAATGGCGTATGCCGCCATGACCAAGGGCATAGCAGGGGAAAGGGAACCAGGGGCATCAAAGGGGGAAAGGATAAGGGGGCATGGGACACATGCGCCCCTAATAAACATCTACGACAAGGTTATCCCCGCATGCCCTTGGTGGGCATGCTAGGGGTGTGTGGATGTCATGTGGAGGAAATGATGGAATGGATGAACGGGAGGATATGATATTGAGTGATGATGGGATATGTCTGTGTGTGTTCTTGTGTATGTATACTCTTTTATCTGTGTGTGTTTGTGTATATGTATGGAAGGATATGTGTTTGTATATGATTTACTTAAAGACATCTAACGGTAATACATAATAACCCAGAGGATTTCATTGTGTCCGCATGGACCCATTCCCATCGACCGCGCCAAAGACAGATGATAAACTGTCCATAACTTGGAACATTTTCGCCATAAATCGAGTGGATTGCCTGGTATGCCGTCGTCTGTTCATGGCTGAAAGCGGTGTCGGAGTTATGTCAGTCAGTACTGATCTCGTTTGTCCCGAATTCTCCGACGTCATTTGTTCATTGCCGTGTCCATGAAGGCTTAGAGGATGGATTGGTAACCCCATGCAGAGGCTCCGAGAAAGGAATCCTGATATGACCTCGCAAGTCGCGCCGCACTACTTTTTGACATACTTCTTTCGCTTCATCTGTTTGTATTTTTTACTGAATATATCCCTCATCTCATTTTTAAACTTTGCCAACGAATCAGGTCTCTCGTTCCGCATAAATCGAATCAATGCCATGATGTCTTTTTGCAATTCGCCACTGGCATTAGATATCTCACGCCCTATGATGGTTTCAATTTTTTGAAGGTTCTTCAGCGCAACGTAAAACGGGTTGGCCATTCGCGCCCACTTGATGTTATTGTTATGAATGATGGCTCTAGTGATAGGACAATTATCGGTGTGCTTCTCCGGACAACTGTCAGCACAGCTGACGGTGCAATTACCTGTCCCTTTATCTGGGCAGTTGCCTGTGCAGTCGGCACAGTCAACTTCTGAGGCATTGATAAAAACATTGCCTCCGTCTGTCTCTATGACTTTTTTGCGAAGAAACACGAGGAGGGAGGATTTTTTCAGCAGTTTCTTGTCGCTGTCCTCGATACCCTTTGACTTTAGATAATCAACAATTGGGCTTCTCCACCTATAGTGAGCCCATCCCATGCTGTCAGCATCTTTCCAAATATATGCTAGCCATCTATGTTCTTCATAAAAACACGAGTATTTTTCATCCCTTTTCATGTGCATTCCATCGCCGTAGAAGTATGCCTCTAATTGATGAAAAACCAGTGCGGACAGACAATCTCTAAACGCATTTATCTTTTTCTTCTGCATGGCGAGCATCTCCCCCATGGAGCACTCGGAATTTTCTTGGATATTATCCATGAAATAGCAAGTATTGCGCTCAACAAAACGAATGATTTCATTTATGTCGAAAGGCTCGCCTTTTGCATACGCCTCCAATGCTAAATTGACCTTTCGAAGGCGATCTGGATTATCATTGATGTAAAACTTCGCATACCTCAGCTGGATTTCTAGTGGGACTGTTGACCACCTTTTTTTAAGCACATTCAAAATTCGCTTGTAGTCGTCCACCAAATCTGCCACTGCCTGTGACTGCTTGTATTCAGTTGGCTCGTTGAAGCTGCATATGCTCTCCTTTTTTGGTACACCGCCACTGGAGATTATAGTAAAACCTTCCTGGTTGCGATGGTCTTCATCTTCCAACATCTCCTCGATATACTCATGGCGCATCGGCTTCTTCTGCATCTGGGTGCCTCACTGCTGTTCATATTTATCGCACTATACCCTACATCACTCCAGGGCATTATCAAGCAGAAATTGCATAACGGCGTGCAATAAGTTGTAAGTGCTTAAATAAAAATACTTTATACCTATTGACTTTGCCCAGCCAATGCGCTATTATTTCGATATGGGCGCAGGGCTATGGTTGCCGTAGGATGTAACGGTTTGGCCTTGCGATAACATGAACGAGAAGGAGTCATATATGATAAGCACGACCTTGACGCCGGGCACGCTCCAGGCCGTCAAAACCCTGATGGCCGCGGAGGGAAAGGATTTTGATCAATTCATGCGGGGCTACCACGAGTACAAGCGCCTATGCTCAAGCGGGGAAAAAACTAGCTGGCTGCGCATCAGGGAGGTCATGTCGCAAGCCCGAGTCTCCCGCGCCACAGTCTGGCGCTGGATCAGAGGGAACAGGCTTAAAGCACTTAAGACCAGCAACATGCGCAGCTCCCGCGTCATGATCGACGCCGACTCCTTCGAGCGGCTTTTGGCGTCGATGACGATTTCCTCGGATGGTGGCGAGAAGGATGGGCAGGACGCATGAAACGAGCAGACGAACCGGTGTTCAGGTGTGATTTCATTGGCGCGGCTTATCGTATACTCGATTCAGGCGCACATTTCAGCGAAAGTCGGAAGGCAGTGAATCGTATACGGAACCTATTAGCACTGACAAGTCGATATTGCGGAACGCTGCAACCTGCTCAGGTAGAAGACATTTGCGCAGGCCGATCCCCCATCACGATCTCGCCGCTGACTGCCGGCGTGCTGCAGACTGTCCGAGCCTACGATTTTTTGAGAGAACAGGCGTTGGCTGGTCACATGGACACATCTCCGACTGAGCTTATCTACCAACTTGCTGTGATGTGCTGTCCGTTCCGCAGTGAGTTTTGGTTCCAACACGAGGAGCTCCTCCTCCAGCGAGTTCGGGGCTTGACCATTTTCCCCTCGGTTGACCAGGGTGGTTGGGTGGATATTTTCATGCCGTTTTTCTTGTGGAAGCGTTGCTCCCCTCCCTCGCATTGGGTCGTGGGCGTCGCAACTCTGCTGTACTTCCTCAGCAGCGCATTTCGGGTTGCACCTACGACAAGTGCGAACTGCGACTATAGCCAAACACTATTACTCCTTCAGCAGGAAGGTGTTGGGATCAATGATATTCCCGTGATCTCAAAGATGCTATACAACGCAGTGCCGCGGCTTAATTTCGCCACCAGACAGCGCTCGCTCGCCGGGCCAGAGGCGAAACTGCTTCCTCTGCTCGACCTTCTTGCTGACGGCCAAGCCATGTCCGCCAAGGAGATCATGACCAGGCTGGGCATCACCTCGCGTGGTAACTTTATGGACGAGCTGCTGACGCCTGCACTAGAAGGGCTTCTTGTAGTACATACCGAGGATAACGCGCAAAGCCCCCGGCAGAAATACCGCCTCAGCGACATGGGGTGTGCGAGGCTAAAAACTACCCAGGGAGTCATCGAATGAACGAAATTACAGCGGTCAATATTTTCAAGGAGCTGATCGGTCGCCCTCAAGGCGACCGACAGTCGACTGGAGGCATAATCCGGGAAAGACGGTATGGGAGAACTACGGGGGCTGGTATGCTTGCGAAAGGCGCGCGCGCTCCGCCTAACGACTAAGGCTAATTACGTGATTTCAGAAAGTCCAACAACGCCTTCATTAAGGCATAACAACAAAATTAGGATGCACATAATGTGCGAAACAAAACATATAACCCGCCTGGACAATCTTTCCAGGATATCCCTATGTGCCTACAAGCGCGACAAGCTCAGGGAAAAATCAGTCCGGCTTCAGTCACGAGTCGAGTTGCACCTGAAGAACACCCTCGGCACGCCCAGTATGTTTGGGTGGTTGCCCGGCACCATGTACGGCGGAGATCTTGTTTGCTTGAACGGCACTCTTCTTGTAAGGACTGACACCCCCCTTTCCAAGTGGGACACCATGCCAACGTGCAGCCCTTTGCCGCTTGAACGCCAACCTTGCTGCGAGCCCACGATCGTGAAGCCCTGCTTCATTCCACCATTCGGCTTGTTGATGGACGTGCTTGCGAATGGGACTCCAGAACTGCATACGCCGTTTCCGCTCCTCCGCCTTTATAGCTTGCTGCAGCCGGTTCCCGTTAGCCGCATGGAGGAACTCCAGCGGTGGGATCATCCGGGGGTTGCAGCGGGGAGTCGTCTGTTGCTCTACGACGACATCGCGGCGAACTACCTTGCGGGCAAGTTTGGCATTTCGGATCGGCTGGTCGATGAGAAACGCTATGAGGGACCTTGGCAACGCTGCCACATCGACATGTCAGCGACCTACGACGTCAACGCCGAGTTGATACCGTGCGTCAACACAAGCGGAGTTCTTTCCTTCAACCTGGAGCTGCTGCGGACAGGCGATAAGGCCATTCTGGTGCCAACCAGCTTTTTCCGGCACCCGAGTTACCCCACCCCGTTGAGGCTCTACATCCCGCCACAGCCTCCTTTTTGCCTTTACAACGCCGACAAAATCGCACAAAACCTCGGGGCGACGATTGTCTTCACCGATGAACTGGCGACTGCGGCCAGCAATGTCTGCGGCGATGACTTTGTCTTCAGCGGTTTCTACGGCGGTGACGAGGCTATCCCGCATCTGGATCTCACACCCCTGGCGGGACGCCATGTGGTCTGGCTTTTGATGGATAGCGATGGGAGCAACCAGCCGAAGGCCAAGTACTCGACGGCTATCAAGATTGCCAAGCAGCTGAGCGAGCATGGCGTGGAGCTCACGTTCGCTGAGGTCACCGACCTCGATTGGGTACCCAACCCCAGCTCACCCCACATTCTTTTGGGGCAACACAAGGGAGTCAAGATCATGGAACAGGATGAACTGGTCAAAGAGGCGGCACGGCACGGGGTTCATGTCCCCGAGGAGCTGCATGTCGTCGAAGTCAAGAGCATCGAAGGCGACGCGCTTGAAAAGATGGAGCCAGCGCCAATGCTGGTCGACCCGATTCTTCGGGAAGGGACAGGCGGCGTTGTGTATGGTGCAACTGGCGTGGCCAAGTCGTGGGTAGCCATGTCCCTCGGCGTCGCCGCAGCCAATGGCGTGAGTGTCTTTCCTGACCGTTGGCACATGATGAATCCCGAGGGTGTCAAGTGCTTGACCATCGCCGGGGAAATGAGCGCAGGCGAGTATGGCAAACGCCTTAAACGCCTCCACCCAATCTATGCGAAAGATGATAGTCACAAGAAAAACTTCATCCTTCACCTTGCCGACCAGCTCGACATCGCCAGCCCCAAAGGCTTTGATCAACTCCACGAGATTATCGACGACGCCAAAAGGCACCGCGGTGTCAAGGGGCAAGATGTGAAGTTGGTCATCCTGGACAATCTCACCACGCTGTCCCGTGAAGGGGAGAACCCCGCAAACTTCGGCCGCATTGAATTTGCCCTGAAGTCCCTCAAAGCTGAGGGGATTTCCGTAGTCGTGATTCATCACGAGAACGCCAAGGGAGACATTCGTGGTGCCAGGAAAATCAGCGATGTGATGGACATGAAAATCCAACTGTTCAAGACTGACGAGGGCGACAAAATCGGTGTTATCGTCAAGAATAGGAAAATCCGCTCCGGCAAGCAGTCGGAGTTCGCCACGTTCAAGGCGGTGCTGGACGTTGACGTCGCAGATGCCGGGTGGGTTGTCTCCGAGCTGAGCGACGAGGAACTCGCCATCGTTGGCGAGCTCGACGAGGATGAGATGGCGGATAGGGAGGACTCGGCGGATGAGGAGCCAAAGGCGCCCAGGGCGAAGCCCAAGAAAACCAAATACGGATTGAAGGCCTGGAAGTGGATGAGCGACGAGGAGAGGCGTGACTCCGTGATGGGCCAGTGCCAGCAAGGGTTGACTAGCGAACAGATCTCAGTCAACCATGGAACCTGCCCCTCCACCATCTCCACCTTCAGGCTCAAGAACTTCATCCGCGAGTGCGATTTGAAAAACACCAATCTACCAACCCCATGAGCATGGGGAGCAAAGAGCTCATTCATCGCCACACCGAGCCCGGCATCAGCCGGGCTCGGCTTTTGTTGCCGTCACTGGTACATACCTACAGCCAAGTGCCCCGGCATCATCAATTCGACAAGAGGCGTTTGGCAGCGCTGAGCTGTTCGGCAGTCGCATGCGCCACCAAGACAGCCACGCCTGACGGCGCAGTGCTTATCCAGTTTCACGACAACTTGTAGCCACAGTTCCCTCTGATCTCCGCTCGAAGCGGAGTTTTGGACACTACGCTCACAAAATCAGCTTCATAGGTGGCTTTCCCGTGTGAGGACGTTTCCAGGATTGACTTTCCCGTGCCAGGGAACGATATTAAACGGTCAATTTCATAGCACTATGGTCAAAATACTAACAGGAGGACAGGGTGAACGCATTGATTCTCACCGGCTGGGGGCTCCACGACTACGCATATGCGGCCGCCTTGGCGTTACGGCATCTCGTGACTGCCGAGGTTGTCGGCGTCAGCAGGCGTAAATTGCCGGAGATGCTGGCGGAGCTCGCCGCGACGGAGAAGCTCGGGTATGAGCGGATCGAGATAATCGGCGTGAGCTTGGCGGAGGACCCGGAATCATTGATGGCTTCCCTTGAAGTCCTGTCGCGACGTGGCGTGAAGGTCACATGGCTCAGCGTCATGACTATGGCCAAAAGCATCCCCGGGGAGATCAAGAACTACATCGACGTGGTCATCAAGCCAGGGCTTACCCTTGCCGCCGCAGTCGCCGAACATTACGGACTGCCCCCAGGCGATCTTTTGCCACCCCCATCCCCAGCGGGCAAATCCTCCGCGAATCTTTGGGCAAGACTCATTGACGCCGCCATGTTCCAATACAGATGCCTGCAAGACAGGGCCGCCTATGCCGAGGCGATTGGTGCGCTAAGCCGAAAAGACTTCTCCTGCCCCTTGGAGCGTAAGCAGCAGCTCATGATTGAACACTACGAGAGGCACAGCCGCCGCGAGCTAAAGGGCCATAGCGCCGCCATGGATGAGCTGCGCGCCATCATCGACAAAGTCGCGCCCAAGGACAGGGCGGGGGTGCTGATCCACGGTGAGAGCGGAACCGGCAAGGAGACTGTCGCCATCCTCCTGCACCTGAAGTCCGGACGCGGTGACGAGCCGTTCATCGAGTTCAACTGCGCCACCATGGCTCCGCAGCTTTTCGAGGACCGCCTGTTCGGCCATAGCAGAGGGGCGTTCACCGGGGCGGACAAAGATGAGCCGGGAGCCTTCGCCAAGGCCGACAAGGGCACGCTCTTCCTCGACGAAGTGGGGGAGTTGTCCCTTGACGCCCAGGCTCTCCTGTTGCGCGTTCTCCAGGAGAAACGCTTCCGCCGCCTTGGCGATGGCAAGGAGTCCACGGTGGACGTCCGCATCATCGCCGCCACCAACCGCGACTTGCCCCGCATGGTGAAGGAGGGAAAGTTCCGGGAGGATCTTTTCTACCGCCTATGCGTCATCCCCGTCCGCGTCCCGCCCCTCCGAGAGCATGCCGAGGACATCGACGACATCGCCAACGACTTTCGGCACCGACGCCAGTTGCCATCCTTTTCCCGGCAGCAACTGGACGACCTCAAGTCCCACCAATGGCCCGGAAATGTCCGGGAGTTGTTGAATTTCCTGGAACGCTCCATGGTGCTGGAGGAGTCTGATTTCAAGAAGGGGCTGGGGGAGCATCGCTCCTACATGGCGCCCATGTCCGAATCATGCGCCGCGCCTGACAACCTGGAGGCAATGACGCGCCTGCATGCGCTTGCGGTGCTCAAGAAGTATGCTGGCAACATCTCCAGGGCAAGCCAGGCGATGGGCATCTCCCGCAACACGCTGAAGAAACATTTGGTCACACCATGCGCTTGATTTCAGACCATGCATGGTCATAAATCGACCACAAATGCTTGTGCGAGGGAGCTGATATGGCACGTGTTGAGGTAAAACTCTTCGGCCTATGATTGGCGCTTAACATGCTCTATCCCTCTGCAACAAATGGAGTCATGAAATGCGAATGAAAATGTTGAGGGGGGCCCGGGAGGTCGGAGGCAATTGCCTGGAGCTCACGAGCGGAGCAAGCCGGATTCTCGTGGATTACGGCTTGTCGTTGGACGAGGGCAAAGCTGTCGTCCTGACCGAGCCGGAATCCATCGACGCCGTGCTGGTAAGCCATGCCCATCCAGACCACGCCGGGGCGCTCGACTTGTTGCCCGCCAGGACGCCGGTGTTTTGCGCCGAAGCCACGCGGCGCTTTATCCAGGCGTCCCGGGTCTTCCACAACCAAGGGCTGTCCAGCAGGGACTTCAGGCCATTCGTCTCCGGCGCCACGTTCGAGTTTGGGGCTTTCCGCGTGACGCCGTTCCTCATGGACCACTCCGCCGCCGACGCCCATGCTTTTCTCATCGAGGCGGACGGACGGAAGCTGCTGTACTCCGGGGACTTCCGCCGCACGGGGCGCAAACCAGGAGTCATGTCCAAGATGATCAGAGCCTTGTCGGGCGGCGTGGACGCCCTGGTCATCGAGGGCACGCAGATTGAAGATGGCGGCTCCTCCAACTGCGCCAACGAGCTTGAAGTTGAGTCCATGACGGCCGAGCTGCTCCAAAAGAGCGACAGGCTTGGCGTGGCGGTGTTCAGCGGCCAGAACATCGACCGGCTGGTGTCCCTGTACAAAGCCGCCCGCAGCGCCAACCGCATTTTCGTGATGGACATCTACACCGCCTGGATCGCGGAGGAGTTCCGCGCCGTGATAGGCCGCGACACCATACCGAGCTACGGCTGGGACGAGGTGAAGGTGCTCGCCAAAGGGTTCACCGCAGGACGGCACTATGAGGTATTGAAAAACAACCCTGACTATTTCGGAGATTTCAGGGAGAGGATTTACGACGAGGACAATGTCGTCGCCAATGAGGATATTAGCGCCAGCCCGTCACGCTACCTCGTGAAAAGTAGCTATGCCGCAGCGATGCTGGAACGGCTCAAGCTTCCAGGCCTGGAGCTGGTTTATTCCATGTGGCCGGGATATCTTGAGCTGGAGAACAACAAGGAGCTGCTGGCGCTCAAGGATAACTCTAAAGTCGGATTCCACATAGTCCATGCCAGCGGACACGCATCTCGGGCGGCGATCGCGGAATTCATAAACAGTGTTGCCCCGGAGAAAGTCATACCGATCCACACCACGAACGGCGAGGCGTTCAAGGAGCTTTCAGACTGCGCCATGGTGCTTGATGACCAGGAGGAAATGGAAATATGAACGCGATCACCCTTACGGACAAACAGAGAAGACTTGCGCTAAGAACATGCCTTCAGGAGTTTCGCAACACCCTTCCATCTAGCGTCGAGGAATATTGCAACAACAACTGCGACATGATATTTGCGTTCATGGAGTCGTCTCCGACAGCAAAAAGCGAGGTGGCCGCATACGGAGCGAGAATGAAGGCTTTGTTTGAGTTTGTCAGCACATTGGTGGATGAAATAACCGCCAATCCGATGGAAGGAGCGAGCGAAGATGAGTGTGGCGATTTCGTTGCGGCCATCGATCGTCTTCGCTCTGACGTGAAAAGTGGGATCATTGAGTTGGCTAGATGCGACGAGGCTGGAAAGCGGATGGAATGGGGGGGCACCGGGGTTATCATCACCTCCGAACGCAACAGCGATAGAACGGCGGATATCGTTGTCCACACAAAGCATGCTGGTTTGATCTCATGGCTGATGTTGCGGTTGCGTGACATGGGGAGCCATTGCATAGATTTTCAAAACAAGCGTGAGTTCTATGGGGAAATCGCCCGTTCGGCTCAAAATTATATCGAGGCGCATGGAGACACGGATACGTCCCTGGCTGGCTTGGCTATCCAGCTGCTAGATACGGCCTCACTTCTAGTGAAATCCTGGAGCCGGGGCAATGGGGAATCGGAATGAATTGGGCGGACATGAGTAGCATTTCACATTAGACGCCGTATATTCATTTTCAACGCTCAATATAAGGAGGAGCTATTTATGCCACCCAGAACAGAGGGCTTTAGGATCGGCTGCGTTCACGGACTCGTGCAAACCCATGAGCGCAGCATTGAGGCGCAATTGCGTAACGATATTTTTCTTATTGGGATGTTGCGGATTGAAGAGACGTTGACATCGCATCACGATATTCGGCTGATGGCATATGAAATGCCACTGGAGACAGGTGCGACCCGCGGCCGTTGCGTGGATCTGTTCGGTTATGACAAAGACAAAAGGCCATGGATTATTGAGCTGAAGAAACCAGATTCCTCCGAGAAGATCAATGAGAAGGTCGTGCCACAGCTCAACAGCTATGCGGAAATGTTCGACGCAGTCAAAGCTGGAGTGGAACAAGAGATTCGCAACAAATTCTTTTGGGAGGATTTTTCATTTGTTGGAGAGCCTCGAAAAATGATCTTGGCCGATCGTACATTCTTTTCTGGCAATCGAAAAACGATGGACGCCGCCAAACATTCTGGAATCTATTGTTGTTCTTTCAGCCGTCTACGCAACGTTATGTCTACTTCTACCGCTGACGCCCAAGCAAGAGTCGCCATATTAGCACGAAATGTAGGGAAAGGGGTGCTCAGACTCTCGATTCAAAACCGATAAACACGGCTAGTCTTGATTTCCGCTTGCGCGTTGATTGAGACTAGATTTCTGCCTTACATACGCAAGTATCTTTTCACCACAAATATTCCATAATAGCAGAGAGGGATTAAGGAAATGTCAAGCGGTGCTAACTACATCCTGTCTAAACAGGCATTATGGGCAAAAAGGAAAGGGATTGAACTCATCGGAAGCAAGGGGGAGAGAGGTTTTCCTGCATATACGCAACAGCTCGATGAAAATCTATTTGAGCCAATGGCCGACGAGGCAAGAAACTCTTTTGAGCATGGCGATGGTGGTGAATTATCGAGTGAAGACGGCACTCCACCCAAAATGAATGCGGTGCATTCTTCGTCGGCACTCAGCGTGAATGTTTTCCATCATTGGATAACATCTGGCAAGGCCAGTGACATTGCCCATGCTTGTGGTTTGTGCGCTAAGCAGAATCAGACTTCAGAATCGATTACCTTTGAGCGGAAATTCCCGATAAGCAAAGCATTCAAGTTTCCTCCAAACGTGGATGTCGTCATTGAGAATAACATAAAGTCTCCATATAAAGCCTATGCGATTGAGTGCAAATTCTCGGAAGCATACTCCACTCGCAAACACAAGGGCATGGAACATCAATATTTCAATAGTGACATTTTGCCGTTATGGAAAGATATTCCCGAATTGCAAAAATTTGCGAAGGCAATAAGTCCAGATGACAGAGAATATCAGTTCCTACATCCAGCGCAACTGATCAAGCATATTTTGGGGCTCAAAAGGCAATACGGGAAAAAGGCGTTTAGGCTTTTGTATTTATGGTATGATGTGTTAGGCGAGGAAGGATATCGCCATCGCACAGAGATTGATAAGTTTGCCGAATACGCAAAGGCGGATGACGTTAAGTTTTGTTCAATTAGCTATCAAGAATTAATAGTTTCAATGGCCAAGAATCATTACGACACAAATGAGGAATATATCAACTACCTGACAGACCGATATCTATAGTCAGGTAACTTTTCGCAGATGTCCATGAGCGCACGATCCAGATGGGGGGCAGGATAGCGTTTTCCAGCTTACGCCAGTTATGGATGATAGAGACGTTATGGCTATCTCACCTCAAGGAGCTGGTTCCAGTTCGTGGTGTAGCAGGGCGACAGGTGCTCCCGCTTCATCGCCCAAGGTTTCTCGACGCCCTCGGCCAGCGTGAAGAGCGTCCCCTTGCCGAACTGGCGGTTTATCTTGTCCAACGTCTCGGAAAGCCGCTCGTCCCGTTCATCGCTTTGAGGCGACGAGAATAGGTCGGGCTGTTGGACTGCCCCCGATTCCAGCCCGAAGAACACCACCCCGGCCTTCTTGTAGCGGCGTCCGGCGATGAAGATGCCCTTGAGCTTCGGCGTGATCGCCCTCGTCATCCTCGCGGTGCTGGCCGTCGGCTTGTCGAAGGTGACTGTCGCGGAGGTGAAGCCGCCGTCGAGTCTGCGTGGTTGGTATTCGGGGAAATACTGGAAATACACGTTCGCCCCTGCGGCAACCTGGCCTTCCTTGCGGAGCTTCTCGGCGGCGCGGGCGGTGTAGTGCGCCACCGCTTCCGCCAACTCGGACAGCTCGACCACCGGCCTCCCGAACGAACGGGAGCAGGAGACGCTTTGCGACAACTCCTCCGGGTCTTCGTGCTCGATCACGGGAGCGCCGCGCAGTTCCCAAGCCGTCCGAACCAGGGCGACGCTGAATTTCGCCCGCAGGAACGCGTCGTCGGCGTCGGCGAGCCGCCAGGCGCTATCGATGCCGAGACGCTCCAATCTCGGCGTCAAACGGGGGCCGACGCCCCAGACCTCCGAGACGGGCAGCCCTTCCAGCACCCCGCGGGGATCGTCGGGCATG
>Ga0066604_10000966_pt1 | contig 16764 bp, 15 predicted proteins | sample Higcelwee11metaG_FD_59501 | JGI IMG/M metagenome (GOLD analysis project Ga0066604, IMG submission 59501) | Freshwater pond sediment microbial communities from the University of Edinburgh, under environmental carbon perturbations - High... | ecosystem: Environmental > Aquatic > Freshwater > Pond... | reverse complement strand
CACGCCGGGCAGGTTGATGCCTTTGTTCGAGCCCAAGGCCCCGCCGTCCTCGATCTTGATGTGGACCTCTTTGGGATCGACGTCGCGGAGCACGGCGGAGACGCGGCCCGAGAGCGCGCCGTCGGCGAAGAGCACCCGATCGCCGAGCGTGACATCATCGGCCATGGCGGTGTAGGTGGTGCCGCAGCGCCGCCCTTCCCCGAGCCGATCGTCCATGACCACCTCCAGGATGTCCCCCTCTTTGAGCTGGAGCGGCTCCTTCATGCGGCTGGTGCGGATCTTCGGGCCCTGGAGGTCGAGCAAGATGCCGATGTGGCGCCCCGCAGCCCGGGCGGCGCGGCGAACGTGGGCGATGTCGCGGCGGATGGAGTCGGGCTCACCATGGGAGCAGTTCAGCCGGAACACGTCTACACCGGCGTCGACCAGCTCCTTGAGCACCTCCGGCGGGCGTGAGGAGGGGCCGAGGGTGGCGACGATCTTGGTTTTGCGTGCGGTCATGGTGATCAGACTCCCGTGCGTGTCGTCTTGACCGGCGAGGCCATCACCCGGCACGAGGCGCCGGTTCACCCCGGGGACTGGAGCCTCGGCGACGTGCGCCGGGTGGCTGAAGGTGCGCTGGTCGTGGCCGGGGGCCTGCTCAGCGCCGGGGAGCGGGTGATGGCCGCGCGCCTCGCCGCGCTCTCGGGCCCAGAGGGGCGGCTGTGGGCGCGTATGGCCGGGCGTCAGGGCGACGTGTTTCGACTAGACCACCTGGTCTACGCCGATGTGCCTGAGGTAGAGGCCGCCGTAGACGCGCTCGTAGAGCTCGATCTCGCCCAGCGCACGGTGAGCCCGCGCCAGGCCGCCGAGGCGTTCACCGTCGAGGAGCTCAAGGTGGTGTGCCGCGCCCAAGGCCTGCCCGTCGGGGGCCGTCGAGAGCTGCTCGTGGAGCGCCTCGGCGCTCGCCGCGGCTGGCTTCGTGTGAGCGTGGTGCGGGTGGCGTGTAAGGGCCTGCTGCGCCGCCTGGAGCTGCTGTGGTTCCGCAACCGCTGGCGCGACCGCTCGGCGTTTCTGTTGGAGCGGCTGGGCCACGCGCGCTGGGCCCAGTACCCGATCACCCCCGCCGAGCCGCCGTTTCTGAACCGCCATGAGCTGCTTCGGTTTGAGGAGGCCGCGAAGATGGTCGCTGGTGAACAAGCGCCTGAGGCCCTGCTCGACGCGCTCCGGGCCTGCCCACCTCGCCCGGCCCAGCACCGCGCCTTGGACCGCCGCCGCCTGCTCACCCGCCTGGTGTTGGAGGAGGCGCGCAGCTTGGAGCGTGCCGGTGAGCCCGCCCGCGCCGTGGCGCTGTACGAGGCCGTCTTGGGCCTTGGGTTCGCCGAGCCAGGGCCCGTCGCCGCGCGTCTGGCCTTGGCCTTGGAGGCCACGGGGCAGCCGGGCTTGGGGGCGGCCCGCTGCGCGGAGGTCTGGGAGCGCGCCGACGCCGCCAGCCGCCTCACCCTAGAGCGCACGGGCCGCCGCCTCGCCCGCCGCGCCGGAGGCCACTGGCGCTCGACGCCGCCGAAACAGGCCGCCCCCGAGCGTACCCTCTGGCTCAAGCGCGCGCCTGTGGAGGGCCCGCGGCCGCTTTGGCTCGACGCGGCCCTGCCCGTGGAGGCCGCGGTCACCAGCGCCCTGCGCCCCCGTCTGGGGCTCCACGGCGAGAACCTCGTCTGGACCACCCTCTTCGGCCTGCTCTTCGCCGAGCTGTACTTTTTGCCGGTGCATGGCGCCTTGCCCGTGCCGACCCTCGACGGGCCCCTGGATCTGGGCACACCCGCCTTCGCCGAGCGCCGGGCCGAGGCCCTGCGCGCGCGCCTCAAGCAGCTTCACGACGGCGCCGGGCCGGGCTTGATCGCGGAGGTCTGGGCCGCGAGGGCAGGGGAGCGCCTCGCCGGGGTGTCGTGGGAGCTGACGGACGTCGAGACGCTCCAAGGCATCGCGCTGGGCGTCGGCGGGCCGGGCCTCGCGCTGATCTTGGGGCGCTTGGCCCGGGAGGGTTGGTCCGCGGCGAGGGGCCTGCCCGATCTGGTGATCGCCCCCGGCGAGGCCATCGAGCTTCCCCAGGCGATCCCCGCCACGGTGCCCCCAGGGCTCCTCCTCGCCGAGGTGAAGGGCCCGGGCGACACCCTGCGGGATGAGCAGCACGCCTGGCATGACCTGCTCGTGCGCGCCGGGGTACCTTGTGAGGTCTGGAGAGTGAAGGAGGCGTGATGCGCATCACCGGTGGCTCGTTGCGGGGTCGGCCTTTGGTCGGCAAGGTTCTGGACGGCGTGCGGCCTACCCCTTCGCGGGTGCGAGAGGCGCTGTTCAGCATGATCGGCCAAGACCTGCGCGGGCAGCGTGTGCTCGACGCTTTTGGCGGCAGCGGGCTTCTGAGCTTTGAGGCGCTCTCCCGCGGCGCGGCCCAGGCGCTGATCATCGAGTCCAGCCGGGCCAACCTCGCCGAGCTCAAGAAGAGCGTAGACGCCTTCGGCCTCAGCGAAGAGGTCGAGCTGCGTCTAGGCCAATGCCCGGGGGTGCTCCCCCGCGCCGGGCAGTTTGAGCTGATCTTCCTCGATCCCCCCTACGCCATGGACCCAGAGCCCACCTTGGCGGCCGTCGCGCCCCTGGCGACTGGCTGGGTGATCCTGGAGCACGAGCGCCGCCGGGTGGTCAACGCCCCGCCGGGGCTCGTGGAGGATCGCCACCGGGACTACGGTGACACCAGCGTGCGGCTGTACCGCCCGGCGCCCCTAACCCTCGACGAGGGCGCGTCGGGGTGAAGGCCGCGCGCCGGTCGCCTTAAACACGCGGTAGTCGGCCAAGATCTGCGCGTGGTCAAAGACGATGGGCGACGGCAGGTTGTCCAGCGGGAAGTACGCGGCGTCGGAGGCGTCGTCGCCGCCTTGGGGAACGCCCTCGGCGTGGCCGGTGAACACCACAGAGAGCGTGTGCTGGCGCGGATCCCGGCGGGGGTCGGAGTAGACGTAGAGCAGCTCATCCAAGGTGGCGTGAAGGCCGGTCTCCTCCAGCACCTCCCGCACGGCGGCGCGCTCGACGGGCTCACCTTCGTCTACGAAGCCGCCGGGCAGCGCCCATCCTTGCGGCTCGTTGCGCCGCCGGATCAACAGCACACCGGCGCTCGTCTCTAAGATGACGTCTACGGTTGGCTTGGGGTTGCGGTACTCCATACGACTCCTTCATTGCGTTGTGCCTTGAGACAGGAGAATCTTAGCCTAAGCGGCCCCAAGTCCTGCGCCTCTGCGCTCGCCTTGGCGCGCAACGGGGCCCCGCGTCGGGGCTAGTCCCGAGCATCGTGAGAAGGAAGGTCAGATGAGCCGGATCATCATCGGCGGCGGTCCTGCGGGGCTGCGCGCGGCGGCGGCGGCGCAAGACGCGACGCTCTTCGACCCCACCGAGACCCTCGGTGGACTCACCCACCCCGAGCTGCCCGAGGACCGCGGCGTGGCCGACCCCGCCGGGGCGCCAAACATCGCCGCGGTGTACGGCGAGGCCCCGGCCATCCCCGCCGAGCGCCTCACCATGGCCCTGCGCTGCAACGGCGTCACCGTGGCCCTGCCGATGCGCCGTCGGCAGCTCGCCTCGCTCTTGCCCAAAGACGCGCTGGTCCCCGCCGTGGTCGAGATGGCCCGGGTGCGGGCCCGGGCGCGGATGCATGACCTCATGGGCGGCGGCCAAGAGCGGCGCACGGTGGCCCATTGGGGGGATCACCTCTTCGGTCAGGTGCTCTACGATCAGGTCTACAACGCCTACATTCGCCAGCGCTATGGCGATCCTGAAGAGCTCAACGTCTCCGTGGCCCGGGTTCACCACGGCGTGCCCGCGCCGTCGTCCTGGGTGGGCTTAGGGCACACCCCGGCGGAGGGGCTCGCGGCGCTGCGGCGCAAGATCCCCACGGTTCACCAAGGGGTGCGCCTGGAGGCGATCGAGGTGCGCGGCGGCAAAGTGGACGCCTTACGCACCGCTGAAGGCCGGGTCGAGCTCAACGGAGAGCTGTGGTACGCCGGGCCGCTGGAGTCCCTCGGTGGGCTCTTGGGAGACGCGCTGCCCACGGGCCCACGCTGGCAGCTTCAGCGTCTGCGGGGGCGCCACCGCGTCTCTGTGGCCATGCGTCGTGTCGGCGCCGGGGACGAGCTCCCCGCCGAGCTGCACATCGCCGACCCGGCGCCGTTCTTCCGGTTGAGCCGCCCGGAGCTGCTCTTTGACGACGTAGAGCTCGCTGGGGTTGTCGTGGCGGACCTCTCGTTCTCCGCCGACGACCCCCGCGCCGCGCTCTCCGACGCCGCCCTCGCCTCCCTCGTCGCCGAGGCGGTGCGGGCCTTGGGGCTGCCCGAGCTTGACCCGTCAACGGCGCGTGTGCGCCGCCTCGCCCACTACGATCCCGAGTGGATCGGCCCTTGGCACCCCAACCACCTCGCCTTGGCCCTGGCGCTCTCGGCGATGGGCGTTCACCTCGTCGGGCGTCTGGCCACCCACCGCTTTGTGGACGCTGGCCAAGAGCTTCAATACATGGCGGCCCTACAAAAGCGCCCCGCTGAGCTGCGTGAGCTCTCCCGGACGCTCCTCGACCCGCCGGTCACCCTCAACGACCAAGACGTGTCGCTCACCCGCTTCGTGGAGCGATAGACAGTGCCTTCTCAACAGTGGACCCTCGGCTTCGTCGGCGCCGGGGTCATGGCCGAGAGCATGATCTCCGGCGTGCTCTCCCAAGGGGTGATCACCCCGGATCGGGTCTTCGCCTCAGATCCTAAGCCCAGCCGCCGCGTCTCGTTGCAGGCCGAGCACCACATCCGTGTGGTCGCCGAGAACGCTGAAGTCGCCGCCCAGGCCGATCTGCTCGTGCTCGCCGTGAAGCCTCAGAACCTCGCCCAGGTCATGGCCGAGCTCTCTGGGCACCTTCGTCCCGAGGTGCAGGTGCTCTCGATCGTGGCCGGGGCGTCGATGAAGGCCATCCGCCAAGGTCTCGATCACGCTCGCGTCGCCCGCGCAATGCCCAACCTGCCCTGCCGCATTCAGCGCGGCATCTCGGTATGGACCGGCGCTGAGGGCCTAGACGCCGACCGCGTGCGCGCCGTGCTCTCGGGCATGGGCAGCCAGGTTCATGTGGAGCACGAGATCGACATCGACCGCGCCACGGCGGTGAGCGGCACGGGCCCGGCCATCGTCGCCGAGTTCGTGAAGGCGATGATGGAGGCCGCGACGTATCTCGGCCAGCCTCGGGAGCTCGCCCGGGAGAGCGTGCTCGCCACCTTGTTGGGCACCGCCGAGATGATCCGCCAGTCAAACGATCTGCACGTCGCCCAGCTCATCGACGACGTGACCTCTCCCGGCGGCACCACGTCCCGGGCGCTGCAAGCCCTCAAGAACGGGCGTTTTCACGCCGTGGTCACCGAGTCCGTAGACGCGGCGTTTCAGCGCACACAAGAGCTGGGGCGGGATTTAGAGCACAAGCTCATCTCGGGCGGCTGAGCTGGGCCTGGTCCTCGATGGCGCGGTCTATCTCTGCCGCCCAGACGTGATCTTGGGCGCGTAGGGCCAAGAGCGCCGCCTGGGCCTCGGGGTGAGGGTCGGTGGAGAGGCGGCGCAGCAGGAGCACCCGCGCGGCGTCGTCGGCCTGGGGCCAGATCTGGCTGGCCTCTCGGCGAATGGACTCGGTGAGCTTGGCCTCCGCCGCCTCACGCCCGCCCTTCCCCCAGGCGAGTCCCCCGGCGGTGAGCGCGCTTGGGTCGGGATCTTCAGCCTCCAGGGGCAGCTCCAGCACACCCGAGAGGCCGCAGCGGCCTTGGCCGCTCAGCTCCAGGCGCCAGCGCGGCGCGGCGGCCCAGAGGAGCTTTCGGAAGGCGAGGGGATCTCCGGTGACGGGCTCGGCCAGCGGATCCCCAAGGCACATCGTCAAGGTCGGGCCGAGGCGGGGCCAGGCGTGGCGGCCCTGAACAAAGACCCCGTCGCCGCTCAGCGTCGCCGTGGCGCGCTCGTAACGAAGCGTGAGGCCGTCCTCACAGCGCCAGATCTCCACGGCGCCGGGCTGATCCAGGCGACATCGCAGCGCGGCGGGCGCGGCGGGGGGAGTGTGGGGGACAGGCTCACCGCAGCCGATGAGCCCGGCGACGGCCAGCGCGCTCAGCGCTCCATGTTCACGCACCACTCCGCCTCAAACAGATCCGCGGAGAACGAGCCCTCGTCAAAGGTGACGCTGAAGCTGCCCGTCGCGAGGGTGTTGGACTCAAGGCCGGTGACCACGAGCTCGCCGCCGTTGGAGCGGTACTCGGTGTACACGCCGCCCGAGACGACGAGGCCCTTGGCGTACACCGCGGCCTCTCCGGCGACGGAGTAGTTGCCCGTGGAGACGTCGTCTTCGTCATAGGTGAACTGCACGCCCACGAAGTCGAAGTCGGTCGGCGCGGCGGACACGTCATAGGTGCGCTGCACCCAGGCCATCTCACGGCACTCCAGCACCTCATCGGTCACGACGATGAACGGGCCGCCAAAAAAGACCGTGCCCGCCTCGCCGATGTCGAAGCCATCGAGGGCGCCATCTACGACGATGGGGTCCGCGCAGCCAGCGGCGAGGGGGATCAGGATGAGAAGGGAGCAGACGCGCATGAGAGCCTCCTTGACCGACTCTCCTATGGCGCCAAGCGCCCTGCGGCCAGGGCTCCACACACGCGGCGCCGGGTTAGGAGAGGCGATGACCTCCGCGCTCCTCACCGTGGCTGAGCGCCGCGCCCTTCGCGCCGACTTCAACGCCTTGGGCGGTGAGGGTCGGGTGTTCCTTCACGATGAAGACGGGGGCCTCGCGGTCATCACCCTCGACCATCGTTCCGCCTCAAACGCGCTCTCCGGGCCGATGATCGCCGCTCTGGACGAGGCCGTTGACGCCTTGGCCGAGGGGGGCGAGCGCCGGGCCCTGCTGATCCGCGCGGCGGGCGGCAAGACCTTCTGCGCAGGCGCCGATCTCAAGGTCGTGCGCGCCCAGGTGGACGCCCCCGACTTCGCTCACCGCATGAGCCTGTTTATGCGTGATCTCACCGAGCGTGTCGCCGCCTTGCCCCTGGTGAGCGCTGTGGCCCTTGACGGGGCCGCCATCGGCGGCGGGGCGGAGCTCTGCACCTGCGCAGACTGGCGGTTTATCGCCCAAGACGCCACGATCCGTTTTGTTCACGCCAAGCTCGGCATCAGCCCCGGCTGGGGCGGCGGCGGTCGGCTCACCCGGCTCGTCGGTCGGGGCGCTGCGCTGCGGCTGCTCACCACGGCGCGTCTCGTCGCCGCTGAAGAGGCCCTCGCCCTGGGCCTGGTGGACGGCGTCGCGCCTGTCGGGGGTGCCGAGGCCCTCGCCCGGGCCGCGCTGGGGGAGGCGCTGGTTCACCCCGCAGCCTCGGTGCGGGCGCTCAAGGGCATCGTTCATGCCGCGGATCGCCTGGATCCCAGCTCCGCCGCCGCGGTGGAGGGCGAGGCGTTCGTGAGCTTGTGGGGAGGCCCCGCGATGAAGGAGGCCCTCGCGCGGAGCGGGAAGGGCCGCGCGTGAGGGCCTGGGCGCTCACCCTGTCTCTTGTTGTGGGCTGCGCTTGGGCGCGACGAGACGCGCCGCCGCCTCCTCCCCCGGTGATTCCACCCGCCGCGCCCGCCGTCGTGCTCGCGGGCGGCGTCGTGGACGGGCGCTTCTTGACCACCGACGGCGCGTTCTCCCTCGGCGTGCCCTCAGGCTGGAGCACCCTCGTCGGCCGCGAAGGGGAGGTCGTCGTGTTCACCCTCACCTCTCCCAACACGGGGATGCGGGTGCGGGTGGCGCGAGTCCCCGGCCAAGACGACGCGCCGCGTGTCTTGCCCGGCTGTCGTTGGACCTTTCAGGACGCCGGGCCTTACGATGAGCTGCTCGTCGCCGACACCCTGCGGGTCGGCACCTGCACCCCTGACGACCCCCAGCGACCACGGGTGCTCTCGTGGCGGCGTGTGGGAGAGGCGGAGGTGTGGCATCTTGAGGCGGTCATCCCGCCGGGCCAGCTCTACGAAGGGCTCGTAGAGCTGGAGGCGGTGCTGCCGACGGCGCGTTTCCCGCGCTGACGGTTTCGCGCGGATTACTCAGCGACGGCGGCGCAGGGCCGCCAAGGCGAGGAGCACCATCGGGGGCAAGGCGCCCGCGGGGCCGCCGGTGGCGCAGCCGCCACCACAGCCCGAGCCGCAGTCACCGCTGGCCTCACCGCCGCCGTAGGACACGGTGCCCAGGGTGGCGTAGAGCCCCAGCCAGTCCCGCGCGTCACCCGCCGGATCGACGTTGATCGCCGAGAGGCCGACGCCAGAGAACGAGGGCAGGGCGAAGGCGAGGTCGGAGAGCAGGCTGCCGAGCAAGGTGCCGAGCAGGGAGTCAAAGACCCCCGCGAAGTTCTGCTCGATGGCGTCATCGGTGCCGACGACGAGCTCGTTGTGAGAGACCGACGCGATGACGTCGTCGCTGCTCAGGGCCACCTCGACGGCGAGATCCCCGGTGATCCCGTCAAAGAGCAGGTCAGCCCCGGCGACCACGTCGAGGTCCATCGCCAAGGCCAGCGCCATGCGGTCGTCTACCTCGGCGTAGAAGTGTAGGCCGAGGTCGTTCACGGAGAGGCCAAGATCGTGGGCGCCGTCGTACACCACCGTCGGCGGGGCCTTGGGCCGCGTCGCGATGATCATGTCGCCGGTCTCGGGGAAGAGCTCGTCAAAGGCGTCGCCCGCGAGCAGGCCCAAGAGGCTCGTGTTGATCGGCAGAGGCTCGTCGCCAGAGAGCTCGTAGCACAAAAGACCGCCGCGCCAGAGCGAGTACATCGCCTGGTTGGCGAAGTCATCGGAGAGCAGGAGGCCCATGTGGGTGCCGGGCACAAGCGCGCTCATCGGCGGGCGCGGCGTGTCCGACCGTGGCGAGCCGCCCGGATCCCAAGCGGCGACGCAGGCCGCGGGCTCGGCGCTCATCGAGCCCGAGAGCAGCACCTCGACACCCTCAGGCTCGATGATCACGTCCTGGGGCTGCAAGGCGACGTTGAGCGCCACGCCGTTGAGGTCGAGCTGCTCGTTGATCGTCGCGCTTGAGAAGGCGTCCTCGATGGCGGCCTCAAGCTCAGGGCCCATGTCGGCGATGGTGTCCTTGATGGTGCCTTCGACCAGCCCAAGGATGAAGTCGTAGAAGTCTAAGCCGAGGTAGTCACGGAAGAACTCGATGATGTCCGTGAGCGTACACTGGCCCTGGATGGCCTTGGAGATGTCGCTGTAGGTGACGGCGATCTCGCCCATGGTCGCGTCGAGCACGGGGGTGCCGGTGTCGCCGGTGATGACCTCGAGGCCGATGGTCGTGGAGACGTTCACCGGGAAGGGCTCGACGTAAGCCGGGCAGTCATCGCCGATGCAGGCGACCTCAAGGTAGATCTCGAAGGGGTCGTACTCATCGTTCAAGGCGATCAGCAGGTCGGCGTCTAAGGTGAGCACCCCGGCGCCGGGGGTGATCGTCACGTCGTCCACCTCGATGCTCACCCAGGCGTTCGACAGGCTGAACTCGTAGTTGAAGCACCAGGTGCCGCCGGACTCGCTGACATCACCGATCTCGATCATCTCGGGGAGGAGCGTCGGCACGAGCGCCGAGACGGCGTCTAGGCCCGCTGGAGTCACCTGAAGGCTCGCGGCCTCGTTGATCGTGGCGTTTGGAGGCCAGTCCTCGGCGAAGGCGAGGGGAGCGATGAGGGCGATGAGGAGCATAGAGGCCTCCAGGGGTCGGGCGACGGAGGTGGTTAGCCGTTCAGCATAGCAGACCTAACGGAGAATCCAAGCACAACCTTGGCGCGGCTCGTGGATGTCTTTGGCTATGATGCACACGACTCAACGAGAGGGCAGCATGACGTGGTCACAGAGTGGGCTCCCAGCGCGCGGGGCGCGGCTGTTCATGGGGATCGTCGGCGCGCTGGCGCTGGCCTGCGCCGGGGGCAAAGACGAGGATGAGGTGGTTGAAGACACCAACCCCAGCGACGATGACACCGGCGTGTCCAGCGACAGCGACGACGGGATCGACACCGGGCCCGGCGAGGTCTTTGATCCCGAGGAGCCAAGCTTCATCGCCACCCTAGACGGCGGCGAGTGGACCGCCCTTGAGGGCTACTGGACCGGCGGCACCACGAGCTACCTGCGCGCCAACGGCGGCAGCTCAAGCCGCACCGAGAACACGGTCATCGAGATCCGCGGCGACATCAACAACGCCGGCCGTTTCCCCGTGGTCGCCATCATCTACGCCGAGGCCAACGCCCAGTCGTCCATCGACCTGCGGTACGAGGTCAAGGATCCTCCCGGCGTGTTCTTTGTGGTCGAGGGCTTCTCAAACGGCGACGAACTCTTCGGCGCCTTGGAGGGCGTCGCCACGGTGACCGACTCCGTCGGCAGCGCGGGCAGCGTCCAGTGGTCGGCCACCACCGCGCGCTCATGGCCAAAGTTCTGAGCGCGGCTCAGTCCAGGCCAAACTCTTCAGCGGCGCTCTTGAGCTCCACCTTGGGCTGGTCCTCTTTCATCAACAGGTAGGGCCCGGCCACGAGGCAGTCCATGTTGGTGCGCATGAAGCAGCGCCAGGCGTCTTCAGGCGTGTTCACGATGGGCTCGCCGCGCACGTTCATCGAGGTGTTGATGATGACCGGGCAGCCCGTACGTTTGTAGAAGGTGTTGATGAGGTCGTAGTACAGCGGATCTTGCTCGCGGTTCACCGTCTGGATGCGCGCGCTGCCGTCCACATGGGTGATCGCCGGCAGCTCAGGCTTGTCCTTCTTGACCTGGGCGACGAGCAGCATGTAGGGCGAGGGGCGGTCGAGCTCAAACCACTCCTCACACTTCTCCTCCAAGACCGAGGGCGCGAAGGGCCGAAATCCTTCGCGGAACTTGATCTTCATGTTGATGATGCGGCGCATCTCCGGGTGCCGGGCGTCGCCGATGATGCTGCGGTGACCGAGCGCCCGTGGGCCCCACTCGAGGCGACCTTGATAAAATCCGATGACATGCGCGGTGTCGATGAGCTCGGCGACACGCTCTAGGAGCTCCTCGCGGTCGAGACGACGGTAGACCGCGCCTTGGCGGTCCAGCGTGTCGCGGATCTCCTCCTCGGTGTAGCCCGGCCCGAGGTACACCGACGGCAGACGCGGCGCCCGAGGCTTCTTGAGGAGCTGGTTCCACAACAAGTAGGCCGCGCCCATGGCCCCTCCGGCGTCGCCGGCCGCGGGCTGCACGAAGAGGTCCTCCACCCCGGCCTCCCGCAAGATGACGCCGTTGGCGACGCAGTTCAAGGCCACGCCCCCGGCCATACACAGGCGCTTGATGCCGGTCTTCTCAATGGCCGAGCGCGCGAGCTTGACCATCACCTCGTTCGTCACCTCTTGGATCGACCGGGCGACGTCTTTGTAGTGCTGGGTGAGCTCGCCGCCCTCCAGAGGCCGCCGGGGCTGGCCCATCAGCGCCTCAAACTTCTCGTTGAACATGCGCTGGCCGCGGTCATAGTCGAAGTAGCGCATGTCGAGGCGGAAGCTGCCGTCGTCCGCCACCTCGATCATCTGGCGGATGGGCTCGACCATCGTGGGCTCACCATACGGCGCGAGGCCCATGAGCTTGTACTCCGCGGAGTTGACCTTAAACCCGCAGTAGTACGTGAACGCCGAGTACAACATCCCCAACGAGTGCGGGAAACGCACCTCGCCCAGAAGCTCCAGATCCGTGCCGCGGCCCACGCCCCACGAGGCCGTGGCCCACTCGCCGACGCCGTCTACGGTGAGCACCGTCGCCTCGTCCCAGCCCGAGCAGTAGAACGCTGAGGCCGCGTGGGAGAGGTGATGCTCGGAGTAGAGCACCGGGCCGTGGTAGTCGAAGTGCTCGGCGAGCAGCTTGGGCAGGCGCAGCCGCGTGGCGATGTAGCGCGGCATCGAGTCCACAAACTGTCGGTAGGACCTGGGGAAGTTCTCGACCTGGTACCGCAGCAGGCGGTCGAACTTCATCAGCGGCTTGTCGTAGAAGATGACCCCGTCGAGCTGCTGGGCGGTGATGCCACCCTCACGCAGCACATAGCGGATCGTGTTCACCGGGAAGTCAGAGTCGTGCTTCTTCCGAGAGAACAGCTCCTCTGAAGACGCCGCGACGGGCAGCCCATCCCGAAGGAGCGCCACCCCGGCGTCGTGGTAAAAGCAGGACAGTCCTAGGATGTTCATGTCGGGAATCCTATCCCGGCGAAGGGGGGCCGCAGGGCGGGCATCGCCACGGAGGATGATAGCAAATCTCCGCGGCGAAGGAGCCTCAGGGCGCCGTCCGCGCCCGGCGACGAAAAATCGTCGCCAAGGCGAGGAGCCCCAGGGCGAGCGTCCCGGCGCCGCCGCTCGTGTCCGTGGCGCAGCCGCAGCCGCCACCGCCTTTGGGATCTCCCGAGGTCAGCCCGGTCTCTTGGGGCAGGCCGTCGTCGAGGTCGTCCTCGGGATCGTTGGGATCCGAGCCGCGGCCCACCTCTTCGCCGTCGGCCACGCCGCCGTCGTCGCTGTCGGCGTCGTTGGGGTCGGTTGTGTGGGTGTTGACCTCGTCGCCGTCGCTCAGGCCGTCGTCGTCGCTGTCTTCATCGAGGGGATCGGTCGTTGTCATGGTGACCTCGTCGCCGTCGCTCAGGCCGTCGTCGTCGGTGTCAGCGTCATCGGGGTCGGTGCCTAAGGCCTGCTCGTTCGCGTCGGTGAGGCCGTCGCTGTCACGATCGCTCAGATCATCGGCGGGGTTCAGCGGGTCGGTGCCGTCGGTGTTGACCTCGTCGCCGTCGCTGCGGCCGCCGTCGTCGGTGTCGGCGTCGTTGGGGTCGGTGGTGTGGGTGTTGACCTCGTCTCCGTCGCTGAGGCCGTCGTCGTCGCTGTCGGGATCAACGGGGTCGGTGGTGGTGGTGTTGAGCTCGTCGCCGTCGTTGAGGCCGTCGTCGTCGCTATCCGCATCGTTGGGGTCGGTGTTGTGGGTGTTGAGCTCGTCGCCGTCGTTGAGGCCGTCGTCGTCGGTGTCGGCGTCGTCGGGGTCGAGGCCGAGGCCCTGCTCGTCGTTGTCGGTGAGGCCGTCGCCGTCGCGGTCGCTGAGGTCATCTGCCCCTACGAGCGGGTCGGTGGCGTCGGTGTTGACCTCTTCGCCGTCGCTGCGGCCGCCGTCGTCGCTGTCGTCGTCGTTGGGGTCGGTCGTGTGGATGTTGAGCTCGTCGCCGTCGCTGAGGCCGTCGTCGTCGGAGTCAGCGTCGTTGGGGTCGGTGTTGTGGGTGTTGAGCTCGTCGCCGTCGTCGAGGCCGTCGTCATCCGAGTCGGCGTCTGTGGGGTCGGTGTTGTGGGTGTTGAGCTCGTCGCCATCGTCGAGGCCGTCGTCGTCGGTGTCGGCGTCGAGGGGGTTGGTGTTGTGGGTGTTGACCTCATCGCCGTCAGAGAGGCCGTCGTCGTCGCTGTCGGCGTCGTTGGGGTCGGTGCCGTGGGTGTTGAGCTCGTCACCGTCGTTGAGGCCGTCGTCGTCGGAGTCGGCGTCGTTGGGGTCGGTGGTGTGGGTGTTGAGCTCGTCGCCGTCGTTGAGGCCGTCGCCGTCGGTGTCTGCGTCGTTGGGGTCGGTGTTGTGGGTGTTGACCTCGTCGCCGTCGTTGAGGCCGTCGCCGTCGGTGTCGTCGTCGTTGGGGTCGGTTGTGTGGGTGTTGACCTCGTCGCCGTCGTCGAGGCCATCGCCGTCGGTGTCTGGGTCGTTGGGGTCGGTTGTGTGGGTGATGACCTCTTCACCGTCGTCGAGGCCGTCGCCATCCGAGTCGGCGTCGTTGGGGTCGGTGCCGTGGGTGTTGAGCTCGTCGCCGTCGTTGAGCCCGTCGCCGTCGCCGTCGGGGTTGGCCGGGTCGGTGCCTAAGGCGTCCTCGTCGGGGCCGTCGAGGCCGTCGCCGTCAGCGTCCCCGTCGCAGAGGTCCACCACGCCGTTGGCGTCTACGTCGCTCGTACACACCGACCAGGTCAGCGGGTCGATCACCGGGCCGCCGCCAGAGTTGGAGGTGTAGGTGTTCTGAACCCGGATGCGGGTGGAGCTGGAGGTGGCCGTGAAGCTCAGCTCGAAGATGTCCCAGCAGCGCTCGGCCAGGTCCACGTCGCTGCCCGTGCTCGCCGAGGTGTGGGGGCTAGCGCCGGGCACCGCCGCGCTCACCAGGACCGTCTTCGTGGCGCTGCCCGAGAAGGGGTTCTGAGACTGCAAGTACGGGAAACGGTAGGTCTCTCCGGGGGTGGTGGCCACGTCTTGGTAGACGACGCCGATGCCGGGGCTCCCGGCCATGTCTACGGCGTAGTTGTCGGCGCTGTAGTGGTAGTGGGTCCACTGGTAATGATCGACGGAGCCCGACTCTAAGGTCCAGGAGGTCGGGAGGGTGTTGATCTGGTTGCCGCCGTCGGGGGTCTCCCAGCCGGGGTTCTTCACCTGGAGGTTGAGATCGCGGCTCCAGCAGGTGTAGCCAGGGCTGATGACGCAGAGGCTGTCGCAGCCGTCGTGGTCGTCGGTGTTGCCGTCGTCACACTCCTCGCCGCCGACGACCACGCCGTCGCCACACAGCTCGTCGTCGCCGGGGTCGCTGGCGTCTGTGCCAAGCTCCGACTCGACATGATCAGGGAGCCCGCCGCCGTCGCTGTCGAGGGCGGCGGCCCAGACGACGTTCGGCAGGCCCAACGCCAACAACCAGATCCGGCTCGACATCTTGCTTCCGGGGTACGGGGACCGGCTCAGGATAGCGTGATGTCTCACGCTCCTGGGGCCTCGCTGTGGTAGAAACAGGGCGCGGTCGTCGCTCTGCGCGCCGCGGAGAGGGTGTCGTCGATGGTCGATCCGCTGAGCGCGCTGCCGAGACGGGTCGTCTTGGACCACGAGACGCTCGCGTCCTGCGCCGCAAACGACCCCATCGAAGACTGGCGACGAAAGCTCCGCAACGCTGGGGTCTTGCGTGAGCCCCTGGCGCACCTCGGGCTCGGGCCCAGCGGCGGCGACGGCGCGAAGGTCTCTGTGGAGGCCTGGGCCGAGGTCCAGCGCCGGTTTTATGAGCTTGAGCGCGCGGATGAGGCCCTAGAGGCCATCCTCGGCTGGAGTGAGCTGGCCTGGGCCCACCGCAAGGCCTTGGGCGTCATCGCGGCGGCCACCTTGGTCGGCATTCAGATGATCGGGCAGGTGGCGATCCTGTTCGGGATCTTGGGTGTGCTGATCGGCGCCTTGATGTTCAGCCCCCGGCGGCGTGGCCGGGCCCGGCGCCGCCGAGAGAAGGCCGCCGAGTCGTTGATTGCTGCGGTGCAGCATTTAATGAGCCAGTCGTTCATCGAGAGCAACGACGGGGTGATCTTTGAGGCCGCGCCCCACCGCGCGTTCTTGGTGCGCCGCATCGACGATCTGCGCCTGGAGCGCGCGGGCTTAGAGGCCCGGCAGTCCGAGCTCGTTCACCTGCGCGCCCAGCTCATCCGGGCGAACGAGGCCCTGGGCCTGCCCCCCGAGGATGGCGAGGTGCGGGCGGTGGATGAGGAGCGAGGCCGTCTCGACGCCCGAGACGCCGGGCTCATCAGCTTAGAGCAGCGTCTAGAGCGCCAGCTTGAAGACTTCAACCGCGCCTTGGAGCGCCTGCGCCTGCTCGCCACCCGCGAGGCGCTCTCCCGAAAGGTGGGCGAGCTTCTTGAGGAGCGCCGCGGAGACGCCGCCTTACGCGCCGCCGCTGAGATTGAGGTAGACGTGGTGGCGATCTACGCCGAGATGTCGCGCCTGGGCGTGCGCCTCTCTGACGCCGACCTCAGCCTTCGCGCCGCCTTAGAGGCCGAGGCCGCCGCCCGAGGCCAATCCACCCGCCTGATCGCTGAAACAAAGCCGAAGCCCGAGCCGTAGGTTCGGCGCCAACGAAGGAGCCTACCCGTGTCGAGCAACTCCAAAGATCCCCGCGCCGCCGCGATCCTCAGCTTTATCGTCCCCGGCGTCGGCCAGATTTACGCCGGTCGTTGGGGCTGGGGCCTGTTCTGGCTGATCTTCACCCCGGGCTTCTGGATCGGCACCGGCGGCTTCTTCGGCTGGGTCTGCCACATCCTCGCCGCGATTCAGGCCCACGGTCACGCTGAGCGGCGCTGAGCGCTCACATCGTCGAAGAAGCGGAGCCAGGCCTCGGCCGCCTCACGCTCGGGAGACGAGGCGTGCTCGGCGCGGATGGCCCAGCGCGCGCGCTCGTGGGCGACGTGCTCCAACAGCAATGGGTCATCGAGGAGCTTGGGTCCGAAGGCCAAGCTCAGGCCCGTCGCCGTCTCTTCACCCGTGCTCACCCGCATCACCTCGGCGTAGCCCCGGGCCTCGGGGGCGAGGGCCTCGGCGTCGATGCGATACCCCCGCGCGGCGAGGCCCTGGCGTAAGGCCCAGGCGCGCTCCGGGGCGTGTAAGACCGCGACGGCGGGGCGAGGGCCGGCGTCGAGCACACCGAGGATGGTCTCGGCGCCCATGCCGGTGATCACCGCGAGGTCCACCCGCCGAAAGGGGGTGAGGCCGTCGGCCACGAGGAGCGTGACGTCCTCCCGGCGCGGCAGGCGCTGGCGTCGGCGCTCTACCCCGATGGCGCCGAGCGCCGCGGCGACGTGCCCGTGGTCACAGCCGACATCGACCACGACGGGATCCGGTTGGAGCTGGTTGAGGGCCTCTTGGGCGAGGCGCACGATGAGCTCCCGACGGGGTCGCCCGGTGGCGGCGCCGCTCACGCCTTGTCGCCACGTTTGGCTC
>Ga0066604_10000959_pt1 | contig 16825 bp, 15 predicted proteins | sample Higcelwee11metaG_FD_59501 | JGI IMG/M metagenome (GOLD analysis project Ga0066604, IMG submission 59501) | Freshwater pond sediment microbial communities from the University of Edinburgh, under environmental carbon perturbations - High... | ecosystem: Environmental > Aquatic > Freshwater > Pond... | reverse complement strand
CGGTTCTGGGCAGTAATGGCCTCAAGCTGACCGGTAAGGCCTGCAGCATGCTCACGCGCTGCTACGGCTTCCTGCTGCGCTTTATCCAGTGCTGTCCTGCTCTCCTGCTTCATACTCTCCAGCTCGGCAAGAACCGTTTTCAGCCTCCTGGCTGCATCCTGCTGCCGCTCGGCGGCAACTGAGGCCTGAGCTTCAGCTCTGGCCTGAACCTGAGCCAGCTCCGAACGGAGAGCATCCAACGCTTCCCTTGCGGTATTGAGTTCCGTCATTGCACTTGCTGCCTCGTAATCACGCTGCTGCTTGGCCGCGTGCAGTTCCGCCAGCTCGGAGGTCTGCCGCTCCCGAATCTGCTCTCCAGCCTGCTCCCGCTCAAGAGCTTCCGCCAGCTGCTGTCGGACAGCTTCGAGTTCCTGAGCCTGGGCCTCGTAAGCTTCGGAAACCTCATTCCGAAGATCTTCCGCTTCAGCCCGCTCGGTCGCCCATGCAGCCTGGGCTGCATTGAGGGACTCATTCGAGATAGCCTGTGCCTCCTGCCAGACTTCTGCCAGTAACCCCTTGAACACCTCCTGAATTCTTGCTGGAACTTCAACGGGCGGTGCTCCAGAAGAGGCTATCTGCTCACGGCGCCACTCCTTCATGACGGCGGAAGCCATATTCATGTCAGCTTTTGCCGCACGACGCACCTGATCAACGGTAGGATACCGCTCACGGCCAGCTTCCTCGAACAGCTTCTCTGCGGTGGCTATAATACGTTTGCGAATCTCGCTATTGATCTCCATGTCGGTGTCCGGTTTAACTTGAAAAGTAATAATCAGAATAATAATATTCTTATATTATAACAAACAGATTCTTTCTCCGACAAGCACCGGCACCAGTAATCAGCGGAGATATCGTATATCTTTCTGCTTTTCTTTTCAGTAAACAAAGAGACACTTTGGCCTCGGGTCAGGAGCCTTCCGGCGGAAGTAAACCAAGACGTTTGGCCTCAATGTGGGATGTGTATGTAACTGGTTCGAAAATGACAGTAAAGGCGGATTTGCTCCTCTTCCCTTGCCAGAGTTGTACTTCAGGATTCTGACCAGCGAGTACAAGTGCAATGATTTCAAGAGTGGAATAGGGAGCATCTGGGCCTATGAATACTCCGGTTAAGGCCTCAGTCGGATACGTATAAACTGTCCCTGCTTTTTTATGGAGGCACCTCCATTCGCGTTCGTATTGCCAGTCAAGGGCCTTAGTGCAGTACAGGTTTAAAACGTCATCATTATCTTCGTCGCAAAGCATTGACACGATATCAACCTTAGGCATTGCATCTGTGTAGACAACCTTCCTGGCTTTAGCAAAGGGATCAAAATCGGTTCTAAACTCAATACAAAATCCCTTGAATTTTCCCCCGTAGTGGCCCCACATTAAAAGACTGTCACGGCGCTCTGAGAAACAGGAGACTCCCCGCTCAGTAATAAATGAATGAACAGCGGAATCAAGCATTTCTTGACCAATACCCACAAACATCTGTCGCAGAGTGTTTACATCTTTTCGTTCGAATGCATTCCGTTGCCCGTGGTCCAGTTCCTTATCCTTGAGATAGTGTTGACGTATCAACTCCACGTCCTCGTCAGAAGGCACTTTTACGCCAGGAAAGATGGCGCAATCGTAAGGGTCGTTGAAACTCGTCGGGGATGCGAAATAGACTGCTTGGTTCTTGAAGTTCTCCAGCGACTGCGCTGTGAACGATTCGTATTTGTAGAGACGATCAGGTGCTATCATGAATTGTAGCGCCGAACATTACGAAAACTGATCAGCTTGGTTTTTTTCTAATGTAGGCAATCGCATGCATTTTTCACTGCCTCTGCGTATAATTGTCGCACTTAACTTGCAATAAATTGAAACCCTCTGACCTGGCACCACTCAATCCGGAGTACACACCTGTGACCAACACCCTGCCGGCCCTTGATAGCCGGATTCTCTCGGAACCGGAATTCCATGCCCCCAAGGCCATGCCTCCGGAACTCGAATGGTTCGCCAACATCCGCATCGAAAAAAACCGACGGCCATCGCGGCGGCCTGAAAGACCCGCTTTTCAGACCCGTAAAAAACAATACGACCGGCACGCTGCAGAAGCCCCTCGATCCGCAAGTACGTACGCGAAACCGGCATCAGTGCCATGGTCAACGGTTTCTGCGTACACTCGCTTCGATCGACCGCCGCTACCAATGCCCTTGAAAACGGAGCCGATATCGCCAAGGTCCAGGAATGGCTGGGGCATGCCAACGTATCGACGACAAGGCTCTAAGACAGAAGATCGAGTCGGCCTGAAGAAAGCCCGACCTTCCGGGTGAAATACTGATGTTCAGCCTTCGACAAACGCAAATACTGCATGGACTGAAATAATGTTATATCTTTAGGGATTACCGCAGTAAGTGACGCATAACTCTGGCAGAAACAAGTATAGCAAGGGCATGAAGAAGATCTCATTATGATCAGACATCTTAAAATGACCAATGTCGGGCCGGCTCCGAAGATGGAGCTGGAGTTTGGCAAAAGGCTGAACCTGATTACCGGCGATAACGGTCTGGGAAAAAGCTTTTTGCTCGATATCGCCTGGTGGGCCATGACCCGGAAATGGCCAGCCGAACTGAACCCCAGGCTGACCTCCGGAAAGGTGGCATTGCCTACAGATAAAAAGCGGGATGCGGAAATAGATTTTTCGTTTGCGGCTGCATCGAAAACAAAGGATTATACAAGCAAATTCGAGCCTCGTGGACAAAACTGGAGCGTGCCACAAGGCAGACCGGCAAACCCCGGGCTGGTTTTTTATGCCCTTGCCGATGGCAGTTTTGCAGTCTGGGATCCTGCCCGGAACTATTGGAAATCGAAAACCCCGGATGAGAGTAAAGAACGGCCTGCAGCATATATTTTCAGTCCGAAAGAGGTATGGGATGGCCTGCAAAGTAACGATGGAACCTGGCTATGCAATGGTTTGATCCGCGATTGGGCGAGCTGGCAAAAGGAAAAAGGGAGAGCCTTCGAATCGCTGATCTCTGTACTTGACGTTTTGTCACCCTCGCTGGCTGAAAAGATCGTACCGGGCTCGCTGACACGCATCAGCCTGGATGATGTCAGGGATATGCCGACACTGGTGATGCCCTATGGGCAGGAAGTGCCGGTCGTTCATGCATCATCAGGTATGCGCCGGATTATTTCGCTTGCCTATTTCCTTGTCTGGTGCTGGGAAGAGCATGTAAAGGCCAAGGAGTTGTTGGGAGAAGAGCCTGTCACGAATACGGTTTTTCTGATCGATGAGGTCGAATCGCATCTGCACCCGAAATGGCAGCGTACGGTGATTCCTTCCCTTATGGATGTCGTCAAACAGCTGACCAAGTCCCCTGACATCCTGCTGATAGACAATACCGATCCCGAGCATCCTCGCAAAAAGCTCATGACATCCGATGTCCAGCTGATAGCAGTAACCCACTCACCCATGATCATGGCGTCCGTGGAGCCCCTGTTTGATGAACATGAAGATGCATGGTTTGATCTTGATCTGGTCGGGAACAACGTCGAACTCACGCACAGAGCTTTTGTCCGGCAAGGGGATGTCCGAAGCTGGCTCACCAGCGAGGCATTTGACCTGAAATCCGGCTATTCGATTGAAGCCGAAACCGTTATGGAAGAAGCCGCACTGGCGTTAAGCAACGAACAGTTGAGCAAGGAGGATGCTGCCGCACTGGAACAGCGCTTGCGTGGAGTGCTCTCTGATACTGATCCGTTCTGGATGCGATGGCGCTTTGTGGGTGAGAAAAAAGGATGGGCGGTATGATTCATGTCGATGCGCAATCCGAACCGGCTTCGTTCAATGCGGCAGTCCGGCAAAAGGGAGTTGCCTGGCTGCAGAAGAATAACATCCCTCTTGATCAACCGCTGCCGCCAAAGACTGAACTTGAGCCGTATTGGCGATCCTGTCTCTACGACTTGCATGAAAGCTATAGAGGCTGCTGCGCCTATCTGTCGATCTTTTTCGAGCGGTACCCGGGTGGCGGATCGGTCGATCATTTTATTGCCAAATCAAAACGAGCTGATCTGGCTTATGAATGGAGCAATTACCGTCTTGCCTGTTCTCGAATGAACAGTCGTAAACGGGATTATGATGATATACTCGACCCTTTCGAGATAGAGACCGGGTGGTTCCGTCTCGAACCGGTTACCGGAAGGATCTATCCTGATCCCGGATTATCTGCTGACCTGCAACTCAGAGTTCAGGCAACGATAGACCGCCTTCGACTGGATGATGCAGGTTGCCGGGAAATACGGGCCCGGTATTATCAGGAGTATTGCGAAGGAGCATACACCTCCGGGTTCCTGAAGAAACGCTCCCCCTTTGTCTGGACAGAGGTCGTTCGTCAGGGATTGCTGTAACCCGGTCAACATAACCGACAGCCCTTTTCAGTGCACCTCGGAACAACAGGAGAATGCGGTGTTTCCAGAGCTGGAAAGCGGTACTTCGAGAACACTGGGTAGAGCCGGGATGCTGCAATACAGCTGCTGCATGAGGACTCTTTCGCTGAAACACAGACGGTCCAGGTATGGGATTGATCTGTGTATCTCCGGTATTCCCCCATTCGTTTTTGTGACGACCTCAAGACACAGAGGCAGAATGTCATTGATACGTGCACCGGGTTTTGCCTGAATGTCCGGGCAGTGATGTGCCGGGCGCCTTCTTCGAAAGAGTGCCCTGGTTTTCGATGATTGCTCGATACAGCCTGTTATCTTAAGGAACAACAAAACAGGTAACCATATGTTTTCTCAAAAGGAACAGAATATAGATCATGAACTTGCTGCTGTAAAGCAGTTGAAGGTCGTTATGAAGCGGTACGGTATAAGACACTGTGATCTTTCGGATGCTTGTGGTGTGAATATCGATTCCATACGTAAAGTCATGCAGTATGATAAACGGTATTACGGTACAGAGAGCAGTGTTGAGCGCCTGAACCTTTTTATTTCGAGTGTTGATGCCATGTTGAGATTGAAAAGGGACTCCGTGGAAAATGATCTTGTGTTACTCTCTCGGTTGAAATCGCCACTTTGTGGGCATGAGGAGCTCGATAAGGAAACAAGGAGCTGCTGATATATCTGCAGAAACTGTTTTCGGAGCTGCTGCTGATCTGCTTTTTAACAACGATACAGAGTGGCCGGTAGATGTTCCGGATGCGATTTGGAAGATCCAAGAAACATCCCATGAATGACTATCCTGCTCACCCCCGGCAAGCCGAGGGACGGGCTTTTGACCCCGACCGTGCGGGGTTCGAGCTACCGGCCTTGCCGGTGATCTCGACCGTTCCGGCTGCTAACCCTTTCGATCCTGCTTTCGATAAGCTTGACCTGCACGAAGGATAGATGCCTTGATGCCGCAGGCTGCTATCCCCTGCTGCCCGTCATCGACCGTTCACGGCCATATTCCGGTCTTCAGAGATTCGGCAATGCTGTTATCAGAACGTCGTTCCGATCCGCCTGCTATCCCCTTCCGGATCCCGATTGCTGCTTTCGATGCCGGAGGCTTCCGGCAACCCTCACCTGTCCCGTGCCAGCAGTACCGGAAAGGAAAAAGCATGACCACCTTCGGCAACAGTTGACAGAGGAGGAACGCTTCGCCATATCATAGCGGCCTTCTGGCAGCTATGATCCTGCTACGCTTGAAGAGGCCGTCAGTTCAAGCGCGTTGCTGCACTCGATCTCACGGCCTGAATGCAGGAATGTTACCGATTCATGCCCCCGGCATATGTCACACCTTTTGACACAAAAGGTGCGCCAAAACCGGGGGACTGTATTCAGGGTTGCTACCGTCCCCCTGTAACCCCCTCGGAACCCTCCGGCTTCCGGCAGTATCGACCGGAGGCCGGTCGATGGAAGACCGCCTTCGGCTCTGTGGTTTATGGAAAGAGGGCAAGGGTCGTGCCGTTAATGAGCAGTTATCTGTTGTTTTTGCGCTAATATCAGGTATATTTTTATTGTATTTAAATAACCATTTATTTGGTTATTGATAGGTAAATGATTATATTATATATAGTAAGTGAGTGAGTCGGCAAGTCAGATAATATCAGAAACCGGAGGAGTTATGTCACAAGCAATGATTTATGAAATGATAACAAGCCGTATCGTTACCCATCTGGAAATGGGTGTTGTGCCTTGGGTAAGGCAGTGGGGTAAGCTGGCCGTACCGAAAAATCTTGTAACGAACAGGCCTTATCGCGGAGTGAATTTTTTTATGCTCTCAATGGCTGGAGATGAATATTTCCTGACCCTTGAGCAGGCGAAGGATTTGGGCGGCAGGATCAAAAAATGCGCAAGCGGCATCCCGGTAGTATCCCGGAGTTATGATGAGGCAGAAAATCAGGAAACCGGCAAAACAGAGGGAGTTCCTGTTCTCCGTTATTCGACCGTTTATGCTGCAAGCGATACCGAAGGAATAACTGTTCCGGAAAAGAACGTGCAACGTGATTTCGTGCCTGTTGAAAAAGCGGAAAGGATAGTTTCAATGATGCCGAAAGTTCCTGTAATAGAACATGCCGGCTATAGTATCTATTATGATGTCGGGAAGGATGTAATCTGGATGCCACAACCTGAATGTTATGAATGGGATGATGATTTTTACTGTGATCTTTTTATGGAGGTGACGCACAGCACCGGAGCTGCCCACAGGCTGGAGCGTACCGGTTTTGCGGAGTATTTCTGTTCCAGAACCCGTCAATTCAGCAACGAGGAATTGATCTCTGAAATGGGAAGCGCTTTCCTTTGTGCGATAACAGGCATTGCCCCTGATATGATAGAGAGAAGCGCCATGTATTTCGATGGCTGGCTGAAGAAACTGCAAAGTGAACCGGCAATGGTTATTGAGATGGCATATCAGGCTCAGGAAGCCGTTGATTATATCCTGAATATTTCCGGCCAGGCAGAACCCACGGAGAGCGAATAAGCTCTCCGTGTCGCCCCCTTGCCCTTCAGCAGGGCAAGGGGGTTATCTGCTTTCAATTTCTTGTCAGTTTCATATGATCTCTTTCCGTTTTATGCTATAGACTGGCCACTCCGGATTTTACTTTGATGAGATACTTTATCGATAGTATGTGCATGAATGGATTTCATGCGATACCAACGAAGGATATTCAAATGAGAGAACGCATTATTGAAATCGAGGCTGAAGGGCAAGTCTGGCAGCTTGAGTTGCCGCCTGCATCGGAAATGAGGTCGGAAGTGGTTTTGCCCTGGGAACAGCCGCCCGCAAAACTTGTTATGACCGTGGCCGGGCCGAGGTATTACGTGTTACATGTGCCGTCCGGAGAATGGGTGCGGCGGCCAAGGCCCAAGCAAGGCCCGATTCCTAAAATTGTCAGGAGATGGTGCCCTTGGCATTCATAACAGGATTTCGGCTTCTGTGAAGCTGACGGCCTGGAGTACTGAATGGCATGCGCAGACAACTACCGTTTTTTGAAAACACAAGATCAAGTGAGGGGTTATGCACGGAGTGAATAAAGTTATTCTGATCGGGACAGTCGGAGGTGATCCGGAAGTCAGGAACACTGCAGGCGGCACTGCCGTAACGAATTTTTCTATCGCCACAAACGAGAGCTTCAAAGACAGGGATGGTAACAGACAGGAACAAACGGAATGGCATCGGGTAGTCGTCTGGGCCAAACTGGCCGAGATATGCGGTCAGCTCCTGAAAAAAGGGAGCCGCGTCTATATCGAAGGAAAACTGCATACCAGACAGTTTACGGATGGTGACAACATACAGCGAAGCATTACCGAGATTGTTGCAAACGAAGTCCAGTTGCTTGACAAGAGAGAATGAGTTTCAGTAACGGAAAAAAACAGAAGCCCGGCTGTGAAGTCGGGCTTCTGTTTTTTCGTTTCAATCCACGCAGATGCCTATCGTAAGGCATCCGTGTGGTGACGGTTCTTCCCGAGTGCATATCTGGTTCCCGCTAAGTCCGAGATCTATTCGCCGGTTATTCTGGAAACAATTACGGTGATATTGTCATCACCACCGGCTTCATTAGCCTTTCCGATTAATTGTTTGCAGATGCTTTCGGGTGATCCCCTCTGTTTGAGGGTTTTTTGAATATTTTTGTCAGTCAGCATATCCCAAAGTCCATCGGTGCAAATAAGAACCGTGTCGTTTTTTTTTAGCCGACACGAGTTATACCCGGGATGCACAACAGAGGAGGTGCCAAGAGCCTGTGTAAGCTGGTTTTTCAGATAACTGTGCCGGGCTTCATCTTGAGACATTTGCCCGATTTGTACCAGCTCATTAACCACCGAATGGTCTGTGGTAATTTGGACAAGATTTGCTTTGTCAAGCAGATATACTCTTGAATCGCCAACATGACAAGTATGAAGGGTTCCGTTGCCGATAAACACCATCGCCAGTGTACAGCCCATACCGGAATACTCGTTGGCTGAATGACTTTTTTCCCAGACTTCTTTATTGGCTTGATGAACAGCATTCAGCATGTATTCCTTTACCGAATCTCCAGGTATTTTGGTCGTATCGAGCCGGGAAAAATAGTCTTTAATTTTGTTTACCGCTGTTTGACTGGCAATTTCACCCGCATTATGGCCCCCCATGCCATCTGAGACGATATAAACCTGTCTGTCGGGAAGAAGAAGAAATGCATCCTCATTACCATCTCGCAGCATTCCCGCATCCGTCATTCCATACACTGAATCATACATTTGATTTACTGCGTTTTGATGGACACGCAAAGAAGCCATTCTTTATAATTAATATTAGGCCCATGATGGCATAGGGTGTCGCATAGAATGAATCATACAGCTGGACTGTTGCCGATGTGAAGGGGCGCTTTGGAACATTACTATGGAAAGTTTTATCTGCATAGAAAATATCTCGCTCTTTCGGTTTGGAGAAGAAACACGAAGGATATCTTACGCCGCACCTGTTTTCATGTTTACGAGATTCTCGCACAACCAATTAACCTGTCAATGATCAGTGATGTGAAAACGGCGTATATCTTTTCACTATTAGCAGGAACACGCCAATCAGCCTTTAAAAAAATTCTCATATACTTGGTTCGCCCAAGTTTGCAATTCATTATTTGTCATACTTAGCTTTATTTCTTGCTCTCCAATTTCCTGATGGTCAATATCATCTTTAGTGTTGAAATCAATTGAGAATTCAAGAATACGATATACTGGTTTACCTGTTTTTTTACTGATTGCAACATTACCTTCTTCATCTCTTGCAACCTGTTTTTCAGCTATTGCCTCTAAGGTATTATTGCCTTGAGAGATTGAGTATGCAAGAGCTTCTGTGATAATGGGTTCAGAGCTAAGCGTCTTAACAATTCGACAGTTCGGAATTGTTTCAAGAATCATTTCCACATCCTTGAACTGAATAGGATGCATTACCCCATTATTATCAGGTACTTCAGCAGGTACACGAAAGAGCATTGATCTTGTTTCAGTATAATCAGTAGCAGAACTTGTACCATATATAATGATTTCTTGCTGAAGGCAGACAGATAATGTTCCTTCATACAGAGGAAACATATTTAATTCTGGATGCAAGAAATCCACCATTTCACCTGAATCAGATTCTTTTACCTGAACAGGGTGAATTTTACCATAATATTTGTTCATTGTCATTGGTATTTGCAATAGTTTTAAATAATTTTCTCGATAATTGTTTTGTGCCATCTCTAAAGCATCTGTATACGACCATTGTTTAATATTAATTATATCTTTTGTTTCAAATATAAACTGTTCTCCATACAGATCTCCTGTCAAGACATATATAAGCTCCGCTATTATTTTACAACATGAATCTGGTGATCTTATGATTTGCTCCTCTGAAAACCTAATAACAATACAGTTATTTTCAATAAAATATTCATTTCTTTTATCATCACTCCCATTATAATGAATAGGTTTGATATAAATATCAGGAGCGATAGTGCCGAATTTTTTGACAAAAACACTAATCAGATTACTTTGCATTCTATAATATGGCTCATCAATTTCAATATCAATCTTCAAGCCATTTTTTGGATGAATAAACCAATAATCTGGGACATAAGCCTTATTGCTTGATACACCATCTCCTAAGAAAACATCAATTACTTTATCTGTATGAATCGCCTCACCAAACCATTTTATTAAATAGTTATAAAAAAAATTTTCCGCTACTCCTTTTTTCGGGTTATCGAAATCCATTAACTCCACGATTGAATTATCATTAACACATGTTCTCATCAACTCCAATCTTTTTTGATTCATCACATTATAATCTATTTTTTCTATTCCTGATTTAGCCAGCTTAACCTCATATTCTCTCAGTTTGGTTTTATAGTCGGCCATATCGTCTATATATTTATAATATATGGCTTTATTGATTTTATGACTTTCAGAGAAATCTTTATATGAATAAAAAGCTATAAATAAAAAAGAGAGAATAGGAATTACAAATAAAAGCCATAAATAAGAAAATATTAAACTAATTAACAGAAAATACAGTACAGCTGAAATAACCATTGCATGCACAATAGACTGTCGAAAATATTCGCTGTAATCCATAAATTTTCCCGGATCACTAACTTCTCTTGGTGGCAATGGTTTCTCCCCAACAAGTTTCCTATTTAAAATTAATTTCCAATTATCTTTGATATTCTGAATTTCTTCTGGAAAAAGAATTACGGGATATTCTTGCCTTGTCATAATATGATGAACTGAATGTATTATTAAACAAACTGCTTTATAAAAGTTGCGAGAATTAGAAGAAATCACTGGGGTCCGGTTCTCAGTCTGTCGGTACGACCGTGCAGGCACGATCGTACTCACGGCCTGAACTCCGGAATCACCCGCTTGTCAACCGGAATACTTGTGGGATGACGATCCATGTCAGAAAAGAATAAACAGCTCAATCCCCTGCTGCTGGCCGGAAATAATCCTGAAAATCAGTATACTGAAAAGATACAATTATTTTTCATTCCAACCGGCATGATCTCCGGGATTACTCTGCCGGTAACACCCTACATGATAGCGACATGTCTGCACATATCTCGATACGGCACATGCTGTTTGCCGGCTCAGCAGCGTTGCTGCTGACCTTCAGCTCCCCTGCCGCCGCCAGTACAAAGAGCAGTGAATGGGAACAACTGAACAAGAAATCATCGGAACTTTTCCGGCAAGGCAATACGGCAGAAGCTGAAAAGCTGATCATCAAGGCTGTCGAGATCGCTGAGAGCGTCTACGGGCCTGATCATCCTGATGTGGGAACGAGTCTCAACAACCTTGGCACGCTCTACATCGTTGAAGAGCGTTTCGAAGAAGCCTTGCCCTGTATACAGCGGGCACTGGCCATCAGGGAACGGGTATTCGGCTATGATCATCCGTCTGTGGCAGTATCGCTCGGAAACCTCGCCCGTTTTTATCAAGCCGTCGGGGTGACGGCAGTTGCCGAACCTCTGCTGCGCAGCTCTCTTGCAATAATCATCAGGGATGTCGGACAGGATCATATCGTTGCCGCACAGGGTATGAACAATCTCGCTTCGGTACTGATGGACCAGGAAAAGTTTGGTGAAGCGGAGGACCTTTGCCGCAAGGCTCTCGGAATCCAGCAGAAACAACTGGGCCCGGACAGTCCGATAACAAAGGGAACAGAAGAAAACCTCAGGCAGCTGCTCGAAGCGAAAACAAGGGTGCAGAGGAAATAATCCGGGGAGATCCCGCCTGTTCATCCAGCCGGGTTGTATATTTCGGAAAGATACGGCTCGCAGATAACGACGTTCGCATCACTGCATGCCGTACAGGAACTTGACTGCTGAAGGAGGTTCGGGTGTTTGCCCTTGTTGACTGCAACAATTTTTATGTCTCCTGTGAACGGGTTTTCAACCCGGCTCTTGAAGGTCGCCCGGTTGTGGTGCTTTCAAATAATGACGGATGTATTATCGCCCGCTCCGAAGAGGCAAAGTCGCTCGGCATCAAGATGGGGGCGCCGGAATTCAAGTGCCGGACACAGCTTGCCGATGCCGGAGCGTCTGTTTTCTCCTCAAACTACCCGCTCTATGGCGACATGTCCTCGCGCGTCATGACCGTTCTTGCCGACAAGGCTCCGGATATAGAAATCTATTCGATAGACGAAGCATTCCTTGACCTGTCGGGATTCGGCCGTTTTGATCTTGGTGACTATGCGACCACCATACGGCGAACGGTCAGGAGACATACCGGCATTCCGGTCAGTATCGGAATTGGCCCGACAAAAACCCTGGCCAAGGTTGCCAACCGGATAGCCAAGAAAAACCCGGAAATGCATGGAGTTTGTGTGCTCGGATCCGATGCGGAAATCCGGTCGGCTCTCCGACAGACTGCTGTAGGAGATGTCTGGGGAATCGGCCGGCAATGGAGCCTGCTGCTGCAGACCGGCAACATCCGGACAGCTGCCGATCTGGCAGACGCTCCGCCAACATGGATACGCAAGCATCTCCATATCACCGGTGCCCGTGTGCAGGCAGAACTGCTCGGGCAGTCTTGCCTCCCGCTTGAACTTGCAAGACCGGCCAGGCAGAGCATCTGCACCTCCCGGTCTTTCGGAAGAAGCGTGGAGCATCAGGACGAGCTCCGGGAAGCCGTGGCAACTTTTGCCGGCAATTGCGCCCGCAAACTTCGCAGGGAGCAACTGGCCGCATCAATGATGACCGTATTCGCCTGTACAAGTCCGTTCGACCCGCCAGATGAACGATACTGGGGAACAAGAACCGCTTCCCTGCCCCATCCTGAACAGGATTCCAGAAGGCTTGTACAGCATGCAGTCAAACTGCTCGATGCCGTTTTCCGGAAAGGTTACGCATACAAAAAAGCCGGCGTGCTTGTCTGCGGACTTGTCCCGGGAAAAACTGCCGCCACTCCCCTTCCGCTTTTTCCGGATGAACAGCCGGAAAGTGATGATCGGCAACTTCGTCTCATGGAGGCGATGGAACAGATCAACACACGTTATGGTCGAAGTACCATTCATCTCGCATCAGAAAACGCCGGAGCATGGAAGCCACGGCAGCAAAAGCTTTCCAGCCGCTACACGACTGTCTGGGACGAGATCATATCGGTGAAAGCATAAGCCCGTACAGTTTATCATGTTTACATGCAGGATTACATACAATCAATATTGTTTACAATCCTGCATAACATAAAGACGTTATGTTTACAGCACTTCAGGCGGAAGAAGGAATCGAGTCTTGACCGAACATCATCTTTGCCTGTTCAGAAAAGCAGCATCCACAGAGAGGAGATGGCACTTCACCTGACCTTTTCAGGATTGTCTCTCTGTAAGATCTTGCTCCCATTACCGGAAAGTATCCTCTGTTCTTTCGTTGCAGCAAGGAATACTGCGCCTCTTCAAGCTGCGAGAAAACCAGCACAAATGGCTACAGTTTCGGTCTGCTCATGTGACAATATCACTTATCGGGCGGTTAATAAAGCTATAATAGTTATTATATATCTAATATTGTGATTATTTCACCTTAACAGGAGTTGTTGTGCTGGTCAATTTCTCTCTTGAAAACTGGGCATCGTTCAGGGATCCCGTCTCATTTTCGATGATCGCCAGCCGTGAACGGCAACACCGGGAGCGCGTGCCGCTCGTAGCCAAATACAAGACCCGCATTCTTCCGATTGCAGCCATCTATGGTGGAAATGCTTCCGGTAAGACAAATCTTTTCAAAGCATTGAGCTTTACCAAAAACCTTGTTGTCAAAGGAACGCAGCCGGATAGCATGATCCCGGTTGAGTCTTTTCGGCTCGATGCCACGAGCACATCGCGGCCATCACGGTTTTCCTTCGAGCTGCTGATTGACGAAACGATCTATGAGTTCAGCTTTTCCGTTACCAGGAAAGCTGTGATCGAAGAACGACTGGTTAAAATCACCAGCTCCAGTGAAAAAGTCCTCTATGATCGCCGGGATGGCAAGCCGAATTTCGGGGCCGGGCTTGAAGATATCCAGTTTCTTGCATTCGCTTTTCAGGGGACAAGAGATAACCAGCTCTTCCTGACGAACTCCGTATCCCAAAAAGTCGCGGCGTTTCAGCCGGTCTACAACTGGTTCCGGAACACCCTTGAACTTGTGGCTCCTGATTCTCGCTTCGAGCCATTCGAGCAGTTTCTGGATGAAGAGCATCCGTTGTATGTCACCATGAACGAGATGCTTCCTAAACTTGATACCGGCATTACCCATCTTTGCGGAGAAGAGATCCCATTCGATACCCTGCCTGTCCCTGATGCGATTAAAACCATGCTCAAGGAAGATGTCCAGGAAGGCGTAACGGTAAGACTGATATCCGAACCGTCTGTCAACCGGTATATCGTCACCAGAAGACAGGGAGAGTTGATTGCAAAGAAACTGGTTACCTACCATCGAAAACCTGATGGCACTGAAACGAAATTCGAACTCCAGCATGAGTCGGATGGAACACAAAGGGTTATCGATCTCCTGCCTGCATTTCTTGAGGTGTCCGCTCCGCATGCAAACAAGGTTTATGTGATTGATGAAGTAGACCGAAGCCTGCACTCTTTGTTGACTAAACGCTTGCTGGAAGGCTATCTGGAGCATTGCTCCCCCGAGAGCCGGACGCAACTGTTGCTGACAACCCACGATGTTTTGCTCATGGATCAGCATCTGTTACGTCGGGACGAGATGTGGGTAGCAGAGCGGGACGCTTCCGGGGTGTCGCAGCTGCGATCCTTCAGCGAATACAAAGATGTCCGGTTTGATAAGAATATCCGTAAAAGCTATCTGCAGGGCCGGCTGGGCGGAATCCCCCGAATGCCGGTTGCCAACAGGTTTATTTCCTCTTCTTGTGAACCCTCGAATGGAGGACAGCAATAATGGGGTTGAAAAGAAGGCGATTTAATCGACCATCGGGTACTCTTCGGTACAAAAAACTGTTTATCATTGCAGCGGAGGGGGATAAAACAGAGCCCGAGTATTTTGCCGCTCTGCAGACTGAACAGTCGGTTATCCAGGTTCGCTGCCTGAAAAGCAAAACCAGAAGAGCTCCCTTGCAGGTACTGAAACGGATGCAAGATCATATCCGGGAAGAGGGGCTGAAGGATTCCGATGAAGCATGGCTGGTTGCCGACCGGGACTGCTGGGATGAAAAGCAGATCAGGCATATGTACGATTGGGCTCAACAGAAGGATAATTATGGATTCGCGTTGAGTAACCCGAAATTCAAATACTGGCTCCTGCTGCATTTTGAAGATGGCGAGAATATAGCAAGCTCAAGATCATGCTCGGACCGTTTACGCAGGTATCTGCCAGATTATGAAAAAGGGATCCCGGCAAGTAAGATCAGCCGGGAAAGGATTGAGAATGCGATCAGGAGAGCTTCGAGGCGGGATACCAACAGCACTATCGGGTGGCCGCAAACAGCAGAAACAACCATCTATCATCTTGTTCATAATATACTGGTCGCAGATGCTCCGGCCAGCGATATCAGCAATAAACACATGGCACAATAACATGCTTTAGGGCTGGGGAGTAATCGTTTGTCTTTTCAGAAGTCGAGTTGCCGATGCTCATACTCCCTTCCGATCTGTTGACGCCAGTCATCGAGCCCATCGATGCGATTGAACACTTTTCAGACAAGTCGCCTCATTGCGACCAGCGGCTTCGGGCGACGATCGAGAAACGCTCCGAATTGAGAACAAACCGGCCAGCAACGGACTTGTTCCGGCCGCAAATGTCTGCTTTTATCAGCATGCTCCTATGCCCGATATCACCAGCACTGACTTACTCAAACCTGACGGTAATGCACAAACACGTTGCGCCACTGATTTCCATGGCGGCGCTCTCTGAAACCCTGCTTTGATAATAATAAGATGAATTATATTCTTCTTATTATTATCAAAAACCGCCGCATCTGTTTGATTGGTATACTGGAGGATTGGCCTATTGCGAGAGGTTCCCGGAATGCGTGTATTCCGGCAGTATCATGATCTGGAATGGCCAGCGTATATATCCGTCGATCCCCTGCCCTACTGGGCAATAAACCCGGGGTTATGCAGGTTTTCCTTGTTATAGACCAGTTCACTGCCGTTTACGATATCGATCAGGGTTCTGCCAGCTGCATTGAGTATGGCGTGCCCTGCCGCGGTATCCCACTCCATGGTTGGCGAAAATCGGGGATAGCTGTTGACTTCGCCAGATGCCACCATGCAGAATTTCAATGAACTGCCACAGCGAAGCACATCGAGATCCGGATTGTTCTCGCGCAGGCGTTCAAGGTAGGAGAGGGTCTTTTCGTCCATATGGGAGCGGCTTGCAACAATCCTGAAGCTGTCATGGGCTCCTGGAAAAGGCATACGCCGAGCACTTTCCAGAAGGCGTTCCGTCGAGTGTATCATGTCATTCGGCGCATCGACGTAAAAGGCGCCCTCTTTCGTCGATGCAAAATACAGCTGTCCTTTTGCAGGAGCATAGATAACGCCAAGCACCGGCTGCCCGTCACTGATCAGGGCTATATTGACCGTAAACTCGCCATTCCGGGCAAGAAACTCCCTTGTTCCGTCAAGCGGATCGACCATCCAGAACGTTGACCAGGCCTTTCGCTCCGGGTAGGGTACCGGTATGCCCTCTTCACTCAAGACCGGCAGGCCGGTTTCATCAAGTTTCCGGAGAATAAGTTCGTGACTGCGCCGGTCGGCGATGGTCAGAGGCGTGTAGTCGGACTTGTATTCAGGCTGGATATCCTGACCATAGCTCGTTAAAATACTCTGGCCGGCATCAAGAGCGTCCTTTACCGCTATTCCGATTTCAGGTAGAATCAT
>Ga0066604_10000937_pt1 | contig 17059 bp, 8 predicted proteins | sample Higcelwee11metaG_FD_59501 | JGI IMG/M metagenome (GOLD analysis project Ga0066604, IMG submission 59501) | Freshwater pond sediment microbial communities from the University of Edinburgh, under environmental carbon perturbations - High... | ecosystem: Environmental > Aquatic > Freshwater > Pond... | reverse complement strand
CGCCCAACGTGGGCAACCTCACCTTGGTGTACCACCCCATCGCGTCCGACCTTCGTGAGGGCGAGACCCCCCGCAAAGGCAGCTCCTTCGACTCCATCGAGCGGGTGCGCGGCGCGGCGGAGCAGCTCGTCGGGGCCTCGGTCACCGTCGAGGCCCAAGAGATGGGCCCGCCCGTGGGCAAACCCGTCGAGGTCAAGCTCATCGGCGAGGACTACGACAAGCTCGGCGAGCTGGCTGAAGAGGTCAAGCGTGGCCTCGCTGAGGTGAAGGGCGTCGTGGACCTCAGCGATGACTACCGCGTCGGGCGGCCAGAGCTGCGGTTCACCGTAGACCGCGCGGCGGCGAAGCGGGTGGGCGCGAGCTCGTCGATGGTCGCCAACACTCTGCGCGGCGCGGTCTCGGGCACCAAAGCCACGGTGCTGCGCGACGGCGAGGACGAGACCGACGTGATCGTCGCCTTAGACGCGCCGTTCGTGGACGACGCCGAGGCGATCTTACGCCTGCGGGTGCCGGGCAAAGACAACCTCATGGTGCCGCTCTCCACCTTGGCCAGCTTCGAGGCCTTGGGCGGCTCGGGCGCGATCAAACACGACGACCGCCGCCGGGTGATCACCATCTCCGGCGACGTCGCCGACGGGTTCAACGTCAACGAGGTGCAAGGCGCGGTGAAGAAGCTCATCGGCGACTGGAAGGCCCCCGCCGGCATTGAGCTGACCATGGGCGGCGCCGACCAAGAACAACAAGAGGCCACGGCGTTTCTGGCGCGCACGTTCTTGATCGCCTGCGTCTTGATCTTCTTGGTGCTCGTCACCCAGTTCGACTCCATCGTGCGCCCGTTCATCATCATGGTGAGCGTGCTGTTGTCGCTCATCGGCGTGTTGTGGGGCCTGATCCTCACCGGCACCCCCTTCGGCATCATCATGACCGGCATCGGCGTGATCAGCCTCGCCGGGGTTGTGGTCAACAACGCCATCGTTCTGCTGGACTATGTGCAGGTGCTGCGTGAGAGAGGGGTGGGTGTGCGGGATTCGCTCATCCAGGCCGGTCTCACCCGCTTCCGGCCCGTCATTCTGACCGCGCTCACCACCCTGCTCGGCCTGATCCCCATGGCGACCGGCGTGACCCTCGACTTCCGCAAGCTCGCCGTGACCTTCGGCGGCGCATCGGCGGCGTTCTGGGGGCCTATGGCCATCGCCGTCATCTTCGGGCTGGGCGTGGCCACCGTCCTCACCTTGGTCATGGTGCCAACGATGTACACGATCAGCGAAGACCTCAGCGATCTCGCCCGCCGCTTGTTCGGCGGCCGGGGCAAGAAGGCCACCCCGGCGGTGGTCACGGCGTCCCTCGCGCTGCTGTTGATCGGCGGCGAGGCCCAGGCCCAGGCGCTCAGCTTGGCCCAGGTCGTCACCGAGACCGAGAAGAACAACATCGACCTGCAGCTCATCGAAGAGCAGACCTTCCAGGCCAAGAACCAGGTGGGCACGGCCTGGACGCTGCTCTCGCCCAAGGTGCAGGCGAACGCCAACTACACGATCAACAAGCAGGCCGTCGAGCTGAACTTTGCCGACTCGATCCCTGAAGAGTTCGCCGACTTCTTCGACGCCGACTCCGTGGAGCCTACGGTCATCCAGGCCAAACGGTACGCCGACATGAACGTGAGCGTCGTGCAGCCCATCTTCTCGCCGGAGAGCCTGCCGCTTCTGCGCGGGGCGTACACGATGCGGGACGCCGCTTACGCCCAAGAGGCCGACATACGCCTGCAGGTGCGCGCCGGGGCGGCCCAGGCCTACTACGGCCTCGCCGTCGCCCGGCAGGCCGTGGAGATCACCCGTCAGGCCCATGAGAACGCCGAGGCGCACTACGCCCTGGCCAAACGTCAGGTCGCCGCCGGGGCCGCGCCGCCCTTGGCGGAGCTTCAGGCCGAGCTCGCCGTGAGCCGCGCCGAGCGCAGCCGCCGCCAAGCCGAGGAGTCCCTGACCACCGCCGAGCAGGCCTTCGCGATGTTGACCGGCCTCCCGGCGAGCACTGAAGTCACCCTGCCCAGCCCCCAGCCGCGCCCGGCGGCCACCGTCGAGGACGCGCTCAGCCAAGCGAAGTCCCAGCGCCCGGATCTCCAGGTCGCGGAGCTGCAAGCCAAGGCCGCGCAGCTCCAGGTGCAGGCCGAGGCGATGGGCTGGCTGCCCGACGTCAGCGCCCGCTACACCTACAGCCTCACCCAGAACCTCGGCTTCCAAGGCCAGCCCGACTGGTGGATGGTCGTGCTCAACGCCACCTGGACCCCGTGGGATGGCGGCTACCGCATCACCACCCAGCGCGACGCGGCGTCGAACGCCCGGGCCGCCCAGCTCATGCAAGAGAAGGCGCACATGGAGGTGGAGCAAGAGATCCGCGTGGCCTGGAGCGCCTTTGAGCGCGCTGAGTCGAGCCTCGTCTCCGTGGAGCGTGAGCTGAACCTGGCCCGAGAGAGCCTACGCCTCGCCGAGCTCGGCTTCCAGGCCGGCAGCGTGAGCGGCCTCGACGCCGACGACGCCCGCCTGGGCTTAGAGGCGACCGAGCTGACCCTGCTCACCGAGCGTATGAACCGCGACCTGGCGGCGATCCGCCTCGCCGTCGCGATGGGAGCCTGGACCCCATGAGCGAGACCGGACTGCTCCTGATCAACCTCGGCACCCCCACCGCCCCCGAGACCGGGCCGGTGAGGGCTTACCTGAGGGAGTTTCTGTCCGACCCTCGCGTCTTGGACATGAACCCGGTCGGGCGCGCCCTGCTCCTCAACCTGATCATCCTGCCCTTTCGCCCGGCGAAGAGCGCCCGGGCCTATAGCGAGATCTGGGACGCCCAGCGCGGCTCGCCCTTGATGTTCCACAGCGTGGCCTTGGCCGAGGCCGTCTCCAAGGCCCTCGGCCAGGGCTGGCGTGTGCGCCTCGCCATGCGCTACGGCCAGCCCTCCATCGCTGAAGGCCTCCGCGCCCTGCAGGCCGAGGGCGTTGACCGTGTCGTCGTGCTGCCGCTCTACCCCCAGTACGCCTCGTCCTCGACGGGCTCGTCCATGGAGGAGGTCTACGCCCAGGCCGCGCGCCTGCCGGTTGTGCCTGAGCTGATTCCGCTGCGGGACTTCTACGACGCCCCCGAGTTTTTGGACCCGGCCGCCGCCCTCGCCAAGCCCCTGCTCAGCTCGTCCCAAGCCGACCATGTGCTGTTCTCGTTCCACGGCGTGCCCGAGCGCCAGGTGACGGCGACGAACCTCGGCCCGGCGCCTTGCCGGTTTGACGAGGGCTGCTGTGCTGCCATCAACACGAGCAACCGCGCCTGTTACCGCGCTCAGTCGTTTGCCACGGCCCGCGCCCTCGCCGAGCGCCTCGGCCTCACGAAGGACCAGTGGAGCGTGAGCTTCCAGTCCCGCTTGGGACGCATCCCCTGGATCCGCCCCTACACCGACGAGGTGGTGCCCGAGCTGCCTAAGCGAGGCGTCAAGCGCCTGCTGGTGCTCTGCCCCTCGTTCACCGCCGACTGCCTGGAGACCTTGGAGGAGATGGGCATTCGTGGGCGGGACGACTTCATGAAGGCTGGGGGCGAGAGCTACACGCTGGTGCCGTGTGTGAACAGCGATCCGGGGTGGGTGAGCGGGGTTGTGGGGTTGGTGAGGGGGGCGGTCGGCGGGTGACCGGGGCGCGCCTCGTGAGAGGATCGTCGGCACAGCTCAGCCCCTGGCGCCATGTTCACCCGAACCCCGGAGCCATCGTGTGAGATGGGCGCCTTCGACCCGTGTATGAACGCCACATTCAGCAAACTGCTCAGAGACTTCTCAGCCACCGGGCCCGAGTACAAGACGGCGGAGGAGCGCGCGTCGAGGCTCGCGAAGCTCCTGCTCAATGACGGGGATTCGGGGGCCTTCAGTTGGCGTCTAGGCGGCTCGGCGGGGAAACACACGGCGCTCGGCAGGCTCAGCGACATCGACCTCGTGGTCTACCTGGACGGCGCGTCGTGGGAAGCCTCGCCCGGCCAGTGGCGGGCTCCAGAAAGGCTCCTTGGATGGCTTCATCAGCGCATCGCCTATGCACGCACCTGGCAGCTTCAGAATGGGTACGCAAGAGTGACGCTGGGCCGACGCAGCGTGCGGGTGACTTACACACGCGAGGGCTCGGTGACGATCGACGTGGTGCCGATCCTCACCTCCCGTCGGAACCCTACGTTCGGCTGGATCCCCGATCCGGGTGGCGAGGGGTATCGGAAGACCTCGATCGAGCGTCAGCTCGCGCTGCTCGACCTCTTGGACACCCCTGCCCACGACGTTCGTGGCGGCGTTCGCCTGCTCAAGCTGTGGGCGAAGGGGCGTGAGGCGGTCCCGCTCAAGTCCTACGCCTTGGAGGTGCTCGGCCTCTACGCCGCCTACTCCGGCGCGCCCAAGACCCCCAGTGGGATCCTCTGGTGGACGCTGGACCAGCTCGCCAACGGGGTACTCCACACCGGAGTTCACCTCCCCGTCTACTTCGTTGAGCCCGACTGCGACGACGAGATCCGCCTGTTTGACCCCGCCGACGCGGCGAGCAACCTCACCGCCGACCTGACTGGCGAGGCCGCCGACGAGGTGGCCGAGGTCGCGCGCTCGACGCTTCGGGCGCTGCGCTGCGCTGAGCGGGCGCTCAAGCGACATCCCAACGCCGACGTAAGCGAGCACATCAACACGGCGTTTGAGTTTGAGGACAGTTGACGCCGCCTGCCCCCCCATCCCTCGCCTCGTCGAGCTGATCGAGGTCTTCCCCGAGCGCCCGGTGCCGTCCTTTGAGCTGCCCGACGGCCTGCCCGCGGTCAAGACCCACGACGACGTGGAGGCCGTTGCTGACGCCCTTCGCCGGGCGTGATGCCTCGGCGACGACCCCATCACCGACCTCACCGCGACCCCAGACGAGCGGGGCCTCTTGGTGATCACCATCACCCGCCTAAGCCCACCGCCACGCCCCTAGACGCGGCGGCGTCCTCGCCTCTCACACCCCCAACCCCTTCGCCGCCAGCTCCGAGAGCGCCCGCAACCGCTGCACCAGGCCCGCCGGGTCGCTCACATCCCCCTCGACCAGCCGCGCCTGATCCAACAGCAGGTGCGCCAGCGGCGCGGCCTCCTCAGCGCGGCCCTCCTCCTGCAAGCGGCCAAGCGCCTTCACCATGGGGTGATCGGGGTTGATCTCCAGGATGCGGCGGGAGGTGGGGAGGTCCTTCTGCACGCCGCGCAGGATACGCTCCATGTTGGCGCCGAGGCCCCAGTCGTCGTCCACGAGCACGGAGGGGGACTCGGTGAGCCGGGAGGACGCGCGGACCTCCTTCACCGAGCCCGCGAACAGGCCGTTGAGCCAGCCGGTGAGGCCGGCGTCGAGGGTGGGCTTGGGGGCGTCTTCAGCCTCATCGGCCTCTTGGGCGCCGCGGGCCGCGCTCTTCCAGGTCTTGCCCTGGTGCTCGGTCACGGACTGCACGAACCACTCGTCGATGGCGTCGGTGAGCAGGATCACCTCGACGTTCTTCTTGCGGAGCTGCTCCAGGTGGGGGCTGCGGGCGCAGGTCTCGCGGTCGGGGCCGGTGAGGTACCAGATCGTGTCTTGGCCCTCGGGCATCGCCGCGATCAGCTCCTCCAAGGAGACGAGGCCCTCGCCGTCGTCGTGCCGGGTGGTGTTGAACCGGCAGAGCTTGACGAGCTTCTCGCGGTTGTCGGAGTCGTGGTGTACGCCTTCCTTGAGGGTGGGCCCGAACTCCTTCCAGAAGCGCAGGTAGCCGTCGTTGTCGTCCTTGGCGAAGGTCTCCAGGCGCTTGATGAGCCGGGAGGTGAGCGCCTTCCGCAGCTTCTCGACCACGGGCGTCTTCTGCACCATCTCGCGGGAGACGTTGAGCTGCAGGTCCTCGCAGTCGGCCACGCCGCGCACAAAACGCAGCCAGTCGGGCAAAAGCTCACGGGCCTCGTCCAAGATCAGCACCTTGCGGGCGTAGAGCTTGAGCGGGCGGCGGCCGTTGACGTGGTTGAGGTCGTGGGGGGCGCGCTCGGGGATGTAGAGCAGGGCGCTGTACTGGATCGGGGCGTCGGCGCGAACGTGCAGGGTCACCGCCGGGTCGGCCCAGTCGCCGCTGACCTGCTTGTAGAAACGTTTGTGCTCGTCCTCGGTGACCTCAGCGGGGTTCTTCGTCCACAGGACCTGGGGCTCGTTGAGCTGCTCCTCGCCGAGCTTGATCGGGTAACCGACGTAGCGGCTGTGTTTTTGCACAACGCCCCGGATGCGGTCGGCGTCGAGGTACTCCTTGGAGTCGTCACGCAGGTACAGGACGATGTCGGTGCCGCGGCTGGCGCGCTCGCCGGGGGTGATCTGGAAGGTGGTCGAGCCGTCACAAGACCAGACGATGGCCTCGGCGTCGGGCTCGGCGGAGAGGCTGCGCACCTCGACGCGGTCGGCGACCATGAGCGCGGAGTAGAACCCGACGCCGAACTGGCCGATGAGGTTGTGCTCGCCGCCGCGGCCTTGGGCCTTGAGCAGCTCGGCGAAGGCCTTCGTGCCGGAGTGGGCGATGGTGCCCAGGGCCTTCTTGGCCTGCTCGGCGGTGAGCCCGACGCCGTTGTCGGACAGGGTCAACGTGCCCGCCTCAGCGTCTACGGTGATGCTCACGCCGGGCTCACCGTCGCCCGCGCGCAGCTCCGGGCGGGCGAGGCCCTCGACCCGGGCGCGGTCCAAGGCGTCCGAGGCGTTGGAGATCAGCTCACGCAGGAAGATGTCGCGGTCGGAGTAGAGGCTATGAATGACGAGGTCGAGGAGCTGGCGCACCTCGGCGTCAAAGCTAAAGGTGCCCCCGGCGGGGGTGGTCTCGGCGGCGGTCGGGGAGGGCTCAGACATCTCTGGCTCCAAAGCTGGGGAGTGGTTGGAGCGCAGAGCTAGGGACGCCTTCGCCCAGCGTCAAGGGGCGCGGATCACACCGTCGGCGCTGACCTGGGCCGCCCGGGCGCCGAAGTCTTCAGCGCTCAAGCTGCTCATCTGGGTGACGGCCCGGCGCTCGGGGTCCATCATGGGCACGCCGTCGCCCACCTGCATCGTGGGGATGACCTGGCCGCCCAAAAACTTGCCCGAGGCGTCTAGCTCGACCTCCAAGATCACGCCCACCCCCAAGGCCCCTTTGAGGTTGAACCGCCCAAAGGTGGCGAAGTTGCCCAAGGAGTAGGCGATGAGGCGGTCGTTGTAGACCTCCAGGCCCCGCAGGACGTGGGGCCCGTGGCCGAGCACCAGATCGGCTCCGGCGTCGATGACGGCGTGGGTGAAGCGCCGCAGATCGCCGCGGTCCTCGCCGTAGAAGCTCTCGGAGCCGTTGGGCACATGCACGGCTTTGCTGCCCTCAGCGCCGCCGTGAAAGCTCACGATCACGAGGTCGTGCCGGGCGGCGAGGCCCGAGACCAGGGCCACGGCGGTCTTCTGGTCGTTGAGGTTGTGGGCCGAGTCCGAGGTGTGAAAGCCGATCATCGCCACGGAGAGGCCGTTGACCTGCTTCACGGCGACGGTGCCGTGGCGCCCGGACCAGGCGATGCCGAGCTGGGTGAGGGTGGCCTCGGTCTGGGCCCGGCAGGTCTCGCCGAAGTCGAAGGCGTGGTTGTTCGCCGTGGAGGCGAGGTCTACGCCCACGTCCTGCAAGAGCTTGCCGTAGCGGGTGGGCGTGCGGAAGGCGTAACACATGCTGCCCTCCTTACATTTGTTGGTGCTGCCGCCGTCGCACAGCGGGCCCTCCAGGTTCACGAAGGTCAGCTCAGCGTCGCCCAGGGCCGCGGCCACGTCGGCGAAGTAGGTGGCGCCGTCTTGCTCGGGCATCCAGGGCTCGGGGAAGTCGCTGCCCATCATCACGTCGCCCACGGCGCGCAGGCGGACGGTGCCCGTCGGTTTGGGGCGCGGCGGCGGCGCCTCCCCCGACCACTGGCGCAACAGCGCCTCGATGGCGAGCTTGCCTTTGACCGTGGAGGTCTGGGACGCGACGCCGGGGTGACCGGGCTCCAGGCGCTCCACCTGGGCCCAGGCCGCCATGACGCCGTCCCAGTCGCTGCGAAGGTACCGCGCCCAGCCGAGCTCCCACCAGCAGTCCACCCGAGTGGGCGCCAAGGCGGTGCAGGCCGTGAGCGCGGCCTCGGCGGCGGCGGGGTCTTTGGCCTTGAGCGCGGCGACGCCCTCAGCGAAGCGCGCGTCGGCCTCTGTGAGCGGCGGGGCCTCGTCGGGGGTGCCCGCGAACAAGGGCAGCAGGGGCAGCGCGAGGAGCGCGGCGGCGAGCGCGGCGAGGGGCCAGCGGAGGCGCACAGGAGACTCCAGGAAGATCACGGCAATGTAGCCGCTTTGGGGGGCTCGATCCCGGCCCACAACACGCGTAGGATCACCGAAGGAGGTGCCTCATGCGCCGATGGATCCTGTGCCTGACCTTGGTGGCCTGCAAGGGCGGCGACGATGACACCCCCTCCACCGACAGCGCGCCCCCCACCGACAGCGATCCACCCGCGGCCTTCTCCTGCGCCAAGCCGCTCTTCCCCGCCGACGCCCCGTGGAACCAGCCCATCGCGGACGCGCCCCTAGACGCCGAGAGCGTCACCCTGCTCGACGCCTTGGAGCGCCGTGGCGGCTTCGGCAACGGCCGCGTTCAGATGGACCTCTCCATCGAGGTGAGCTGTGACGCTGGTGACGCGCCGATGCTGGAGTTCACCCCGACGGACGACTTCTACACCCCCGACTGTGACCTCGCCCCGGTGCCGGTGCCTGAAGACGCCCACCTCGAGGGCGAAGACGGCCTCGCCTGCACCGGCGACGGCGACTGCCACCTGATCGTCATTCACCAGCCCACGGCGATGCTCTATGAGCAGTGGCGGGCCAACATCGTAGATGGCGTGTACGAAGGCGGCTGCCTCGCCATCTGGGATGTGAGCGAGACCCCGCCCGAGACCCTGCGCGGCGAGCACTGCACCAGCGCCGACGCCGCGGGCCTGCCCATCGCGCCGCTGTTGTTTGACGCCGACGAGGTGGCCGCCGGGGAGATCAACCACGCCATCCGCTTCATCTTGCCCAACGATCGCCTGCGAAACCGCACCTACGTCCGCCCGGCCACCCACGCCACAGGGGCGGCCAGCGCCGGAGACGACGGCATCCCCTACGGCTTACGCCTGCGGCTGCGCGCCGACTACCCCCTGGAGAGCCTGCCCAGCGACGGCGCCCGGGTGGTGGCCAAGGCGATGCAGACCTACGGCATGATCCTCGCGGATGGCGGCACCATCGCCCTCACCGCCCAGTCCGACCGCCTCACCACGGCGAAGTGGGACGACTGGTTCACCGGCACCCGGGATCTTGAGGACCTCGCCGTGGCCGACTTTGAGGTGGTCGAGGCCGGGGAGCGGATCGCCTGGACCGGGGACTGCGTTCGGGAGTGAAGGGTGGTGGGTTGGTTGGGTGAGCAATCAATGTTGGTGAGCCGCCATCCCCCTCACCTCACACACCGCACCCCAATAAACTGCCCCGACTCGTTCGGCGTCACGTTGGTGCTCGTGCTGCCGTCGCTGCGGCGCCAGGCGGGCGCCCCGCCGGACTGCCGGTGCTCGTGCCAGGCGAGGCCGCCGCCCTCCTCCCAGGTGAGCGGCTCGGCGTCGAGGGCCGCGAGGCCTCCACGACCGGCGCAGTAGGCCTGGGCCGCGTACCACGAGACGTTCACCAGGGCCCCGCCGGGGCTGGGCGGGGTGCCGTCTTCAGCCCAGCCTTTGAGGTATTTTTTGTCGGCCTTTTCGGCCTGCTGGGCGGCCTCTTTGAGCCACTCGGGGTGGGTCTTGAGCCAGCGGGCGAAGTCGCCTTGGCTGACCTGGCGGCGGCTCTTTGGGGCGGCGGCGCCATCCGCGGCCCCGGGCTTGGGCGCGGGCTCACGCAGGCTGAGGCTCACGAGGTGCTCGCCGTCGCCGATGGGCACGATCACCTCCCCCAGCCACGACACGCAGCCCGGCGGGCAGTCGCCCTTGGCGTCACAGCCGCGGGCGGTCTCGGGGCACTCCCCGGCGATGAGCTCCACGGGGTAGGCGCCCGGCGAGACGCCTTCGCGGCGCAGCGCGTCCCCTTTGATCGGCTGGGCGGGCTCGTCGCCCCAGCGTAGGCTGAGGCTGGCCTTGAGGTCGGGTACGCTCATGCGCAGCGCCCGGAGCGTCGGCGGCAAGAGGCTCACCGTGCGGAGCTGAGGGCTGTCCCCGGCCTCCACACGCACCGACTCCTCCCGGTGGCTGCACCAGACCGGGGGCGGCTGGCTGGGGTCGGTGTCGCAGCCGGGGCCCACGAACAGGCTCAGGGTGTGGTCGCCCAAGCTCACCCCAGCGAAACGTAAGACGAAGCCGTCTTGGGCGTCGGGGGCCTGGCCGTCGAGGCGCGCGCCGAAGGGGGTGCCTGTGGGCAGACCGGTGACGACGAGCTCTAAGGGGCGGCGCGGGACCGCGGCGGTGGGAACCCCGGCCGCGCCACCTTGGGCGGCGTCGGCCTCGCCTGGGGGGCCCGCGAAGGGGCTCACGCCGGAGTAGAGCGCGGCGCCGAGGCCGAGGATCGCCAGCAGGCACACGGCGATCAACGCCCACATCGCCCGGTGGGTGTTTTGATGCTCAAGATCACCCGGCGCGGCGGGGGCGGCGGGGGCGGCGGGCGCGGCGGGGGCCTCCGCCGGAACGTCGAGCTGCATCGTCAGGCTGGGGGCGAGGGTGGCCCCGGCGGCGCCGGTGACCCCGATGTTGGCCACCGCCTCGGCCACCGCGTCGGGGTCGGCGGTGAGCGTCTCCCCGGCGCCTTCGTACCAGGTCACCTCGTGGGAGCGCATCGCCGGGGCGGCGGGGGCGGTCACCGGGCCCATCTCGACGCCGCGCAGGGCCGCCACCCGCTCCATCACCAGATCCGCGCTGCCCAGGCGCTCGGCGGGGGACGACGTGGTGAGATCGCGGATGAGCGCGCGCACGCCCTCGGGGTAGCCCTCGCCGGGGTCAAGCGGCGGGTGGCTCTGCTTCTGCATCATCAGGCGCATCGCCTGCTGACGGTGGCTGCCGCCGGAGGCCATCGGGAAGGCCATACGCCCGGCGACGAGCTCGTAGAACACGACGCCCAAGGCGTAGAGGTCCCACTTCACCGGGTCGAGGGTCTTGGGGTCTACCCACTCCGGCGGCGCGTAGCTCACCGAGCCGAAGGCCTCGTCCGTGCGGGTGATCGCCTCGCCCTGGAGGTCGGCGGCGATGCCGAAGTCGACGATCTTGAGGGTGCCGTCGCCCTCGACGAGCATGTTCGAGGGCTTGATGTCGCGGTGGCGCACGCCCATGCGGTGCATGTAGGCCAAGGCGTCGGCGGCCTGGCCCAAGAGGTTCAGGGCCTCGGGCAAGGGGCAGGGGCCCTTCGCGATGCGGGCCTCCAAGGACTCGCCGTTGATGAACTCCATCTCGATGTAGGGCAGCTCACCCTCCATCCGGACGTTGCGCACCTTGACGATGTGCCGGTGGTTCAGCGTGAAGAGGATCTCCGCCTCTCGCACAAAACGCGCCTTCACCGACATGATGCGGCTCATGCCCGCGTCGAGCACCTTCACCGCGGCGAGGATCCGCGGCGCGTCCCGGTTGTAGCAGCGGTACACCGAGCCCATGCCGCCCTGACCGAGCGCACGCTCCACCACCCAGATGTCGATCGGGTCACCGGGGCTGAGCACGCTGAACTCCCGTGGGGGCACCTCGACGGTGACGCTGCGCGTTATTCTCGCTCAGGCGTCGGGAAGCCGTCTACTCTGGCGAAAGTACCATCAGGAGGATGAATGGGCAAAGCGCGCGATTGGGCCCTCGTCGTGTTCATCGGCGTGGCCTGGAGTGAGGGTGCTTGGGCCCAGTCCTGCGCTGTGGGGCCGGTGTGTGTCGATGGCCTGGACTACGACAGCCTGTACGAGGCGGTGGTCCGCGCTGAAGACGCCGGGGTCTCTATCGTGGAGGTGATGGAGAGCTACGACCCCGCTGAGGACTCCCACTGCGTCCCCCTCAACCTCAGGGGGGATTCGGACATCAGCTTGCAGGCGCTCTCTGACTTGGTGCGCTGGCCAGGGATCAAGGTTCAAGGCGGCGCGTTGGCGCTCACCGGCGGAACCTTCGTCGGCGCCTGCGAGTATTCGTACTCCGAGCGGGTGACCGAGTGGGACTCCTCCACCACGTCGAACGTCGTCGTGCTCAAGTCGTTCACCACCGCCGCGCAGCTTATCGCCGTGGAGTCGAGCCTCAGCCTCAACGGCGTGGTGTTTGACTACGCGGAGGCCCTGGAGGCGGACGGCTCCTTGGGCGCCCTCTTCTTGTGGGACAGCTCGTTGGCGGCCTCGATGAGCACGAGCTTCACCGGGTATCCGCGTATAGGGGCCGTTGAGATCGTCTCCCATGAGGAAGACGTCGACGTTGTCTTTGAGGACGTCAAGTTTGACTCCAACCAAGCGCTCGCCTTGGTGATGCGCCTGACCGTGTACGGGTCGATGGAGCGAGTGGACGCCGGCACCAACCCCGACGAGCCGGTCTTCACCGCCACCCTCACGGGCGTAAATTTTGAGTCCAACTCCCCGGGCTACGGGATCACCGCCGACCTCACCGTCGACGAGCTCGCGTCGTTGAGCATCACGGACGGCCTACACATCGGCCGGGGCGGAAGCGGCGGCGGCGACGGCGGCATCTCGATGTACGCCCTCGACACCCACGTCACGATGACCGACACCCAGGTGAGAAACTACGAGCGCGGGATGAGCGTCGGCTCCGCGGACGGCATCATCGGCACCGCCTTGGATGAGAACGACGACGCTAGCCTCAGCATCAGAGGCGGCAGCTTCTCGAGCATCTACAACAGCGACGCGCACGGCGGCGCGATCACCGCGACCAACGGCAAGATCGAGCTGAGCGGCGTGACGGCGTGGGACCTCACCTCGCCCAACGCGCCCTTCCTGAAGGCGTATCACGCTCCCGAGCTGCTCATCGAGGACCTCAACCTCACCTCGTTCGTCATCACCCAGGCCCCCAGCGCGGCCATCCACGTCACCCAGGTGGACTTGGTGACCTTACGTCGGGTGGCGGTGTGTGATGGGAGGTCGTCCGACACGGAGTCGGGGGGTGGCGTGGCGCTCTACCTCACCGCGGACAGCGGCGAGAACCAGACCGTGGAGGTCCACAACCTCGCGTTCTGGGGCAACCGCTACGGCGAGGGCCAATTCCCAGCGGCGATCCACGCCGAGCACGTCAAGAGCCTGACAGTGAAGCACAGCACCTTCGTCGGCAGCGACGAGCCCACCGGGCGCGACGCCTACGCGGTCAGGCTTGAGGATCTCTCGATGCGTATCCGCTGGACCTTCACCAGCAACATCGTCCAGGGGCTCACCAACGGTCTCTCCACCCACTATGCAGACTCGGACTCCTCGACCAACCCGCTGGAGCATGAGCTAGACTACGCGCTGTTCTTTGACGTGGACGACCCGCTCATCGTAGACCTCAACAAAGACGGCGACCCCTACAAGCTCACCGAGAACGTGGCGCTAAACACCGATGAGGCGGGCTTCTGGTCGGTGTTCAACCCCGTGGACTGCACGACGCCGCCGCTGCTCGGCCTCGGCGCCTACGCCCTCGACAAGGGTGATCCTCGGGACGGCGATCTTGACGATGACGGCAGCCTGCCCGACCTCGGCGCCTACAGCGGCCTCTACGCCGATGAGCTCCCCGACGCGGACGGCGACGGCTACCGCCTGGGCTTTGACTGCGACGACGACGACGCCGACGTTTACCCGGGGCAGCTCGACGTCCCCCTCGACGGCGTCGACAACGACTGCGATGGGCAAGACGCGCCAGGGAGCGGCGACACAGGCGATGACGACACCGGCGACCCCCTGCAGTTCGACTACTTCGGCGGCTGCTCCTGCGGCGGGAGCGGCGTAGACACCGGCGGCGCGGCGGCGCTCTTGTTTTTGGGCAGCTTCATGCGCAGGCGTCGTCGTCGCGGGTAGAATGGCCTCGGAGGCGCGATGCCGAGAGGTCCAACCCGTCGCAGCGCTGGAGTCGGCGTCGCCCTGCTCACGCTCCCCCTCTGCTCGTTCACCGCGCCGCCCGTCAAAGCGGCGGAGTCGGCCATCGTCATCACGATCAAGCCGGGCAAGAAGGTGATGGAGGCGATCCGGGAAGCCCTGCCGTTGGTGTTGACCTTTGACCTGCTCACCGGGGACGTCGTCCTAGAGTTTGAGGAGGGCTGGGCCACGCCGGACCCGACGCTTGAGTGTGTCCATGTGTCCCCCGAGCTTGACCTCACCGTGCGGGTCATGGGTCGAGACGACGGAGATCTCACCGGGGATGGGCCCACGAACGTGCAGCTGCCGGGCTTCGTGGTGAAGCCCGAGAGCAGCAGCACCGGCAGCGGCGGCGCCGTGCGCCTACAAGACGTAGACCTCACCGGCTTCTGTGTGCAGCCCCCCGACTCCGACGGCGTCACCAGCCGGGCGCGCCTCGTGGTGAGCGGAGACCGTGAGGTCACCCTCATCGACGTAGGGATCGAGAACGACGACCACGACGCGGCGATCGACCGCAGCTATGGGCTCTTCGCGACCAACGGCACGATCACCGCCTACAGCCTCGACACCGCGGGCTTCACCACGGGCTTCGCCGTGAAGCTCACAGACGCCGCGGTGGCCTTCACCCAGACCGGCGGCGTGTACACCCAAAACACCGGGGGCGCCTTGGCCTCCCTCGGCGCGACCGTGACGCTCAGCGAGGTGGACTTCGGCAGCGGCGACCTCACCACCGGTCGGGCGATCTACGCCGAGGGGGGCACCCTCACCCTTCACGACGTGGACTTCGTCGGCAGCGAGGCCGGCGACAGCGGCGGGTCGATCTACACCGACGGGAGCACCCTCACCCTCACCGAGGGCAGCTTCAGCATGAGCTCGGCCAGCGGCAACGGCGGGGCGATCTACGCGAGTGAGGGCAGCGACTTGACCCTCACCGACGTGATCTTTGACGTGACGGTGTCCAGCGCCCACGGCGGGGCGATCTACGCCGACGGGAGCAAGCTGGCCCTCGACGGGGTGAGCTTCGCATACAACACGGCGAGCGCCGACGGCGGGGCGATCTACGCCAACGAGGGCTCTCTGAGGCTCACCGGGGTGAGCTTCGAGGGCAACGTGGCCGGTGGTGACGGCGGCGCGGTCTACGCCCAGGGCGGCACCATCGACCTCAGCGACGTGAGCTTCTTCAACGACCTCGCGGGCACCAGCGGCGGGGCGATTGCGCTGTCTGAGGTGTGGAGCTTCAGCGGCTGCGGCCTCACCTTCTTGGGCAGCCGCGCCTACTCCTACGGCGGGGCGATCAGCGCCGCTGACAGCGAGGTCACCCTCGACGCGGGCACAGACGGCGCCTGCGGGCCCAACGTCTTCTGGGGGGTGCGGTCCCCCCTCGGCGCGGCGCTGAGCTTGAGCCAGCACGACCCCAGCGACCCGGCGAGCGCCACCCTGTCTTGGCTTGAGCTCTCGCAGCTCGAAGAGTCCGCGGCGATCTCGTCGAGCCTCTTGGGAGCGCTCACCCTCACCGACGTCACGACGCCGGGTGGCCTCGGCGGCGTGGGGCTCCTGCGCACGGACCCAGACTCTGAGCACGGCAAGATCACCGCGGCGCGGCTTCATGTGCGGGGTGGCCGCGAGGCCCTGCCCAACGGCGAGTCCGTGATCGCGGTCTCAAACGCCAGCCTCACCCTCACCGAGAGCACCTTCTGCGGCCTCGCCGCGGGCCCCTCGGCGGCGCCGATGATCTCCATCACCGACTCCATCGACAACATCTTGCTGCAACGCAACACGATCTGGGGCGGCTGGTCGGGGCTCAGCGAGAGCGCGCTCATCGCCATCCAGAACGACGACTCGACCACCAAGTACACCCCGTATGTGCGGGTGATCGACAACACCCTCATCGGCTCGGGGTTTGAGCGCGGCGTGACGACGGATGAGAGCGTGACGTACTGGGGCGTGAACAACCTGTTCAACGACCTCGCCGTGGGCCAGCAGGTGGACGGTGAGGTGGAGTGGCTCTCCCACAACCTCTACGGGGTGACGGTCTACGTCTCCTCCATGGGCGCGGGCGCGGTCCGCTCCTCTGACGAGCTCATCGGGGAGCGCCCGCGGCTCCTCACGCCGCTCTCCAAGTCCTGCGCCGACCTCCCGCTCCTGCGGCCGAGGAGCCCCGCCGTGGGCGCGGGCCCCGAGCCCACGGACACCGCGCTGTGGGCCTACAACGAGGCGCTCACCTACAACGGCGTCCCGTACAACTCCTTGGACGACATCGGCGCCCAGCCCGTTGAGCCCGCAGCAGACAAAGACGGTGACGGCTTCACCGTGCGCGACGACTGCGACGACGCCGATGAGAACGTGAACCCCGACGCTGAAGAGCTGCCCGGCAACGGCGTCGACGACGACTGCGACCCGAGCACCTCCGATGACGTCCTCGACGCCGACCAAGACGGTGACGGCGTGCCCGACGCTGAAGACTGCGCCCCGTCCAACCCCGCCATCGCTGAAGACTGCGCGCCCACCCACACCGTGTACGCTGGGGGCCGCGCGGGCTGCGGGGTGGCGCCGAGGCCCCTGGGGCTCATGGGGGTGGTCTTGGCCTTCGCCTTCACCCGACGCCGAGGTTCCGCCATCTCTCGGGTATAATGCGGGCTGTGCGGCGACAGGCGCCACGGGAGACATGATGCGAACGACCGGCTGCTCGTGGGCGCTCAAGGGGTTGGGGTTGGGGCTTTTGGGGCTCGTCACGCCGGAGCTGGCCTGGGCGAGCTGCGTCTACGTCAAAACCGGGGAGAGCCTCGCCGACGCGCTCGGTCGCGCCGGCACCGCCTCCGCGGTGGTGAGCACAGACGGGACGCAGATCAACTTCAACGCCAACATCGACCTGTGTTTTCCCGAGGCGTGGTCCGACCCCAGCGCCCTGGCCTGCCTGGAGGTGCAGCCGGGGAAAAATCTCACGGTCTTGGTGGACGACACCAGCGGCGCCGACGGGACCACGCCGATCAGCCTG
>Ga0066604_10000915_pt1 | contig 17310 bp, 13 predicted proteins | sample Higcelwee11metaG_FD_59501 | JGI IMG/M metagenome (GOLD analysis project Ga0066604, IMG submission 59501) | Freshwater pond sediment microbial communities from the University of Edinburgh, under environmental carbon perturbations - High... | ecosystem: Environmental > Aquatic > Freshwater > Pond... | reverse complement strand
GCGCCTGGAGCTGATCCGCCGCCTGCGCGAGAGCTGCGTGGTCATCGCGGTGAACAACGCGCTCAAGCCGATGCTCGCTTCCGGCGTGCGGCCGCACTTCGTGGTGGCCAACGACACCTCGGTGCACACGGCGAAATCCTGGGAGGGCCTGCCGCGCCTGGGCGACGTGGCGCTGGTGGGCCACTGCCTCATCGACCTGGGCGAGGCCGTGTTCCCGCGCGCGTACCTTTTCGGCGTGTACCAGCCGGAGCTTTTCGGCACGCGGCCGTCGCTCAAGCTGCACGGCTCGGTGATCACCACGGCGTTCTCCCTGGCCAGGTACATGGGCTGCGGCCGCTGCGTGCTGGCCGGGGTGCAGCTCTGCTCCCACGACCCCTGGACGCTCGGCTACTCGCGCGGGAGCATCCACGAGAAGCCGGCCGCCGAACCGCGGCCGCTGACCCAGGCCTTTCCGCAGCTCGTGCCGGTGCAGAACCGTTTCGGGCTCACGCTCTACACCAGCCTGAACTTCCTGGACGCGAGCCTGTGGCTGCTGGAGGAGATCCGCATTTCGGGAGCGCCCTGCGTGAACCTGACGCGGGAGAGCATTGTCTACGGCCCGGGCGTGACCCATGACGAGAACCCGCTCGTCGAGCCGACCGGGCTGCTCGCCAGGCGCCTGGCCCGGCTGGCCGCGCTGAAAGCGCCGCCGCCGCGCGTGGACGCGGCGCTGGCCGCGGCCCGGCGCGACCTGGGCCTGTGGCGGGGGGTGGCGCGCGCGGTGGGCGAGGTGCTGGGGGTCGCGGGCGCGGGCTTCCTTCCGGCCGCGGCGGCGGCCATCGGCCGCTTCGACCAGACCGGCGTGAGCTACCTGGTGCAGCGCTATGCGGACTTCGACAACCGGGCCATGCACGCGCTGGTGTTCGACGGCAAGAACGACGCCGAGCGCGAGCGCGGCCTGCGCTCCTATCTCGACCACGTGCGGCGCATGGCCGAGGAGTTCGCGGACGTGCTGGCGGGGCAGGAGCGCCGCCTGCGGGGGCACGGCTCGTGAGGCCCGGGGGAAACCATACCGGAGGCGGCCCGCGCCGCCCCGCAGCGACCGGAGCGGCCCGATGATCATGACCAGGGACTTCGTCTGGCTCCACTTCCCGAAATGCGCCGGCACCGAGGTGGCCGCCGTGCTGGAGAAGCTCAACATCCCCGGCGCGGCCTGCGACCCCATCGACCCGGCCAACGTGATCTGGCACCACACCCTCGCCCAGCGCCAGGCCCACGACCCCGGCTTCGGCGTGGCCGGCCGGGAGGTCATCTGCTGCTTCCGCAGGCTGCCGAACTGGCTGCTGTCCCGGGTGTACTTCGAGTACCAGCGCTGCGGGCTCATCCCCACCCGGGAGATGTTCGTGCGCGGGCAGTTCTACGACATCAACGGCGTGGCCTCGAACGCCGACTACCACGCGCGCGGCTATTCCCCCGGGGTGACCCGCTGGATCCGCACGGAGCATCTGGTGGAGGACTTCGTGGCCGCGTTCTCGCCCTACGTGGACCTCTCCGGCGTGGACGCGGCCGCGCTGTTCACGCGGCGCAACGCCACGGCGTATCCCCACGTGAAGCGCCTGGAGTTCTATTTCACGCAGGCGGAGCTGGACGGGCTCTACGCGGCGAATCCGGCCTGGGCCGCGCTGGAGGCCGGCATATACGGCGGGCTGGCCAGGCTGGCCTGAGCCGTTCCGCCCTCGAAGGCGTAGTTGAAGCGGCGGATGTCCGCCTCGTGCATTTCCATGACGTAGTCCACCATGCGCGAGGTGTAGACCCTGCGGTACTCCCCGCTGGTGGACCTGTTCTCGTGGGGCAGCGCCGCGGGCGCGCCCAGGCCCAGGCGGCCGAGCACCTGCCGGAAGTCCTCGGCCAGGTTCTCGTAGCGGCCCACGAAGCTGACCAGCTGGCTGCCGTCGGCGTCGCAGACGAAGTCCATCTGCGTGCGCCGCGCGGGATCGCCCGCGCCCAGGCTCCGCTCCATCTGCTTGTAGTAGTAGAACGTGAGATAGTGCTTGAAGTTGGCGAATCTGGCCACCTCCGCGTGCTGCCAGTGCCCCCTGGCGCCCAGGATGTACCTGTAGGTGGAGAACTCCAGATCCCAGGGATTGCGGACGAAGGCGAAGCTGAACAGGCGCGCGAAGAGCTCCGGCCCCAGGACGTCGCGCACCTTCGCGGCGGTGGAGTGGGGGTGCAGCGGCAGGTCGCAGACCTGATCCAACTGGCCCGCGCCCAGGGCCGCCAGGAACGTGCGTATGGAGGTGCCGCCCGTCTTGGGGGCGTGGATGAAGAGGAAGCGGTGTTTCATGGAGATCAGCATCCGGTGAGCCTCCTGTGTCCGCGCGCCTCAGCCGCGCAGCATGTCATAGGCCGTGTAGATGTCCGCCGGCCCTGCCCCCAGGGCCAGGGCCGCGGTGAAATATTCCGGCAGGGCCGCGGCATAGTCCGCCGCCGTGGCCGCGTGCGCGGGCTTGCCCAGCCGCGCGAACGACTGGAAATGCTCCCGCGTCAGCTCGTAGAGCGCGGGCCAGAACCCGCCGGCGAAGCGCCGCACGATGCCGAGGATCTCCTCGGTGCGGCGCGGCGCGCCGGAGGTGGTCTTGTTCCGGCCGTGGTAGCGGAACAGCGAGTACGCCCGCGGCCGGAAGCGGAAGTCGATCAACTGCGCGGCGCGCAGGAACCACTCCCAGTCGAAGGCGTAGTGCAGGCCCTCGTCCAGGGGCCCGGCGGCCTGCCACAGGGCGCGGGTCCAGAAGGTGCTCGGCTGCAGGATGTAGGCCTGCCGGGCCAGGCGCTGACGGTCAAACGGCCCGCTGGCGAAGGGGAAGGCGTCCAGGCCGCTTTCCGTCTCGCGGAAGCCGATGCAGGCGCCGTAGCACAGGTCCGGACGGCCCGCGTCGGCGAAGCTCGCAGCCACGTCGGCCAGCGCCCCGGGCATGAACAGGTCGTCGGAGTTGAGCCAGCAGAGGATCTCGCCCGTGGCCCGGGCCATGCCCTCGTTGATGGCCGCGGCCTGGCCCTGGTCCGGATGGCTGCGCCAGAAGGCCAGGCGGCTCTCATAGCGTTGGATGATCTCCACGGACCCGTCGTCGCTGCCGCCGTCCAGCACGAGGGCCTCCACCGGGCAGCCCTGGCCGAGCACGCTCAAAAGCGTCTGCTCCAGGTACCGCGCCTGGTTGAAGGACGGGATGATGACCGAGACGGTGGGGGGCATGGCGGCATCGCTGCGCATGTTCATTCCGTCCTGCCCGAGCCGAGGGCCAGGCCCTGGCGCGTGGCTTCGAGCCAGGCGCGGCCGTGGCGCTCGTCCGGCTCCAGGTGGTTGCCCTCGCCCCATTCGTTCCAGGCGGTGACGAACACCAGGCGCTTGCCCGGCGCGTCATGGCGCAGGGTTTCGGCCACGGTGTCGGCCAGCCAGCGGCCGTACGCGGCCGGGTCGGTCCCGCTGAAGATCGTCGCCCCTTCCTTGCGGCGCGGGCTGTTGTCCCAGCTGGGAAACACGCAGCGGTGCCAGGCGTGGCCCGGGCGCGGCTTGGCGCGCATGGCCGCCACCATGCGGCCGTAGTCGTAGACCGTGTCCGCGCCCTCGGCGCGCAGCCGGCTGGCCTCCAAAAAGCGCCAGTCCGGGGCGAACTCCACCCCGGCGTCGAAGCCGACGCTCGCCGGGTCCACCTCGGGCGCGAAGCCTTCCACGCGGGCCAGGTACAGCTCGCCCAGCCCGGCGCGCAGGGCCTCGGTGCGCCAGATCTCCGCCGTGCGCGCGGGCTCGGGCATGTGGTCCGTGCGGTAGACGAGGAACAGCGGCCTGCCGTCAACGCGGATGGCCCGCGGATCGGCCAGGGCCGGCAGGAGCTGCCGGATGTGCGCCAGGTCGTCCTCGCGGCTGTAGGTCTGCGGCACGATGATGTCCTGCTCGTGCCCGTCCCAGCGCCGGGTCCAGGGCTCGTTGGCCCAGACCAGGCAGAAGGGCAGGTCCGGCCGGCCGGAGTCCAGCACGTCCTGGAAGGGCCGCCAGAGCATGCGCCGGCCGTGGAACCAATAGTGGTAGTAGGCGAAGCCGGAAATGCCGTGGCTGCGCGCAAGCGCGGCCTGCTCGTCGCGCGTCTCGGGCACGCGCAGGTCGTAGAACCCGAGCTCGCCGGGCAGGTGCGGCTGCTGGTGGCCGGGAAAGCGCGGCGTGGACTTGGCCGCGCAGGTCCACTCCGTGTAGCCCGGACCCCAGAAGCGGTCGTTCTCCGCGGTGCGGTGGAACTGCGGCAGGTAGAAGGCGATGAGCCGGACGGCGTCGCCGGCAGTGGGGTCGTTCACCATGCTCATGGGCAGGCTTCCTTTGTTGTCTGTGGTCCCGCCGCCGTGGCGGCCATGCGGTCCATGTCCGCCTCGCGGCGGGCCAGCAGGCCGGACACGTCGCGCAGGGGGATGCCGAGGTCGCGGGCGCGGGCGGAGAGCCAGTGCTCGCAGAGGATGCAGTAGGCCTTGGCCCTGAGCCGGGCCAGGCCGGCGGCGTCCGGGGCGATGCTCGTGTGCCAGCGGCACTGGTACTCGCCCGCGCCGCCGAGCAGGAAGCTCTCCAGGTAGCCGCGATACGTGGCGCACAGCGGGGCGTCTGGCCGGAGAAAGCCCTCGGGGCCGTCGGCGAACAGGGCCTCGGGCTGCGCGGGCGGCAGCAGGGGCGTCAAGCGCCGGAGCACGCCCCAGGCGGCCAGCACGAAGCTGGAGCGCAGCCAGTGGCGCATGGCCAGGCCGAAGAGCGTGACCTCGCGCGGGTAGAGGTCCACGTGGCCGATCAGCGCGCCCGCCTCCAGCCACTGCCGCACCGGCGCCAGGCCGAAGCGCTCCAGGTAGGACACGTCGTAGTTGCGGTGGAAGGTGTCGTTGACCAGGATCACCGGAGCGGCCGCGTCCCAGGCGTCCGCGCGCGTGAGCTCCAGGCCCCGGGTCCAGCCGGAGAACTCCTGGAAGGCGTTGTCCCCGCCGAAGAGCTCCCAGCCCTCGGGCGTGCGGCCATGCTGGCCGGGCGGCAGGGCGTTGTCCACCACCGTGACCTCCCAGGCCAGGCCCGGGAAGGCGCGGTCCAGCACCTTGCCCCGCAGGGCGCGCGCCGCGTCCGCGTGGTGCTCCGCGCCGTAGCGCAAAAAGATGGCGTGTCCCACCGGCATGCTATACCCCACTCCCCAAATGAGCGTCGAAGACGCCGAAGACGCTGGCGCGGCGGCGCAGGGCCGCGGCCTGGGCCGGGTCGGCGAGCTGATCGGCGTAGGCGCGGTACGCGCGCGGCAGGTCGGCGAAGGCCGCGTGGTCCGGGCAGCGGCGCAAAAGCTCGTCGAGCAGGATGGGCGCGGGCGCCGGGAGCCGGGGCGTGGCCGCGGCGCGGCTCAGGTCGGCCTCCCGCGCGATGACGGCCGCGGCCTCGGCGTCGTAGGCGGCCATGGCCGAGGTCTTCTGCTGGGGCTGCCGCCGGAACCCGCCCAGCAGCGCGTCGGCCGTGTACAGCTGCGCGTGGCGGAAGAAGCGGCTCCAGAGCTCCATGTCCCCGGCGAAGCCGAGGTGTGCGTCCGGCCCGCCGCCGGCGGCCAGCCACAGCTCGCGCCGCCAGAAGGTGGACTCCTGCTGGATGTGCGGCGGCCCGATGCGGCCGGAGAGGTAGTCGGCCCGCGCCCATACGGGCGGCGGCTCCAGGAGCGTCTCCAGCGCGCCGGTGGCGGTCCAGATGTTCGGGCAGCCCATGAGCCAGCGGACCTCGGGGAAGTGCGTGAACAGCGCGGCCAGCAGGAACAGCGAGGCCGGGTGGTGCTTGTCGTCGGAGTTGAGCCAGCCCATGATCTCGCCGGTGCAGAGCCGGAAGCCCTCGCGCACGGCCCAGTACTGGCCCTGGTCCGGGGCGCTGCGCCAGTGGGCCAGGTGCTTCTCGTGGCGGCGGATGATCTCCACGGAGCCGTCGCTGCTGCCGCCGTCGAGCACGAGGCATTCCAGGTTGGGGTAGCCCTGGGAGAGCAGGGAGTCCAGGCACTCTTCGAGGTATTGCGCCTGGTTGAAGGACGGCGTCACCAGGCTGATGCGCGGCCAGTCCTGGCTGCCGGTGGCGCGGATCGGTCCGGGCTGTGTCGGGCGTTCGGGCTTGCGCCAGAGCACGTTCGCGCTGGCCGGCTTGCCGAAGTCCTCGTACGGCTGGCCTGTGACGGCCTGCCACCCGGCGGCGTAGGCCGCCCGCGTCATGTGATACACGTCCGGGTCGCGCGCGAGCGCGTCCAGCGGGAGCCAGGGGTGCAGCACCGCGCGCGTCTCGTGGATGCGCGGCAGGATGCGGCAGGTCCAGACCCCGTCCGGCTTGAGCAGGATGTCCAGGCAGTGCAGGCTGAAGCCTCCGGGCCTCAGCACCCGGTCCATGTCCTCCAGCACCGCGTCGAGCCGGGCCGTGTCCTCATCGGGCACGTGCTCCAGGGTGGAGATGGAGAACACGAGGTCGAAATATTCGTCGGCCAGCTCCGGGTTGCGGCCGCCGATGTAGTCGCGCACGATGCGGTAGCCGGCCTCTTTCGCCTCCAGCGGGCCGTTGCCGATGCCCTCGAACTTGTCGATGTTCCAGCAGTCGTAGTCGCGGGCGAGGTGCGCCAGCACCCGCGAGTTGCCCCCGCCGATCTCCAGCAGCCGCGCGCCCGGCGGCACGCAGTCGCGGATGAAGGCCAGGGTCAGCAGGTCCTGGTAGGGCTTGAGGTCGCAGAGATCCGGGTCGATGGCGCGGCCGTAGAGCTCCCGCGCCAGCGGCAGGAGCCGTTCCCAGTGCGCCCGGCGCGAGATGGCGAAGGCGCTGAAATCGGCCCAGGGCTGGGGCAGGCCGGTCATGCGCGCACCTCGGGGCCGTCCGGGATCGGCGCGCAGGCGCTGTCGGACTCTTTCGCACCGAGCAGCTCCAGCAAGCCGCCGTAGCAGGCCGCGCGGGTGAAGCGCCGGCGCACCAGCTCGCGGCCGGCCGCGCCCATGGCGCGCGCGCGCCCGGGGTCGGCGAAGAGCGCCAGCAGGGCGTCGCGGAAGGCCTCCGGCGTCTCGGCCTCGACCACGCAGTCGCGGGCCTCGAGCCCGGCCAGGCTGGTGGGCGTGGCCACGCAGCCCCGGCCCATGGCCAGGGCCTCCACGAGCTTGAGCTTGAGCCCGCTGCCGGCCAAAAGCGGCGCAACGGCCACGGCGGCCCAGGCGTAGTGCGGAGTCAAATTTTCGACGCGGCCGAGGATCTCCACGCCCGGGAAGGGCGCGCTTTTCAGACGGCCGCCCACGCCGCCGCAGATGCGCAGCCGGGCCGAGGGCCGGGCCGCCAGCACCCCGGGCCAGACCTCGGCCAGGAACCATTCCAGGCCGCAGAGGTTGTGGTCCGCGCCGCTGCCCACGAACAGGCAGGCGTCGGGCGCTTCCGGCGGCGGCAGCGTAAGCGGGGCAAAGGAGCAGGGCGCGGTGACCACGCGCAGGCGCGGGGCCAGGCGCGCGAACTCGGCGGCCTCCCCGGCCTGGATGGCCGCCACGAAGTCCGCCAGCTCCAGGGCCGCGCGCTCGTCGGCCTCGCTCCAGGGCGAGGTCTCGGCTTTGAGGCCGCGGGCCATGAAGTCCGCGTGGCGCAGGTGCCGGGCGTCGTGGGCCAGGATGCCGCGCAGGCAGCCGGCCGGCGCGAGCGGCAGCAGCTCGGCCAGGTAGGTGTAGTTGACAAAGAGCACATCGGGCCGGGTCTCCTCAATGGCCGCGCGCACCAGCGCCTGTTCCTCGGGCGTGGGCGCGGTGTCCCAGACGGCCGGAATGCGCGCGCGGCCCTCGGTGACGAGCACGCGCACGTCCAGCCCGGCCTGGCGCAGCGCCGCGACGCAGTCCAGGGAATAGGCGGCGTTGCCCCTTTCGCCGGGGGGCAGCGTCACGCGGGAGACGAAGAGCACTGTCGGCATGTTGGCATGTCCTTTGGCCTGGGTGGCCGGCGGTCCCGGACTGTTCCGCGCCTTGCGGAGTTTGCTCCCGGACTGTCGGCGCCGCCGCTTCCGCCCCGTGTGGCGGCTGGCCGCCTTCTTTTGAGATGCGCCTGCGCGTCGGGCATGATTCACTCTGGCGCGGGAACGGCCCCGCCGCGCATGAGGCTGACGATGCGCAGCATGTCCTCCGGACCATAGCGCTGGTCACAGGGGAGCATCATGATGTTTCCGAGAAGGCGGTAGCTCTCGGTGAACTCCGTGGGGAGAGAGCCGGCGAAATTCCAGTGCACAGGGGGATACACGCCGGCGTCGTAGAGAAGGTCCAGCATCTCCGCGCGATTGCCCACGCGCACAGGGAAGCCAAGAGGCACGACGCCAGCGGGCAGGTCGGGAAACAGCGGCACGTGCGGCAGGTTCGCCAGGAGCACGCGGTAGTTCTCGATGCGCTTGCGGGCGCACTGCTCATGATCAATGGACGCGAGCAGCATGCGCGACATGTCGCTCATGCGGAATGGGCCGACCGGTTCGAGGGCCGCGAGCTTTTTGTGGTGCGCAAACCAGGTGCGGTCGCCGCCGTGCAGGTCGAACTCGCGCCGCCGCAGCACCGCGTCCAGGGAGAGCAGCCACCAGCGGAGCGGAGGCGGGGCGAGCCCCTCCTCGTCCAGGTCCACGTCCGCCCGGTGGCTCACCAGGATGCCGCCGTCAGGGACGCCGACCGACTTGCGCGGGGAGAACAGCGAGAAGTCGGCGCAGTCGCCGACGCCACGGGTGAAGAAGGCCTGGCAGGCGTCCTCCAGGACCCAGGCCCCGGCCGCGCGGGCCTGTTGCATGAGCTTCCGGTCGGCGGGAAACCCGAAATAGTCAATGAGCAGGAGCAGGTCGCCCGCGCCAAGGTCGTCGAGCCCTTCGGGAACGACCTCAAGGTCATAGGTCATGGCGAAGAAGCGGAACGGCACGCCCGCGGAGTGCACGGCCGCGATGATCGACGGGCAGAGATAGGCCGGCAGAAACACCCGCCGGGGCTTCAGGATGCCGAGCAGGACATGGATGGCGCTGCGCCCGTTGGCGAGCAGGGCGGCGTTGTCGAGGCGAAAGGGCGTCTCCCGCCGGCCTGCGCCGTCAAGAAACTCGGGCAGGCCAAACATGCCGCCGATGATGCCGGTCTTTCCTCCGTCGCCCTGGCCTGTGCGCATGAACATCCACTCCGTTCCGGCGTGCCCGTTCTGGCTGAATGCGTCCCCAACGAAAGCCGCCGCGAGGCTGTCCCTCGGTGTCCGCCACGCTCCGGCCGCCCGCCCCGACAAGCGTCCTGGCGCGGCGCTGTCGGAAGCCGCTGTTCACGTGCATAGCAAGGGCCATGCCGTTTGCGTGGGCCGTGGGCCGCGGCCGGCCCTTGCGGGGCGCTGATCCGCGCCGGGCCCCGGTCTGCCGGGACGCCATTCCTTAGGACGAAACCGGCGGGGAAGTCCAGATCGCCGGCCGGCCTCGCCGCTGCGCGGGGCGCCGCGCGCCGCGCGCGGGCTTGACAATCGCCTGCGCAACCAGAATAGAGATGCTGGCGGAAACAGGTAACAGCGCATGAAACAGGAAGAAAACATCGCCTGAGGCGGCCGGCGCAGGCTGCCGTTGCGGGCGCGGCGCGGCGGATTGCTGGCAGGGAAAATGCAAGTGGCCTTGGGCGTCGACCACGGCGCGGACGTCTGCGCGATGGAGTCGGCGGGAAGGATGAGCACGATGAGACCAGAAGTCCTGGCCCTGATCCCGGCGCGAGGCGGCTCCAAGGGCATTCCGAGAAAGAACCTGGCCCGGCTCGGCGGCCTGCCGCTGATCGCCCATACCATCCGCGCCGCCCTCGCCAGCCGCCACATCACCCGGCTTGTCGTCTCCACGGAGGACGAGGAGATCGCCGAGGTCTCCCGGAGCTTCGGGGCCGAGGTTCCGTTCCTGCGCCCGGCCAGCCTGGCCCGGGACGGCAGCAACATGGCGGAGGCCTTTTCCCATGCGCTCGCCTTGCTGAAGGAGCAAGGCTATCAGCCGCAGTCCATCCTCATCCTGCTCCCCACGTCGCCGTTCCGCACGCCGCGGTTCATCGACGCGCTCACGGCCACGCTGCTGCAGGGATATCGCAGCGTCATGACCGTGAAGGCCATGCCTTGCGGCGAAAAATACTACGCCAGAAGCGGGCGGTGCGCGGGGATGAGCCAGGTTCGCCTGGACAAGGCGCGCCATCTGTTCCGGCAATACGGCGTCTATTACGGGGAGAACCTGTCCGGTTCCTTCAGCGGAAGCTATATGCATGTTGTGAGTGATCCGGTCATGTTGATAGACGTGGACACGCCGCAGGACCTCGCCTTCGCCGAAGCCGTCGTCCGGGAGAACCTGTTTGATTTCGCCCTGCCGGGATAATATGCCGCACGACACGCCGCACCGTCTTGCGCCGCATTGCCTGCTGCCGATCATCCCCCGGCTGGGCCAGGATGCGCGTCCGCTTCTTGACGAGTTCCTCGGCAAGCCGCTCCTGCTGCATTTGCTTGACACTCTCGCCGCCGCCGGGGGCATGCCCGTCCATATTCTGACGACGGAGCCCGTGATCGCCGATTTTCTGCGCGGCCGCGGCGTCGGGGCGCATTGCGAGGCCGCCGCCAGCGGGTTCGCCGACCGTGAGGCGGCCGTGCGGTTCGCGGTGTCGCGCGGCCTGGCCAGGGGACTGTTCCCCCCGTCCGCACCGCTGCTGATCCTGGATTGCCGCAACCCGTTTCTGTCGGCGGAGACCATCGCCGCCTGCCGCCGCCAGCTTGAGGCCGATCCCGAGAGCCTCCTGGCCAGCTTCGAGGTGGCGTGCGACCACCCGCCCCAGCAGTTTCAGGCGTTCGCGATCGAGGCTGTGGAGACCCTGGTGTTCCTCGACCCCTCGCCCGCGGCGCGCGCGCTCGCGGCCAGCTCCGGCGTTGAGGCGTTGGGGCGCGTGAGCTTCCCGTTCTTTTTCGACTGGCGCGGCCAGGGGGTCTGGGAGGCGGCGCCGGGCGGCCACGTCATGGGCGTCGAGCCGGGGCGGCACCTGGTCCGCCCGCGCCCCGCGTCCGGCGGCCCGCAGCCGCTGGCCGGGCGGGAGCTGCTCCTGCTGTGGGATTCCCCCTGGTCCGCCAGGCGGGTCGTCCCCCTTGACCTGATCGGTGACGAGCGCGCCGCCCACCCGGCCTATGCGCCGCGGAGCGCCTTGCCGGCGCAGGTGTTCCGGCGCGCCGAAGGGCTCGTCGTGCGCTCGCCGGGGCGGGACGACTCGGTGGAACGTCTGGTGCGGCTCTGGCCGCTTGACCGGACCATGCCCGCAACGTCCGTTGATGTTTCGCTGCCCGACCGCCATCAGGCGGAGCTGGCGCTCCCCGTCTCTCCCGCGGCCGGCGGCGTCGTCGCCGCCCTCATGGCCCGCGTGCGCGACGGGGCGTTCGACCACGCGGAACGGGCCGTTGCGCCGGGGTTGTGGACCGTTGATCCCGGAACCCTGCTTCCCGCCGATGCGAAGACAGGGCGGCCGCTGCTGCACCGGCAAGATTTTCCCGAACTTTTGACCCGCGACGACGCGGTGCTTGGGGGACGGGCGGAGAGCCTCCTCCGCCGGGAGGAGCCGGCCCAGGGCTGGCGGCCCGTGCCCCTGGATGAAACGGAGCGGATCAAGATCAGGGACCGGCTCGACGCCGTGCGCGCCCGGACCGTGCTCACGCAGCCCGGGCCAGTCTGGTCCGCCACGGCCTTTGCCCCGCCGGAAGACCCGGTTCCGGCCGCCGCGGCCGTCCAGCCGGAGGCAATCCCAAGGCCGCCTGCCCCTGCCTGCGACGAGAAGGCCACGGCCCGGCCCGGCCCGAGGCCCCTCTGCGAGGAGGCCCTGTCGCGGGACGAGGCCGAGGCCTTGAGCCGCCATCTCGCCTGGCGCCTGTGGGGCCACGAAAGAATCCGGGACAGCTTTTCCCCGCCCGGCGGCCAGAGGCGGGACTCGGGCTTTGCGCACGCGATTCTGGGCAACCGCATTGGGCATGATCGCAGGCAACGCGACCTGCTGCACGAGCGCGCCAGCGGCATCCAACGGGACGAAGCGGACAGCCGCGGCCCGGCGCGCCTGGCGGCGGTTCCGCACCGCGACTTCCCGCGCGCGCCCCGCAAGGCCGCGTCGGACCACGGCTCGATCCTCTACCTGTGCGGGCGGTGGGCGCCCGGCCGGCAGAGCCTGTTCAGGAAGGATCTGCGCAGCGGCGAGACCCGGGACATCGGCCTCCACGAAGGCTTCTATTGCGGGGTGTGGCATGACCTGAAACAGGGGCTGCTCTACGGGCAGTTCTGGAAGGACCAGGGCGGGGTTCGCGCAGGCGTCGATGTCTTTCATCCCGAAGGGGAGCATGTGGCGAGGATTCCCTTCAACCCCGCGCGGTTTCATGACGTGCAGTACCTCAACAGCCTGCAAGGCAACGAAAAGAGCCTGTTCTGCATGGACTACTCATGCTGGTTGATCTATGAGCTTGACAAGAGAGATCTTTCTATTCGTGATGTTCACGATTTCCCACACATAAGAGGGGTGTCGGACTTCAAGTGTGACAACGAAGGAATATACTTCTGCAATACGCAAGGCTGTCTTTTTGGTTTTTACAGCTTTATTGACAAGAAAACGAGGTATGCATCAAGCCTGCTGACCAGTTTTCCGACGAAGATCGAAGTTGACCATGATTCCGGGAACACATATGTCTTGACCCTTGCAGGCGATGTCCAGGCGCGACAGCCCCGGCAAAGTCGGCTCCAGGTCTTCGACCGGGGGTTCAACCACCTCCGGACGGTCGCGCTCGGCGAGGCCTCGGTCGAATGGCTGTGCGCCGCGGAAGCGTCGCGGCGGCTTGTGATCCTGGACCTCCAGGACGGGGTGAGCCTGCTTCCCCTGGACGAGGACGGCGCGAACCATTGACGCGCCCCGGGGGGGCTTCGGCGCGGTCCGGGCGAGGCCGCCCGTCTCCGGTTGGCAGATTTCATGCAATCCGCATTCAGGCGGAAAAGTTTTCAGCCCAATGTCAGCCCTGGAAGGATGCCTGCCATGCCCGCGCCCTTGCGTCTCTTCTCCGTTGCCGCCCCCCGGGCCGTGGTCGCCGTATGAGCCGCCATGTCCTGGCCTTTCCCTGCGGCGAGGCGGCCACCATCGACGCAACGCGTCTTTTCAGGCGGCTGGGCCATCGGGTGACCGGCGCCTCGTCGCTGCCTGTCGATCCCGCCGCGGGGCTTTACGACGCCTATGCCCTTCTGCCGCACATCACCGCCCCTGATTTCGAGAGCGAGTTCTGGCGCCTGGTGCGCGACCTCGGGATTGACGGCGTGATCACCACGCACCGGGTGGTCTGGCGGCAGCTCAAAAAGATCCTGGAGAAAGACGGACGGGGCGCGATGCTGCTGAGCGATTCGCCAGAGGGCGAAGCGCTCCGCGCCCACCGCGCGGCGCTTCGGGACGGGCCGCGCCTGTTCGCGGAGGCCCTCCGGCCGGCGTCCGCCTGGGGGCCGCCGCGGCCGCCGCTGCCCCCGACGCGGGCCGCGGCGCTGTTGCGGCATTTCGCCCTGATCCCCGGCCAGTGCGACCTGGACAAGCTGGCCGCCCTGCACGCCGTGATGCGCGTCTGCCCGCCCGGGGACGTGGTCGAGATCGGCTGCCTCTGGGGCAAGTCCGCCTTCGCCCTGGGCTACCTCGCCCGGGGCTTCGAAATCGGCCGCGTCCTGTGCGTCGATCCCTGGAGCGCGGAGCACATCGTGCAGCGCGACTCCCCGGCCATGGTGGTCGAGAGCTCCCTGAGCCTGGACTTCGAGGAGGCGGTCACGGTTTTCGAGATGAACCTCGCCCCGTATTTCCCCGGCGCCCTCAACTACCTGCGCGCCGCGTCCATGGACGCGCTGGCCGCGTATGGACCGGGCTGCCGGGTCAGCAGCCAGGCCTTCGGCACGACCCGCTATCAGGGGGAGATCGCCCTGCTGCACATCGACGGCAACCACGACTTCGCCATGGTCGACGCCGATGTGCGCGGCTGGACGCCCAGGCTGGCCGCCGGAGGCTGGGTGGTCATGGACGACTACACGTGGGGCTTTGGCGACGGACCGCGCAGGGTCGCGGACGCCTTCCTGGAAGCCCAGCGGGAACGGATCGCCGCGGCGTTTGTGGCCGGCGGCGCGCTTTTTGTCTGCCTTGCCGGGGCAAAGTCCGCCGCCGCGGCCGGCCCGGAACGCATAAAGCGGCACGAGCCAACGTGAGGAAAGACTGATGACCGCGCATGAGAACGTCACGCTCTTCGGCGTCAAGCGGTATTGCGCGCATGCGGACAACGTCTACCGCCTGCTGCGGGCGCCGACGCAAACGCCGTGCCGGCCGCTGGACATCCAGGGGGACCACTACCCGTTTCACTACGCCTCCCAGACCACCAACGAGCTGTACGTCGGCCTGATCCGGGACGCCCGGGTGTTCTTCCGCTCCGACGTGGTGCTTGCCGGTCGCGGCGCGGCCCTGCTCGACCTGGTGGACCACCCGATGATGCCGTATGTCGTCCTGAACGGCGATCCCCGGGTGATCCGGCTCGACGGCGCGAACATGACCTACGACGCCTCGTCGCGGCGGGCGGCGCGGCTGGACAGGGCGATCATGCTCTCCGGGATGACCTCCGGGCGCTTCGGCCACTGGGTGTCGGAATTCGTCCCCAAGCTGCGCCTGTTCGGGGAGCTCCCGGAACTCCGGGAGTGGCCCATCGTGGTGGACGAGGACATGCCCGCGGCGCATTACGAGATGCTGCGCCTGATCGCGGGCGAGGAGCGGACGGTGTTCATCCTGTCGCCCGGAGTGGAGCTGCGGGTGAACACCCTGGCCGTGGCCCCGACCTACACCTTCAAGCCGCACAACCTGACGCCGGAGGGCTTCCGGCTTTCCAGCATCACCAACATCACCTGCGATCCCGAGGCGCTCCAGTACTTCAAGCAGGCGTGCGGCGGGAGGCTGGGCCTCAACGGGTCGGGAGGGGCGCGCTCCGGCAGGAGGATTTTCCTCTCGCGCAGGAACTCCAGCTTCCGGCGGCTCGCCAACGAGGCGGAAATCGAACAGGCCTTGGCCGGCGAGGGGTTTGAGACGGTCTATCCGGAGGAGATGTCCTTCGCGGAGCAGGCGCGCCTGTTCCATGCGGCCGGGTGCGTGGTCGGCCCCAACGGGTCGGCGTTCAACAACATCGTCTTCAGCCCCGCGTCCTGCCGGGGGCTCATGCTGTTCGGGCCCGACATGGCGAACTGGCCGGGGTGGCTCAACGCCGCCGCCAGCCTCGGCCACAGGATCACCTGCCTGTGCGGCCAGGCCGCGAACCCGGGCCCCGCGAGCAAGCACTCGGACTACGTCGTGCCGCCCGGAGAGGTCCTGCGCCTGTTGAACCCGTCCGACGCGGCCAGGGAAACCGCCACGGTATGAGCGCGGCATTGAACCCCATAGCCCGGCTCGCCGCCTTCGGGGGACGCCCGCGTTTCGACCGGGCCCTGCACGTGGGCCGGCCCAACATGGGCGACCGCGGCCGGTATCTCGGCTACATCAACGGCATGCTCGACCGCGGGATCCTGACCAACTACGGCCCCCTGGTCCGCGAGCTCGAAACCCGCCTGGCCGAAAGCCTGGGGGTCCGGCACGCCGTCTCGGTGTGCAACGGCACCATGGCGCTCGAACTGGGGGTCCGCGCCCTGGGCATGAAGGGCGAGGTCATCATGCCGGCCTTCACCTTCGTGGCCACGGCCCACGCCCTGCAGTGGCAGGAGATCAAGCCCGTGTTCGTGGACATCGACCCGCGGACCTGCACCATCGACCCGGAGCGCGTGGAGCGGGCCATCACGCCGCGGACCACGGGCATCGTCGGGGTGCACCTCTGGGGCCGCGCCTGCGACACCGAGGCCCTGGCGGACATCGCCCGGCGGCGCGGGCTGCGGCTGATGTACGACGCGGCCCACGCCTTCGGCTGCTCGCACGGCGGCCGGCTGATCGGCGGGTTCGGGGACTGCGAGGTGTTCAGCCTGCACGCGACCAAGGTGCTGCACGCCGGGGAGGGCGGGGTGATCGCCACCAACGACGACCACCTGGCGGAGCGCGTGCGCTACATGCAGAACTTCGGATTCCAGGGCCAGGACAACGTCGTCTTTCTCGGCCTCAACGGCAAGATGTCCGAGGCCTGCGCGGCCATGGGCCTGTGCAACCTGGACAGCGTGGAGGAGTTCATCGCCGCCAACCGCTCCCGCCACGAACGCTACCGCGGCGGCCTGGCGGGCATTCCCGGGGTCGTGTTCCTCGAATATCCCGCGGAGGAGCGCAACAACTACCAGTACCTGATCGTGGAGCTGGAGCAGGGCGACTTCGGCCTGAGCCGCGACCAGGTCTACCGCCTGCTGCAGGCGGAAAACGTGCTGTCGCGCCGCTACTTTTTCCCGGGCTGCCACCGCATGGAGCCGTACCGCAGCCTGTACGCCTATCCGGAATACCGCGTGCCCGTCACCGAGGCCCTGTGCGGGCGGGTGCTGGCGCTGCCCACGGGCCCGCAGATGGGGGAGGACGACGTGGACGGGGTGTGCGAGCTGTTTCGCTTCTTCCACGAGCAGGCGCCGGCCATCCGCGCCGCCCTGGGCTGACCGGACGGCGGCGGGCAAGGGACCAGCCGATGCGCCTCGCGGTCATGCAGCCCTACCTGTTCCCGTACCTCGGCTACTTCCAGCTGATGCGGGCGGCGGACCTCTTTGTGGCCTACGACGACGTGGCCTTCATCAAGCAGGGCTGGATCGCCCGCAACCGCCTGAACATCCGCGGGGAGGCGGCCCTGTTTTCCGTGCCCGTGCAGGCGGCGAGCTCGTTTCGCCTGATTTGCGATACCCGTGTCTGCCCGAGGCAGTACCCCGGCTGGCGGGAAAATTTCTTCAAGACCATCCAGGCGAACTACGCCAGGGCCCCCTTCCGCCACCGCGTGCTGCCCCTGCTGGAGGCGGTTTTCGGCCCCAGCCCGGAGGGCGTCGCCGAGCTGGCCCTCGCCAGCCTGCTGGCCGTCCGGGAGCTGCTGGGCCTGTCCTGCCGGGTGGAGCGCTCCAGCGCGCTGTACGACAACAGCCGGCTTGGCGGCCAGGAGCGGATCCTCGACATCTGCCGCCAATCCGGGGCCACCATCTACATCAACGCCCCGGGCGGGGCGGCCCTGTACGACAGGGAGACCTTCCGGCGCAACGGCGTGGAGCTGTTCTTCCTGGAGAGCGCGCCCGTGGTCTACGACCAGCATCTCGGCTTGCCCTTTGTGCCGAATCTGTCGATTATCGACGTGCTCATGCACAA
>Ga0066604_10000911_pt1 | contig 17347 bp, 31 predicted proteins | sample Higcelwee11metaG_FD_59501 | JGI IMG/M metagenome (GOLD analysis project Ga0066604, IMG submission 59501) | Freshwater pond sediment microbial communities from the University of Edinburgh, under environmental carbon perturbations - High... | ecosystem: Environmental > Aquatic > Freshwater > Pond... | reverse complement strand
GGCCAGCATAGCTCAGTTGGTAGAGCAGCTGATTCGTAATCAGCCGTCCGACCCCGCCGTTACTTACTCCCCACCCCGACAGTTCGCGTTTGGTTCGCAAAACGCATTTCAGCCGTCTAGGTCAACCGGCCCGAATCGGACCTTGTTGACGGCGTTCTGCAGGTAGGCCTGTGCGGTGTGCGTGTAGATGGCGGCAGTCGAAACCTGGGCATGCCCCAAAAGGTCGGCAATCGCTTTTTGGCCCTCGCCGGACATGGCCAGGGCCGATGCAAACGAGTGGCGCAGGCTGTGCAAGTGGAGATGCCCATACCCACCGGCTACGAGCGCGGCTTTGATATGATGCGAAATCGTGTCCGGATGCTCCCAGCGCGTAAAGACCCTCCCGCGCCCGGCGGACATCGAGCGCAGAACAGCGGCAAACGTGTCCGATAAGGGAAGCCAATCCCACCGCTTGGACTTTTGCCGGTAGACCCGGAACCTTCTGCCCTCGAAGTCCACGCCCTCCCATGTGATCGTCAGGAGTTCCGCGCGCCGGACGCCCGTTGAAAGATAGGCCAGGGCCATGCGGCGAAGATCCATGTCCTGGATCGTCGCCAACCATCGGGCGCAGTCTTCCGGGGCCATGAATGCGGGCGCTTGCCGGGCGGTCCGGACTTCTTTGACCCCGCGTAGCGGATTCGTGGACAGATAGCCCCAGGCCACGGCCTGGTTGAGCGCGGCCCGGGCGTGACGCACGTAGACGTTGATGGAGCGCGGGGAAAGGTGTTTGTGGGAGGCCTTGATTTCGTCGAGATGCTTGTGGGTGATCCGGTCGAGTCGGCACGTTCGGCCCGCCACGATGATGAGCTTTTCCAGGGCCAGCCGGTTGGCCCGGTATGTCGCCGGGGCCTGCGTGTTTGAGGCCAGCTCCACAAATTCGTCGTAAAACTCGCCCAAGGATTTCGTGCATTCGCCCGTGATTTGGCTGATTCTCCCGGAAAGCCACTGGCGACGGACGGCCGTGTAAAGCCTTTTGGCCTCGGCCTTGTCCTTCGTCGCAAGGGACTTGGACTTGCCGCGCTCAAATTCGACGTACCAGACGCCGGTTTGGGATTTTTGCCACAGCCGCATGTGCCAGTTCATGCACGCTTCCCGGCCAGGATGGCAAGCGCCTTCTGGTCATCTTGTCCAAAGAAGGCGTCGATGGACTCCCGGTCAACGCGCCAGTCTCCCCGGCTGTTGATCTGGCTTGCCGCCAACGCCCCGTCTCGGATCAGCTTCGCCAGGGTGTTGCGGCAAACGCCAGCGTACTGACAGGCGTCACGGGTCTTGAGCCAGCGGGGAGCCATGGCCTACCTCGCCACCAGATTTCCGCACGGCACCACCACCATGCGGCCGTCGATGCTCACGAGGTGGTTGCGGGGCCTGCCACGGCCCGAGATGACCACTATGGCGTCCCGGCCGTACCAGGGCATCCAGGGGGCGTATGCGGCAGCGTAGTGGACGCGGACGCGTTGTCCGGGGCGGGGGGAGGATATCATGGGCGCGCCCCGTCCAGTTCGGCCAGGGCGTCGCGCAATGCTCTTATCAAAAGCGACGAAAAATTTTTATGCCCAAGGCCAATTTTTGATATTCTCTCGCTTGCATCCCAGAGGGCCATATCTTGACCACCAAGATACATGTCCCCTATGAACGCTGCCGGATCATATGACATAAAACGCAAGTCATCTCCCATGCGCAGGCCAAGTTCTACAGCATCTAGATTGTTTAAGTAACACCGCGCCGCCTCGACCACCTTGCGGAGCCGGTCGATTTCGGCCAACATTCCACCGAATGTCCCCAGAGCATCGCTTCCGTCTTGCAGGGTTATGCCGTGAACCTCTTGAAATTCAGCGTAGAACCGCTTCACCTCGTTGAATTTGCTTTCCACGTCGCGAAGCCGGACAACCTCTGCTTCTTTGGTGGCATCGCGTGATAGGGCGTTCCATGCGTCAATGGCATCCTGTGCATGGATTTCACGATGACAATCATTACACCACGCGCAGGGCAAATGAGTCCAAGGCCGGTCAGTATTATCATCGGAAAGGACATCGTTGCTTTTACACCATGGACAGGGAAGCAGCTTCTCGCTCATGACTTGTCCTCCTTCGCCAAGGCGGCGGCTCATTACGGCCTCTGGTCCCACACCCGGCCGTCCAGGATGGACATCTTCGTCACGCGCCCGTCGTCGCCCGGACCCTGCTTGTAGAAGAACGGCACGCCCGCCTCGACGCACTGATCCTTGAGGGAACGCGCCCACTCGATATCTATGGGGCGCGCGCCCGGGCCTGACTCGGAACCGCAGATGATCCAATCCACCAGTGGAGCGCCACCCACGTATTCGTGCAGACCGCCGTAGGATACTCCGGTCATTTCCGGCGGCGACAGCAACTCGCCGCAGTCCACCGCCCCCAACATCGGCTCCACGCTGACAAACCGCTTTGCCGCCGGGGTGTCGAGCAGGATGGGGGCGCGGTAGTCGAACATGGCCTGGTTCTCCGCCGTGACGCCAAGCCAGACGTTGGGGAGGGGCCATGGGACGTGTGCCGGGGCACCTGTGCTGCCAGATGGTGCGCCCATCAAATACGCAAAGTTCACGCCGGTAAACGCCGGTTTTTGAACTCTGGAGGTTATGTACTCCCTCATCCCATCCGGCCTCTTCGTCAAAAGCAAAAAGGTGTGCTGCTGGCACAGGGCCATGACCGCGAAAATGCGGTCCAGCCATTCGTCGGGCGTCTCCCGGTGGAAAAGGTCGGTCATGGACCCGACGAAAATGCGGCAGCCCTTGCGCCACGTGAGCGGCTGCTCCAGTGCGCTTTCGACCAGCCGCGTCTTGCCGTTCCATGACTTCCCGTCCAGGCTCGTCACGTCCTGGTACTGCGGCGTCTGCGGGTTCAGCGCCAAGCGGCACGCCATGCGTTCTGCATAACAGTTGTCGCAGCCGGGAGAGACTTTTGAACAGCCGATGATAGGGTTGATCGTGCGGTCTGCCCATTCAATTTTGGTCATGATGTTCCTCGAATTTATACAATTCACCCAACAGCGAAAACTCTCCCACGGACAGCTTCCGCAAAGACACCCATTGCCCGTCAGGATGTTTGTAAAGCAGCCAGCCATAGAATCGCGCATCTTTGTTCACCCCGACTGCGTACTGATCGGGAACGACTTCGCGAACATCGCCGCTTGCGACGGGATCATAGCTCAGGCCCAGGGGATCAACAGATTGGGAATCAGCCATGATGCTCCTCCGTCCTCCCGGCCTGCTCGACGGCGTAGGCCCAACACCAGGGGTTTCCCGGGACTCCAAGTCCCCGGTGAGAGTGGTGGAAGTTCCAAATGGCGTGCGCGTTATCAAGAAGACTGTCGCCTTCGGGGAACGAGTGCTTTGCGCCGGGCCAGTTTTTGAGGATGCCCCACGCCTTCGCATCCTCTTCGGTCATCTCCTGGACCCGCTTGACGGTCACGGCCAGGGTCTTGACGTAGGAGCGGACGGCCCACGCGGGCATCGTGGCCGGGGAGCGCCAATACAACGGGGCTTCCCCTGGTTCCCATCTGTGTGTCCCGTCAGTGGGCAGGATTCCCTTCATCCCGAGTTCAAACAGCGTCTGATTTCGCAAGCCCAGCGCCTCACTCTCGTCCGGGCATAACACCCATGGCGTCCGCTTCAATTCCGGGCTTGCCTTGTAGTCCAAAGCGAAACGAGAATCGTCTCTCCACGCCCCAATGCGCCACGCCTCCCGGCACGCCAGCACGTCGCCGGGATCGTAGTCCGGGCATGCGTATCCAGTCTCTCCGTTGTGCCACACCTTGAGCCGGACACCGTCCCAATTTATTACATGGTCAGGTTGTACAGGTAGGGGCCTCCAAATCTGCCGCAGCGTCCCTGTTGCGGCGGCGCGCGCCTCGTGCGGGAAGAGGATAACTGTACGTGTTTTTTCCATTACAACATCCTGGCCTGACTGATTGTGAACGGCCCGAATCGCAAAAACCACATAGTATGACCGTTTTCTTTCGCTGCCTCTGTCAATTTGTGGTTATGAAACCGCATTCCCCAACAAAATGGATGGAATCTTACGGACACCGAAAACGCACTGACCGGATACTTGATGGTCTTACCCATGATCTTCCCCCAAGAATGGCTTCATGGCCGTGTACAGCACGTCGGCCAGCGGTTCGGGGCCATAAGCGTTGTGGAGGTGCTGATGTGCAGTGGAATACGCAGACACTACGCAGTCCATCTCGCCTCCCATTCCGCCAGCGGACATGTACTGGATTTGCACAGCAAGCCGATGCTCACTCGCCAGTTGGAAAAGCTCCCCCAGGCCGTAGGGTGACTTCGTGATCTCATTCATGGCTGTCCTCCCCGACCATTTTGCCCGGCTGGGAAAGATGGTCCGTTGCCTCGCGGTAAGCCTTAGTTTTCTTGCACCGCGCACATGTGACATTTTTAGCCAACAACGCGACCAGCAACCGGGGAAACTTGTTGCGGTTCCAAAATGTGCCACACGCGACCCGTTCCATCCTGCCGATGTCAAAATGCACCACGGGCACGGGGTTGGGGGATGGTGAGATGGTCATTTTTTGGCCGCCTCCTTCCACTGCTTGCTCTCCAGGCAGGCCGGGCACGTCACGGCGGTGTGAACGTAAGTTGTGCGTCCCGACGTGCCGCCAACAACCTGCTGGCACAGACCGTTATTATAGTGCGAAAGTAGGCCGCATGCCGTGTAGCAAGAATATCCATGAAGAAAGTGTGTCGTATTTACGTCGTCAAGCTCGTCCCCCGGTAACGATACTATATTCGCCCCGTCAGCGATGGAGAATCCAATGTGACGGCACACCGTTCGGAACGCCGTGCAAAACTCGTTGTCGTTCTGCTCACACCACAGGTGATGCTCAATCCCCATCATCCATCCTGCGCACCACGTCTCTTCGCTGTACTGTGACGCAGCGGCACCCAGGATCACGGCGAATGCCTGCTTTTCGGCATCGGTCATGACTTCTCTTCCTCCTTCCGCTCTCCTATGACTCGCTGAATCTCTTCAACTGTCGGAAGATCGTCTCCGGTGAAAGTGAACAGCTTTTCAACATCCACAATGTGTTTGTCTGGCGGGGAGCTATAAATACTTATATCGGTGATACGCAAAACGAAAAATATAGTAGGCAGGTTTGGAAACCATTTGTATTCTGGCGCTATTACAAAATCACCGATTTTCGGTATTTGTGCGCTTACCATTTGCACCACGTCTTCAAACATGGCCTGGAATATACGCCCGTGTGTATTCCACCTGTGGTCATGCACGGCAGAATGGCGCGTGGGCGGCTCTTCCTTGCGGAAGAGGTTTGTGACCTTGCGGAGCAGGCTTACCTTGGGTGGTTTGTACAAAACGCTAACGATCTCCACGGGTCGCCTCCCCATCCATCTTCTTCTCCCACCTTTCGGCGCAGTCCGGACACAACGGCCCACCAGGATGCCTGACGTAGTATAGGTGCTCACTACAAAAATACTCATCACAGTAGTCGTCACCGTCGCCGTGCATCCCGCCGCATGCGTTGTCCAGGCCTCGGTGTATGGGCTTGCCGCATCCCGGGTAGTCACACGTCCCGGGGTGGTTGTACCCGATTGGCCTGCCTCGGCTGTCTTCTCCGCAGTTTCCCCATCCCATGCCATCCTCCTTTGTCCTCGCCTCATCCCGCCCCAGGACATTCCCGGGGCGAGGGAGGGGAGGGCGCTACCGCAAATCGTCGCGCAGGGCCGAAGCGGCGGCCGCCAGGGCGAAATATTTCGCCTTGTCGCCGGGGTTGTCGGCCCGCTCGTGGGCGTTCAGGGCCTTCGACTCGATGTCGCGGATTTCTTCCTGGGACATGATGTGACTCCTTGGTTGAGGTTGGGGGCGCTACCGCTGCCCGCAAAACGGACATTCCTTGAACCGATGCGCGGTCTTGCAGTGCTTGCAGGCGTGCGCCCTGGACTTGCCGCCTTTCGGCCCCATCTTGACGGCGTTGATGCGCGCGAAGTCCTTTTGCTTCCTGGGCTTGGCTGGCTTGCTCATGGATCACGCCGCCCGCTTGGTCCCGTTGGCGGCGAAACGGATCTTCGTCGCGTCCGGACCTTTGCCCACGGTGATTTCGCTGACGCCCTTCGCGCGCAGCGTCTCCTCCAGGACCTTCCCGGCGATGCCGAAGGCCTCTTCCATGGGGTCCGGGGTGGGTTCGACCATTTTGAGCTGGAACGCCTGGGCGCACTCGCGCTGCGTGATGACCGTGCCGTCCGTGGCCAGATGCAGGCGGCCGCCGGTTGCCTGGGCAGGGACTTCGGCCGCGACCTCGGCGCAGATGACCATGGCGTCGTAGTCCGCCTGATCCTCGGTGCAGGCCAGTTTGACCTTGACGTTGCCCTTGTATTTGTTGCCCCGGCGCGACTTGAGGTCGTAGGCCACGGTTTGCAGGGCCTGGGCGATGGCCGCCACGGTTTCGCCCTTGTCGATGTCGAGCAGGACCAGGATGTCCCGGGCTTTGCAGGACAGGTCCGGCGGCAGATTGGCGCGCTTGAGTTCATCCAGCAGTTCGCCAAGCTCCCCGGCGTAGTCCATGACCTCGGCCTCGAGTTCGGAAACCCGTGCTTTCATGGCGTCCATGGCCCGGGAGGCGTCGGCGCGGTCCATGACGGACTCGACCAACGCGGACGTGGCCACTTCGGCCTCAAAGGGGGGCGTGGCGTACACGCCAGCGGCGAAGCTGGCCAGGGGTTGGGCCGGAGACGCAGGCGCGATGCGGGCCGTCTGCGTGGGTTTGGGCGCCGTCTGGACGTTGCCCTTGACGGCGGTCGTAGGCCTGGCTTTCGTGGCCCTGGTGATGGCGTGCAGGGGCGGGGCCTGCGGCGCGGGACTCGGTTCGGTGTTCAGCATGGTTTTTCCTCCTGGATTTTTGTCTTCCTTCCCGGCCAGGAGGTTCCCGGCCGGTTGGAAGGCAGGGGCTACTGCCCCAGGGCTTCTTTGCCCGGTTGAAGGACCGTGATCTTCAAGGCCCGCTTGGCCGGAACCTGGACTGGCTCCCCGGTGCGCGGATTTCGCCCGGCGCGGGCCTTGCGCTCGATGACCTTGATCCTGGCGAGGCCGAACAGGTTGATCTCTTCGCCGCCACGGATGGCGTCGCTAAAGATTCGGCCCAGGGCGTCGTAAACATCGAACGACGCCGGGACGGTCATCCCGGTCTTGGCGCGCAACTCATTGGCGATTCCCGCTTTGGTATTGACGTTCATCCTTCCCCCTATCTCCCGGACCTCAAGGCCCGGAGGTTGATGTTCTCCCGGTAAAAGCCCGGGCAGTGGCCTAAGTGAATTTTCCCGCACACCGGGCACCGATACGGCTTCTGCCCCCATGTCATTTCCGCTGGCAGGCTGTTCAGGCACTTCCAGGCCCCCTCGATGGTCTGGAAGGTCCGCTTGCGGCCGCACTTACGCCGCTTGTGACGTTTGCTGGCCATGGGCTTCCCTCCGTTTGGCCTCGGCCTCTGCCCGGGCCTTGTCGAAGATCCTTGCGATGCGCACGGCGGCTTGGTCGATTGTGATGGGGCGGCGCTTCATAGCCATGCCTCGGCCACGAACCGGGACACCGGGGACTCGTACAGGCGCATCTGGCCGTCATGGCCCGGCTTTTCGGACCGCTCCGGACGCACCGCCATAAGCAGCACGTCCCGCGCGCGGGTGATGGCCACATAGGCAAGCCGCCGTTCTTCCTCGATGTCTCCGGACCTCACGGCGCGTTCGCTCGGCAAAATGCCCTCGTTGCATCCGGCCAGGATCACGCACGGCCATTCCAGGCCCTTGGCGCCATGGATGGTGGCCAGGGTGACGACGCCGGGGCCTTCGGAGTCAGAGGGGGGGATTTCGTCCTGCACGTCGTAGGTGGAGAGCCAGTCCAGGTAGGCGGACACGGATTCGTGGCCCATCGGCGCGCCCTGACTCCATTCTTCAATGAAGACGAAAGCCGGGTGCGGCGGATTATCCTGGCCGGAACAAAGAAGATCGTCGAGCGTCGCGGCCACGTCGAAGGCGTCGGCGTCCGGACCATCTATCCCGGCAAAGAACAGGCTGTGCCGCCCATCGCCGGAGTTCGCCAACCACGCCTCCAGGTGGCCGATGTCCAGTTGCACGGCCAGGGCCCGGACGGCGGAATACTCCTCGGGCGAAAGCCCGATGGCGTCCTTGATGAGCATGAAGGCGAAATTGTCCCTGGGGTTCACGACCAGCTTGAGGAAGGCATGGAACCGCCGGAACTCTTCGGAGTTGGTCAGGGCGGCCTTGCGCCCCACGTAGAGGTACGGCACTCCCAAAGCGTCCAGTTCGTCGGCCACGCGCCCGAGCAGGGCATGCTTGCGGGCCAGGACGGCGATGTCGCGGGGAGCACTTCCTTCTGCGATGGTCAGGCCGACACATTGGGCGGTACGGGCGCTATCCATCCCGGGAGCACGGCCAATCCGCGTGGACGCCTTCCGGCACGCCTGCATCGTCACCGGAAGCCGCATCAGGTTGTGCTCGATCAGCCTGTTTGCCGATTCGACGATGCCGACACCGGAGCGGTAATTCCGCTCCAGCCTCAAAACATGGAAGGTGTCAGCATTCTCAAGGAGGTATTCCGGAGCGGCCCCACGCCATTGATAGATGGCCTGACTGGTATCTCCGACCGCAAACAGCGTGGCCGGAAGGTCGCGGGCCATGGACTCCAGGAGGCCCCATTGCAGCCGGTCCAGGTCCTGCACTTCGTCCACCAGGACGTGCCGCCAGCCGAGGTATTGCTTGACCAGGGGCAGAAGCAGCATGAAGCCGGTCAATATGCCGCCGTAGGTCAGGGCGTTATTCTCGCGGCAACGGCCCATGAAGGCGTTGAACAGGTTGAAGGCCGGATCAAATTCGGCCGGTTCGATGCCCGTGGCGTAGAAGTCCGAAAAGGCCTTATCCACGGCCTTTTTCGGGGTCTTCCAGGTCTTTCCCTTGAGGGCACCGACCTCCGTGGCCACCGTGCGCAGCAGGAAATCCTCTTCCCACTCCGAATAGACGGTGATCTGCCCGGGGCGCAGACCGATCAACTCCCCGAACCGCTGGAGCTGATGCAGGGCCAGGGCGTGCATGGTGCCCATGGTCACCCGGTAGGCGGCGCTGCCGATGCGGGCCACGAGGCGCTCCCGCATCTCGCCAGCGGCTTTCCGGGTGAAGGTGACGGCCACGATTTCGGACGGCGAGGCGTGGCATTGCTCGATCAGGGAGGCGATCCGTTCCGTGAGCACGCGGGTCTTCCCGGAACCGGCCCCGGCCAGGACCAGGGCGCGCCGGGCGTCCGTGGTCACGGCGGCAAGCTGGTCCGGGTCCAGGCTTGGGCGGGTCGGGCACGAGGGATTAAGCGTTTCCATGGTCAACCCCCATCTCCACCACGTCCCAGCCCTCGGGAACAACGGACGGCACATGACAGGTGTTGACGATCAGCGCCGCCCCGGGGTTGGTGGCAGCGATGTGTCCCAGAGCCCCGGCCAGCCGGGCTTGATCCAGTTCGGCCGCCTCCAGGATCAAGAGCCTGTGCGGGGCCGCGCCAAGCAGGGCATGGGCCAGGGCCGCCTCAAAAAGCACCTTTTCCCCGCCGGAGAGCCCGGCATGGGGCGTGACCCGGCCTTCCAGTTCCCATGCCAGGGTGACGCCGCCGTCTTCTTCGATGCGCAGAACGGCTTTCCCGTCCGGCAGGATGGCGCCCATGGTTTCCGCCAGCTTGGCGCACGATCCGGCCACGGCCCAGTCCTTCTTCTTCCGCAGTTCCTCAAGGGCCTCTTTGGCCTCGCGTCCGGCTTTCGCGGCGGCTTCGGCGTTGACCCGCTGGGTTTCGGCGGTTTCGTCCATCCCCTTGGCCTTTTGGAACAAGGCGAGTTCCCCGCGCAGGGTGCGCAGGCGCTCATCCATGCCCTTGGTCTGGGCTTCCATGATGTCGGTGTCAGCGATCATGCCGCGACCTCCCGGGGCTGGCCCTGGCGGGCCTTGGCCAGTTCGGATTTGATGACCATGCGCGCCGCGCAGACCTCGCACCCGGCCCGGGCCATGGCGGCAAGGATGCGCTCAAGGATGGCCGCCACGTCGGGGGCGTCGGAAGCGGAGGGGGCGGGCTTGGCGTAGGATTCGAGCGGCGGCGGAGGCGCTATGGTCGAACGGGCCTGCCCCCGCCATGCGTCGGGCGACTCGGCGGCCGGGGCCGCTTGCTGCGGCGTAGGCGCCATGGATCCTTGCTGTGCAGCCTGCCGCTTCGCGGCCTCGGCCTGTTCGTCGGCCCTGGCCGCTTCGATCCTGGCGGCGTGCAGGTCTTCCCTTGCCTGCTTCAGTTCCGCTTCGACCGTCGCGACTTCGGCGGCCTTGTCGGCCAGGGTTCCGGCGGGCAGTTCAAGGCGGGCCTTCTGCGCCTGGATGGCCGAAATGACGGACAGGGCCTCGCGCTCCTTGCGTTCGGCCTCGTTCGCCCTGGCCGTGGCCGCAGCGATCTTTTCCCCGATGTTCTTCACGTCGCCGTCCGGCGGGAAGAGGCGGAAGAGCTCGTCCACTTTCCGCTGGTCCGACAGGGCCAGGAAGACAGACAGGTCCACCACACCCACCCCGGCAAGCTCCCTGGCGAAATCGGCGGGCTTGGCCTTGGTGCCGCCTACGAAAAGCTCCTGCGAAACGGCGCCGCTTTTCGAGCGCGTGAAGCGGCGTTCGAGCTTCATGCCCCCGTCCAGGGTGATGCCGACGCGCATGTCTCTCCCCTTGCCGTCAAAGAATGCGTCCATGATGTCGGGGTTTCTTTTACCCGCGCCCGGCACGTAGCCGAGCACGGCGAGTTGCAGGGCCTGGGAACGGCTGGACTTGCCCGCGCCGTTCGGGCCGACCACGATGGCCCGCGCCCCCAAGGGGGCCGTGAATGTGGCCCCCTTGAAGTTGTGCGCATGGACGGCGGAAATCACGACTCGCCCCGGTCCACGCGGGCGCTGATCGAATGGTAGAGGGCGCGGGCCTGCGCCGGGGTCACGGCAGCCTCGGGGCGGATGCCCATTTCAATCCGGGACACGCGGTCCAGGTCAGGGAACATCTCCTTGGTGCTCTCGTAGTTGGTCAAGTCCTTGCGGTCTTCGGCAGAGAGCGGGGCGGCCGTGGGCGCCGGGCCGGTCATGTCCTCGGGTTCGGGTTCCGGCTCCGGGGCCTCCGGCTGTCCGTATGTGCCGGTTTCACCAGGGGCCATGTCGATGGTGGCGGCCATGGGTTCGGGCGGCGCGGTTTCTTCGTCTTCGGCCGCGATGCCCGCCATGTCGTCGTCCATGCGCTCGACGCCCTTGCGCACGTCGATGGTCATGCCCGGGGCCTGCCCCTGCGGGAGCGCGAAGTTTTGGCCCTCGGAAAGGGACTTCACCCGGTCCTGGACGCTGGCGTAAACGCTGGTGTCCCATTTCATGAGGCTGCCGTTGGTGGGCCGCCAGCAAATGACGGCCAAGTCCCACCGGGCGCCAGGGGCCTTTTGCAGGCCGGAGAGGTGTTTGCATGCGTTGCGGCGGGCGAAGGTCTGGGCAAAATCCAGAGCCTTCTTTTCGCGGTTCAGGATTTCGCCGTACCACTTCAGGGCTTCGTCGTGCTCCGAGTTGACCCACAGGACCATGGTTTCGTCGAACGGATATTTGCCCCACGTTCCGTCCCCTTTCGGCTTGTCCATCTCGGCCGGAAGCAGCTTGAACGCCTGCGGGGTCTTCTTGGCCTTGGCCACGAGGTCGATGAGCCTATAACTTGGCACGTCATAGGCCGTGGTCCAGTCCGCCACCATGGGCAGTCCCTTCGAGGAAAACCGAAAGGCGATGGCCCGGGCGTAGATGTTCAGGATGCGGCGATTGTTGGGGTCGCGGATCACGTGCGGGTTGGTCTGCTCGATGCCGTCCACGATCACGGAGCGGGGGAAGATCACGCACGTGCCCGCTGCCTCGGCCCACATCTCATAGCCCTGGGCGGAAACCACGAAGGGGCCGTTGAAAACGGGCTGCACCAGCCCGCCGTTTTCGACGGTCAGGGTCAACCGTTGTTTGAAAGCCTTGATCTGCCCGTCCTGGCTGCGCAGGGCAAAGGCTTCATCCTCGGCCAGGGCCAGCACGCTGTGCTTGTGAATCCCGGCGAGGTAAGAGGAAAGGGCCTTGCCTTCCTCGGGCATGGTGGCCAAAACCTTATCCAGGGCGGTCTTCGCCTGGTCCTGTAGCGATTCGTAGGACATGATCCCTCCTTGTTGACTCCACAGCCCGGCGGGCTTAGGGGTCAGTTTGTGGTTTGTTTTTGCTCCCCGCAGGAGCTTGTTGCCGCCCCGGTGTTCGCGCACCGGGGCTTTTCAATCCGGATTCCGAGTTTCTCCGCCAGAACAGCGTTTTCCAGCTTGTTCAGGTCATCCATGAGCCGGGCAAATCGCCTGTCTGCACGGCCGTTGATGGTCCTCACGCCCTCACCCTCCCTCCCTCCACGGGACTGATGTCGATGACCGGGAACGGGGCCGGGATGTCCAAATCCATGGTCAGGCGGTAATGCCGCCCCGGCATGGGGTCGATTCCGCCGTGGTCCTCCCGGTATTCGTCTACCCATTCGTCCAAGGCTTCGCGCGCCTCTTCCCTGGTGCCGTAGGCCATGATCTGATCCCACCCGGTATTGGTGGGGTTGCGCTCCCAGATGGCGTATGCTTCCATGGCTATTTCCCCACGCTCGGATCGTTGATGGCCGCCACCAGAATCAGGGCCGCGACCATGAGGCACATCAGGATGATGTCTTTGGTTGCCTGCTTCCAATCGGAAGAGGTCATGGGTTCGTCGTCGCGGTAGCACATGGCCCGGCTCCTTTTGAGGCCCCCAAGTAGGCACTTAGGGGCCTCCTGATGTTGCACCACCACGGCCAATCCGCGGGGCGTCTCACATGCCGCGTCTTTTCGTGCCGCTACGGCGCGCGGGTGGTGAGATATTCTGTCGAGCCTGGGGCGCGGGGGCGGGCTGGCGCTGGATTTGAACCAGCCGCAATCGATCCCCCCAGCGTGGAGTCACGGGCCACCGATTCCCCGGATTCGAACCGGGCTGTGTGCGTCCTTGCCGCCCCCTCGTTCCAAGCTCGACGTTCAATGATCTGATGGAGGGGAAGGGATTCGAACCCTTGCACCCTGGGGGCCGCCACCCCCGTCGGGTGTCCTCGCGTCACCACCACGGCGGTGGTATCGGCAACGCGGAGATGCCATTGGCCTGCCTCGGCCACCCCTCCAAATTCAATGATCCGCACTTCCGAAATCTTCCCGCCTTCCGCGTCCCTGGCCCCTTCATTGTTCCGGCTGTGCCGTGGATGTTCACCCTCGCGGGGCTTATCCTCCGGGTCCGTATGGTTCGCTTCCGGCTCTTGCCGCCTTAGCCCCTACTTGCGCCCGTAAGCGCGGTGTTCGGGGTTGCTGCGGCTTTTCAATGATCCGGCCCGGGCGGGCCGTGTTCGTCGTTGATCCAAGAATATATCTTTTTGATTTATCATGCAAGCCAAAAAGTAAATCTTTTTGATCGCGCGGTGAGCACAAAAAAACCGCCTTTCGGCGGCGGGTGGAGGGGCGCGAGGTGCGCCCTGGCGGGAGGGCAAGAAAAAGGCCCGCCGAAGCGGGCCGTTCATTAAGGGGTCGTTGGCGGTGGCTGCTTGTCTGTAATCTTTTTTATTTCCGACCACTGCCTTTCTGACTCTTTAGTCATCTGCTGCCACTGCGTGTCTATTGACCTTCGCATTTCTTCTCTTGAATCACTCAGGGAACCATAAAATAAAGACAATGCAGCGATGATTATCCCTGCCAGCGCCACAATCCCTGCCCCCGTAGCGGCCCAAACTTGTCGTCGCGTTGCCTTGTTGTCGTCTATAACTTTTGAGGAATCTTTTCTCATTTCAGAAATATCCTCGCGCATCTGACGCACACCATTGTCAATGTGGTCAAATTTTGCTTCAAGATATTTCTCAAAAAAATCCATATATTCCTCGTTTGCATGAAACTTAATTGGACTATGAATACTATCCTCGCCAGTGTCAAGGGAGGCATTGGAAATAATTGACCCAAGTATTTCCTTGACTTTTTCAGGGGACATCGTGGCCGACGAGTCCATTGCCTCGCCGGTAACACGCGGGGGGCTAGCTTTACTACTAGGACGCCCCGCCGCCGCGCTTTCCGTTTGTTCGGCGGCAGTTTTTTTTAATGGGGTAATATTTTTCATTTTAAGTATTTATTTAGAGTGCTACACAATTTATGTTCCAAAAATTCATTTGCAAATTCCATCGTGGTTTTGAATGTATCCGGCGCAATCCCATCAGTTTGGTTTTTGTTGTTGATATCTACCGTTATTATAATTGTCTTATCTTGAAAGGCCGGTGATTCTCCGTCCTTATTTCCTATAATAGATAGATGTACGTTGTGCTGCCCATCTATAATGACACCCTTCGTCTCGAACGACAATAGAACCTCTTCCGATAAAAAAGATAACTTATGTGAAAGAAATTTTGCCGAATCTTCTTCTATCTTGGCCATGTATGTAACTATTTGGCCGAGAAGCTTAAAGTCTTCCAGTTTGACGCCTAGTTTTTCGGTATAAAGCTGATAGATATTTTTCGCAATAACGATGAAGTCTGAGCACGTTCTTGAGTTTTCTGTGTATTGTGCAAAATCTTTTGCGAGGAGGATGCTTCGACCCGTGCTTGATTCGGCTAAAACCCGTATGTCTTTATCCTGGTCTACCTGCCCGATTGAATCAAATTTTTTGGGGGCAACAATCCTTATGTTTCGATAAAAATCTTTAAATGTTTCATTTGGTATCTCGCTTAACAATGGTATGTTAAATTTAATTCCAAAAATTTTATTTACAAATTTAAGGTTTTCAGTGCTAAACATAATTATTCGCCTTGTATTGTTTTTATAATAACAATCTGTTTGGCTACTATGTTATTTCTTTAGTTACAGTCAATCAATCTCCCTGGCCGCCCAAATGACCCTGCCAATAATTTCAAAATCGTCTCCCTCCACAACGGGGGCCGGACGTGTCTGGTCCGCGTCGGAAACGATTGCGATTGCCCCCGCTGTCCCGGTGAGTCTTTTTACATACATCTGCCCGTTATGCCTGATGTAGTATATTTTCCCATCCGAAAACGAAGCCCGGGCCGGAGAAACGAGTACCAGGGATCCATCCGGAATGGTCGGGTGCATGCTGTCGCCAAAGGCTTTGACGCAGAACAAATCTCTGTCGCTCGACGCCTTTGAAATCAGCCAGTCGCGGCGAAATTGCAGGTGGTATTTGACCGTGCGCCCGGTCTCCATGGAACCGCCCCCCATGGATCCTGTGGCTTCGCGCAAAGGGACGCTGACGAACTCGCCGTATTCGCCCGACGCCTCGGCGACGACAACGGGAGACGGGATGGTTACGTCACCGGCCGCGTACTGGTAAAGGTTGCGCGCTTCCATCCCTAGAGCGGCAGCCACCTTGAGGGCGAAATTTCGGCTGATCGTTTTCCTGCCGCGCAGCGCCGCGTTGACATGCTCCTTCCGATAGCCCGTCAAATTGGCCAATTCCAATTGGGTAATCCCGCGCTCATCCATGATGGACAGGCAGTTTCTCCGAAAAATGTCGTCCGACTTGTCTTCCATGGTTTTTTTCACCACTCGCCGCTGAAATTCGCAATAAGTCATTTTGACCTCGTTCGTTGACAGGGAAATCAAAAAGATTTACTGTGCGCACATGAAAGAAATCAAAAAGACTCAGCGGCAGGCGGCCCATGCCTTGGGGGTCTCTTATGTCTATCTCAACTCTGTCCTCTGCGGACGGCGACGCCCGTCCGCCGTTCTTGCCAGGAGAATTGAGGAAGAGATGTCCATCCCCAAGGAAACCTTGCGGCCAGATGTCTTCGCGCCCGCCCCCGCCCAGCCCCAGGAGGCCCAACCGTGACCGTCCTGGATTGCCGCACATGCTCCCATGCCCAGGAATGGGCACCGGGGCATTTCAACTGCCAAGTCGAGTTCCCGGCATGGGCCTTGGCCCGGCGTCGGCCCGTTCCGCATATCTGGGTTGAGGGCGGCCGTGTCCTGTTCGACCGCGCCGACTATGGGCCTTCCGAGATGACCCGCTGCGGGCTGCATCAGCCGCGGCATGAGGAACAGCCGTGACCAGCATTCTCACCTGTGTCGTCTGCGGCGGCCCGCCTCCCGGTGCGCGCATCGTCCATACGCTGTTCGTGTGCCGGGCCTGCCTGGAGAAGATCGAGGATTTTCCGGACGCGGCGGTCTGCTTCTGGTGCCGCGAGGATACGCAGGTCCACCATTTCCCCGGGGTTCGCGGGGCTGGCGGGCTTCCGACGTGCCGGGCCTGCCGGGACAGTTTCGTGAAGCTGGCCCGGGAACTTGAAACCACGAGGGTATGAACCATGACCACCACAGAACTCCTGCAGGAACTCCTCGCCGTGGCGAAGGGCATCCGCGCCGACCTCGCCGAGATCAGGCGAAGCACGCAAATGAGCGCCGGGGAGGCGACGGAACATTTCATCGGGGTCCAGCCGTCGCAGCCGTGGCCCAGGGCGAAGATGCAGGGCGAGGACAATCCCTCCGCGTGCGGGCTGTCCCGGTCTGATTTTGCCGAGCTTTGCCAGGACGTGAAGGACATCCATTTGGAACTCGTCGAGATCAGGCGCGGAGGGAGCCGGTAATGACCTCCATCACGATCAAACTGGACAGGGCGCTGCGGGAGGAACTGCGGGAGGCCCAAAACCACGCCTTTGGTGGAGAAGTGTCCCGCGCCCTTAGGGGGGCATTTCCGGAATATTTTAATCGTTACAATAAGTTGTCCTTGGCCCTGGACCTTTCCACGGTCACTTTTTCCCGGGACTAGCTTATGCGCCACGACCGCACCGGACGCATCTATCACGACCCCGTTTCCTGCCCGGCCCATGTCGTCGAGTCCGGAGACATGCACCGCTGCACGGTCTGCGGGGCCGAGACGAGGGCAGAAGGCCGGTTGCTCAAGACGTGGTTTGAATATCATGGCCTGTGTCCACTCCGGGCAGCGCAAGCTGGTACATCACGCCCCCTGGCCATCGCTCCAATACCATCCCGGAAGCCCGCGCAAGCATCGCTTCCAGGCTTGTGCCCGGCGGGGCATGGAACCGGCGCCAGAAAATTTCGGCGGCGCGAATCACGCGCATCGTGACCAGCAGGCACCCAGGCTCACGCTCGACGGTAACGGATAGGCTGTTGTCCATGGTGAGAGCGTAGGGGCTAAAATGGCCCCTTCAAAAGAAAAAATACCGGGG
>Ga0066604_10000910_pt1 | contig 17357 bp, 7 predicted proteins | sample Higcelwee11metaG_FD_59501 | JGI IMG/M metagenome (GOLD analysis project Ga0066604, IMG submission 59501) | Freshwater pond sediment microbial communities from the University of Edinburgh, under environmental carbon perturbations - High... | ecosystem: Environmental > Aquatic > Freshwater > Pond... | reverse complement strand
CTTCAAGGACTCAACAGTCTTCTTGCCAAGAGCCGCCTTCTTGCGGAAGTTGACGGAGTCGATTGCTATTTCATATTGAGAGAAGAAATAATCCGGCTTCACTCCCAGAGCATCACTCAATGCGATAAGAATAGCGCTGTCGGGAGACATGAGGCCATTCTCATACTTGCTGATCGCCTGCTTAGAAACTCGTTGCCCCATCTTGGCCACAAGCGCGTCCATAGACAACCCTGCCATGACCCGCGCAGCCTTGAGGCGCTGACCGAATGAAGTTGCCATTGCGGTACCCCTCTGTAGACAAATCTACAACACAAAACTTGACTTGTCTACCTTGGAGGAGTACTATTTCTCTAGCTCGTCGAGCTGTTCACACCTCTCTCTAGGAGCCTAACATGGCCACTAATCCGCCCAAAGGCGACGGCCACCGTCATGGTGCCGTCAGGGATCGCTCCCAGGTCCAAACCCCCGTCACCGGGAACTGGACTAAGAGGGATACCGAGACCGGTCGATTCATGGATCAGAAGAAGGACGGCAAGCCCTTCAAGGGTGTCACGAAGGAAAAGTAACTCATAGGCCGGGAATGAGATCATTGAATCCGGGAGTTCGGTTGACAACTTGCGTAATAGCCAAGCCACGGGTTCTTGGTGACTCAGTCTAGCCGGTTATAATGTTCTGTGGCATTGGACGCACATGGCAATCGTACCCTGATGGCCTGCAACAAGCCAGGAATGGACTCTTTGTATGAGTGTTATCGTGCCAACGAGAAATCAAGTGAGCTTGCCTCCACTATCCCGTAGGATCACCCCGATCGCCGACTTGCGAGGCAGCAGTAAAAGCATTGGTGGATTACATGAATGATCCAAGCCAGAATTGGGTATCAAGTCCCACCGCAACTGGCGGAGAAGGTGTGTACTTCGAGCAACACACCGCGGCGTACTGGCTGGCCCAGCTCCTCGTCCGCAGCATTCCACCGATCCTGACCGATACCGGCGTCACAGAAGTCCATTTCCAGACCGAACATCTCGGCTTCAATACGGACGATTTCCTCGTTGTCTGTGCGCGTGGTGACGCGGCATGCACGCGGCTCGTAGGGCAGGTGAAGCGCACCTTCACAATCAGTGCAAACGACGGCGAATGCAAGAAGGCCATAGGCGACTTCTGGAAGGACTTCAAGAACGCCGATCCTTTCAATCCCCAGCACGACCGCTTCGTACTCGTCACACTGCGCGGAACGAACATGCTTCTTGAGAATTTCGTTGGGTTGCTCGACTGCGCCAGAGGTGCGTCCGACGGCGAAGAATTCCAGCGGAGGCTCTCCCTCGATGGGTTCATTTCTAAGAAGTCCATCCACCAGTGCACCGAGGTCTGCGAGATCGTCAGCGCACTGGAAGGTACACAAGTTTCTGCCACAGACTTGTGGCCTTTCCTGTGTGTGCTCCACGTCCTGAGCCTCGACCTGCACACCTCCACCCGCCAGACCGAGGCGCACATCAAGACGCTGCTCGCCCTCAAGTCTACCGATCCAGATCCCGTCGCCAGCGCAACGTCTGCGTGGGACGCTCTCCTGGCTTTTGCCAGCGACGCCGGACCGGCCGCGCGGAGCCTGAAACGCGCCGACCTTCCAGCCGCTCTCGTCCAGGCGTACGGCGAGGTGGGCGCGAACGAGCAGCGCGTACTGACGGCACTGAAGAACCACACGGAATTCGTGCTGCGGAAGATCCGCACGACGATCGGGCCCGCCTTTCACCTGCGTCGCGCTTGCATCGTCCAAAAGGTACTGGCGGCCATCGAGGCGAAGCAGGTCGTCCTGATAACAGGGCCGGCCGGCAGTGGTAAGTCCGTCATCGGCAAGGAAGCAGTAGCCCTTCTCTCCAGAGAATTCCTCGCTTTCGGGTTCCGGGTCGAGGAATTTGCCGTCGCTCACATCGACGAGACACTCCACAACAGCCAGATTCCGGCGCGCGCCACAGAGCTTCAAGCCATCCTCGGCGCGCAGGGCCGCAAGGTGCTCGTGATCGAGAGCGTCGAACGCCTGCTTGAGAAACCAACGCGCGACGCCTTCAGCGACCTCATGACGCTCGCCCTGGGCGATGACGGCCTCGGTATCGTCATGACCTGTCGCGACTATTCTGTGGAGCAGGTTCAGGCCAGTTTCCTCCAGCTTGCGGGAATTGATCACGCTGTCATCGCGGTTCCGCCGCTCGACGACGCCGAACTGCAGGAAATCCAGACCGCCTTTCCGTCGCTGGCAGTGCCGCTCGCCAATCCAGTCCTGCGCGAGATCCTGCGCAACCCGTACTTCATCGACAAGGCATTGCAAATTCCGTGGGACTCGGGACGTCCGCTTCCGGAGAACGAGCGCGATTTCCGTACCGTCTTCTGGCGGCAGATCGTGCGTGCGGATCAGAATCCGGCCAACGGCATGCCGCGCCTGCGCGAAGAGGCCTTGCAGGATCTAGCGGTACGCAGGGCGCGCGCGCTTTCAGATTACATACCTGCCACAGGCCTCAATGCCGCAGCTATCGCCCTCTTGAAACAGGATTCCCTCGTTGTTTCGCCCAACACCAATGATTTGCTCGTTGCGACGGCGCACGATGTCCTCGAGGATTGGGCAATCCTTCAATGGATCGAGGAACAACACCTTGCGGATGAGATGGTGTTCAAGGCCTTGTCGTCAGCGATAGGACCTCATCCTGCGGTACGCCGTTCGTACCGGAAGTGGGTTGCTGAACTGGTCGACCGTGACTCACTTGCAGCGGACCGACTATTCAGCGCGGCCATCGCACAGGCCGACGTATCCGCCCAGTTCCGCGACGATACATTGGTCTCGTTGCTCAAGGCCCCGTCGGCATCAGAGTTCCTGATGCGGCACGAGGCCGAGTTGCTCGCCAATGACCACGCCATCCTTAAGCGGGTCATCCACCTCTTGCGTGTCGCCTGTGTCACATCGCCTGCGTGGCTTGTCGATGTGCGCTACCACAGCTCGATACTGAGCGTACCGGAAGGTGTGGTCTGGGCAACCGTCGTGAGATTGGTATACCGCAACATTGGCAGCTTAGTACTGGAAGATGCACCGTTGCTTCTCGCGTTGATCGAGGATACCGTACGCGGTGTCAACTGGTTGACACCTGACATTGACGGGTCCGAACATGTTGCCGGCATTGCCCATTGGCTCCTCCCGCTATTTGACCACTACAGGGGAGGAGACGCGCGCCAACGCATTTTGAAGGTGATTGCGAAGATCCCGAAGGCGGACCCCGCGCGCTTCGAAGCCGTCTTGCACGGACAGGTCAAGGAGGGGCGCCGCCGCGATCCCGTCGCCGAGGAATTCCGCGATATCCTCCTTGCGGGCCTCGACGGTGCGCCCGCCGCGCGCGACCTGCCGGACCTCTTGATTTCCGTAGCTCTGGATGCCTTCCTCGCCACAGAGGAATACCTACGCGCGGACCCCTATGGTCGTTCATCCATCGACGTTGACCTTTACTTCGGCATCAAGGAACACCTGCACCATGATTTCTTCCCTGCCAGTGCCTTCCGGGGGCCATGGATCAACCTACTCTCGAACCATCCGAGAAAAGGCCTCGACTTCCTGATTCAAGTCTTCACTCACAGTACTGATTGGTATGCACATCCGCGTCTCCGTGACCGCCTCGAACCAGCCTGGGAAGTCGAGCTCACGTTTGCAAACGGGACCACGCGGAAGCAATGGGTGAATCCGCGCCTCTGGAGCCTGTATCGTGGTTTATCTGTCGGACCTTATGTGCTGCAGTCGCTATTGATGGCCTTCGAGAAGTGGTTGCTCGATTACGCCGAGGCACATCCCCAGAGTCTCGACACCGTGCTCCTCGATATTCTCCAGCGCAGCGATTCAGCTTCGCTCGCAGCCGTCGTCGCAAGCGTGGCGATCGCTCATCCTCACCAGTCAGGCGAAGCCCTTCTGGTCCTACTGTCGGTGCAGGACTACATCGAGATCGATCGTAGCCGTATGGCCAGCGAGCACCAAACTTCGTACCTCACGGGACTGTTCCCGACCTTCCGCGCTGAAAACAAGATCTACGAAGAGGAGCGGAAGAAGTCAGATGCGCTGCCGCACCGCAAGCACGACCTTGAAACTGCCATCGCAAACCTGCAACTCGGTCCTCTAGCCCCGAGTGTTCACGCTAGAATCGACCGCTACATCGCGGCACTGCACGCGACGGATGAATGCAACGAGCACGACCTCACATGGCAGCTCGCCCTTCACCGGATGGACCTCCGTCAGTACGATGTGGCCCATGACCAGCCAACAGAGGGTGATACAGCGGTCGAGGACGGCGAGAGCTCTCAGAAGAAGTACATCCGCCTCGAACCCAAGCCTCCTGCTCCGGAAGTTCAGCAACTCATTAACGAAAACACGAAGAAGATGAGCGAGATGGATGCCCGTCTGGGTATTTACATGTGGGGCCTCCAGATCTTCCAGCACGAGGTTGGCTCTGCCGAACCTACCCAGTGGAAGGAGAAGCTGGCAAGTGCCAAGGAGATGGACCGCACCGCGGAATATACTGACAGCAGCCGTAACGCTCCAGGATTTGTGGCTGCCATCTGCGTACGCGATCACTGGGACGAGATGTCGTTAGAAGAGAAGGACTGGTGCATCGACGTCATCTGCTCCGAAATCTCAAGAACCGCAGACCAATGGAGAACCCTCGATCGTCAGCAGAGGTGCTCGATGCTTGCAGATCGCCCTTGTGCTTTCGTCTTGCCACTCTTATACTCCAAGCCCCTGACGGAGAACCAGACACCGCGTGTGCGCCATGCGTTAATTAATGCAGTAACCCATCCCGTCGACGAAGTACGCTGGTACGCAACCTTGGGTATCGATGATAAATTTTGGGCTGTTAATCCCGATCTTGCTCTTCGCATTGTAAACGCCATAGCGACTGAAGCCGCCTTTACCGATCGCGACTGGAAAGTTGAGATGAAGAAACGTTCCGACAAGCGGCGTGCACCGGACGTGATCTTCGCTACTTCGGCTAAAAACATTCGCCAGCGGTTTTGGACCGACAAAGCAATCGCCGAAGATGCGCATGTCAAATTAAACATCACGGAGGTATTTGCATCCGAAGTACATGCTAAAGTTCTAACAATCCTCGGCCGAGTGCCAAACGAGCCTCTGGCCGTGGCAGCTCACCGGCGCGCCAGCGAAGACCTCGTGGAGTGCTGGAACCGTGGGCAAGATGATACTCCAGAGCGGCACGACAGGAATTTCGAAACAGAACAGGCGATTTCTGATCGCATTCAGCAATTTGTGATGCGCGCATCAGATGCCGATGCAGAGAAAGTCCTCCAACCGATCCTCGAGGCCGTCGACCTGCATCCGAGCGAAGTCCACAATGTCATCCAAGGGCTCACGAGCAACGAGGATAGCAATCCCAATACGCCGCATTACTGGTTCCTATGGAAACTGTTTGCTGAGGAGGTCAAACGCGCCAAGTGGCTTGCGCATCTGGATAGGGAGCATCCCCATGGCAGCGAGGTGCTAACGACGATCTTCCTGACCGCCTGGTGGAAGGACAACGTTCGTCATTGGCGGAGCCTTGAAGGATATGCCCAAAACGTCGATGCGCTCTTCGATGCGCTGCCGCCGGTCTGTATCGTGTTGGATAGCTATGTCCGCTTCCTCTACCACATCGGCGAGCGTTCCATGCCAACTGCGTATGTGCACATCGCGAACGCACTCAGAAAAGGGAACCCCGCCGATATGGTGCGCGAATCCAACACTGTATTCATGCTAGAAGTCCTTCTCCAGCGGCATGTCTACACAAGACCGCTGGAACTCAAGCGCGATCCGATCCTGCGTGATGCGGTTCTCTACCTGCTCGATGTCCTTGTCGAGAGCGGTTCTTCTGCCGCATTCAGGATGCGGGACGATTTCGTGACGCCGGCCGCCTAAGGCTCCCTGTCGTTTGCCAAGGATTGGTGCATCATGGAAACACCGGCGCCCCCGGCGACCAAAGCTCTACCGAGTCCGAATGTTCGGCAAAGTAATCGGGATCGGTGGTAACTCTGATGGGCTTCTTTAGACCTGGGGCTGAATAGGCATAGTCCTTATCAAGTCGGCCTCGATTCTCATGGCCTGGGGGCAAGAGGGTAGCATCCTCGAGGACGGACCGGAGATACTTAAGGTCGTAAGCAGGCGGTGTCGGCTTCGTGATCTCGAAGACCTCGTCACCGGCGTCGTCGATATCGAAAGAGACCTTCTCCTGGTCGAGGATATCCTTGTAGATCGTGTCCTGGAGCTCGCTGCGCCGCTGCTCACGGTTGCTGCCTTCGGAAAGGGAAACATCAGCGATTAGCTTGGGCAGCTTTGACAGGATAGGCTGTAAGCGACCGACGAAACTCTCGAACAGATGGATGCGATCCCTCAACGCGATGTAGACGTCTGTCTCGACAGTCTCGGCATAGTGAAGATTACGCACGGCGATCTCTTTATAGCGCTGGCCTAATCGGTCGATACGGCCGATACGCTGCTCGACGCGCATCGGGTTCCAGGGCATATCGTAATTAACCAAGGCACCGCAGAACTGGAAGTTGAGTCCCTCCGCGGCGGCATCAGTACAGAGGAGGATCTCAGCCTCGCCTGACTTGAAGCGACGCTTGATGTCCTCGCGGCTTACGATGGTCCACGATCCATTCGACTTGCGGTATTCGCCCCCTCGGCCAGTGAAGCAGATAACCTTGTGGCCACCTGCTTCGGTGAGGTAATCACGGAGGAAGTCCAAGGTATCAGTGAACTGCGTGAATATGATGACCTGCGAATAGCCCTTGGATGAAAGGTCCTTGAGAATCGTCTGGAGCCGTTGGGCCTTCGTATCGAGGGGAAGGAGCATAGCCTTCTCGAGGAGCTCGTGGAGCGATCCTGCTTCCTCGAGGCGAAGCGCCTCGGTCTCCAGGCTGCCGCGTTCGAGCGCGTCAATGGAGGCTTCATCATCGGCAGAGGGGATAGAAGAATCCTCCTCATCATAGTCCTCATCAAGGAAGGGAAGGTCTACTGCGGACTGTTGACTATCCTGGTCGTGGAGCCCTGCGAGTCGCTTCTCCAGTGTGCGGCGCAACGCCGCAAAGCTGGAGGCTAAGCGCTTACGGTACACGGTCATGACGAAGCCGATGGCCGTCTTGGCTTCAGGCGACGCATTGTTGTAGGTCGTGGAGATATAGTTCTCGACGGCGTCATACACTTCACGCTCTTCCGGCGAGAGGGTGACAAAGTCGTCCTGGACAATACGGTTCGGGATCTGTGTCGAGATCATCCCAGCTGCATAGTACTTCCTGAGGAGCTCGCGGGTATTGCGAGATACGAGGCGCTTGACGAGCGACTCGCCACGAAGGATCTTCTTGAATAGCCTCCGCTCGGCATTGGAAAGCTCCCGCAAGGGGATGATGGAGGTCGAATGGATTGCGTCGAGGACGTTGCGGACCATGAAGACATCATCACCGGCGTAGCGCTTGGCCAAGGCTTCTTCCTCTGAAGCGCCATACATGTCCTCCAGATCGACGAACATCGCGGCCACCTGGCGCATCTTCTCGACCTCGGGATTGTCCTCTGCAAGGATCTCAAAGTACTTGAGGAACTTCGATTCTGACCAAGACTGAGGTATGCCGAGCGTCTTAAGGAGGTCCCAGACTTCCACTGGTCCGACCTGGAGCGGCGTCGCAGTCAGAAGCACAAGGCCGTCGGTCCTAGATGCTAGGCCGGATAGCAGGCGGAGCATTCGGTTGGGCTCGTACTTCTTTGCAGTGGCGCCGCCCTTGCGCCGCGCATGGTGGGCTTCGTCGACAATGACGAGGTCATAACGTTCTGCTTGACTCAGTATCTCTGGCCGACGCTCTTCCCTCCGCATGAGGTTGTGGGACACGAGAACGAAGGGCTCGCGATGCCACTCTGTCCGTGCAACAGCCTTGATAGGACGCTTCTCCTGACCATCATGATAGTAGGGAGAATCGTACCAGAGGAGAGCTGAGCCATCGTAGATGGGCCAATTGAGGTTGAACTTCTCACGAAGCTCGAACTGCCACTGACGGACTACGGATGCAGGAGCGAGAACGATGGCCCTTCGTATGCGGCCAGCGAGAATGCCCTGCCGGAGTATGATGCCTGCCTGGATAGTCTTGCCGAGGCCGACCTCGTCCGCGATAAGGAGCTTGGGCGGCCACTTCTGGTACATACGCAGGAAAGCACGATTTTGGTGGGGCCAGAGATCGACGGCGCTGGTTGCGGCGCCGATGAAATCGCCCTCCGGACTCTTCGCGGGAGCTTCTTTGATGAAGGCCCAGGTCATCGCGAGTCGGTCATCCTGGGGCGGTGGCGGTTCAGGCTCAACCGGCTTCTCAGGTGGCGATACCAGGCCCTTCAGTCGCCTTGGCATCTCGCCTTCCGCTGGAAGGAAGTCGCGAAGCCCTTCCTCAAGGGCCTGCCTGAGGTCGTATACGCGCGCGCTGTCATCGCGATCGTACCAAAGAGCGCCGAAGGAATTCTCCTGGGCATCCACATGTGCGGCCTCGTCGGTCCAGGAACGGAAAACATGGAAGCCTTCCCAGTTGTCGAGCCAGCCCGAGGGAGTCTCATTATTGCTGCCGGAGAAAGCGATCATGTCACCGGCCTTATCCTCGATGATGCCGCTCTTCTCGTGGAAGATAGGCCCCGGGATTGGGCGCCGGTCATCGTCGCAGGGCACGGCGAATCGGATATCCAAGTGCCCCTTGGCGATCATCCAGGTGAGCAGCTCCAGCGCCGACCGTTCGCTGTCTGAGGATGGCGTGTAGTCGAAAGAGGCGAGCTGCTTCTCAAGGTGACTGCGGAGCTCTTCCCCCTGCTGGATGGCAGTCAGCTCAGCATCCCCCAAGGTCCATCCTACTATCAGTCGCATGCGGCCGCCGTTGACGACGAGCTGCTCCAAGCCCCGTGAGATCAGGTTGAGAATACCGGCCGAGAAGTAACCGGTAGTGCGGTCGTACCGCACGGCACAGGCGAGGGCAGGGAAATAGAAATCGTTGAGAAGCGAGTCCACTCCCTTGGATCGCTTATAGAGGGGCTTCCACTTCCTCTCCTGTAGAACAGGCATGATGTACCTTAGCCTTCCTGCCAGAGCTCGAGCTGTTCAGGCTTGCCGACCTTCTCGGAGAAGGCAAGACGCCGAAGGTTCTCGAGGAGCTCGAAGTCGTTGGCACTCGGGGCGAGGGCCTCGGAAGGATCGAGACCGGTAAACTGGCGCGAGGGAGGTAGGACTTCGAGCACGGATTCCAGCGTGGCCAGGAAAGCAGAGTCGTCGGAAAGACCGGCTCGTTCGAGTTGGTCCCGTGCGGTCTGCAAGGTCCCCCTCCGGGCGGCGATGATGGCATGGTGAAGGGCGTCGAGCATCGCTCGAGAGCCATCGGCAGGCCCGAGACCGCCAGCGGCGGCGCGCGTCTCGGCATCCCAGAGGATGACATCGGAGCCTTTCTTGTGGGCGATCTTGCCGCAGATATCCTTGTCAAGATCGAGGCCAACGACACGGGCAAGCTGGAGGGCTTCATCGTAGTCGAAGGCAGGGGCTTCAAAGGCATCCCAGGCGAGGACAAAGAACTCGGTCAACGCATCGAGGTGGGCTTGGCGGGCCATTGAGGAGAGCTGGGCGAGACGCCACTCGGTCACTTCCCTGCGCGCGACGAGGAGTACATCCTCCGGCATGACGAGGTAGGGATCAACCTTGTCAAACTCGAGATCCTTCTGACCCTTCTTGTCGACCTTCTCGTTGATCTTCGGACTGGCACGCTTGACGGGCCACTTTGAGGAGAACACCTCGAGCGCGGGGCCGAAGCTCGCGAGGTAGAGGTCGATACCCCGGATACCACCAGCACGGTAGCTCTCGATGCGCTCTCGAACCCGAGCACGCACCGCTGGCTCGAGGTCCTCCCAGAAAACAGTCTCCTCCGTGCTCGCGCGAGCAAGGCGCGGGCGGCACACGAGGAAGACCGTGGAGTTGCACGCGGCCTTGTCCTTGATGTGAAGAGAGCCTTCGGCCTCTGTGTTGACAGGCCAGCTCGCGGTGACGGCAAAGCCCGCCTCCATGAGTCCCGAGGTGAGCGCATCCCAGGCTCCGACGGCCTTGTGCGTGAACATCAAGACCATGATGCCATCATCCGTGAGGACTCGTCTGCATTCACGGAATATGGTCATCATCCGATAGCGGTAGTCCTCATTGGCAAGCTTGCCCGCACCCTTCTGTCCCTGGAACTTGGCGGGATTGGCAACAGCCTCCCTGTCCTTGTCGGTAAGGAGACGAGAAAAGAGCTCAGGATAGAGCTCACCAGCGGTGCGCTTGAGCCAGACATAGAAGAAGTCCGAGAGCTCGGCGTACATGACATTGTTGTAGTAGGGAGGATCCATGACAACAGCATCTATGCTCGCCGTCCCGACAGCTTCGAGATTGTCAGCAGAACCGCAGGTGACGGTGACCTTGGGACGATCGCCGGACGTGAGGGGAGCATCGAAATCTAAATCCTGGTGCTTGCTCTCCTTGGTTGCCTTCCGTGCCGACTTGCCCTCTCCAGGACGAACGAGCTCGACAAGCTCGGCGATGCACTTCTCGACTTGTTCGAAGGCCCAGCTATAACCTTCCCCGACTATAAGAGGCGCCATCTCAGCATAAGACCAGCAAAAAGCAAAATCATGACGATTAAATGTATTGGCTATAACTTCACGAGTTGACATCCAAACTGACATTCTCGAGCTATAGTTAAGCAGTTTATCTAGAGCCAGAGCAACATATCCGAAGGCAGACATGCTAACTTCATTAAAATTTGGATTAGCTCGCGCTTCTTCGAGAAGCTCACGATAAGCACGAACGCTCATCGCATGGCACCATAACTGACGAGGGTTGAAGAGATCACGCCACTTGAGCATCCCGTAATTGCGGGGTTCTCTGGTCTTAGTACCTTCGACAATATCCTCAGTCGGAATCCAGCCCTGCATCTCCCACTCGGGCAGAGCTTCTCGAACCTTCTCAGCAATGTCAACGATCACATCATCTTCGGGGCAGGGAGCTCGGTAGCCGCGTTCCCATGACTCTCGGTCCTTGCCCGCCTTCGTCTTCTTGGTGATGCGTTCCTTGTAGACAATGGCGTAGAGTCGCTCGCCCATCTGGCCGGCTTGAGCCTGGCGTTTAACCTCGTCTCCATCGACGACGCGGCCGCAATCAGTGAAAGGACATGCTGCATCACCACCCTTAACGGTCCCACCAGACTGATGCTTGACTCCTTGGACAATCTCGAAGCTACAATAGCGCCCTGCACTTCCAGGCCCTGCCTTCAGGTCAGGATGAATGTGTACTCCTGTGCCATCAGGTGCGAGGCGCCAGTTGGGAGAAAGTGGTATCTCGCCCCCGCAGTAGGGGCAATGGATGGTTCGTGCAAAAAGATAACCTGAGACTTGGCGGTTATTCTCCTCCGCTGGGAACAAACCTTGAAGATAAGGTTCTACCTTCTTAATAAACTTCGCACACAAATCGTTAAATCGAGAAAGAAGAGCACCACCATGATTGAGTGGAGCTTCTACTGTCTGCTTCATGATGGTTACAGCCACTGGGTTGATATCGTTAGCGATCGTGGCAAGGCCGAGGCGCTCTGACTCGAAAGGAATGCTTCCACCACCAGCCGTTGGATCAAAAACCGTAGGAAAACCTTCAAACCCAAGATCCTTGAATCTCTTTATAATCCACTGCTTATCTTCCGCTGTTGGACAATGCGAAAAAGCACGCGGATACCCATAGATATTGAGACCAAGATCCTCGCCTGTATGCTTCGCAGCATCAATCTTCTTGCGCACCGCAACTGGATCACCATGAATGCCAAGGGCATGCATGAACTTGTCCCGCTCTGCGGGGCTTTCTGCTACACTCGCTGGAAGTAATGCGGACAAAACAGCGGCTCGACTCGCAACCAACGGTCGTCGTGCCCACCAGACATGTAGATAGTATGTTGGAGGCAGCGCAGTCATTGATCTGCGCTCTCGGACTGATTCTTCTCCAAGTGCAGAAATTGGAAGCCATTCTTCAATCAATCTACGAGACATGTGGATACTCCTAAAGATTCTTCATAGCGGTGATCAGGAGGCCTCTCCGCTCGTCAATGAATGCCGGAAAGGACTCGAAGTCGTAGCCGGAGTTCTTCGGCATGAGAGGGTCTCGTGTGTATTCGGGATGCTGGCCTAGCCAAAGGCTCAAGGGATCATCCTGCTTTGCCCGGTTAGTGCCGGCATAGAGAAGCTGAAGATTCAGAATGCTATCCCAGGTGTCCGGCCGGTAGTACTGGCGCTTATCCTCAGGAATCGTAGCCAGGTCAAGTCTGTCGAATGCAGCGGCGGGATGAAGGTGGTCGACGTCATAGCGGCAGATCGCGGGGTAATGCCTGTAGAGCAGCGATAGAATGAGGTAGGCATCGCGGTCATCCTTCTTGGTAGAGAGGAGTTCCGCGACAAAGTCATCATTGAAAGACAGGTTGCGGTTCGGGTCGTTCCGGAAGTCTTCACGGATCTCCGCAAGCGGGAAGTAATCGCTTCGCGCATGAGCTCGAACTGTCTTGCGAACTCTTGTGAGGATGGCATCAGTCTGGCCACCGAAGAAGCCCTTGAGGGTGACAAGAAGGAGCCATTGGCGAATCGTCGGCAAGAGGCTCTGGATGGCGGCTTGCTCGATCTTGAGGCCTTCGAGTCCCTTGGTGTAGAGGAAGTCAATGATAGGAATCAAGGCGTTCTTTGCGCGCAGGGTCCCGTTATCGAAGCCAACAGTCTTGGCCATCTGGAAGGCTAGGAGGACAGCGGCGCGGATGCGGCTCCATTCGCGCTCGATCCTGGCCGCCGCCTGGTCGTTGAAGTTCTTGAGATCGAACTTCACGTTGTCGGATAGAAGCACAAGGCAAGTCTTGAGGACGAAGTCCTTAGTAACGATAAAACCAGGGCTACCAATACGCTCGATCTCTCCGATGATCGAGGACATCTCCTCGCGGGCGGTTTCCCAGGTGGCTGAGGTGATGGACATGATGAGGTCAGAATAGGAAAGCTCAGTGCCGCCCTTGTTGAGACGGATGAACATGTGGAGAACGGCATTGGGATCTGGGTTAGTCTCGTAATAGTAGGGAACCTTACCTTCGGAGTGGACTAACCTCCAAAGCTTTCTCAAGGTACTCTTGGCAAAGCTATTGGAGGCGAAATTTATATCAAGGTAGGGATCGAGTTCATCTTCTTGTGAACGGAACTTGAGGATATCTCCAACCTCATACCAGGTCTTCCGCTCTTCAACATCAAACTTAGCAAGATCGGCAGCAGATAAGAAGGAGAAACGGTAGCGCATCTGCCCTTCATCATCACCGACTACTTCGCCACTAAGATCAAGATAGAGCTTACGCGTCGGCAGAGCATCCTCAGTATCAGCCCACCACTTCCTGGGCATCTTATAGGCATAGGAACCTTTAAGACCAATGTAGATACTCGTAAGGCGCTGCTGGCCATCGATGACCGCGTCAAACTCGCCCTCGCCCTTTAGCGTTACCGATTCATTCTCCTCGTGGTAACGCTCGCGGTACTTGGAGAGGAATGTGTAGAAACGGTGATTGTCGATAACCTCTCGGTCGCTGACCTTCCAGATCATGAAGGTGTTTATCGGGTAGTCCCGCATGAGGCTATCAAAGAGCGCCTCGATCTGGTCGGAACTCCAGACATACTTTCTCTGGATACCGGGGAGAAGGAGCTTCCTGGAATCGATCTTGGCGATTGCATCCTTAATCGTCATTTCAAAGTATTTAGTAACCATTGTCGCTCCTTGACGTACATTTATTTAGTAATCAGCTTTGTATGACTCCACACTTCAGTTCTTCGGATCGATGAGAAGCATGCGTAAGGCGGCGAGCACTCGCCTGGGATACTTGCGATGCATGGTCATGCCGAGCCAATAGGCCGCTTCCTCGCGGCCCATCCGCTCGATACCATCCGCGACCGTGCGCATGTAGTCGGCGTTATGCATTGGGGCAAGAACCCTGAACAGGATGCCCAGATTGAGGGCGAGGTCTTCGGGGAGGCGCCAAGTCATAGGCGTCCCAGGCAGCAGGCCGGAAACCTCGATGCCGCGCTCCTTGAGCCGCTTGAGAACCCTATGCTCGACGAGGGCGATATTGCGACCGCGAAGACCCGCTATCCTCAGGCGCTGCTTAAGGTTGGGAGTGGCGGATGAAGGCAATTGCCAGACCTCGAGCTCGAGATCGGAGGTGGCGTGATTGATAGCCCTAAGCTCATATAGTGGTTGCGAATCCATCGAGTCTCCTAGTTCTTGGGTGTGGCCTTCATGGTGGCGGTCAGGGCTCCGAGGCCCAAGCGCGTCAGAGACTCCTTCATCCGAGCGGGTCCCTCTCCAGTCGTCGAGAAGCCATCACCCTCGTAGTCGATCCTGTAATCGAGCTGTACCTTCTTCTCCTTGGCCGTCCGGAGTATGGCAATGAGGAAATCCTTGAAGGGCGTGGCTTCCTCGAGAGTTCCATTGAAATCGATCTGGCACATCCCACCGGAACCAGTGCGCCACGAAGTCTTGATGCGGATAGACTTCTTGCCGGTGAGCATCGCGATCTGGGGCATCAGGTTGAAGGCGTCCTCATTGAAGGCGGATATATCCAGGCGCGAAAGCGCCTTCACTCCCTTCGACTCCGTCTGCTCCCAAAGGACGGCAAAGCACTCCTTCAGGGGCTTGCCATCGACAGTGATCGGGCCATGGGCGTCCTTGTGATCTCCGTCGCCTGTATCCCCCTCCCCGGTGTCATCATCGCCCTTGTCGTCGTCATCTTCAACGTTATCATCGATCACAGGAGGCTTGCGTGGCCAAATGCCATCGACTTCAGCCTGCGACGATGTGTAGATCCAGCTCTCCTCGTCGATGATGATCGAGACCGAAGGATCACCAGGACCACAAACCAGATCGCCACGACGGTAGATGAAGTAGTTCTCACTGATTCCCTGCCGGATGAGGTTCACGAAAGGGCCGTCGCCAACAAGCATGGGCAAGGCCGGGTCGCGGTAGAACTCGACACGAAGGCCAGCTGTCGTGATCTTGCCCTTCTTGAGCGGCGTGCGGTCACGTATGTAGAGCGGCGAGTATGGCGGATCGCCTGAGAAAAAAAGGCGCTTCAAGTCATGGAGGTAGCGCTCGACCTGCTTCTGGCCTGCGCCTGGATTGGCCGAGGTGTTGGGGATGTCGAGAACGGCATGCCGCAGGTTGATGCCCGGCTCGGTCTGCTCATTGGAAGGATGGACCACGTGGCGATATGCCTGCTGGACGGCGACTGCAAGCTCTGAGACTCCCGATTGAGCCAACTCCCTAATCTTGTCCTGCTGGTGGTTCGGCAGGGAGCGGATGCGGTCAGGCAACTTGAGCGCGTCAAGCGCGAGCTTGCGACGAGCCTTGGACTTCATCTCCTCCTTGCGGGTATGGTCGGCGATGACGAAGACGAGATTGTTGCGCCCGCTCCGGAGATCCTTGCTGGCGCCCTTGTACTGCCAGATAAGCCGGACAAGCTCCGGGATGGAGTTGCGGTCGGCGCCTATGTCACAGGCATCGTAGTTCAGCACAGCGAGCATGGGCTTGGCTGGCGTCGCATCATCCGGAACGTCGGCAGGAGAGGATGGGAAATGGATATGCTCGAAGGTCGAGCCATTGAAGGCCTGGCGGATTTGGTCATCGAGGGTAGCGCGTGCATCCCCCGAATCCACATTGCGCTCCTCCCGCTTGATCAGCATGGTGAGATTCGCGTCCTGGAGGAAACGAAGGGGAGCATTGGGGCGGTCATCTCGATATGCGGAGTTCTCGACAAATCGGCGCTCGGCATCCTGGAGGTACCCAAGATCGATACCTGGAGCCAGCACTGAATAATAGAGCTCCGGCTTCTTGCAGCCTTGGAGATCGGGATTGAATGCGAGGGTGTGGACGAAGACAGTACGAGCGACCATGGACGCATAGCGCGGCATCCCTGCGTATTCTTTGGCATCAGTCTGCTGGGCCCAAGCCTGCGAACTCGAATCGCGCGAGGCGACATCGGACTTCACCGCGGGTACCAGGTTCGCCTGATTCAGTCGGACGAGGAGCTCATTGGCGACACCCTCATCGCCTGGATCGATGTGCCAGCTGTGAATGGCGGTAATGCCATCCTGCTCTTCCTTCCAGAGCAGATGAACCGTCCTAGCAAGAAGGCGCAACATTCCTCGAACACGCTGAAAGGTCGCCAAGGTGGAGAGCTTTCGCGTGAGGACAAACATGAGCTCCGGGTGAAGGGGATACGACGCGGCGAATTGCTCCGCCCGAATCGCGGCGCCTTCATCCTGCAGGAGGTCGCTCTTGTGGCGTTCCCAGGCAGCTCGGTAGGCATCGATGACCGCAGTCGCCTTGCCGTCATCGATGGAAGCGAAAAGACGGCGCCTGAGAACCTTGACGGTCTCGTCATCATCCGTTGGATCGATGAGGGTTGCCTTGCGGGCCGCAATACTATCGGCCTCAAAGAAGAAGGAAGCGATGGTCTCGCTCTCCTTCCCGTAGGCGTCGATGGACTGGCTTGAGTTCTTGCCCAACGCGAGTGTGAAGACGATAGCCGCCCGGGGGCTGGATTCAACTGCCTTGAATAGCGACGTGAGGAAAGAAGCCAGACTCTCGTCGATGTCGGGCCACTTCTTCCGGGCACGGCGGAGATAGACTGCAAGCTCATCGACGAGGATCAGACAGGGGGTATCGCCGATAAGCTCCCGAATGGTATCAGCTCCGGGAGGACTACCCTTCTCATCACTCTCACGGACGCGGTCATAGCCATCCTTGCCGGCAAGCGCAATCGCGAGCTCACCCCAGGGGGTGTAGGCTTTGATGCCATGCTCGGGGAACGCATGACCATTGAGGGCGTCGGCATTCTCGCCCTCGAAGCCGGCGACCTTGACACTACCCTTCGGCAGTATCGCAGGATCGACAAACTCGGCGATGTTCGGGACGGTGGGGCCAGAGGATACCGCGTGCACGAGGGCAATGAGGCCGTGAGTCTTGCCACCGCCGAAACTCGTATGAAGGCGGAATATGCTTGAGACTTGCCGCGGATCGCCAGAAAGGCGATAGCATACCTGCGTCAGGAGGGTGCGGAGTCCCTTGGTCGGGTAACTGAACTCAAAGAACTTCGCCGGATCGCGGTACTCAAGCGAGCCTTCGGAGCGCAGAACCTGAGCCAGATCAGCCGCGAAGTCAGACTCGGATATATTGCCCGCCCGGACATCATCACGGGGGGTGCACAAATCAAAGATGCTTGGAAGTGCCATCGTAACCTCACCT
>Ga0066604_10000907_pt1 | contig 17401 bp, 16 predicted proteins | sample Higcelwee11metaG_FD_59501 | JGI IMG/M metagenome (GOLD analysis project Ga0066604, IMG submission 59501) | Freshwater pond sediment microbial communities from the University of Edinburgh, under environmental carbon perturbations - High... | ecosystem: Environmental > Aquatic > Freshwater > Pond... | reverse complement strand
CCTGATTTTATTATGTTATTGCATGAATATGTTTCAAGCGAAATCAAACTTTCTTTAAATTCCTTACTCAATTCCTTTAAGGTTTTAGGTGCTAAATAATCAAAATCTTCCATTTTTTATTGTATTACTAATTACTTGAACAAAGTTGAAAAGTGACGTAGTCAAAAGATGACGTTTAAAAGAAATAAATTGATAAAAAAATGTACTTCTTAATTAAAACCCATCAACCTCATAAAAATTGGCACTATTTATTTGAAACTGAATAGAAGTAATAAATTCATCAAAAGTTCCAATACTATCTGGCCAAAAAGACTTTTGATAGGTGTAATTTAATTCTGCTACTTCTTCTTTTTGAAGTGAAAGTAAATCTAAATAATATTGAAAACGTTCATCGTTAAAATAATCTTCTTGTTCTTCTTCTGGAATAATTAATCTCTTTTGTGTTGGAAATCCATTAATTAAATATCCTTTACATTCACAGTACTGAACAATGCTATTCAAAGCTTCTTGTTCATACAAATAAATGATTTCAAAACCCAACTCCTCTTCATCAGCTTGATGATATTGTTTTGCTAATGCTTCTATTTTATTTTTGATTTCTTGTTTTGTCATCGTATTAATGGAATTAAAAAAATCGGGATATACCCGATTTTAACTTCTTTTTGTCCAACTTCTTCCTTGATTTCTGGAAACAAATAAACCGTTTGAGGTGGTAGCTAAAATTTCTTTACCATTGTCAGCTAAATCATTAAAGTTACCACAAGAAGTTCCTGAATAACGAGTAGTCCAACTTCTCCCCTGATTAGTAGAGACTTCTAAACGAGTTGTGTTTTTGGGATTGATACGAATCATTTCCTTTTCGAAAATTAACATACTTGGCATATTCTATATTTTAAAATTATTATGCTAAAGTATTGTCACCAAAAGACAAACCATGACGTCTTAAAATATATTTACATATTGTTTTGTAATCATGGTATCTGAATTTGAAGAACAGCATTCTTGCTCTAAAAAATAGAGTTTGTCTAACCAAATCGAATCATTACATTGTGCTACATGAAAGCTGAAATCATCCATATCTAATTTAGCGTTTTGATGTTCAATAATTGCACTTCGGATAAGCCCTTTTTCATGTTCAATTACATAGATTCCTTTTTCATCAAATTTCCAATTATCCTCAATTGTATTGAAAAGTGGAAATAAAGTCTGACTAGTGGTAACATGATTCAAGGTATCTTTATATACTTTTTTACGTTGACTCCAGATTTCGAAAATACTTTGATAATCACAACGAATACCTTCCCAAGATTTGGTAGTTAAATCGTGATATGAATTAACGTTAGGTATTTTTAAATTATAATAGAAAAAAGGATCTAATAGTAATGTTTCAATAGATTGTTTTGAAGTTTGAATCTTATCATTCCATTGCTCTTGAAAATCTTCTGGAATTTCAATTTTAGAAATACGAATTCCTTCACCAAAGAAGTTGATTTTTAATCTTTTATTTTCGGTTGTACCCATAAATTATAACCACTTAAAAAAAGTAGTTTGATTCAAAAACGGAATATTATTTTCTAAACAAACACGCTGTGTATGTCCAGTTCCGCCTTGCATTGGGTTTTCTAAATCTTCGTAAAATAAAGCAACTGTAATAGGTGGAATTCCTGCATTGGTTCCTAAAACCTTGATAGTATCTCTCAAAATATAAGCTGCTTTAATGGCATATTTATCTATGTTTCCGGAAATATATTTATCTACCAATGTTTTCGTAGGTTTATGGTTTTTGGAATAATATACGATTTCAGGTTCGTTGACTAAATTAATAGTATCTAAAGAATGCGTTATTCCTGCAACGTTGTACTTGGTTCTATGATTATAATAAGGTGTTATGACTTCTAATTGTTTAGAATTGACTTGTGCCACACCTTGTGAAAAATAATAATCACTTCCATCTGCATTACCACTTCTGAAGGTAGCATTTGTTAAATGTGTTGCTAAAAGCTTTCCAATAACAATCAATTTTGCTTCGTCCTCTGGTTTTACGTTACGTTTACCTTCTAAAAGGATGATTGCATTAGCATATGATTTACAAAAGTTATCGAATGTCATAATTGATTTTTTTTCAAATGTAAGTATCTATAACGACAAGATACGTCGTTTTATCTTAGATACTTAATTTGCCTTTCTTTAATACTATGTAATTGACCATTTATCCAAAAAGTTTCCTTAATCCAATTGCCGTTGGTATCATAAACAATCTCACTTCGTTTTGTTTCGACCAGACCTTCATATGTTGCTCTTCTAATAATATTATTACAACTGTCATATTCAAAAGATGTACTTATAGTTAGTTCATTATCGGAATATTTTAATCGTTCCTGCTTCAATCTCTTTTTTTCATCGTATTGATACTCAGTGTGGGAATTGATAACATCCTCTGCATTTCTATCTGTCCGTTGTTTTAGTAAGTCGCTCTCGTATTCATAATTGATTGAAGCAATGAATTGCTTGTTTAAAACTTCACGACTTTGAATAAGTTGGCCGAAATGATTGTATTCGTAAGTAGTAATTAATTCATAATTAGCATCTTTAAATTGATCCCACATTTTTTTCTCACCTTCAAAAATAGTGAGTCGAGTATCTCCTAATTGTCCGTTAATTAAATAGTTAACTTCTGTAGATTGTGCCTCATCATTGTAAATAACTTGATATTCAAACGTTTCATTATAATCCTTATTCCAACCTTTTTGTGTTATTAGTCGGCTCTTATGATCATACTCAAAGCTTACACTAAAGCAAATTTCCAAATCGATATCAAAGCACTCTATTTTTTCAAGTTTTTGATTGTTATTATAATAGAACAAACAATCGCTTTTCAAATTAAAACCAAAATTCTCTTCATCACTATAATGTAATTCTCGATAGGTAGAAAAAGTAGCTTCTTTTTTTTCAAAAAAATTAGCTTCATAAAGGCTTTTATTAAAGAATTCGTAAAATAATAATTGATTCGTTTTTCTCATATTTTAAATAAAAGCAATTATTTTATATAGCACTTCATCATATCCTGAACTCTATTCGTCATTTCTGCTCTTAACCATTTTGGTTCCTTAACTTCCAGTGTGTTGTTGTATTTGAAGATTTCCATAATGAACTCGTTGGTAGGATGCACAAAGAGTTCAAAATAGCATTTGTCTTTAGTTTCTTTTTGGATTTTTTGAGAAGGATGAATGGGTAACGATTTTAAATATTGCGCCTGAAATGAAGTACAAACCAAAACCACCTTCTCTGCTTTTTCATACGTTTCAATTCCAACGGCATGATGATAATATTCCGATAAATCAATCTCAATTTTTTTTCCTTTTTTCTGGGTGATATCTAAATTTGAAATACGATCTAAACCGAAATTTCTGATTTCGCCTTTTTCTACATCCCAACAAACCAAATACCAACGATGTTGGGCTTCTTTAATCAGTAATGGTTGTACAGTTCGGTTGGTAGGGTTTTCTTTCCAATAACTTTGGTGTTGAAAGGAAACTAAAAAGGAATTATCAATAGCATAAAGTAAACCGTGTAAGTGTTCTGTACCTTTATCTGCTTTACGTTCTAAAATCATCTTTTTCCCAATATGATTGGAAATGTTAATCGCTGAAAGCGTTTCAAAAGATTCAAAAATGCGGTCGTATTCTTTGTCAAAATCTTCTTCTATAATTTCATACTTCCCTTCACTTTTATTGAACTTGATTTCGATTCCAAAAATGGTATAAATATCTTTAACATCGCGTTGGAACGTACGTTGTGATATATCGTAATTTTCATTAGTTAGTTCTTGTTGTTGCAATAAATACGCATGCAAATCCTCAAAAGAAGAAGGTCGGTTTTTCAATTTTTTGATGATTAGTAAATGTCGTTGGATGTATTCGCGTTTCGCCATGATAAAAGTGTTTGTTCAAATATAAGGAATCAAGACGACATTATGTGTCGTTTATATATTAATATCAGATTATATTGCTATAACTCGAATGAATTTTTAAACAATTTAATTATCATTAATTGATGGATTATAGCATTTATTTATCCCGATTCTGATATTCACAAAATCAATACGCAATTACCATTATCGAAAGTCCGCTACCAAGTGAAACGTCTTCTGAAAGAGTTACGACAGTAGTATTCTTGTATTTCGTAGCATTTGAAATAATAGCATATAATTCTATTTTTTCATCGATAGTTATTTCGTTACTTCCATAGTTTATTTGAAGAAGTACATTACGGACTTCTTCAAATGTCTCTCTTTCTGACAATGTATTTTTCAAAGCCATTTCAATTGCTTTTTTGGTTCTATTAGTACCATCTCCACTACCTATACCAATAAAAAAAGGACTGTCATCCAGGTTATTTCTAAAAAATAATTTTAAATCCAACGAATCTACATTTTCAGAACCTATTAACATTATCGTTTTTAGCAATCGGATAGCAATTTCATTTGCTTTCCTTTTACTACTTTTAAAACTAAGATTACCGTGTAGCTTTCCTGTTCTAGAATGTTTAATAACCAACACGAGATTACTGTCATCTCGCAATTTTCTTAATGCTTTACTAGCTATTTTCTTTGTGTTTTCGCTTTCAAAATCAAAAGGAGTATAAACAATTGCTGCAACAAACACCCTTCTCTTATAAGCTATTTGAGCAATTACTGGAGTAACGCCAGCCTCAGTAGTGCCTCCTAAACGAGAAACCAGAATAGTCATTTTGGATTCCTCTCCAAATAACGCATCGAATTGATCAAAACCATCTATTGCTAAATTTGCTGCTACATCTACTTCAGAATTTAGAACAGAAACAACTCCCTTTTCAACCTGTTTATCAATGGATAAGTATTTATTTTTGTTGGGACCAAGTAGTATTCTATACTGTACGGAACTATTTGCCAAATCCTTTTCGTTAATATCGCAAACTATGCAATCTGTATTTTTGATTGTCTTGAAATAAAGTTCTTCTATTACTTGGTGTCCAGATTTACCAACTCCTATAATTTTAATTTCGTTTGTACTCATTTTTGGTTGATTATTTATAGTTCAACATTATAAATCTACATTCATCTTTTATCGTGTAAATTCATTTTCAGTACAAAATTAAATGGTGACAGCGTCAAAATACGGCGGTTAAAAAATTACTTTTCAGTTGGCTTTAACTTTAAAAGAAAAAAACCTTTGCCAAACTAGGTGTGACAAAGGTTTTTATTTCCAATAGAAGCACTAACTCAACTGACTTATGAATTAGCAAATTAGTTACTAATAATCTAACAGAGAAAACAACTTTTTAATTCAGTTGCTTTAGTCACTAAATCCTCGCGTTCAAAGCAAATTTCTTTTAGCATCAAAACCCCTTCTTTCCATTTTTCCACTTGCCATCCTGAAGGCTTAATTCTGATTTTTACGGCATTTGATCCTTTTAAAATTTCTACAAAACCTCCTTGATTATTGGAATGATATTTACATTCCAAACCTTTATTATTAAGCTGATTACTTAGATCTGTCAATTCTTTTCTTCTCAAAGAACGTATTTTTCTGTTTTCAACTGTTTGGATGAATTCATTAAAGTATTGAAAATGAATACTATTTTCAAACTCAACTTTATTAGGATTTTCTTTATTTCTTTCTTTTACCGTTTTTATAAAATGACTCAATATAACTTGCTTGAATTCATTATTATTCTCAAAGTACCTTTTTGTCTCTCCTATAGGGGCCTTTTCAAAAGGAGTTAACACAAAATAGTATTTTTTCTTTTTTGTATATTCAAGATGTTCCTCAATAAATTCTTTATAATCTGCCAATGGGTTATTTAGAAGATGATTGATTTTAAATTCAATACAGATTACGAAAGTATTTGTAACAACTAAAATATCAATCCTTCCTTTTTTTGTTGGTTGTTCAACAATTACTTTCACAGATTTTTCTTCATATTCTAGCTTTTCTAAAGAAAACTCTTCAAATTTATTTTCAGAAATGCTCGAATGTTTTGTATCAAGTAGCGAATCAATAAATAAAGTTCCTAATTTATGTATCTCTTTTGGTCTAAAAAAGAAAGCTAACAAATTAGCGAAAGGAACTTCTTTATCGTGAACTTTCAGGATTTCCATGAAAGTTTTCTTAGGGTCTTGAAAAATTATAGTATCTACTTCTTTCATTTTTAATTATCTATGGTTTTAATGGTATACTGAGCTATAATATTATTTAATGAAGCCTTCTTATGTCATAAATGACTTGTTTTATCTTTTGCAAAAGTAGGATTATACACCGTCAAAATGTGGCGGAGTATTTAATTTATTTCAACAAGAGACATTCCTATGTTTATTTGCTACAAAACATCTTTGAGTTGCATCAAGATTAGTTTCAAATCATCATTAGCATTTCCGGCTAGGGAATCAAAAGTATTTAAAGACAATTTATTTTTATGATTACTATTGATACCATAAGAATTCAATAGTTTCATAGCAATAAATCCTCCTCCTCGATTAACTGAATCGATATTCAAAAATTCTTTCTCAATTTTTCTGTATGACCTACCTTCAATCAAATACGCCTTCACAATATTAATATCACGATTAAAATCCTTCCTAATTTTAATAGTAGTTATTGAGCTATTATCTACAGACTTTAATTTTGCCTCAACCCTAATACTTTTTCCATCATTTTCATTTTTTTTATTATTAGATCTGCTTAAAACATTCCAACCAAAATAAACAGTTTCTGGTATTTCTTTATTCGTGCTTTTTAGCTCAGATGCAAAAATATGCTGCTCAAATTCCGTAAATAATTGGCCATATTTTTCTTTATGTTGTTGTTTCACGTAGTCAATAACCGCCGATGTCCCACCCATATCAAAAGAACTTCTACTTTTTTGTGGCGTCAAAAAATAATTCATTGGATGAACCAATCTTAAAAAGTGAGCCTTCACTTTATCTTTATAGTTTTTCAATGTTATTGGGGAATGTTCATTTGTTCTTGAAAAGAAGTTAGCATCTTTTTTTTTAACCCAATCTGAATGTATCCCAATGGGAAACAAAAGTTCTTTTTCATTTTTATAATCAAAATTATAATCAGCATTAACAGAGTAAATGTGATCCAATTTCCATCCCGCTTTATTTAAGTTAACAGTTTTCCCAACCTTATATGCCTGATAACTCTTTTCTTGACTAGTAACCATATAACCATAAGGAAATTCTCTTTCGATTATAGATTTTTTAAACTCATCATAACTGGGTACAATATCGTTCAGCACCATCATGGCAAAGTAATGTGCAAAATAATTATCACAAAACACATATTTCAAACCACAATCATATTCAGTCAAAAAGCCCCTTCTTATTTTGGTCCAGTCTTTTTTTGGTGCAGAAGCATAACGTCTTACAAAGAAAACAGCGTCTTCGTCCTTTATATAACGTAATAACAAATCATGCCATTTTTTAACTACTTCAATTTTAGGAGAATTTATCAAAACTACTTGGTTGTAAAATTCCTCTAAGGATGACACTTGGCCGCTATGAAGTTTTATGATATTAAAATCATTACTATTTTGTATGAAAGTTTTGAAAGTTGAAATGGTACTCATAATTCTTATTTTTTATTACGCCGTTCTGCTCTTTATAAAATTATGTTGGAGAGTGATAATTTATTATATCATATTTGAAATGTTCATAAATCATGACCATTGCTAAAGTATCAAGTTCACAATATTTTAATAAACCTTGGGTGATTTCTTCTCGTTCTTTGGGTGTCATATCCACATATTGTAATTTCGCATAAGCGGTTAAAGCTGCTCCTCCATCAGCAATATTTTCGATATCAGAAACATTTTCCTCTACATCTGTTACTTCCCAATTGTCAAATAAAGGTGGTAAAGTTTTATATGGATTGACCACACTTTCTTTATCAAATTGTAACCAAATGTGATTTTCTGGAAAATTATGACTGCTTAATTGAATGTTTCCAATAGGTTGACTATACTTTTTCTTAAGGAATTCACTTGAGTTTAATGCTGCTGGTAAAACTGCTTTAATAGAATTGGAACCATTAGTAAGCGGATTGTAATAATAGTCTTTAACCACTTTACATAAATCGACCATATTTCTATCTCCCTCCCAATGTTGTGATTGGTTTTTAGTGGATTTACTTATCGTTTTCAGAAAAGCAATTAGTGATATTTTATCTGTTTCATTACTTGCTTCCAGTTGAGAAATGATTGCATTGATAATGGTGTTTTCGTGCGTTGCAAATTTAAAAATGGTACCCTTATCATTTCCAATAGCGGCTTGCAATGCTCTAGCGAATATGAAATTTGGGAATTCACCTGGTGTATTATTAATGTACTGACTTTGGTGTGCTATAGTACCATCTTCATTGTAAATGTGATGTGAAAACTGAAAGGCTACTTGCTCGTATGGTCTTCTACCAGAAGTGAAAGGTAAAGCGACAGTACTGGTTTCAAAATCTATAAAATGTAATGGAAATTTCCATTGGTTCATTTCTTGTTTTAAAGCTTCTTTTTCAATATAAATTGAAGTATCTTTATTTACGGCTTTTTCAACTTGTATCCATTGTCTTTCGGATGGAGCTATTCTTCCTACTTCAAGTTTTATATTAATATCTTCTTCTGTTACTTGTTCCATCAATAAACGATTTTCCTCCATAAGGTTTTTCCCTCTGAAGTTCCATATTTGCATAGCATTGGGTTTATTGAAGTCTTTGTCAGACCAATTTAATTGATTGGAAAAGCAATGTTTGAAACCGGATAACATTCCTTCATTTTCTTGTTCGGGTGATGCTTTGAATTCACAATATTTACAAGCACTGAATTGTGTAGGCCAATTTAGATAAATATCTTCCTGATAGGCTTTTTTGAAGGTAGTTATTGCTTCTTCAAAATTAAGATTTTCGTAATATTTGTATTTATCGCTGATGACATCATCTACAATACTATCCACATTGGTTTCAGACAAGACTGAGCTCCCAATTTCTTCTAAAGTATGAACTCTCTTAATAATATCTGTTCTAGGATTGCCATTATTTGGGATACGAAACAATTGGTTTAAACCATTTATAGCTGCTTTCTTGGTTTTATCAGCCATTAACAAATAGGCTTCAAATTTAAAATGAGGGAATGTTTTTTGGCCCACATACTTTTGAAATGCCAAATCAAATAAATAGGGCTTCCAACCACTTACCAAACCACCACGTACACCAACAAAATTATTTTCCTCATTGGGATTAAACGATTTTGCTTTTACTTCAATCAGTTTTATTATATTTCCTATTTTAACAATAATATCTGTTCTAATAAATAATCCTTCAAATTGAAAGGCAGCCTCATAGATTACAACATTTTCTTGTTTTAATGCATCTTGAGTTAGTAAAACTGCTTTATCATATTCGTAATTCTCTGTATCTATAAAAATCCCATTAGGGTAGTGTAAACGCGCTAATGCTTCTACCTGAAACCCACCACTTGCCAATGCCTGTAAAAAAGGATCTTCACTCTTGTTGTTTGCATATTCCTTTTTGGAAGTATAAAAGAGTTTATTGGGACACTCCAATGCAGTTTTGAAACGGGATTTTGTTAGTGGTTTCATTAATTTATAATTTTTTAAGTTTAGAAAATCGACAAGTTTTTCAGATATTTTATCAATTGTTTGATTACTAATTGAATCAGAAAAGTGCTTATGGATAAAAATGTTTTCGAATTGGTTTAAATCACTTATATTCATTTCAAGCTTGTTTAGTTTAGAGAATTTATGGAATAAACTTGTTTTTTCATAGATGAATTTAAAGTCATCGATTAAACCCCAAGCGATAAAAATTATTTTATCAGTATCATTGATTAAGTTATCTAATTCAATCAAATGTTTTCTATTTAATTCTGAAATAAGAAAGTTTTGAAAGGCTTTGTTATTTTTCTTAGACATTCCTGTAATAGGAAATCCTATCAGCTCGACAAATGCTATTTAACTTGAAAATTTACTGTCTACTTTTAATTTAGAAAAGAAAGTATGGTATCTTTTACCGTCACCTTCATAATCTGGTAATAGGAATGGATGATGGATATTGTGGGTTTTCCAAAATCTTATACCATCAGTTAGATAGTCAGTTACTAAATTAAATATTGGCATTTCATCAATATCTATGGCCCAATTAGGATCTCTTCCAACAAATAAAATGTTAGCTTCTTTAGGATTAGCTCCTTGATGTGCATTCTTTTTGTATAGTTCGCCTAATAGTCTTGATGGATGAATTTGAAAGCCAGATTTATCATCTGTGTTATTTATATGAACTTGTTTGTTATTGTTGAACATACTATTAATTTGTAGAGTATTTAATAAAGCTTTCATAAATCCCTGAATATTTTGCTAAGCTATATGATTTTATTGATCGAGATATAAAAAGATAGCTGTGATAAATAAAATGAGTGAAAACGGAACCATTAATAAATTCCACCAGCCCCAAGAATTAAAGAATAATAGTATTGAAACCGATGCTATCAGGAATATCCATCCGTAAACGGTTTTTTTTCTTTTTTTTCTTTTTAACTTAATTGCATTCTGATATTTAGAATTATTCGTGATAGCTATTTTAGCAATGTTTCCATCAGGAAGATATTTTGTAACTTTTATTAGTTCATCTGCAGTGATAGGAAGTAAATTAAAAAACATTTCATTCTGTAGTAGCAAAATAATGTCAGCTCGCAATGTCGGCATTTGCAATTCTTTAATAAAATACTCTTTCGTCATTTTTGAAGGAAATATCTGTGACTTTTCAATAAAGTAGTTTTTTAAAAGCCTCTGTTTACAGGGTTTTTCAACTTGATTGTCGCTTCTATTAATCCAGATTTTATAGGTCTTTATTAAGAACTCAGACATCTTTATAATTGTCAAACACTTCAAGTAATTATCGAGAGATTTTTGCCTTGTTTCATAATAAAGTTCAGAATCTAATTCATAACTGTTCACCACTAAAGACAATTCGTTTTTGAGTATTCGACCCAGTTTGTCTTCATTAACTGTACCCCATGCTAAAGTCATTTCAGCAAATTTAATTTTAGCAAGAGCCACCTCTTTCTTTTTTGAACGAAGCTTTTGCAATTTGAATTCGCCTTTTATTTCTGCAAAAACACTTCCCATTAAGCCGAATGTTTTACCCACGCCATCTATTACTACAGCTGCCGCACCTGTCATAGCAGCTATTTTAAAGTCATCTTTATTCTTAGCATCTTTAAATTGTTTTGCAGAATACTTTGCTACTGGTTTTGAAGCGGATGATATATCATCCGCGATTTCCCAAATGTTATCTTTGATTTTTTGAATTTGATTTTTGATGGAATCAATATCACGGTCTAACAACATAACCGAGTTGTAATTTTTATCTAATTCATCTTGATTCATTTTATTTTTATTAAAGTTTTATAGATCAAGAATTTTCATCAGCATGTTACCAACTTGTGTAATTTGCAGATTGAGCGCCGAAATAAGTTCGGAGCGATGCCTAATCACTTCTACTGAGGCTGTATTTATGTCAATGCTAAGAATTTGATCAATAGTCTTATCCATTCGATCATTAATACGTTGTAAATTTTCTTTTGCAATGTCAATTTTCTTAAGATTAACATCAGCATTTTTCATATAAGCCTGAAAGGACAAATCCATTAGTTTCATGTCTTTGTCGAGTTCCTTTAAAGCAATCATAGTTTTGCTTACTACATTAACCACATCTTGGGAACTTGAAATGATTTCTGCAGTGTAAGTGTGTAATAGTTCGATATTCTTTTCTACTTTTTCGACTGAGTTGTTAAAGTGTTCCGTAGTATTCAAAGTTGTATTTTTTTGTTCCATCAGGTTTTAATTATTTTCATTTATATGCTATTAACTTGAACTATTTAATTTCTTGATTAACTCTTCAACTTCTTCATATTTATTGGAATCAAAATATTGTTCCCATCTAGAGTTATCTCTATTTTGTTGCATTTCACTTATTTGAGGATTATAATTAGAACTTATGACATATTTTCCTTTTATCCACTTATCTACATCATCCCATTTAGGAATAAATTTTATTGAAAATTCTTTATTGTCTTTTCTTTTAAAAACAGCACTAAATCGATTCATTTCATTTGTGGAATCTAGGTAAATATCTTCCTGCTTTATATACTTTAAGTGCAAATAATATGTATATAGTTCTTTATGCTTAGAACTCCATCGCGTCTTGCTTAACAAGGATATTTCCTTATTTTCCCAATTCCACCAACTAATTTTATCATCCAAAAGTTCATTATAAATTTCCGGCTTTTCAATAAAGAATTTTCTCCAATCATTTGGCTTATTTTCATTGATATATTCTGAACAAAATATTTTGAATTCTTTTGATTTATCCCACTTGTCCAAAAGTATCTTAATATTAATAGATTTAGAACTCTCTCTTAAATATCTTTTCCAACTCCAATCACGATCTTTTGAAGTATTTTGCATGAAACAGTTATTCAATAAGTACCAATCTGAAATCGTCATCATAGCATTTCTAAAAAGATTATTACCAACATACAAATCATTTGTCAACCCATTTTCTACAAAAACAGAATCTAATTTAAAGTGATATTCTTTGAAAGCTTCCAGTTGATAATCCCCTTCAGTAAAAGACCATTCAAGCAAAAAACGAATTTGACCTAAAAAGTATTTATGTTCTTCTGCTAGTCTAATTACTTTTTTCCAATCACTTGACTTGTTGATTAGTTCTGCCTTAGTTTTCTCTTCCTTCAATTGTTCACGATTAAATCCATCTAGATTATCTTGTTTAACAAAATAATCATTAATTGATGAGTAAACATTTTGCCCATATACTTCAATCGCCCATTTTTCAATCGCTTTTATAGACTTCAAGAAATCATCATATTTGTTATAATAAGAAGTGTTTGATTGGGTTGAGATATTACGAATAATTCTCATCCAAGAATTAAACTCTGAATTCAAATTAGCATCGTCATTTACTGAAATAGCATTGTTGTATTTAAAATATTTTATCACAGCAAAAAATTGAACCCTTGTTTCATAATCAATTTTTTCAGAAATAAATGACTCAAAAATGGATGTATTTTCTTTTTCAAAATTTACACCTTTTACCATTACTGTGCCATCATATTTCACATCATCAATTTTGTAAATAAGTGATTCAAAAGAATTAATTATAAAATCGAAAAAATCAGCATTAAAAAACTTCGTTTTACAAAATAAAGGCATCAAAAGCAAAATGTCATATCTAACAGCAAAATCCCGTAACTCATTCAAAATAGTATTCTCATCAACTTCAAATGGCACATATCTTTTTATGTTCTCATCATTCCAGTTACATTCAAAACAATTATCATTAACAAATAAATGAAATTCCATCATTCGTTTTAAAAATCTCAAATATCCATCTTCTACAGAGTCAACGCATTTTTTTTGCTCATCAATTTCCGTTGCTTCAGTTAAAAATGGCTTTGCCAACTTGTTCCAGAATAAATCAATCCAATTACTATCTACATTTTCTACCCATGTATTTTGAATTGACTCGACGACTTTATTTAATCTCATTTGCTCTTCCAAAGTAGATTTAAAAATATCAAAAGAAGAAAGTTCTTTCCCTCTGGCATTCATTTTTACATATAGTTCGTCTGTTAGATAAAATTGTTCAAGTGGTAATAAGTGAAAAATAATTTTCCCTTTTACCAATTGCTCCCAAAGTAACTCTCTTTGTTCTTCATTTCGATTTCCAAGTCTCAAATCTAATTCATCAAGCATCACTAAAATAGCTTTAACAGTAGGGTCCTTTCTCCAAGACCATAGAAACCATGGCTGATTAATTATTGCATTAGATAAATATTTGTTTTTAATTAAAATTTGAAATTGCTTAATCTCAATCTCTATTTTTTCGATATCATCTTTATCAGATTCCTTTTTGTCTTGAATACTCTTGTTTGAAATTTCTTGAATTATTTTTTTATTTTCTTCAATCTCCTTTTCAATATTTACTAATTGTGTATTCAATTCGCTTTTTAGATCATAAATAGAATAAGTAACTAAGGCATTACAAAAATCTTTACTCGAAATTCTTGTTTCATATGAAAAACGCGAATAAAGTGAATTTTCATCTTCGATTGTCAAAAGATGTAATTCCTTTTTGGGTATTAAATACCAATGTAATAAAAATAGTGTCGTTAAACGTTGTTGCCCATCTAGCGGTGTAAAAACAGTATTGTAATGAGTTGAGCCATAAATAAAATCAAGAAGTAAAGGTTTGTGATTACTTGAAGTAAGTGTCTCTATAATTGCCGAAAGAAAACCATCCCTAATTTCGGTCGCTTTTCTATCTAATCTACCCTGGGCATAATCACGTTGAATTTTAGGAACTAGTATTTTTTTTGTTTTAATTAAGTCTAAAAAAGATAATTCACTTTGCATTGGTGAAACATTAATATCGTTACTCATAATTCTTATTTTAAAATAAAATCAATTGTGTTGTGTATTGCTTCTAAATAGGCCTTTCTATCTGAATCTCCCCAACTATTTTTCCATTGTGAGTTCCCTTTTTCATCTGATGAATAATATTTTAAAAATAAGTTTTTTGTACAAACTGGAATAAAAATACCCTTTGAGTCGTTTCTAATAATAGTTTGCCTTTTAGTTGGAAAAAGAGCATTGCCGTAGCTTCTGTTAGTACCAGCATCTAACAAAGCTAAATTGTCAATTGTATCTTTAGTATCGTTTTCATTTTTTTGAATTATAGCAAAGATTTCAGTATAAAGCTTTTGGAATTCATTACCTTCATCTTTGGTTTTTTCATTTAAAGTTTTAGATAACAGAGCAGCTTTAATTTTTAAGTTTGTCCAATTAGGGTCATTATTATTTATATTTTCAATATAATTAAGCCAAATAATTTTTTCTTTTACTTCTTTTAATGGATTATCTTTTTGCGAACCCACGTGCTCAATATCCCAATTATTTAATTTTAATAAATCAAAAGGGAATTTGTAATAGGTTATTAAATTACTATTGTTGGCTTCTATATTTTGATTCATTTGTTGCTTAACACAGGTTTCTATATTAAAAAACAAGTGTATTTTTTTACATTCATCATATTCATCTGAATACGAAAAGCTATCAATATCAATTTTATTAAAGTTTAATAATTTTTGTCCTATAAGGTTTTGAAGCTTATTTACTGTTTGTATTTTGGATAAATCTTTACATTCATTATAGATTGTACTTATCGTGATTCCATTATAAATTAAATACCCAATATAATGATATAAACTACTATCTTCATACCAATACAGAAAAGTATGATATACTTCTTTAACTTTTTTCCAAGCTTCTGTGAAGTTTTCTACTCTCTTTTGTTTCCAGAAGATATTATCTGATTTGTCATATAAATTTTGAAATTTTCTATATGCAAAATCGTCATCATCTTTAATTCCTTTCTCGGTAAGAAAATCAAAAATTATATCAATACGCGTTGCAGGGTTGTATTCTTTGTTTGCAATAAAGTACCATAATCGATTGTCTTGAAGTTCATTCTCTATTTCATTCCACTCATAAGATAATTCGTGAATATTTAACTCCTCTACCTTTTTTTCATTTTTTATTTCTTGGGCTTTCAAAATGAATAGGGCCTTAATTAACTCAGCGTTTGTTAGTTTTATCTTACCCTTGTTTAAATTATTAAATATTTTTATTGAGTCAATATCATTATCATTTTCTGCCACATACCAAATAACTTTTACTTGAGGAATATTATCTTCTTCGTTTTTACTCTTTTTATCGAGAAATAACAGATCTTCTATTTGAGAGAATCGAACATCATTTGAAGAAAACCATTCCTCAATAATTTTTTTAGATTGAAAGATGTGGAAACTATCAATATCCGCATCATTAACCGGATTATTAAAGTCCATATTTACCCTAGTTGCATACTGAATTTCAAAAGTTTTTGAATTTTTTACAAAAGGAGTCCTTGAGTCTTTTTTAATATAATTTAAAAGCAATGTTAGAGTTGTTAACCTTTGTTGTCCATCGATTACAATCCATCGATTACTTTCTTTATCCTCTTTGACAACCACAGGTTGCAGGCAATAAAAGTCGCTTTTCTTTTTATCATCATTTTTTGCAAAGTCCCAAATATCTTTTAATAAGTCTTCAACTTGCTTTTTGTCCCAACGATAGCCACGTTGGTATGATGGAATATAAAAATGATGGTTTCCATCTAAAAATTCAGAGATTGCTTTTAATCTAAATTTTGGATTTTCTGTATTACACATAACTTTGAAATTATTCTTTTATTAGTAATATTTTTTTTCTTTTAATATTTCATTATAATCAACAATAGTTACTATACCATCAAATAGATTATAGATTTCTCCAACAGTTACTATATGCTCCATTTTGTTATTAAAAAGAAATTTTTCAAGTTTTTTAAAACCCGAAGGATTTTTACTTAATACATTTCTCCAACTGGCTGTTCCATTCAAAAACTTTAAGAAAGCTTTTTTATCTTCAACAACAAAATATTTGTTTAGTCCGTTATCAGCTGTAAGTAAGGTTACATAATTGCTAAAATATCCTCTTCGCCTTATGCCATTGGCACTGTTCTCATTCCATTTACCAAACTTGAATTCAGCAATTCGATGATTAGTTTCTAGGTCAAAATGCTCTTTATGATTTCCAGCTCCTAATGATAAATATTTTACCTCTTCATTTTTATTAAGCCAAACAGATAGTGCTAGCATAATCCCAGAAGCATGAACGATTTCATCGATTTGTGCGGAAGCTTCTTTTATGATTTTTGCTGATGTAAATATGTTTTCAAAATCATAAGTTGAATTTATTTTATCTGTTTTTTGTAAATCTATAAGTACTTCTTTAACACTTTCTTTTTTGAAAGCTTTGACAATATTAATAGCTTCGTTGATATTCATTATTAATTTTATTTTTGTAAAAATACAACGTCAAAACGACAAATTATGACGTTAAATATTTTATAATGGACTAAGTTCTGGCATATCATCAACACCATAATTAAAGCGATGATTAAGAAAATCTTTTATTGCAGGAAAATTTGGAAACCTAGCTTTGTTTTCCAAATTCAAAGCTCCCAATACTAAAAATGCTGTTTGATCAAGCTGAAACTGAAATTCTCTACCAGTAAAATAATCTAAAGGAAATTCCACATAAATTTCACTTTCATCTTTTCCACGCAACTCAAAAAAGGTTTTTTGGAATTCTTCTCTTTTGAAATCCTCCGAATCATATTTTTTTTGTGAAACAACTCGTTTAGTTTTATAACTAAGACTATGATTATAAATAGCTGATAAAATCTGCCAA
>Ga0066604_10000893_pt1 | contig 17562 bp, 14 predicted proteins | sample Higcelwee11metaG_FD_59501 | JGI IMG/M metagenome (GOLD analysis project Ga0066604, IMG submission 59501) | Freshwater pond sediment microbial communities from the University of Edinburgh, under environmental carbon perturbations - High... | ecosystem: Environmental > Aquatic > Freshwater > Pond... | reverse complement strand
ATGACGAGCGGAAAACCCTCGCCATAGCTGGGCAGGATCAAAAGGTCGGCGGCTTGATAGAGTTCGGCGAGGCTTTGCCCCTGTCGGCCTTTCAGAACGTGGACGTTGGGCAAAAGCCAAGCGGCGGGATCAATCGGCCCCGCGCCTGCCAGCCAAAAGCGCCATTCCGGCAAAAGAACCGCAAGACGGCGTAGAACCTCCATGCCTTTCTTTTCGACGAAACGCCCGACGAAGAGCAGGATGGGTTGTTCGTTCTTCACCGCAAATTGCTGGCGAAGGAAGCGGCGGTTTTCCGGCATAGCGGGATGAAAGAGGCGCAGGTCCACGCCGTTCGGGATGACCTTGATCGGGCGGATGAACGAGACTTTGTGATAGTAATCCTCGGCGACGCGGTCGCTGATGAAGATGGTTTCATTGGCGTGGCGCAGCATCGGGCCCGTGATAACTTTGTCCGCCACGCGCATCAAAAGGCGCAGGACGGGATTCTTATAAGGAATGGGCTCGATATGCTGGGTGATGGCGACGGGTTTGCGCCGCGCCTTGGCGATGAGAAAGGCAAAAATATTGCCGAGGTAAAGCGTGTCGTGCAGCCAGACCCCATCCGCTTCGGTAATCGCCTTGCGGAGTTTCATCACGCTGCGTGGCCCCCAGATCGGCCATGGAAAGCCCAAGAGTTTTTCAGTCGCGTTACACGTGCGCATGGGCAGGCAGGTCGTGCCTTCGGTTTGTGGCACCGGATCACAATCGCTTGCAGACCATGTGAGCATCAGGTCGCGGTCGGTGGCTATATCGCTGGCAAGATGTCCGGCGACTTTCTCGATGCCGCCGCCATGCGCGGGGTAGTAGTGCGTGACAAGGACGATCTTGGTCGGCAGCGGTGCGGCGGGCGTGGCCTGCTTTTTCTTTCTTTTGTCCTGTGGCGGAGGAGGTGGGGCTGTGTTCATGGCAAGAGGCTCTCCTGAATCGCCTGGGTCGCTTCGTGCTGGAGTTTTAGGACGGCCAAGGCCTTGTCTGCGCCGATCAGCGGATCATTCTGGCCGCTGGCGAGCGCGGTGGCGAAGCGATGGATAATCTCGTTATTGCCATAGTCAAGGCGACCGCGCAGCAGCGAAAGGCCGTTAGGTATATGCTGGGCCAGATGCTGGGTGATAGCGTACAGGCTGGTGCGCAGGATGTCTGTGGCTCCGTGCGCGCCGTCGTTCGGTAGGAGGATATAGATATCGCGGAAGATATCGAGAATCGCCGTCGCTTTGTCGCCCGTGACGCGGACGTGCCATTCGCTGAGCGTGCTGGTGAAATCGCAGTCGATGGTGAAGGGGGTGCCGTTGGTGTCGCGATAGAGAATATGCGCCAGACGCGGCGTGTTCTTGCCATCATCGGCAACGCCATGCGCCTTTTGAAGGGTTAGTCCGCCTTTGGCCAGCGAGTCGAGCAGGTAAAAGAAATGCGGGCTTTCATCGTAAAAAAGACCGAGCGGCAGCGTTTCGTACCAAGCGGGCAGACGGCGGCGCGGGTTGCCGAGCTGGACGGCGGCGACGCGGGCGATGGGCCCCAACCGACCGGCGGCCAGATCGCGCTTGAGCTTCAGGGCGGCGCGGCTGAACTGGAAATTATGGACGATGGAGAGGGTCTGGCCTGCCTCCTGTGCGGCCTGCCGCATCGCCTCGCCTTCGGTGACGCTCATGGCGAAAGGCTTTTCGGTCAGGACGTGTTTGTGCAGGGCGAAGGCTTCGCAGGCCAGTGTCCGGTGGGCCATCGGCGGAGCCCCGATGGTGATTGCATCCACTTCGTCCGCCAGCCACGGCACGATCGAAAGCGATTCCGCCTCGGCGGAGAAGGGAAGGTGATAATGATCGGCTATTCGCGCCGCGAGGCCTGTATGACGGTCCACAACGCCGACAAGCTCAAGGTCAGGATGGCGGAGCAGGGCGGGAATGTGCCTGTGCAGTGCGACCCAGCCCAATCCGACGGCGGCGATGCGGTGTTTGCGGTTCACGGTCGGCGACCTCTATACGGCAAGGTAGTTGATGCCAGCTTCGCCAGCGATGGCGATTGAAATGGATTCATCGTCCAGTTCTTCCACCCCGCCCTTCATGGTCGCGTAGGCGCAGGCCTGGTCAAGGCAGATGATGGATTTGTCAGGATTATTGCGGTTTCGGATATAGCGGTCGGTCAGGACGACAATGCGCTTGATGGCGGCATCCGAAATGCGAAACTCGTAATGGTCTTCGAAATTCTTGCGCATGCGTTTGAGGATGTCGATAGTCATCTCGATATCGGGGACGTCCAGAAAAATCTTCTGGAAGCGGCGGTCGATGGCGGGTTCCTGTTTGACGTATTCGTCATATTCCTCGCGCGTCGTCGCACCAATGACAAGCAGGTCGCCGTTGGTCAGAAAGGGTTTGAGAATGTCGGCGATGCCGCTGTAGCTTGACGATTTGAACGAGATCATCAGCTGGTGGATTTCGTCGATACAAAAGATGATGGGCGGGAACAGGCCGCTGGCGTTGCGCTCGGCCACGCCCTTGACGATGGGCAACAGGCGGCCTTCAAGCTCGGCGCGTGAGGAGGAACCCGCGCCGATCATCGACATTTCCAGCTCGATCATGCGCGCCCCTTGCAGGATTTTGGGAACCTCGCCTCGGTTGATACGCTGGGCCAGCCCAACAAAAAGGGCCGTTTTACCGACACCGGCGGGGCCCAGCAGCATGGCGTTTTTACGCAGGCGTTGCAAAAGGATGAGGGTGAGGTGCTGGATTTCTTTCTGGCGGCCCGAGATGGGGTCGAAGCGGCCTGCCTTGTCCTGCGCGGTGAAATCGCGGGTATAGCGGCTTAGAAGGCCGTTCAGTTCCTCGTCGCTGATAATAAAAGAAGGCGTAGTCATAGGAGGCTTCGTCCTGATTTGAAAAGATGATTCGACAGGCCGGAGTTTGTCACGTCTTGGCCTTATCGGCTAGGGAAATCAGGGCCATGGCCCACATGGAGCCATAGCGGTACATCGCCATTTCCTCGGCGGTGTCGATCCGGCAAAGCAGCATATAGCGTTCCACGCCGTCCGAGCGGTCGATGGTCATCATGACCTGTCCCGGGATTTGCTCGATATCCGGTAAGCCAGCCAGATGGATGTATTCCTCGCCGGACAGGTTAAGGTCGGTGACCGTGATGCCAGATTTCAGCTGGAGCGGCAAAACGCCGACGCGCAGCAGGTTCTTGCGGAAAGACGGATCGAAGCTTTCCGCCAGCACGGCATAGACGTTTTGCAGCCGCAGGGATTTGACGGCCCATTCCTGAAGCCTGCCGCATCCGAAATTTTTGCCGCCAGCAACAAAGGTCGGCGTGTTTTTGTCGTTGTAGAGCGAGGCGGCGTCAAAGAACGGTATCGGAGAGGGATCCGCATTGTGGAGCGTCAGGCCTGTTTCGCTTCGGTTTGGCACGGGCAGTAAGGCGTTGATCAGGCCTTTGCCTGCGAAGGCACCGCGCGTCATGGCGTCGTGATTGCCTGTGCGCCAGAGATAGGGGCCCAAAGAATCGGGATTGTCGCCCTGTTCTGTCAGATAGCGACCGGCAGAGCTTTGGGGGGGGATAAGCCCTTCCGGTGCCATGGTGGTGGCGGGAACATTGTCGCCATAGATCGCCAGAATTTTCCCGCTCGTGCAATTCTTGAGTGGACGGGGGAGTTGCGGGGCACTGTCAAGGAAAGGCGGTTTCTTGATCCATGTTGATTTAAGACGCCATGGGTACTGGGCACTGGCATGGGTTTTGATCGCGTCCCACTCTTCGTTGCCTTTAAGCAGGTTTTCGCGCAAGGTTTGATAGATCGGGGCCAGCGGCACTTTTTCGGCCATGGCATTGATTTCGCCCGTTGTAGGAAGCAGTTCCTTGAGCATGACGGGATGGCCTTCCTTGTCCGTGGCGATGGCCTGACTCATCGGTTCGATCAGGAACGTGCCCGCGATGGCATAGATCACGATCAGGGAAGGCGGCATGATATAGCTGATCTTGCACAGCGAGGCCGGATAAACCTCTGTCAACGGCGCACTGGTGACCAGCGAGCAGACGGCAATGTTTTTCGAGCGAATGGCCTCTTCGACAGGGGGCGGAATGGGGGAGGGGGTTACCTGACCGCCCGCGCCAAAGAACTGGAAGCCGAGGGCTTTGATATCGTCAAGCAGACCTGTCTGGGCTAAAAGAGATTCGCCGACGCTGCTGGTGCCTTTGATAAAGGCGCGGACCCATGGTTTGATTTTTAGGCCTCGGGCAAGGGCTTTGCGGGCAACCATGGCGGCGGCGAGAAGCTCTTGCGCATGGATGACACCATCATGCGAACCAATATCCGCCCAGATGACATCGCCGTGGCGCAGAATGGCCAGCGGATCGTTTTTTTCGGGTGGACGGGGAAAGCGTTTTTCAAAAAAGGCTTTGGCATCGCCCAGTGCGATAGGCTGGATAGCGAGCGTCGGCCTGACAAGCGGGCGCAGGCCTTCAACCGGAAACTCGATCATGGTTGAATAGGAAAAGGTGTCGTGCGATCCTTGCTCGCGCCACAGGCCCTGTGCTTTGGCATAGGTTTCCGTGATCGCAATCTGGAGCGGCGTTGCTCCGGTCATGGTCAGGTGCTCGATGACTTGGGCGTCAATCGGGAACATGGTCGCCGCGCTGCCTGCTTCCATGGCGAAGCGGGCCAGAACGGCGCGGTCCTTGACGGTCAGATGGTCGAGGCCATTGCCGAAAAACTCGACGAACTTGCCGGCACAGCCCGCTTGTTGAAGCGCATGGGACAGGGCCAGGGCCATATCGGTGATCTGGGTGCCTTTGTGGAGTTTGCCGGTTATTTTGATGCCAATCACCTGAGGCAGGTAAAGCGAGAGGTGCTCGCCCAACATGATGGCCTCGGCTTCCAGCGTATCAATTCCCCAGCCCAACACACCGCAACTTCCCGAAAGGGCCATCTGGGGGTTGGTGCCAAGAACCGAGTCGGGAACCAGAATCGTTTCGTCGACTTCGTCGTCCTGTGTGCTGACGACAACTTGCGCAAGCGCATCCAGATTGATTTGGTTCACCCATCCCTTGTGCGGCGGAACGACGGTGAGGTTGGTGAAGGTGTTTTGCGCCCATTTCAGGAAAGCGAACCGCTCCCGATTGGGATCGGTTGGCGGCGGGGGGGCATTTTCCACGACGATGGTCGTCGGGCACAGGGAATTGGCTCCGGTCGATTCGCCCTTGCGCTCGGTCATAAGGTCACGCAGAGCCGCAAAATCCGCCATGGCTGACAGTCCTGTCGGGTCGTCCAGCAAGAGCCTTTGGGGGGCGAAGGTGATGACGGGGGTATTTCTTTGAATCGTCTCAAAGGCCACGATGGCCCGCATGTCTTCCAGCGTGGCGGTTGTGTCATTTTCATGCCGCAGGGTGTTTTCAAGCAGAACGCGCATGCAGCAGGGAAGGTGGCCCAGTGGCCCCAGCGTGGCCTCGGCCTTTTGAATCTTGAAATAACCGTATGTTTTATCGCCTATGATAAGCGTATCATAGGTATCGAGCGTGTTTTTACTGGTGGCTGGCGACATGAAGATACCGATTGGAAAAAAGAGGGCCGAAAACGGCTGAAGTGGGCAAACCGGAAAATTTTACTTGCTGTACCTATTTTCAGTCGCCATCTTACGCTGTAAGACTACACTATGTTGCCAATGATTCTCCAACCGTTTTTGTTTTTGATGTTCCGTTTGCGTCGTGTGCTGTTCGTTGTTGTTTGGGGTGTGCTGTTCGTTTGGGCGGGGCAAGCCCATGCCGCTTTCCTGTTTTGCAATAAAACGCATGCTGTGATCGAGGCCGCTTTCGGTCGCCGTGAAGACAATGTGTGGCTTTCGGAAGGCTGGTGGCAGATTCAGCCTGGCCAGTGCGCGCGCGTGTATGGCAAATCGCTGACCCAGCGTTTTTACTTCTTTTACGCGCGCGAGTTGACAGTTGAGGGCAAAGATCAGGCAGATCCGAAGATATGGTCCGGCAAATATGCTTTTTGCACGGGGCTTAAGGCGTTCAAGGCACAAGGCGACAGCAATTGCGAGGCGCGGGGCTATCAGACCAAGGGGTTTCAGGAAGTCGATGTCGGTGTGCGTCAACGCAACTATACGTTGACCTTCGAGGATACGCCTTAGGTATTAGTCGTTTGTTTTGAGAAAGAGATCATGGATTATCAGGATAGCGTGGGGGCGGGAAGTGCGGCTTCGGTCATGGCTTGGCTGAGGCTGGCGGGATTTGTTGTGCTGGTTGTTGTGCTCGTGCCTGTTTTGGTGCTTTTGCGTCTGGCGCGTCAGCCGATAGCTGAAGCGATGCCGCAGTTTTTTCATGGCCTTTTGGTCCGTTTGGTCGGGATCAGGGTCCGGGTGCGCGGGTCTATGATTGACGCACGCGATGGGCAGGGGCCGATCCTTTACGTTTCCAACCATTCTTCTTATCTTGATATTCCGGTTCTAGGGGCTGTCATTGGTGCCTATTTTGTGGCGAAGTCAGAGGTCGCGTCGTGGCCCTTTTTCGGTACGATGGCCAGACTTCAGAACACGGTCTTTATTGAGCGGCGTCAGGGCAAGGCCGGAGCCCAGCGGGATATCCTGCGCGCCACGCTGGAGGATGGACACAGCCTGATCTTGTTCCCTGAGGGCACTTCGTCGGACGGGATGCGGACTTTGCCGTTTAAAAGCTCGCTTCTGGCAATCACCGAACAGCCGCTGGCGAACGGGCAGTTTGTACGGGTCCAGCCGGTTTCGGCCCTATGCACCGAGATTAACGGGATGCCCATCGGGCGGTCATGGCGGCCTTTTTATGCGTGGTTTGGGGATATGACCCTTGTGAAACATGTCTGGCGGGTCTTTAAGATCGGCCATTTCACGATCGACATCATCTTTCATGATCCTGTAAAGATTGACGATTTTGGCTCGCGAAAGCTGTTGGCCGCGTATTGCCAAGCCCAGATCGCCGACGGCGTGGACCAGTGCGTGACAGGACGCTTTAAGAAAGAACTTGCGGGAAATGCCTGAAATTTGCCACAACGCGCCTATGATGACACAGAATACCGGCGCGACGAAGGTTCGCAAAAAGCTTTATATCAAGACTTGGGGCTGCCAGATGAACGTCTATGACTCGGCGCGCATGGCGGATGTGCTGCGCCTTGTCGGCTATGACCGCACTGAGGAGCCGACGCAGGCGGACCTGATCGTTTTGAATACGTGCCATATCCGCGAGAAGGCCAGCGAGAAGCTGTTCTCCGAACTGGGGCGGCTTCATGCCGTGCAAAAGGCGCGCGCGCAAAGTGGCGTCAAGGTGACCTTGGCCGTGGCCGGATGCGTGGCGCAGGCGATGGGCGAAGAGATTGTCCGGCGCGCGCCCTATGTCGGCATGGTGTTCGGGCCTCAGACCTATCACCGCCTGCCCGAGATGCTGGTGCTGGCGGCGCGGGAGGAGGGCTGTGTCCTTGATACGGCGTTCCCCGAAGAGCCCAAGTTCGATTTCCTGCCCAACGAGCAAAGCCAAAGCGGCGTGACGGCGTTCGTTTCCGTTCAGGAAGGGTGCGACCGTTTTTGCAGCTATTGCGTCGTGCCCTATACGCGCGGCGCGGAATATTCCCGTTCTTTGCAGAGCATTGTTGACGAAGTTAAAGTTTTGGTTGAAGGCGGCGCGCGCGAGATCACGCTGCTTGGGCAGAATGTGAATGCCTATCGCGACGAGGCCTCGGGCGCAGGGCTTGTCGAGGTGATCCACAAGATCGCGCTCATCAACGGATTGTTACGCATCCGGTACACAACCTCGCATCCGCTGGATATGGAGGACGGCCTGATCGAAGCGCACCGCGATGTCGAGAAGCTGATGCCCTTCCTGCACCTGCCTGTTCAAAGCGGATCGGACAAGATTCTGGACGCGATGAACCGCAAGCACAAGGCGAAGGACTATCTGCAAGTCATTGATCGTCTAAGAAAAGCGCAGCCTGCTTTGGCGCTGTCATCTGATTTCATCGTCGGGTTCCCCTCCGAGAGCGACGCGGACTTTGAAGCCACCATGGCGTTGGTGCGCGAGGTCGGTTATGCGCAGGCTTTTTCCTTTAAATACAGTCGCCGCGCGGGTACGCCCGCCGCCTCCATGGATCAGCAGGTTGCCGAAGAGGTGAAGGAAGAGCGGCTATCCCGTCTTCAGGCTCTTTTGCGCCAGCAGCAGACGGATTTCAACTTGGCCTGCCTTGGCAAGAAAATGGCCGTTCTTATTGAAAACACAAGCCGAATGAACGGCATGATGTTTGGCAAGACCGTCTATCTTCAAACCGCGCGGATCAAGGGTGAGGCCTCCATGATCGGAACGGAGCAATGGCTCGACGTTCAGGAAGCGCGTCCCAACAGCTTGGCCGGAGAAAAAGCCATCGGCTAACAATTGGTTAACTGATCCGTGCTAACCATGGAGGCGGTTTTTCCTTTTTGTTGCCGGAGGCCTTATGTCATCCCGTTTGCTCCGCGTCCTGCTTTTGACGTCCACGCTCGCGCTTTCCGCCTGTCTGGCGACGACCAACGATACCTATGATTCGCCTGCGGCGGGCATGCTTCATCTTGGCGATCAGGTCATGGCCAAGGGCGAGACGGGGGCTGCCATTGATTTTTATCGGCGCGGCTATCAGCTCGACAAATCGAACCTGACGCTCTCCAAGCATTTGGCTGAAGCTCTTGAAGCGTTCGGTGATGCGAAGGGGGCTTTTGCCGTTTACAAGGATACACTTGAAACGCACCCCGAAGATTTCGATGTGCAGCGCAACTATGCCCGTCTGGCTTTGACCTTTGACAAGCCACTGGAGGCCAAGCGGCACTATCAGGCGGCCTTGTTGATCCGGCCCGGCGATACCAAATCCATCAACGGTCTGGCCGTCGCTTATGACTATCTGGGCGATCATGCCAAGGCGCAGGGACAATACAAGAAGGTTCTGGCTGCCGAGCCGGATAATCTCTCGGCCCTGAACAATATGGCTTATTCCTATATCCTGACCCGTCGCTATAGCGCGGCAATCGAGGCGTTGGAGCCTCAATTGGCCAAGCAGGAGGGGACACCGGCATTGCGTCAAAATCTGGCTCTTGCCTATGGTCTGTCCGGTCGCGACGAGGATGCCGAGCGCGTGGCCAAGATGGATTTGCCTGCCGACAAGGTCGAGCAGAACATGGCTTACTATAAGCGCAAGCGCGCGGAGCTGGCCGTATCGGGGACGCCCTATGCTGAGCTTGGGACCTATGCTTCCGAAGAGCAGGCTGTGGCCGAGATCGAGAAGCTGCGGCCCGAAATGCGCAAGGTTGGCGGCTATCTCAAGCCCGTCGTGATGCCCGAAGTCGCCTCGCCCGGTGAAAAGCCCCGTTACGCCGTTCGGATGATGGGCTGTGCTCGTCCCAAGGATGTCGATCACCTGTGTCAGGCCATGGAGGATCTGGGCGTGCCGTGCGTGGCCAAGGGCGGCAAGGAAGCTGAACCCGAAGAAAAGGGGCACGAATAGTTTTTCTATCCATAAAGCAGGATATCACAGATGACTGAAATGAAGACCCTTACCATTCCCAAGCCAGACGACTGGCACCTTCATATTCGTGACGAGGCGATGATGCGGGCCGTTTTGCCCTTTACCGCCCGCCATTTTGCCCGCGCCGTGATCATGCCGAATCTGAAGCCTCCCGTCGTGACGGCAGCCGATGCCGCTGCCTATCGTGACCGTGTGCGGGCGGCGATTCCCGAAGGCGTCAATTTTACGCCGCTGATGACCGCCTATCTGACCGATACGACGGACCCCGATGATCTGGAATGCGGGTTTGAGGAAGGCATTCTGTTCGGTGCCAAGCTGTATCCCGCTGGCGCGACGACGAACTCCGAAAACGGCGTGACGGATATCCAGAATATCTCGGTCGTTCTTGATCGTTTGCAACGGATTGGCATGCCGCTGTTGCTCCATGGCGAAGTCACCGATCCCGACGTCGATTTCTTTGATCGCGAGGCGGTGTTTGTGGATCGTGTGCTGACGCGCCTGCGCCACAATTTTCCCGAACTGAAAATCGTGCTTGAGCATGTCTCAACCCATCATGCCGTGCAATATGTTGTGTCCGAAGCGCACAGCGGCAAGCTGGCGGCGAGCATTACGCCGCACCATCTTTTGTATAATCGCAACCGATTGTTTGACGGCGGCCTGTGTCCCCACAATTTCTGTCTGCCGGTTTTGAAGCGCGAGACGGATCGTCTGGCGGTTGTCGAAGCGGCGACCTCTGGCGCGCCGATGTTCTTTGCGGGAACGGACTCCGCGCCACATCCGCGTGCAGCCAAGGAAAAGGATAACGCCGCTGGCGGCATTTTCTCGGCTCCCACCGCGCTTTCCATTTATGCCGAAATCTTTGACCGCGCCGACGCGCTGGATCGTCTGGCCGAGTTCCTCAGCCTGAACGGCTCGTCCTTCTATGGTCTGAATGTCAATGAAGCCACGCTGACTCTTGAAAAAGCCGACGCGCCGCTGGAGCTGCCTTCGCCGATTGTGACGGAAGAGGGCGATGAAGTTGTCGCGTTTCCGGCAGGAATGCCTTTGTCTTGGCGCGTCGCCGACAGGTAATCGGTGGTTCGCGCTGGTTAGTTAATAAATTTCTCTCCCCTTGAGGGAGAGAAAGCAAAATCTTAGGCTTGCCTCTTGGCAAGTCTTAGATTTTGCAAGAGAGGGGGAAAGAACCAGCAGCGCATCCCCCTCACCAAGAAAAGCTAAGGCCTTGCTAGCGCAAGACCAAGCTTTTCTATCCTCTCCCTCCAAGGGGAGAGGATAAGTAGCCCGTTACTGCGGTTTTGTTAGAAAAAAGGTTCCTCATGTCCGCCTCTTTGGATGCTTTGCCCTTCATCGATCTTTATATCCAGCTGGATGGATCGGAGTCGCCGACCTTTCGCTCGAACGAGCGCGGCAAAAGCACGCATAACCAGCTTGTGCCGGAAGAATATCTTCCCGCCGTCGAACAGTTCGGCGTGAAGGTGAAAGCCGAGCTTCAGGACAGTGCCGACGGTACCATCTCGCTTGACGGGTTGCGGGTGCGGCTCTCGAAACAGCGGATGGCCGACGGGACGCTTTGGGCCTGCGCCCGTCGCATTAATACGGGCCTTCCCAATCTTTTCGAGCTTGGCTTTGCCCAGCATATCAGCAACCACATGCACTCGCTGGGCCAGCGCGACGGGCTGATCGTGATTTCCGGCTCGGCTGGGCAGGGCAAGACAACGACGGCGGCTGCGCTGCTGATCGACTTTTTAAAGAGCTATGGCGGCACGGCGATCACGATTGAAGATCCCGTCGAATATGTGATGAAAGGTCGGCACGGCGATTTCGGCCAGTGCTTTCAGGTCGAGGTCAAGTCCGAGGACGAGTGGGCTCCGACGCTGGAGCGTTCTTTGCGCTGGGGACCACGTTATATCTTCGTCGGCGAAATCCGCACCCCCAAGGCTGCCGAGCAACTGATTCAGGCCGCGACCACCGGCCACACGGTTATCACAACCTTGCATGGCGGCATGCCGGAAGAAGCCCTCGCCAGCCTTCTTTTTCTGGCCGAACAAGCCATGGGCGCGGGCGCAGGCGGCATTCTCGCGGGCTGTTTGACGGCCTTGATGCACCAGACCATGAAAGAAGACGGACCCTTTGTCCGCTATTTGTTCACCGAGGAAGATTCGGCCAGCGATCCGATCCGCTCCTTGATCCGCGAAAACAAGATCGGTATGCTCTCAACTTATATCGATCGCATCGCGGCGCGTCTTGCCAATCAACCTCTCTCTTCTTCCGGCGGTTCCGGTGGAAGAACCGGAGGCCTTGGCGGGGCTCCTTCTCCCCTGCCGCCGTTGCCTCCCATTCGCAAGTAACGGAGCCAGAACTTCATGTTCGAGACAAACGTCAATCCCGGAAGTGACAAGCTGCGTGATCTGGCGTTCATGGACCTTTACGTCCGTGTCGATCATCCAGGGCAGGCGCGTTACCGCAGCGCGGGGCGCGATTATACGAATAACTGGACCCGCGTTCTGCCTGAGATTTACAAGGAAGAGATCGAGCTGATCGCGGGCAAGCTGCGCGGCCAGATTGAAAATCCTGACTCGTCGTTTGACTATGACGGGATGCGCTTTCGTCTGTCGCATCAGCGGCTCGCCAATGGCGAGGACTGGGTTGTTCTGCGCCGCATCAGTACCAGGGTGCCAGTGCTCGACGATCTGGCTTTTGCGCCGCATATGAACCTGCATCTGCGTCGCCTTGGTCAGCGTGACGGGCTTATCGTGATTTCCGGTGCGACGGGCAATGGTAAAACGACGACGGCCTTCGGCCTTATCAACGATTATCTGCGCAATTTCGGCGGGGTGGCGATCACCATCGAGGATCCGGTCGAATACGCGCTTGGTGGGCCGGTCGGTGAGTATGGCTATTGCTATCAGGTGCAGGTCAACAAGGACGAGGACTGGGCCACGCCGCTGAAACGCGCCCTGCGCTGGACGCCGCGCTTTATTTTGGTGGGCGAGGTGCGCTCCCCCCGTGCGGCAGAACAGATTCTTCGCGCTGCGACGACGGGGCATTTGGTCATTACCACCATTCACGCCGGTACGATTGAAGAAAGCCTGATGGGTCTTATGCACCTTGCCGAGCAAAGCATGGGCTCCGCCGCCAATTTCATGCTGGCGCAAGGCCTGACCGCCGCCATGCACCAGACGCTCAATGCGAACGGGCCGTTCCTGCGCTATGTGATGACGGAAGAGGGCAATAACGGCGACCCCGTCCGCGCCTTGGTCCGCGAAAACCGCGTGGGTATGATCAATTCCTACATCGACAAACAAATCGCCCGCATGAACACCATGCAGGGCGTTTCCTCGGCCATGCATAATCCGGGGATCAGGAAGAGCTGATCAGGCACGTTTTCAAAAGGAATTGTTTTGATGATTTCAGAAGCTGTTTTGGAAGAAAAAGCATAGCTGGAAGATTTTCTGGTCGTTGTTTTCGGTGAGGATTACCGAGTGATGGCGCGTCAACATATCGTAGAAATGTTTTCCAACGCGCTTTCTCGCCCGATCTTTTTGCTGAAACGTCAGGAAAGTCGTATTATGGCTTCGGTAGCGATTTCAGAGGCTTTGTTTACCACGCATACATGGGGTATTGGCTGGGTTGCTGTTCATCCTGAGCAACGTGGGAATGGATTGGGGCAGGAGATCGTCAAGGCTGCTTTAGAAGCGATAGCGGTACGCGTTAAAGTCCCCTCGACGGCTATTCTCTCGGCTTATCCAGAAGGTGCAAGTTTTTACAACAGGCTTGGATTCGCTGGCGCGACAATAGATCACGCAGGAAATCCGTTTTTATCAAGAAAAGTTTGTCCTAACGCTTCGGGTGTTAGTTGATAATCTCTTCCATCTTCATATCGACCAGAAACTCGATGGCGCGCATGTAATCGTTGCGGCGCAGCTTGGCGATATGGTCCACGCCGAACTCGGCTTCCACAATCATCTGGACGGTGTCCTGACGGACGTTCTGGTTATAGGAGACATAGGCGAGAAGGGCATAGATCGAGGTCAGTTCGCGTTCATTAATGCGTTCGATCTTGGGGGTGGTGGGGGTCTGGTCGGAGTGATAGGGAATGTCGTGGGAGCAAGTGACTTTCAGGTCTTTGGCGACGTCCATCATATGATCGCGAGAAAAATCCGCATGGGGACGGCGCTTGGTTGTTGTGTCTTTTGTCATTTGACCCTCCGTCGGGTAATTCGTTTTAAATATCAAACAATTAAGCCTTTTTAAGGGCCGTTCCATTCCCCTCGATTATTCCGGACGAAGGGTGGCTTTTCTCATTCCGTAAGTGCAATATATCTGAAAGGTTCTCTTTCAGCAACAGAAAAGTTCTATTGCATTACTTTCACGAAAGTGATAGTGTTGTTTTTAGAAACTTGCAGCTTTTTGCCGTTAAGAGGTCTTTACCCATGGTTGTTGGATGCCAAATTCGCGCTGCCCGCGCCTTGCTGGATATGAGCCAAGACGAGCTCGCCAAGGCCGCCGGACTCACGCCCCAAGCCATCCGTAAAATCGAAAGCGGCGACGTCCAACCCCGCGAAGGCACCATCGCAGATATTGTGCGCGTCTTCCACGAACGCCGCCTTGAGTTCACCGACAACCAAGGCGTGAGGTTCAGGCCTGAGGATGTGGAAGTGCTGAATGGTGATGCTGGGCTGATGAAGTTTTTTGATAAAGTCTATGAATTAGCAAGACTTACTGGAGTGAATATCCGCCAGAATAACATTGAAGAAGGTTTGTTTGATAAATTTGGACCAAAGGCAACAAAGATTCATCGGGAACGCATGGCTCCGCTGGTTGCTTCCCGAAGCGATATTTTTGTGCGCGCTATTTTGCGTGAGGGGGATATGAATTTTGTTTGTACGAATTATGCGGATTATAGGTGGTTTCCCAAAATGCTGCCACCGCCAGTTTCATATTATATATTTGGTGATAATGTTGGCATCTTCACTTTTGAAACTGATACACCACCCAAGATCATATTTATATCTTCTCCTACGATTACCAAGGCATATTCGACGCAGTTTGACTTAACGTGGGACATGGCTCAAATCCCTCCAATTAAGACATAGGCTTTTTCATGATTAATTTAAAACAAAGAAAAATTTTACAACCGAGAACAGATAAAGAGATTTTTTTTGATGATCTTCTTGATCTCTTTTTCGGATTTGATGCCGGCCATTTAGGTAAGTATTGTTACGATGGATCTAATTGGGATACGGTTCTTGTGGAGCCGAGTTCGTATTACGTTCCCCGTGCAGACAATGATCTTGTCCAACTCGCATCGACCTATTTACCGGATTGTTTGCCAGAGGGGCTTTCTTATATTGATTTTGGAGTTGGGGGTGTTAATGCTTTTGAAAAGCACGCATTGCCTATCATTTCTGGCGTAAAGGCTTCTTCGTATATTGGCGTAGATTCATGCAAGACATCATTAAGGAGTGTTCTTGCTCACATTGAGAAATCTTATGTTGAGATAGAGGCGCAGGCTGTCGAAACAGATTTTTTCCTTGCGTTGCCGCGTCTTGTTTCTAAGCCTTCCGTTGGTGTTATGAATGGCCTGACGTTAACAAACATGTATGGGACGCTGGAGAACAATAACGTGGAGGCGTCGTTGGTGGCGTCCTTACACAATTTAACATATGCAACGCAGAATGGCTGGCTTCTGGTTTCTGTTGACGAAAATCAAGATAAACGAATGCTGCATTCTGCCTATGAAACAGAAAGTACAAGTAAGCTTTACTTGAATGTCTTTTACCGGATGGAACAAGAGGCGTTCTCCGTAGGTTTCGACCCCTCCCTTTTTGTTTATGAGCCTGAATGGCATCCTGAGTTGCAGTTGTTTGCGCATATGGCGCGGGCGACGGCGGCGCAGGATTTCAGGCTGGGCGACTATCGCTTGCATATCGCGAAGGGGCAGAAGTTCCATTTGTTGAATTCCTATAAGTTCGAAGCCTCGTTCTTTGAGGCTTGCTGTGACAAGGCTGGATTGGCTGTTCAGCAGGTCTGGCACCATGAAACGCCGATGAAGCTCTATTTGCTTAAGGATAAAACGTGTCGTCTATAGTTGGCGGAAAAAGGTTTGTGGCGTGTTCTTTGTGTCGCCATCCTGTAAAGCCGATGGTTCTTGAAAAAGGGGCGTGAGTTGGATCGCGCGGAGAGGGCGACTCACAAAACCGTTTGAAATCAATAGGTTAGGTGTGGGTCTCGATTTTGAGAAAGCTGTTATATATCAGCGACTTAGTCCAAAAAGACTCCCGAACAGACCCGTGTGCGTACCAAATTAGGGCTCAGCTGCGTCACAGAGCCCTTTTTCTCCACGGTTCATTGATTCTAAAGGCTTTTTTCTAAATTGAAAGAGAGGGGGAAAGAGGCCCGTTTATGCTTTGGGAGCGAGGCCATTTCCTCCACCGTTTTCTTGCAACTCTTGCGTGACGGCTGGCGCAGGGGTGGGTATAAACAAGACTTATACCCTTCGCACGTCAAGAGGTGGTGTCGCTCTGTCAAAACCTGCGTCATTCCCGCGAAAGCGGGAATCTATATGGTTTCATCATCCTTTGTGATGAGCATGGATACCGGCTTTCGCCGGTATGACGGAGTCGTTGGGGGCGAAACCAATCCTTCATATGCTTTGAGTATATTTCCATTCATTCGAGCCAATCTGGGTAGAGGTCAATGTCTTCTTTCATTCAACCGCGTACGCCTTCGGGCACTTTGGAATTGTTGCCGCGCCAGCAAATGGTTTTCCAGCATATGCTGGACGTGATCCGTCGCGGGTATGAGCGTTTTGGTTTTGTCCAAGTTGAAACGCCGGTGTTCGAGTTGAAAGACGTGCTGCTCACCAAGTCGGGCGGCGAGACGGAAAAGCAGGTTTATTTCGTTCAGTCCACGGGCTCGCTTCAACAGGGGCATGAGCCGGATATGGCTCTTCACTTTGATTTGACGGTGCCGCTCGCCCGCTATGTCGCCGAGCATGAGCGCGAGCTGGTGTTTCCGTTCCGCCGCTATCAGATCCAGCGGTCCTATCGCGGCGAGCGTCCACAGAAGGGCAGGGCGCGCGAGTTTTATCAGTGCGATATTGACGTGATCGGCAAGGACAAGCTGGACGCCGCCTATGATGCCGAGCTGCCCGCCATTATCGTGCAGATTTTCACCGAGCTTGGCATCGGCGATTTCACGATTCATTTCAGCAATCGCAAGATTCTCCTCGGCCTGCTCACTGCGTGGGGCGTAGCGGATACCGAGACACAGAAGCTTGTTTTGCGCGAGATCGACAAGCTGGACAAGATCGGTTTGGCGAAGGTGCAGGAGGCGATCGTCGCGCTGGGCGTTGCCGATGCCGTCGCCGCGAAGGTGCTGGAGCTTGTCGCGCTTAAAGGAAGCAAGGACGAGATGCTGGCCGCGCTGCGCAAGCTTGAGGTAAGCGAGCCTGTGTTTGCCGAAGGGCTCGCCGAGCTTGAGAAGATGGTAAGCTCACTGCGAGCCCTTGGCGTGACCGAAGCGCGGACGCGTATCAATCTGGCGATTGCGCGGGGCCTCGATTACTACACGGGCACCGTCTATGAAACGCTGATCGACGCGCACCCCGAAATCGGGAGCGTTTGCTCTGGCGGGCGGTATGAAAATCTGGCGGGGCTTTACACGCGCTCTAAGCTGCCCGGTGTGGGGCTTTCCATCGGGGCGACGCGGCTTTATGAACAGCTTGCTGCGCTCGATTTGCTGCCGCCTGTGCCGCATACGGTGCAGGTTCTGGTCCTGCAACTTGAAGAAGCGATGCGTGCCGACTATCTGGCTCTGGCCGCGCAGCTTCGCACAAGTGGGCTGACGGTCGAGAATTACCTTGAGCCCGCGAAGCTAGACAAGCAGCTTAAATACGCCTCGAAAAGCGGCATTCCGCTGGCGGTTCTGTTCGGCTCAACGGAAAAGGAAGCCGGAACCGTTCTGGTCAAGGAGCTGGACAAGAAAATCCAGCACGAAGTGAAGCGGGATGACGTCGCGGCCTTTTTGGC